>Ga0075152_10001097_pt1 | contig 19540 bp, 18 predicted proteins | sample JI61114C2DNA_FD_70964 | JGI IMG/M metagenome (GOLD analysis project Ga0075152, IMG submission 70964) | Wastewater effluent complex algal communities from Wisconsin, to seasonally profile nutrient transformation and Carbon sequestration -... | ecosystem: Engineered > WWTP > Effluent > Algae...
GCAAGATGGTTTGGATATTCCCTTAGTGAATGCTTTAGAAGCGAATGATTATGCGGTTTATGATGGCAAGCAAGAATTGGTAAAACCATTAAACTTCTCGCCTATTACTTATGGTTGTGCGGGATTAATTCCAGCCGATAAAACTTGGGATAAACCCTATTCTCCACTATTCAAATATTCTTGGAAAAACGTATATCCAGCGTTATTAGAAGCTCAAAAAGTGAATGAAGTTAATCCTTTTGATGGTGTTTTTATGCAATATTCGAATCCGTTAACTGGTGGACACGTAATGCAAACTATGGGAGCAGCGATGCAATTATTACCCGCAGGATTCAAAGGAAAAGCGCATAAACATACAGGCTCATTCGTGTACCAATGTGCGAAAGGAAAAGGCTTTACTATCATTAACGGAAAACGTTTTGATTGGAAAGAAAGAGATATTTTCTGTGTTCCGAGTTGGGCTTGGCACGAACACCACAACTTATCGGAAACCGAAGATGCTTGTCTTTTCAATTTTAACGATTTACCAGTAATTGAAAAATTAGGATTATTCCAAGGAAGAGAATTAACAGAAAACAACGGATATCAACAAGTTCAATAACAATATCAAGTTCAAAAATCAATAATAATTAAAACTTTGCGAATTTTGCGTAAAACTTAGCGCTCTTTGCGTTTAAATAAAAAATATGAAACTACTTACATACAAAACACAAGACACCGAGCCTCGTTTAGGCTTCATTCATAACAACCAAGTAATCGATATGCAGGATTTTGGAGAGATATCAAATTTCCCATTACCTAATGACATGTTAGAATTAATTGATATGGGATTTGAAATCATTGCTGAAATTACAGAAATGATTGATGAAACTCCAGAAAATTTCTTCGAAGAAATCGCTTATGAAATGAACGAAGTAACTATTTTAGCACCAATCGAAAAACCAAGAAAAAACATCATTGGAATTGGTTTGAATTATACCGAACATGTTGCAGAAAGTGCTCGTACTTTAGATACCACTGGAAAACTTCCAACAAAACCAATTATCTTCTCAAAACCACCAACAACGGTTACGGCTACGAATACTGAAATCATCAAAAATACGAAGTTGACCTCGCAATTAGATTGGGAATGTGAATTAGCTGTAATCATCTCAAAGAAAGGAAAATACGTCCCAAAAACTGAAGCATTAGATTATGTATTTGGTTATACAGTAATTAACGATATCTCAGCACGTGATTGTCGCCGTGAAGGACAATGGATTGTTTCTAAAGGACAAGATACTTTTGCTCCAATGGGGCCAGTTATCATAACAAAGGACGAAATTGAAAATCCACACAACTTAAATTTGTCATTAAAAGTAAACGGAGTTGAAAAACAAAATTCGAATACTAAATTAATGTTATTCAACATAAATGATTTGATTGAAGATTTGAGTACAGTTTTTACTTTAGAAGCTGGCGACATCATTGCAACCGGAACTCCAGCAGGTGTTGGAGCTGGAAGAGATCCTCAAGAATGGATGTATGATGGAGATGTAGTTGAAGCTACTGTGGAAGGAATTGGAACCATAGTAAATACAATTAGAGAAATATAATTACAAGGAACACGGATTAGAGAAATCTAAGAAATTTTTAAAATTATTTGAATTTTTTCAATCTGTGTTCCAAAAAGAAACACTACAAATGAAATACAGAATAGGCCAAATAGTTCCATCATCAAACGTAACGATGGAAACGGAAATACCAGCAATCTTTCGTTCACGCGAAACCATTTTACCAGAACGATTCACCTTTCACAGCAGTAGAATGCGCATGAAAAAAGTAACCAAAGAAGAATTAGAGGCAATGGATGCTATGAGTTTAAAATGCGCACAAGAGTTATCAGATGCGCACGTAGACGTAATGGGTTATGCATGTTTAGTAGCCATTATGAGCATGGGTCGAGGATATCATTGCGTTTCGGAAGTAAATTTACATCAAGAAACAGTAGCAAATGACTTCCCTACTCCTATTGTAACTTCGGCTGGTGCATTAATCAATGGTTTGAAAGTTTTAGGCGCAAAACAAATTTCGATTATTACTCCTTACATGCGTCCGTTAACCGATATGGTGGTAGATTATATTGAAAACCAAGGAATTAAAGTTAAACAAAGTATTGCTTTAAAAATTCCAGATAACTTAGAAGTAGCAGCTCAAAATCCGATGAATTTATTGGAGATTTATAAACAATTGGATTTAACCGATGTGGATGTTTTAGTGGCTTCAGCTTGTGTGCAAATGCCATCATTAGAAGCGATTGATTTAATTCAAGCGGAATGTGGAATTCCTGTGACTTCAGCTGCCGTTTGTACTACTTATGAAATGATGAAAAAAATAGGAATTGAAGCAAAATCAGCTATTGGTGGTGAATTGTTGAATGGAAAGTATTAATTCAATTGCGCTTTACATTTCCCACACAACGCCAATTTCGCATTATCAATAGTTTTCACGCTTTCCACAGCATCTGTCATAACGCAAGTTTTATCAGGACAATGTGGCAATCCTAAATTGTGTCCAAATTCATGAACAGCTACTTTTTTAAAACGTGTAAAATGCGTTTTTAAGTTGGGATGTTGAATGCGAAAAGTCGAAACAATACAACTATTCCCTGGGCAATACGCCAAACCCATAATTCCCCAATCAGCATATTTGTAGGTTGGGGTTTTTATTTTTCCCCATTTGTCTTTCTTTGTTACCGAAATATCTTTTGAAGTCAATCCTAAAACAAAATCTAACGAATCTACTTTATTCTTTTTCTGTAAATTAATCATTTTATCTGCACGATAACGAGGTGATTTCACTTCTGTAAAAGCTTCTTTATATAATTCTTTAGCAGGAAGAATAACCGTTTTAATCTGATAAAAATCGGCAATTGTCTAAGCGATAGTGTCAGTTTTATCTTCTGGAAATATGCCATAAGGTTGAATACCAACAGTTAACTTTTCGGTTTCGTTGGATTGGCAACTAAAAAATAGAATCGCAAGAATAATTATAAACTTTTTCATACTTTTATGAAACGTGAAAACAATTAAAAAAGTATTTCTCAATTCAACTTCAATGACTTTATGCAAAATTCTGATATTCTTTTACAAACATTAAAACAGATTACTAATTTAGAAGCCCATGAAGAACAATTGTTCTTAGATGCTTTCAAACCTTACAAGTTGAAAAAGAATGAACACTTTTTACAAGCTACAGAAGTGTGTACTAAACTAGGTTTTTTGTGTAAAGGTTTGGTTCGTTATTACGTTTTTAGAAATGATGAAGAAGCAACTTTGGAATTTACCAAAGAAGGCGAATTTGTTGCAGATTATGGAAGTTTTATTGCTAAAGAACCGTCAATACAAAATATTCAAGCATTAGAGGATTGTGAATTTTTAGTTATTGATTATGATAAATTACAAGAACTCTATAAGATTTCAAAAAATGCAAATTTATTAGGGAGAATCATCATTGAGCATCGATTTATTATCATGGTAAATCAATTGTTGACCGTTCATCGTTATAATCCAGAAGATCGTTACCGCTATTTTTTGGAACATTACAAGGATTTGACCCAACGTATTCCTCAATATTTAATTGCTTCCTATGTTGGAGTAAAACCACAATCTTTAAGCCGCATCCGAAAACGCATTTATTAACTTAGGTGCATCAATTGTATCTTTAGTGGATAGTAATTTTGGTATAGAAATCAATTAAAAAAATTACTATGACACTTACCATCATCTTTATCGTTTTTGGAGGTTGCTTTTTATTAGAGCGATTAATTCCGGGTTGGAAATTGCCAGAAGTTCCTACTTGGACTATCAGAGTTTTAGCGGTTAACTTTATTCAATTAGGCGTTGTGACTTTAGCAGGTTATACTTGGGAAATTTGGCTTTCACAATATTCCTTATTCCATCTTTCAAATCATGTAAACCCATTTTTAGGTGGACTTATCGCCTACTTTATTGCAACATTTATCTTTTATTGGTGGCACAGATGGAGACACAAAATCGATTATTTATGGACGCATTTTCACCAAATTCATCATAGTCCACAACGTTTAGAAGTTATTACTTCATTTTATAAGCATCCTCTGGAAATGACTGTAAATTCAATTATTGGAAGTATATTAGTGTTTACTACTTTAGGGTTAGATGTTGAAGCTGGCGCTGTTTATACACTATTTACAGCTTTGGGTGAATTCTTTTATCATACTAATGTAAAAACGCCACAATGGGTTGGGTATATTTTTCAACGACCAGAAATGCACAGAATTCACCACGAATACAATAAGCATACGAATAATTATGGCGATATTGTTTGGTGGGACATGCTTTTTGGAACTTATGAAAATCCAAAAGAATTCAAATCATCATGTGGATTTGACAATGAAAAAGAACAACGATTATTTGAAATGCTTCAATTTAAAGATGTTCATAAAGAATAGGCTTAACATATAAAACCCTGAAAAATAATGTTCAGGGTTTTATTTTCAATTCAATTGGTTCAAAACCATTGCTATTTTTAAAAAAAGGATAGCTACTTTTATCAAAGTCATTATCAATTCTTTATCATTTTCTTCTTTCATTTTTTCTAAGTTGTTGTAAACCTCGAAAAATGAATTCCGAGGTTTTGATTATTTCACAAAAATGTCTTTCAACTGACTGATTACGTTACCACTTCCTGAAATAGTGATTTCACCAATTCGATCTGCGATTTTTTCCACGTATTCCATCTCTTTCAATTTCCACAACATTTCGTTTTCTTCCATTAATTTAGGGTGTCTTCGGGAATCGAACCCTGCTCTTTGAATCCACAATACAATGCTTTACCAAATAAGCTAAAAACACCATTTAGCGGCTTATACGGGAATCGAACCCGTTTCTCCCGAGAGACAGTCGGGAAGGTTAGCCAGTAACCCCAATAAGCCTTGTTCCCTTTCTAAAGAACTCGTGTGATTTTGGAAGGACTCGAACCTTCAACCCTTTGCTTCGTAGGCAAATACTCTATCCAATTGAGCTACAAAATCAGTTGCGATTCTGGTAAGGTTCGAACTTACAACCTTTGAGTTAACAGCTCACTGCTCTACCCTTGAGCTACAGAATCAATATTTTTTGGCATAAAAAAAGCACCTTGTAAAAGGTGCTTCATATCATAACAATGGAATACTACTATCCCAAATGCCTATAAGTTTGCACCTGTTTATTCTTACATCCGAAATCATAATTCGGAGCTACATTACGTGAAGGATTAAAACAATCTATCATTGTTGTAATATTTAGTTTTTGAATGTTATTATATCGTGTTCTCATTTTTATTTGTTTTTAAAATCAACTCTGATTTCTGAATTCTGAATTCTTACTTCTAATTTTCTGTTGCAAAGATAAAGTCAAAAAAAAGTAACTTCCAAATCTTTTTTGAAATTATTTTACTGATAATCAATTAGTTATGTTTATTTTTTGGCAATAAAAATCCTGTCCGTTTTTCAACAGATAACTCGGATTTTTCAAATGACTGTCTCTCATTTGGTTACGCATTCACTCTTATTTTTTACTATCTCGTTTTATCATGAAATATTTTTTTACTTTTTTTTCGTTTTTATCATTTTATTTCTTCTTTTTTGTCACACTGAGCTTGTCGAAGTGTTTTATCATATTATTTTAAACAAAAAAAACGCCCTTTTTGCAAAGGACGTTTCGTATATTTTGGTGTAATTTTACTAAAAACAATAACTATTCTTCATAAAAACACATACAACGTCCGTTTTTCTCCATAGGAAAATCTATTGCAGAGCGATATAAATTTAGACTAATATGTTGCTTTTGTGTTTTCATTTCGAGGGCAAATGTAGTTATTTTTTGTTCTTTATAAAATTATAAATTTCAATAGTTAAATTTTGAATTAATTCATTTTTTGAATAAACTTCCCACGGGATATTCTTTTCTAAAATTAATTCACTAAGCTTTCTTTTATTTGTTATTGTACCAAAATCTCCTTTTTTCTCTTCATATGTTGATTTGTTGATTATATAGATTCTACCTATCTTATAAACTTTTTCTCTCAATTCATTTAAAAAATTACCAATATATTTTTTTTGAAATCTTTTATAATCAACTTCTTTTAAAGCAATCTCTATTTTTTTTGAAATATTATTTCTATTTTCTTTTAACAAACTTTCATTACAAAAATTAATTAATATTAGTTCCCAAATTTCATTAGTAATTAGGTTTTCTATCTCTCTAACTTCCCAAATAATTTTTGGATAAAATTGATTGTTTTTTATGTCTTCTAATTTTTTCAATCTATTATATTTACTTTCATTGGAAGATTTCGTAGTTGCATCGGAATCAGCAAGAAGATATATTCTATTGCTTAAAGCTAAAGCGTTTATATCATTAATTATATTATTTGTTTCATTATCTTCATATTCTTTATTGAATAAATAATGATCAATATTTGAACCTGCGTACTCAAAAAATGCAAAATCAATATCTTCTTTTGGAATTTGTTCGTTTTTACTTTCACAGTAAGATTTTAAAAATGCTTTAATGTAATTTCTATCAGAAATTCCTTCAACCCATATACTACAATTTGCCATAAAGACTGAAGAATTATTTACTCCTAATGATTTTAAAATTTCATTATCTCCTGCATTTACATTTTTAATTTGGAATTTTTTACTACCATCTGGCAATAACAATGAATTGAAAGAATAAATTGATACATTTTCTTTTTCAATTGTTAAATCTAAAAAATGATTTGAATGAGTTGTAATAAAATAAGTGAGATTTTTATCAATTAATTCTTTATTTGTGGTAATCTGTTCAAGGAATAATCTTTGCATACCAGGGTGAAGATTTAATTCAGGTTCATCAATTACAATAAATGTATTATTCTCAGCCATGAAAATTTTATACATAATAATTATCAAAGCTTGTACACCATCACCTAAATCAAAAAGCTTCCGAGTGTCATTTTCTCCTTGTATGTGAATGGAAATTAACTCAGAATCATTTTTTCCTTCTTTATTTTCTGCATAATTAAATTCAGCTACGATATCTATATTCTTATTTTCAAAAAAATTCTTACTTAGAAATCTTTCAAATTTTTGAAATCTTTCTCTAATCACTTTTACAGAGTTTCTTGAATCAAGAATTTGTTCATATAAATCTAACCCAGAAAAAATATCAACTCCTTTAAAATCACTATCATAATTTTTAAATAAAGTATGCCTGTAAATATCACTTTGTATTTTGTTATATTTTTTGTCAATACGATTAAACTCAAATAAAGAATGAGCTGTTCGAAGTGTCGGTATGTAATATTTTTTAGAAAAATTCAACTCGATATTTTGGCTAATTTCATGAATTAAATGTTCCATTTTATTGAAATAATCCTTATATCTGTTATTTCGATATGGAGTCATTTTTCTCAGATTTGAATTAATCTGTTCTGATAATGTTCTATCTAACTTGATAGGTTGTATATCATCATTATGATTTATAGAAAAAGATTTTTCACGAACTTTTTCTAAAACATTATTATATTCATAATACAAATTCGAATCAACTTTTTTAAATTTAGTAGAAAGAAGTAAATTTCTAATAAAGCGGCTTTTACCACTATTATTAGCTCCTAAAATTATATTAATATTATTAACATTGGGTATGTAATCTAAACTTTCGTTTTCATTTAAATAATAATCACTGAATGGGGAAGAATTTTCAAAAATTAAATGATATTTAGCCATAAACTTTTTCTTTATATCCAAATATACCAAAAACCCAACTACAAATCGTAAGTAAATACAACGATTTATAATTGAGTTTTCAACATTTTTTAATCCTCTCTACTTCCATCATCTGCCATTCGTACCATTTTTGGTGTAAACTTGGCAACTATATCTACCAAATCTTCTTGGGCAGCCATTACTTGATGAATATCTTTATAAGCCATTGGCGCTTCGTCTTTTCCTGCTCCAATAAGCGTTACACCATGCTCTTTCAAAATGGCTTGCATTTCGTTTTTAGTAATGGTTTTAATGGCTTGGGTTCTACTCATTTGTCTTCCAGCACCATGCGAAGCAGAGTTAATAGCGTTCTCCTCACCTTTTCCTCTCACTAAAAATCCAGGTGCCGTCATACTTCCTGGGATAATTCCCATCACACCTTTTGCGGCAGGAGTAGCCCCTTTTCTATGCACAATTACTTCTTCTCCATTATACATTTCTTTCCAAGCAAAATTATGATGGTTCTCTACTTTTGCTAAAACAGTTGCTCCCAACGCTTTTTCCATTTTTGTATGAATAATTTCATGACAAGCCGAAGCATAATCTCCCGCCAAATTCATAGCAATCCAATATTCTTGTCCTAAATCAGAACCTAAATCCAAATACGCTAAGTTTCTAGCTACTTCTGGAAGTTTACAAGTTTCTTTTGCAATTTTAGTATAATGTCCAGCAATGGTAGCTCCAAATCCTCTCGAACCTGAATGCGTCAACAAAGCCACATATTTTCCTTTCGGAATGTTTAATGCAGCATCATCGGTTGCAAATTCTATAATACCAAATTCCACAAAGTGATTTCCACCTCCAGAAGAACCCAATTGTGACCAAGCTTTATCTTTTAAGTTTTTAATAAAAGTGTGTTCGGTAAACTCATTTCTATCTAAAACTTCATGATTCGATTTGTATTGTCCGTGAAAACCGTGTCCCGCTCCAAATTTAGAATGGGCAACCAATTCTCTTTTGAATTTTGCTTCATTTTCATAATAAAACAACTCCGGAATATCATAAATTGACAATGCCATTCTACATCCAATATCCACACCCACACCAAACGGAATCACCGCATTATTAGCAGCTAAAACCCCACCAATTGGCAATCCATAACCTTGATGTGCATCAGGCATTAAAGCGCCAGCCACAGTAATAGGTAACTGCATAGCAACTTGCATTTGTTTAATAGCACCTTCTTCAATTTTATCGGCACCATACAGAACAAAATCAGCTGGATTTGGATTTAAAGCGATGAAATCTTCTGGTTTTTCATTTGCTTTTTCTATGATAGCTTGTGCTAATTTTCCAAAGATTTTATGTTCCAAAAAGGTTTCAGGATTATCCAATACCAAGGCATAGTTTGATAACATTTCCTCTTTAGTCAATCCTGTTCTTTTGGCATTAGCTTTTAAAGCTATACCTATTAAAGATCCCTCTGGATAACCTAAGGCTAATAAATCGGTTCCGTTAATTTTAGTTTCCATGACGTTAAATTTATATTTTTTATTTGAATTTTATTGCTTTCGAGAGCCTGATGCATGTCCAACGATACATCAGGCTAACTACCCTTTGTTTGATGAAGCAAAGGTTTTACAGTTCTACGCAATTATTTTGCGCACTAAAAAAAGAATTGTATTTTTGAAACTGAACACTGTAAACCGACCACTGAACACTTCAAAAAATGGCTCAAAATAAAAACGCTCTCATCCGCTACAAAACCATCGACAAATGTTTGCAAAACAACTACCGTCAATGGACCTTAGAAGATTTAATGAACGCTTGTAGCGAAGCTTTGTACGAATATGAAGGCAAGGAAAACCCAGTAAGCAAGCGCACCATTCAATTGGATATTCAGATGATGCGTAGCGAAAAGTTGGGCTACAATGCACCAATTGAAGTCTATGATAAAAAGTATTACCATTATGCCGAAGAAGATTTCTCTATTACCGATATTCCCTTAACCGAAACTGATATTAATGTATTGAGTGAAACGGTTTCCATGTTGAAGCAATTCAAAGATTTTTCATTGTTCAATGATGTTTCCGATATTTTGCAACGCTTAGAAGATAAAATCTATGCCGAAAAATCACATACCCAACCCGTAATTCATTTGGACAAAAATGAGAGTTTAAAAGGTTTACATTTTTTAGATGAAATCTATCAAGCCATAGTTAAAAAAATAGTTTTAGTAATCACATATAAGTCCTTCAAATCCAAAGAAGAAAATCAATTTTATTTTCATCCCTTCATTTTAAAAGAATTCAATAATCGTTGGTTTGTTATTGGTCGAAAAAAGGCCAGTCAACCCATCGCTAATTTAGCCTTAGACCGTATTATTAAAATAGATTATGATTTTCAAATGCCATTTTTGGAGCAACCTTTTAATCCAGAGAACTATTATAAAAATGTAATTGGTGTTACAGTAAACTCAGGCTTGCAACCCATACCTATTCAATTGTGGATAGACCAATACAATGCACCTTATGTATTGACTAAACCATTACATAATTCACAACGCTTACTAAAAGAAAACGAAGACGGAAGCATGATTATCAACCTATTTCTAATCGAAAACTACGAAATGGAGCGTATTCTTTTAGGCTTTGGTGATGGCTTAGAAGTCCTAAAACCCGAACGTTTGCGATTGCGAATAAAAAGTATTTTAGAAAAATCTTTAAAAAGATATGATGACTAAAAAAAACAACTTCTTAATTCAAACTCCAAATCAACGCTTTTTCTTTTGTGGCTCTAAAGATTGTATGATGTTCTTCTTTCTTTTCTGGTGAATAGTTCCATTTTAAATTGGGAAGTGAATTTGAAGTTAAAATTTCAGCTAGCTTATTTGTATTACCAAAAATATCTTTAGCACTTGAACCTGCAAACCAAAACGTTTTAGAAGTCGTTGGAAATGCTTCTAAATAATTTGGACTATCTTTCAATAATTGCTTGTTATTCCACCATAAAGAAGGATCAAAAGCAATATAAAAATCAAACATATCTGGAGCAATTAGAAATGTTTCGGTTACAAATAATCCAGCTAACGATTCCCCAATAATGCCTTTCTTAGCCGTTGTTCTGTACTTTTTTTGGATTTCAGGAATCAATTCCGCTTGTATAAATTGTCTAAATGCAGCAGAACCTCCAACAACTGGCGCTATTTCTTTATCTTTTGCTACAGATGTTGGTGGTGTTAAATCGCGTCTACGCTGTGTGTTTTCTATACCAACTAAAATAAATGGCTTAATTTTCTTTGCTTTAATTAGCTCAGATAATGTATTGGCAATATGTGGAAAATCTTCTTTAATTCCGCCATCAGGCATATATAAAACAGGTAATGAATCTGTTGAATTTTTATATTCATCAGGAAACCAAACAGTAATAACTCTTTTTTCATTAACATATTTAGAATCAATGGTAAAGGTTTCATGAGCAGGAATAGGGTCGTTAGGTTGTTGATTATTAGAACAACTTAACAAACTAACAAAGAGTACTGAAAAATTTAAAAAGAATTTCATATGTTCTGAATATTTAATTGAGGTTAAATTTAATAATTTTTATTATTTCAATGATCTTTTTTTATTACCTTCTATTTTTCTTCCTTGTACGTATAAAATCCTCTTTTACAAATAGCATGCTAACAAAACCCCTATTAAACAATACCAAACCTATTAAAACAAATCAAAAGACATCAAAACTTGCAAAACAACTTTTAGTTGTTAAGAAGCTACTAGGTAGATACTCCGTAGATAGTGTATAGATAAAGTATAGATAGTGTATGCAAAAGGTATACCAATCAAAACAAAAAAAGACACCCGAAAGTGTCTTTTAAATTATTTATGATGATGAATTAATAAGCTAATAATTCTTTTAATTCAGCTTCAAATCTACCTTTTGGTAAATATTGATCTTCTAATGATTTCATAAACGGAATTGCCGATTCTAAACTTCCTACTCTTCTAACTGGAGCATCTAAATGTTCGAAGCAGTTTTCCATAATCATAGCCGAAATATCGCTGGCAACACCACCAAACAAAGTATCTTCTTGTAAAATGATTACTTTATTAGTCTTCTTAACTGAAGCGTAAATCGCATCCCAATCCATTGGTTGTAAAGTTCTTAAATCCAATAAGTCTGCTTTAATTTCTGGATTTTTAGCCAAAGTTTCTAAAGCCCAATGAACGCCTGCTCCAAATGAAATAATCGTAACATCTGTTCCTTCTTTAATCAATGATGCTTTTCCGAAAGGTAATGTGTAGTAATCTTTTGGTACATCTTGGTACACACTTCTATACAATTGCTTGTGTTCGAAGAATAATACTGGATTTGGATCGTTAATAGCCGTATTCAATAACCCTTTTGCATCATAAGGAAATGCTGGATAAACTACTTTCAATCCTGGTGTTTTGGTAAACCAAGCTTCATTAGTTTGTGAATGGAAAGGTCCTGCTTGAGTACCTCCACCGCAAGGCATACGCACCACTACATCCGACTTTTCTTGCCATCTGTAATGTTGCTTCGCTAATAAGTTTACGATTGGATTAAAACCGGTTGAAACGAAATCCGCAAACTGCATTTCCATCACAGCTTTAAATCCATTTATAGATAATCCGTTAGCTGCTGAAACTACAGCACTTTCACAGATTGGTGTATTTCTAACTCTTTCTTTTCCAAATTGCGCTACGAATCCGTCAGTAATTTTGAAAGCTCCACCGTATTCGGCAATATCTTGTCCCATAATTACTAAATTCTCATGGCGTTCCATCGACTGACGCAAACCATTCGAAATAGCATCAATCACACGGATATTTTCAACTTCCGAAGATGGATTAAACGCTTCAAATTCATAAGGTTTATAAACATCACCTAATTCCTCTTCCAAAGAGGCTACAATTTCTGGTTCTTCTTGAACTTTTGCCCAATCCGTATCAATTTCTTTCTTAATTTCAGCGCGGATGGCTTCATCTTCTTCATCGGATAAAACCGCTGTAGCTTTTAAGTAGTTTCTATAATTTTCTACTGGATCTTTGATTGCCCACATGTCCATTAATTCTTGCGGAACGTATTTCGTACCACTCGCCTCTTCATGGCCACGCATTCTAAACGTTTTGAACTCCAATAACACAGGACGTGGATTTTCTACCATAGAAGCTTTTAATTCCGAAATCAAATGCACCACTTCTAATAAGTTATTTCCATCAACAACGTGGCTTTCCATTCCGTAACCAACACCTTTGTCTGCTAAATTCTCACAACGGTATTGCTCGTTTGTTGGAGTTGATAATCCGTAACCATTATTTTCAATGACGAATAAAACCGGTAATTCCCAAACTGCTGCAATATTCAATGCTTCGTGAAAATCTCCTTCAGAAGTAGCGCCTTCACCAGTAAAAACTGCAGTTACTTTTCCGTTTTTTCTTAATTTATTGGCTAGAGCGATTCCGTCAGCAATCCCTAATTGAGGACCTAAATGCGAAATCATTCCAATAATCTTATATTCTTGTGTTCCGAAATGGAAACTTCTATCACGACCTTTTGTAAATCCGTTTTTCTTTCCTTGCCATTGCGAAAACAAACGATGTAATGGAATATCACGAGTAGTAAACACACCTAAATTACGGTGCATTGGTAAAATATATTCATCTTTATCTAAAACCGAAGTGATTCCCACAGAAATTGCTTCTTGTCCAATTCCAGAGAACCATTTTGATACTTTTCCTTGACGGATTAGAATCAACATTTTCTCTTCAATCAAACGCGGTTTTAAGATTTTCTTATACAAATCAAGTAGTTGCGAATTCGATAATTCTTTTCTTTCAAAGTTCATGATGATGGAACGATTAAATTTTGCTCAAAAGTAATAAAAATAACATTTTGAAAGCGAATTGTTATAAAAAAAGAAAGTTAAAAAATCAAAGGCAAGGGCAAACTCAAATTCAAGTTTAAATTTTAACGCAAGTACACTAAGAATTAATTTCAAATTTTGTAAATCCATTTCAAGCGATAATTCCACTAATCACTTTTCACTCATCACTATTCACTTTCTCCCAATTGTTAACAACTTTACTTTTTTGAATTTAAAATATTTAATTACATTTGTATTTACTTGGGTTATAACCCAAATGATTTATTAACAACAAAGCTTAAGTATGCAACAAATTCCTAGTGTTGACTTACGTGATTTCCTGTCGGATGATCCGGCACGTAAACAAAAATTTGTAAATGAAATCGGAAAAGCCTACGAAGAAATCGGATTCGTAGCATTAAAAGGTCATTTTTTAGATGACAAATTAGTAGAAGGTTTGTATTCAGAAGTAAGAAACTTCTTTACACTTCCTTTAGAAACCAAAGCTAAATACGAAATCCCAGGCATTGGCGGACAACGTGGTTATGTTTCTTTTGGTAAAGAACATGCTAAAGGTCGCTCTGCTGGAGATTTAAAAGAGTTTTGGCATTTTGGACAATACGTTAGCGAAGGCTCTAAGTACGCTGGCGAATATCCAGACAACGTGGAAGTAACGGAATTACCTAAATTCAATGAAGTAGGTAAAGAAGCTTACCAAATGTTAGAAAAAACAGGTGTTTATGTTTTAAGAGCGTTAGCACTTTACATTGGTTTAGACGAATTCTACTTTGATAAATACATCAAAGATGGAAATAGTATTTTACGTCCAATCCACTACCCTCCTATTACTGACGAGCCTCAAGATGGTGCCGTTCGTGCAGCTGCACATGGTGACATTAACTTGATTACATTATTAATGGGAGCTCAAGGAAAAGGATTACAAGTGCAAAATCACAACGGTGAATGGATTGACGCTATGGCACAACCAGACGAGTTGATGATTAACGTAGGTGATATGTTATCAAGACACACCAACAACAAGTTGAAATCAACAATTCACCAAGTGGTTAATCCACCAAGAGAATTATGGGGTTCTTCTCGTTATTCAATTCCTTTTTTCATGCATCCAGTAAGCGACATGAGTTTAAATTGTTTACCAGAATGTATCGATGAAAATAATCCAAAATTATATGAAGATATTACCGCTGGTGAATTCTTGCATGAACGTTTGGTAGAATTAGGATTGATTAAGAAATAAAGGAAATCACATTCCAAATAAATAAAATTCCAAATTCCAAGTAACATTGGGGTTTGGTTTTTTGTTTAAAGATTGAAAACACATACACGCCATATTAGCACGCGGATGAAACGGATTTACTTCGTAAAACGCAGATTAAAACAGATTTTAAACCATAAAGAAATGAATATATGCACTTACTACATCAAGATTTAACATCGTTAATTTTAAAAACTTTTTACGAAGTATACAACGAATTAGGTTATGGTTTTCTTGAAAAAGTTTATCAAAATTCCTTGTTAATTGAGTTAAGAAACAAAGGACTTGAAGCGACTCCAAATAAAAAAATTAAAGTCTATTATAAAGGAGAAAATGTTGGCGATTATTATGCAGATATAATTGTAAATGATACAATAATATTAGAATTAAAAGCAGCTGATTATATTGTTGAAGAGTTTGAGAATCAATTACTCAATTACCTAAAAGGAACTGACTGTGAAATTGGTTTACTGTTAAACTTTGGAAAGAAACCCGAATTCAGAAGAAAAATTTACGAAAACAAAAGAAAGAATAGAAAAAATCAGTTTTAATTCGCGCTTCGCTTTAGCGAATCCGTTTTATCCGCGTGCTAAAATATGGACTTACAAGAACAATTAAAAAAACTATTCCCTAACCACGAAGTTTCTAACGAACCAGAAGCTATCGAAGAAACGCCTCACGAATTATTCGTTCAGGCAGCACCTATGATTTGCAAATATGAGAAACGTAAAGGAAAACCCACTACGATAATTTCAGGATATGAAGGCGAAGATGAGGATTTTAAAATCTTAGCAAAAGAAATCAAAAGCAAATTAGCGGTTGGTGGTACTTTTAAAGATGGCGAAATCATCATTCAAGGTGATTATCGTGATAAAATCATGAAAATTCTACAAGACAAAGGATTCAAAACAAAACGAGTTGGAGGTTAAAAAGTGTTCGGAAAACTGAACACATAATCTTTTAACCTTTTAAACTCTTAAACTCATAAACATAAAATGATAGCAGCATCAGAATTAATATTAAATCCAGACGGAAGTGTATATCACATCAACTTAAAACCTGGACAAATCGCTAACGATATTATCTTCGTTGGGGATCAAAATCGTGTAGAGAAAATTACAAAACACTTTGATTCTATTGAGTTTACGACTCAAAAACGTGAATTTAAAACGCAAACTGGAACTTACAAAGGAAAAAGAATTACCGTTATGTCTTCTGGAATTGGACCAGACAACATTGACATTGTAATGAACGAATTAGACGCTTTAGTAAACGTAGATTTAGAAACCAGAACGGTTAAAAAAGAATTGACTTCATTGAATATAGTTCGTATCGGAACTTCAGGTTCGTTACAAGCGGATATTCCTTGCGATAGTTTTGTAATGAGTCAGTATGGATTAGGATTGGATAACATGCTTCGCTCCTATTTAATTGATGAAATTTCGGAAACCGAAATGGAAGAAGCGTTCATCAAACAAACGAATTGGGACATGAGAAAAGGTCGTCCATACGTAATTGCAGGAAGCAAAACGTTAGAGCAAAGATTAGAAAGCGATAAAATTTTCAAAGGTTTCACTGGAACCGCTGGTGGATTTTACGGTCCACAAGGTCGTGTGGTGCGTTTAGGGATTCAAGATCCAGAATTAAATTCTAAAATGGATAGTTTCAATTTTAACGGAACGCGAATGACCAATTTAGAAATGGAAACTGGAGCAATTTATGGTTTGGGAAAACTATTAGGTCATAATTGTTTATCATTAAATGCTATCATCGCCAACCGTGCAACTGGAACTTTTAGTGAAGACCCGTACAAAGCTGTAGATGAATTAATTGAATATACTTTAAATAAGTTAGCTGAATAGCTGAAACTTCAAAATTCGTTAATCAAAATTGACTATTCCAAGTTTAAACGTTGAATATCGAATAACGAATGTTGAATGATGAAATTATAAAATTATAAAATGGATTTAATACTAGAAACACCACGATTAATCCTAAGAGAAATGCGTCATGAAGATGCAAATTCATTATTTGAAATGGATTGCAACACTAATGTTCATAAATTTTTATGGCAAAAACCAGTTGTTCATATTGACGAAGTTCACGCTTACATTGATATGGTTAGACAACAATACATCAATAACGGAATTGGGCGTTTTGTCGCTATAACTAAAGATACGAATGAATTAATCGGTTGGACAGGAATTAAATTTGTAAACGACCATGTAGAAAACGGAAATACCAATTTCTATGATTATGGTTATCGTTTAAATGAAAAATTTTGGAACAAAGGTTTCGCTACGGAAGCTTCAATTGCTTGGTTAGAACATGGTTTCAATCAAATGAAAATTAAAGAAATGAATGCTTACACCCATGCCGAAAACGGTGCTTCTAATCATGTGTTGCAAAAAGTAGGTTTCAATTTTATGGAAGATTATCCTGATGAAAATGGTGTAACTTGGAAATGGTGGCAGTTAAAAAATTTAGAAATTAGAAATCAGAATTTAGAACGTTAGAATGAATTTTGATGAACTAATAAATAAAGTAAAAAACATTCCTTATGGAAGAAATACTAATAGGTATGATTTTTCATTGGTATTATCTGAAAACAAAGGAACTTGTAGTTCAAAACACGCTTTTTTAAAGGATTTTGCGGATAAAAATGAGATTGAAAATGTAAAATTGTACATTGGAATTTTTAAAATGAATGAAGTAAACACACAAAAGCTAGGCGATTTACTCACAAAAAATAATATCAATTACATTCCTGAAGCACATTGTTATTTAAAGATTAATCAAATTCCAGTTGATGCTACTACTTCAGATTCTTTTTATGATAAAATAAAGCAGGATATTATGGAAGAAATCGAAATCCTTCCAAATCAAGTAAGTGATTTTAAAGTGGAATATCATAAGGCTTTTTTGAAAAAATGGATTAAAGAAACCAATCAAAATAATACCTTTGAAGAAATTTGGAGAATTAGAGAAGAATGTATCTCAAAATTATCTGAATAATCTAATAAAAACATAATGAAAACAATCAAAATAGCTGGGGTTCCAGAACATTTCAATTTACCTTGGCACATGTGTATCGAAGATGGCGAATTTGAAGCCGTTGGAATCGATTTGCAATGGAAAGATGTTCCAGAAGGTACAGGAAAAATGTGTCAAATGTTGCGCGATGGCGAAACCGATATTGCAGTAATTCTGACTGAAGGTATCATAAAAGATATTGCCGCTGGAAATCCGAGTAAAATTGTGCAAGTCTATGTGCAAAGTCCATTAATTTGGGGAATTCACGTTGCGGCTAATTCTAATTATAAAGCACTTTCCGATTTAGAACATAAAAAAGTAGCCATTTCTCGCATGGGTTCAGGTTCGCATTTGATGAGTATTGTGAATGCGCAAAATCAGAATTGGAACACTGAAAACTTACAATTTGAAATCGTTAACACCATTGATGGCGCAGTTGAAAGTCTAACTTCAGGAAAAGCTGATTATTTCATGTGGGAACGTTTTATGACACAACCATTGGTAGATAAAGGAATTTTCAGAAGAATTGCCGATTGCCCTACTCCATGGCCTTGTTTTGTGATTGCAGTTCGCAATGAAGTTTTGGAACAACATCCAAAAGTAATCGAACAAATTTTAGACATTATCAATACCACAACAGAAGAATTTAAAATGATTCCGAGTATTGACAGAACCTTAGCTTCTAAATACAATCAAAAAGTGGAAGCAATTCAAGAATGGTTAAAATTAACGCGTTGGTCGCAAAAACAAATGACGGGTCCAACATTGGATAAAATAATGGAACAACTTTTGAAGCTTCAAATTATCGATAAAAAATTGCCAAAAGAATCAATACTTAAATAATTCCGTATTTTTATCGTTTTAAACGAAATGACAATTAAAATTCCTACTATCGCTGAACTCAAAGAAAAGCTTTCTTTACCGAAGCCGTGGGATATTGTTGTCATTTTTTTATTGAATATATTAATAACAATACCTGTTTTTTTAATTGCACATCAAAATTTAATCGACTTAGATTGGATAATTCATTTAGACCGAATTATTCTCTTTATTTTTATTATCGCAATCATTCAGTTGCTTTTACGATTGGTAAAAACAATTATTATTTTAATTGTCTTTTTGTATTTGATTTCGCTGTTATTTGGAACTTTATTTGGAAATTATGGTTTTAACCGAGTTTTTGAAGATTATCGTTATATGATTTATTCTATGAAAGAAAATCCAAATCCTCAAGATTTAATTCTTTCTAAACTACTTCCATTTCCCAACAAATCTAAAATTATTGATGCAGTAGATTTTAAGAATCCAAAAGTTCGAAACTTTGCCTTAGCAGCAACTTCAAAACATTTCAAGAATGTAAAAAAATCAGGTGAAATTAGAACGATGATTCAATGTTTTGCAGTTTTTAAAGAAATTAGAAATAATTGGAATTATGTTAACGATCCAAAAGGTAGCGAATACATTGCAGATGCTTCAGAAAGTTTACAACATTTTTCGGGTGATTGCGACGATCACGCTATTTTAATGGCTGCATGTATCAAAGCCGTTGGTGGAACGCCAAGAATTATTCACACCGGAGGACATTTGT
>Ga0075152_10001098_pt1 | contig 19536 bp, 16 predicted proteins | sample JI61114C2DNA_FD_70964 | JGI IMG/M metagenome (GOLD analysis project Ga0075152, IMG submission 70964) | Wastewater effluent complex algal communities from Wisconsin, to seasonally profile nutrient transformation and Carbon sequestration -... | ecosystem: Engineered > WWTP > Effluent > Algae...
TTGGCGCCGATACTAATGTTGAGTTTTTCCGTGGGGCTGATTTCCACCCCTAACCGGCCGGAGGCGGTGATTGTTTTTGTAACATCATCATTGGATCCTGACACGGAACCAAGGGCATAGAAAGTTACTTTATCGGCTGAAGTGTTCATCGGGGCAAGCATCTGGGAATAGCCATGGCAAAAGAGCAGAAGCAGGCAGCTGCAAAAAATGATTTTTTTCATGTTGGTTTTGTTTTAGTGGCGAAAGAGAAAGACCATGTAACAGGCGGCATTTTATATTTGCCTTTTACAAGTCCTTATTTCCGGACTAAAACTATTTCTGATAACCAACAGAGTAAAGCGTGTTTTAATCGAAAGCAAACCGTGTTTTCACGGGTACGGGATAACGGCCTTTTGGAACCTGTCATTTTTTGCAGGCCTGACATCCCACATCTCACATCTCTGGTACGAAGTACGATTCGACATCGCTACTGGCACCCGGCACCTGACACCTGGCACCTGAAACCGGCACCTCTACAAATACTTCCCTTTCAACCCCTCAATAATAATTTCATGATCCTCAAAATCTCTTAATCCGGAAACCGTGATCGTGGCGATCAGTCCCGCATTTTTTACAAAGACGGGAATGGAGCCGCCTTTGGCGATATAATCTTTCTCGTCCAGTCCGAATGGTTTTTCGAGGCTCATCTGTCTTCTTTCCAGGGTGGCTTTCACGGCCAGTGAACTTTCTTCGAAGTATTTCGCCACATTCGCTTTGCGACGCAGCCAGTTGTGTTTGTCAGCGGGCAACCCATCTTCCACATACAGGAAAACAGATTGATTCAGCCGGCTGATCTCCACAGCAATCACCTGATTCCGGCTTCTGGCCAGATCCACAATCCGCTGCCCCATATCCATGGCGATGGCATTGGTAAATGCATCCAGTTCAATTTTCTGTAGAATTTCTTTTGGAGCGGGTTCCTGTGACATGTGTAACCGGGGTTTTGATGATGCAGCAATTTAGGGAAATAGCGGGGAATGGAGAGTGGTGAATGAAGAGTGGTGAATGGGTTTTCGTTCAGCTGGAACCTTTCGATTCTTAGCAGGCCTGACATCCCACACCCGGCACCTCAAATCTTCTTACCCCACCACCACTTTCTCCCATTTCGCCAGCCATTCCTCCGATATTGTTGCACCAAGGCCAATGGCTTCCGGTACTTCCACCACGCCGTTTTCCTTATACACAATTCCCCCGGTTACCGGGTCTTCGCGGAGCATGAGGGCGGTGTCGAAGTCGAAGTGAACGATATTGGGAGAGGAAAGGGCGAAATGTGCGAATGCGGTCATGGCTAACCGTGACTCGATCATGGCGCCAACCTGAAGATGAAGACCGGCGGCTTCGGCCAACCGGGCCATTTTGAGGGCTTTGAAGATACCGCCGGATTTGCCCAGTTTGATATTGAAGTAATCACAGGCATTGAGGGCAATCAGCCTTTCGGCATCGTGGTCATCCCCGCAACATTCATCGGCCATAATGGGAATGGGACTTTCTTTTTTAACCCGGGGAAGGGAAAGATAATTCCAGCGGGCAATGGGCTCCTCACAATGCTGTATATCGAGTGGCGCTAATGCATTTAAGGTTTCAATCGCTTCTTCCACACCCCAGCCCTGATTGGCATCTATGCGTAACGGAATCGCCGGTCCTACGGCTGCGCGAATGGCCTGCATCCGAACCACATCTTTCTTTCCATCCTTACCCAGTTTTACTTTTATGGCGGGATAACCCTGGGAAAGTATCTTCAGTGCCTGGGCTGCCATCACGTCTGGTTCGGCAAGACTGACGGTATAATCAGTAATGATTGTCTTGTCATTTTTGCCACCGATAAATTTATAAAGCGGTACCCCGGCCTGCCTACTGGCAATATCATACAACGCGATATCAAAGGCACTTTTAATGCTGCCATTGGCATAGATGATGCTGTCCATCAGTTTTACCGCACCTTCAATATCGAGGGCATCATGACCGATCAGGGCTTGGGCAAATAATTGCCCGACGACCATACAGGTGTCCTGGCTCTCGCCATTGATGGGCATATAGGGACTGCACTCCCCGAATCCGGCAATACCTTCATCGGTAAGTACACGGACCAATACATTATCGGCCGTATAATCTGTTCCGAGGGAAGTAATAAAAGGCTCAATCAGCGGAATAGAAAGTTTGTAGAGTTCGATCTGACGGATGGTGACTGGCATGACTGAAAGTTAAAAAAGGATACGCAGACCTCCGCAGAATATACCCGCGAAGGGGGCGTTGTCGTTGACTAATAAATATTCACTGGGATAACCGGGCGAGGGTACCAGGAAACGTGCTTCAGTAAAAAAATAAAAATCGGCACTGAGGTGCTTTTCCCAGCCAAGCGAAAGATCGAGGCCAAGCCGCTTGAAATTTGCTTTTCCTTCCTTTACAGGGACAAGGTACTGACTGGTATCAATCGTTGTGCTGAAAACATTGGTGACTTCACCCATCAGTAATCCGAAGCCGGCCGTGCCATAAAGACTCCAGCCTTCTTCGAGTACGGGCTCACCTTTCAGGTAATGTTTCCAGCCAATCGTGATTTGCCGCAAACGCATCGTGGCTTTATTGGTATATGTCAGTTGCTGCGGAGTGGTACTGCTGACGGCTGCCTCCGCCAGTAATTTGTTTTTAAAATTACCCTTACTGCCATAACCAAAAGAAAAACGTACTCCATCCTTCTTCGTTATATGGAAATCCCCATGCATCGTATTATGCAATGTAAAATACCGTTGTTCTTTCCTGAAATTCCGTTCTATTCCCAGATCAAGCCCCAGGCTGAAACGGGGATACTGGGCCATGCCGCAAACCGACAAAGACAGGAACAGGGATAATATTATAATTCGGCGTGTCAAAACAGTGACTGCAATGTTACTGAATTATTGAATGAGAATTTCCAACTCTTTCGGTGTTGTGTTGCCGTTTATTCAAAAATCTTCCTGCTATAAAAAAAGCGGATGACTGTTATCAGTCACCCGCTTTTACAAATTACTCAGTATTCATCATTTCATCAGCTTCAATTCCTTAATAAGATTCGCGCCGCCGCCCAGCTTATCAATACACCACAATACATAGCGGATGTCCACACAGATGGTGCGGTTAAGATCTTTGTCGAAGGCAAGTTTATGGCTTAAGGCTTCATAATTGCCATCGAATGCAAGACCGATCAGTTCGCCACGGCCATTGATTACGGGTGAACCGGAGTTGCCACCGGTGATATCATTGGTGGTGATGAACCCGATTACCAGTTCCTTGCGGGTGGGGTCCATATACTGACCGAAATCTTTTTTCTTTAAAAGTTCGATCTGGTTGGCCGGCAGGTCGAATTCATAATCACCGGCTTTGTATTTTTCCAGCAACCCTTTCGATGTAGTGACATAGTCATAGAAAACGGCGTCACGGGGACGATAGGATTTTACGTTTCCATAGCTGACGCGCATGGTAAAAGTGGCATCGGGATACATCATCTTCGCTTTGGCGGGATCCATTTCCATTACGCCTTTGAGGTAGAGACGGCCAAACTCGGCATTCTTCGCATTGAACTGCTGGGAGAAAGGACCGTACTTGGTATTATAGTTTACCAGGAAAGCACTGGCATGGGCAAATGCCAGGTCGCTTTGCAGCGTCACGGCATCGGGATTGGCTACAAAAGCGGACCATTTGGCCTCGTCAAAAATCATAGTTTTGCTGAATACATCGGCCGCGTATTTTTTATATGTAGCGTCATCATTCAGGGAGCCATAACTGTTTTTCAATGTGCCGAAGAATCCGAGCGGATGTTGTTGCTGATCCACTTCTTCAAAGAACATTCGGGTGGTGGTGGCCAGGATATTCTGATCACTCACTTTGTTTTCCTCGGCAAGAAAAGCTGTACGCTGTTTGGACGCTGCTTCCACGGCTTTGGTAATATCGGCCCGGGAAGCACCCTGTTTTACCATAGCGGCTTCCAGTTGCAGCAGTGAACCGGCAAAGGCAATCAGGGGAGAACCCATCACGCCTTCATTGATAAATACCCGGTGTTTGGCATAAGGTCTCCAGGCATCATAGGCTTTGCCCCAATCAGCAAAAAGATTTTCATATTCAGGTTTGCCCTTGGCCCAGGCATTGAATTTTACTTCTGTAGCCTGCTTCTGTCCGAATACATCGTATTTCAGTAACTGTTTGGTTTCGCCATCAAAGAATTTCCAGTAGTTGGCAATACCGGCATAAGAAGAAGACAGCTGGAGTTTAACCGCCGGGTCTTTTTTCATTTCATCAAACATATATTTCAACCGGGCATCCCGCAGTTTTACCAGTGTGGGGTTGTTGATATCGGTAGCCAGTTTGATACCATAGGAACTTTCGTACCGGTTGGTGCCGCCGGGGTATCCCCAGATCATAGAGAAGTCGCCGTCTTTCAGCGGACGTAAAGAAACAGGCAGGTACCATTTCGGTTTCATGGGTTTATTGCCTTCGGCATGTTTGGCGGGTTTGCCATCGACATCCGTATAAACGCGGAAAACGGAAAAGTCGCCGGTATGGCGGGGCCATTCCCAGTTGTCGGTATCGCCACCGAATTTACCTACGCTCTCGGGAGGTGTGCCAACGAGACGGATATCAGTGTATCGCTGATATACGAACGCAAGAAACTGGTTGCCTTTGAAAAGCGGGCTCACCCGGGTTTCAATATTCTGGGTGGCATCGCTCAGGCGTTTATTGATGGCGGCAAGTACGGCTCCTTGTTTGGCCACGCGTTCCGAACCACCAAGTCCCTTTAAGGAATCCATCACTTCTTTGGTTACATCATCAATACGCAGGAGAAACTGTACACTGAGGTTAGTGGGGATCTCCTCGCCTTTGTTTTTGGCATAAAAGCCATCACGCAGGTAGTTTTTTTCCATGGAACTGGCGGAGGCAATGGCGCCGTACCCGCAGTGGTGGTTGGTAAAGATCAGTCCTTCGGAACTGACGATCTCCCCGGTACATCCGCCGCCAAAAATGATGATCGCGTCTTTCAGGGACGGTTTGTTGATGTTGTAAAGTTGTTCTTTGGTGAGTTTAAGGCCTTTTTTCACCATATCGTTATATACCTGCTGTCCCAGCAGCAAGGGCAGCCACATCCCTTCATCGGCCATGGTCTTACCGATCAGGGTAATAAATAATACAATCGTTAACAGGATCTTCTTCATACAAGTGATTTTAGGGGACAAACCTACAGAAAAAGGATATTCGGGATACTGAGTTTTGTCTGAATGGCTTATTTTGGAGGCAGAATTGAACTGCTTATGTCAAAAAAACACCTGGCCCTTATCCTTCTGTCCGCTCTTTTCCTGGTGAATTCCTGTGGTAAAAAAGACAGCCCTCCAGCCCCGACACCCACTCCGGTTCCGGGATGTGCGACGGGTACGGCCCCGGCCAATGGTTCTTTTGTCACCACAACCAGCATAACCCTCAACTGGTCATCGGTAGCCACGGCCAGCAGTTATGATCTTTACCTGGGAACCACGGCGGTACCCACCACATTGATTGCTTCCAGTGTTACGGGTACCAGCTATACCTATACTATTCCTGCCACCCCCAATGCCACCTATTACTGGTATGCCCTCCCGAAAAATACGGGCGGATCGGCCACGGGTTGTACCGGTACGGTGCAATCATTTACTTATATAGTGATCCAGGCGCCTTCGCCCCTCAGTTATTATGTTGTGGGTTATATGCCTTCTTACCGGGTTATTGCGGATATCCCCGATCAGAAATTCAAAATGACCAATGTGGTGGTCTATGCATTTTATGGGGTAAATACTTCGGGCGGACTGACGGCCCCCACATCCGGCAGCAGCCTGGCCGCTGTAGCCAGCAAGGCCCAGGCCAACGGGGCAAAGATTCTGCTGGGGATCAATGACGGGAGCGGTGATGGCAAAACCAATTTCAAAGCCATGGCGGCTACGGCAACCGGTCGCAATAATTTTATAAAAGCCATCATGGGTGTGGTGCGGGCCAATAGCCTTGACGGGGTGGATATGGACTGGGAATTCCCGACCACATCGGATGGTACGGATGCCACTTTTACGGCCCTGATGAAGGAATTATCGGATTCCCTGCACCGGGATGCCCGGTATTATTTATCCTGTGCGGTAACGGCTGGTAAGTATGCCGGCGGTATCCGGGATGCGATCAGGGCGGAGATTTTTCCCTATGTGGACTTCTTCAATATCATGGCCTATGACGATTTCAGTACCACTACGCCTTACCGCCACCACAGTGATTATGCCCTGGCGCAGACCTGTCTGAACTACTGGCTGACCACCAGGGGTATGCCGGCCGCCAAAGCGGTACTGGGTGTACCGGCTTACGGGCGTCCTTCGGGAATGACCCAGAGCGGCACCATTAAAACCTATAAGGATATACTTGCGGCGGGAGGTAATGCCCAGTACGACTCGGCCGTGGTTTCCACCACTACATACCCTTCCTATACGGTCTATTACAATGGACTATATACAGTTAAGCGCAAAGCTAAACTGGCAAAAGACATTGCCGGCGGGGTAATGTTCTGGGAAAAAGGGCAGGATGCGATGGACAATAACTCCTTGTTAAAGGCTGCCTGTGACACAGTTGGCCGTACCTACTAAGTATCCTTTTTGATCAAGTTTTCCACAATGGGAAACACTTAATCGAAATACCCGGTAAATCATTAAATTGAATAAGGAAATCATGTACCTTTCCCCTTTCAAAAATCTTAGTTATGAAGAAACTTTACTTTACTTCTGCCTTATCTGTATTAGTGGCTCTGCTCGGCTTTTCCGGCAGTGCAAATGCGCAGTGTACCCTCAATTATCTCCAGAACCCCAGTTTTGAAACACCGGTAGGGGGTGGCCTGGGTAATAACTTCTATGATCAGAGTATACCGGGCAACGAAATTCCCAACTGGACTATTTCCACCTTGCTGACAGCTAATATCGTGAGAACGGACGGTGTGACACCCTATGGTGGCGGACCCAATGCGGCGGCTGCCGGAGTTCAATACCTGGATATTTTAACCGGTGGCGGGGATATTACCTTTACACAATCTTTTGTACTGGGTTGTACGGCTGACCTTACTTTCCGGGGCGATTTTGCAGCCCGTGAAGGCGGACTGAGCTGGGCGGCTTTTATTGAAATCGTCAATTCCAGTAACGCTGTCGTGGCTACTTCCACTGTGCGCAACTCCACACCGGCTGATGCCGATAATGATCCCGTTTTAGATGCAATCTGGTATACCGTAAATGGTACCGCTACCGCTCTGCCTGCAGGTACATATACTTTCCGGGTTACTTTACCGGAAGATGCCAACTTTGACAATGCTTTCCTCTGCGCCAGTCCCGGTTGTTTACTGCCGGTAACCCTGAAAGCCTTTGATGTAAAACTGAACAGCTGTGTTTCCAGTGCTAAATGGTCTGCTACGGAAGAAACCAACCTGAGCAACTACACCCTGGAGTACAGCAAGAATGGTATTGATTTCACCGCGGTTTCCGTAGTGGATGCCAGTGGCATCAATAAAGAATACAGTGTACAGCACGTACCGGCTAATGGCAAAGCTTTCTACCGTTTGAAAATGGTGGATGTGGATGGTAAAGTGGCCTACAGCAAACTGCAGGTACTGAACATCAATTGTAGTAAAAACACGATTCTCGTATACCCCAACCCGGTAAGTGATAACCTCAATATCAACGTGAATTTTGTTGGTGGTGTGAAGACAGCCAATGCTTCCCTGTATGATATCAGTGGCCGCCTGGTAGTGCGCAAGCAACTGACCAATGGTACAAATACGATTGATATGGGTGCCATGAGCTCCGGTATCTACAATCTCGTTGTGGTTCAGAATGATGAAGTAACCACATACAAGATTAAACGCTGATTTTTCTAACAACTGATAGTAATATGTAACTGTCCCGGCAAAGCCGGGACAGTTTTTTTTGTCCCGGATGTGTTTCTTTTTGCAAAACCACTTATCTTTATTTCTGACCCAAAACCAACGCAGTTATGATGAAAATTCGTCTCCTGGCAGGTGTAGTGTTAATCCTTTTGTTTTCAACTATACCTTTCCGTTCCCTCAGTCAGTGTACATTAAATTATCTCCAGAATCCTGGTTTTGAAAATCCCGTGGCCCCTGGACTTGGAAATAATTTTTATGACCAGAATATTCCGGCCCAGCAGATACCCAACTGGGCTGTGCAGGGTAATCTGACCGCCAATATTATTAAAACAGATGGCGTTACCAACTACAACGGAGGTCCCAATGCCGCTTCCGAAGGAACGCAGTATTTTGATGCTTTGTCAGGCAATACCTTCTTTTTTGTAAGCCAGACCTTTATACTCGGTTGTACCGCTGATCTTACATTCCGGGGTGATTTTGCGGCCCGCGATGGTGGTGATAACTGGGATGCCTATATTGAAATCGTGAATGCCTCCAATGTGGTGGTAGCCACTTCAGCCACCCGTAGTTTTATTCCTGCCGATCAGGATCTGCCAGGCGTGGATGCTGTTTGGTATACCTTATCGGGTACCGCTACCGCTTTACCTGCCGGTACCTATACCTACCGGGCCCGTCTCTGGGATGATGGTAATTTTGACAACGCCTTTCTTTGTGCCAGTCCCGGTTGCTTACTCCCCGTAACCCTGAAAGCTTTTGATGTAAAACTGAATGGCTGTGTGTCCAGTGCCAAATGGTCCGCCACCGAAGAAACCAACCTGAGTAACTATACCCTGGAATACAGCAAAAACGGCATTGATTTCACGCCGGTTTCTGTGGTAGATGCCAGCGGCATCAATAAAGAATACAGTGTGCAGCATATTCCCGCATCCGGCAAAGCCTTTTACCGGTTGAAAATGGTGGATATGGATGGAAAAACCGCTTACAGTAAACAGCAGGTACTGAATATTAACTGTACCAAAAACACAGTACTGGTATTCCCTAACCCGGTTAGTGATCAATTGAATGTGAATGTGAATTTTGTAACCGGAGTACGTACAGCCACAGCCACGCTTTATGATATCAGTGGACGGGTAATCGTGCGGAAACAACTGGTCAATGGTACCAATGCGATTGATATGCGGGCCATGACATCCGGGATGTATAACCTGGTGCTGGTGCAGGACGGAGAGGTGACCACGTATAAGATCAAAAAGTAAAGTTTTGTTTTGTTTATAGCAGTAAGGTAGTAGCAAAAAGCCTGTCACCCTTTGTTTACAAAGTGACAGGCTTTTTCCATTTGTGATAACGTTACTTATTTATAACCCTTCCAGGCCCTGGTTGTTTTGTCAAACAACCAGTAAATACCATTGGCAAAGCTGAAATTCAGGTTCTCCTCCATGGGGGCAGTTTCCGGTAAGAGCTGGGCACGAGTCATATAGCCGGTGGAAATATCATACCATTCAATCTCCCCGGTGGCGGAACTTAATAACGCGAGTTCTGATCCTTTGATACCGGTGTAAACCACGGTGGACAAATTATAATCGTACAGTATTTCTAAATTATCGGTGAACTCGTCTGCCTCTTCTTTTCTGGTGGCAAGATAAAGCGTAATAATATCTTTCTCTACACCGTCGGCCGCGTTGTACACGGTAATATTCCCGTCATCGTTGAAGAAATAGACTTCATTTTTAACCGGATTATAGGCGCCTACGGATTGTTCAGCGGGTTGGTTCATACCTTCAAACAAGGTCTTTACAAATACCGGGATACCTTTGCTGTTCAGTGAATACTCTCCCCATCCAAAATCACTATAGCCATTTGTCTGCAGGGCTTTCTTTTTGGGATTGTACCAGAGACCCCGTACATCAAACCCGGTTTTGAGGGTGTCTGAAGACAGGCGTTTTCCTTTTACATCAAAAATGGCCATGGCGAATTTTACATTCCCCGCAATAGCGGAGTAATACTTCTTCTGCAACGGATGCCAGACTACCGAAGCGCCATTGGCACCATCAATACCGGGCATCGGCAGGGTCATTACTTCTTTCAGTTCAGTAGCCGGTTTGGCGGCTTCTTTGGCTTTGGGACTGCCAGTGGTTTGTGCGATGGCGAAGGTGGCCAGTAACAGCAGTGGCAGGACTAAACAGATACTCTTTTTCATGATGACGAATTTGCCCTAAATATAGGGACCGTCGCCACGACTGTATATACCCGTAAGCGGGTATTATTCCACGGGCTGGTTCAGCACATTCCAGAGCAGGTCTTTCAGTTCTGTCAGTCCTTTATTGGTTACTGAAGAGATAAAGACATGCGGTATGTTTTCCGGCAGTTCTTTTGAAATGGCCAGTTTCAGTTCATCGTCCAGCATATCACTCTTGCTGACGGCAATAATGAATTGTTTATGGAGGAGTTCGGGGTTGTATTGTTCCAGTTCATTGACCAGTATGTCAAATTCCTTTTTATGGTCATCGCTGTCGGCGGGGACCAGGAACAGCAAAACCGAGTTGCGTTCGATATGCCGCAGGAATCGGTGACCGAGACCCTTGCCTTCAGCCGCCCCTTCAATAATACCGGGTAAATCGGCAATACAGAAGCTCTTTCCGTCACGGTATTCCACCATGCCCAGGTTGGGCGTCAGGGTGGTAAAAGCATAATTGGCAATCTTGGGTTTGGCAGCCGTGATCACGGAGAGCAGGGTGGACTTTCCCGCGTTGGGAAATCCGACCAGTCCCACATCCGCGAGTACTTTTAATTCCAGGACTTTCCAGCCTTCCAGTCCGGGTAAACCGGGCTGGGCATGTTCAGGAGCCTGGTTGGTGGGAGTGGCAAAATGGGAGTTGCCCAGGCCGCCTTTTCCGCCCGGCATCCAGATGATTTCCTGGCCATCTTCAAGAATCTCTGCTTCCTGTGTATCCGTTTCTTCGTCCCGGGCGATGGTGCCAAGGGGCACTTCAATGATAATATCTTTCCCATCGCGGCCATGGCAGTTATTGGCGCCGCCTCTTTCGCCGTCTTCGGCCAGTACATTCTTGTAATAACGTAAGTGTAAAAGGGTCCAGAGATTGCTGTTACCCCGCAGAATGATATGCGCTCCTCGGCCCCCATCGCCCCCGTCGGGGCCACCCAGTGCGGTGAACTTGTTGCGCATGAAATGTTTGTTGCCGGCGCCCCCATGGCCGCTGCGGCAGAATATGCGGATCTGATCTACGAAATTACTTTTCTCCAAAACCTTACTTTTACGGTATGCCCGCTGTGATATACGGCGGAACTGCAAATATACCTTAACCATTTTTAAACCGATGATATGAAATACCTGCTCCTGCTGCTCAGTTTTCCCTTCATGGCCGCCACGGATTGTGGTAAAAAACAGACGAAAATCCCGGCTGTCACCGGCCAGGAAGAAATAAATACCAATCCGGTAATCACCGATTCTGTGCCTCCTGTGGTTCGTAAGATTATTGACAGCCTGGCAAAGGATAACCCACCCCTGGTGCCACAGAAAGTGGAGGCCTATCTGTACAACGGGAAAACGGTTTACCTGGTGACGATGCCCTGTTGTGATTTCTTTAATGATGTTTATGATACCACTGGTAAAAAAATCTGTTCGCCTACTGGCGGTATTACCGGTAAAGGGGATGGGAACTGCGCGGATTTTGCGGAGAAAGGAAAATGGGTGAAGCTGTTGTGGAAGGGGTGAATGGTGAGTGGTGAATGGGGAATGGGGTACTGTTGTACACTCCATTCCCCATTCACTTTTTATTTTTATTGAATCACCACTTTCGTCGTAAACACGTTTCTGTTTACTCCGTCAGTCACTTTAACAAGGTAAATGCCTTTTGCCGCAGCGGGATCGAGCTGAATGGTTTGTGCATGATTTTCACCGCTGATGCTGATGTTTTGTTGTTGTACCTGCCGGCCCATTACATCGGTTACGAGCAGGGAATAGGTTCCGGCTTTCAGCTGGCTGAACTGTACCACGAATTTATTATCCGTTACCGGGTTGGGGTAGATGGACAGGGTGCCTTCCCCGCTGTTGGGCAGTGGATTCCGGTTGGCAAAATTCACGGTGTTTGTATTTTTTTCTGCGGTGCTCAGCAGGTTGCTGCTGGCCAGGTCGGAACTGTTCCAGGAAGTACCGCTGATGGTAAAGGGACTGGCTGTCCAGTTGCGGTGATCCAGAGTAAAGTAATCCAGTTTGAGGGCGCTGCTCAGTACAATTTTATTATCATCAGTAACGGCCGCTCCGTTTACACCGAAGCCTTCGGGCAATCCTTTAATCGTACCGAGATGGGTGGCTACTTTGGTTTCCGGGTTGATCCGGAATACATGGTTACGGGCGGAGAATACATAAAGCTGTCCATCGTCGCCTGCAATCATATCCCCGCCGAAGCTGGTACAGGCATTATGCACGGATACTTCTTTATTGGCCGGGTCATCCACAACGGTCCCCAGGTCCTGCGTGCCGCCTTTTTTCCCGGTACCAAAACGAATCAGTTGTGTGGCGTCGTTGGTCAGCGCATATCCGTTACCGTCAGGGGTTATCACCATACGGGTAACAATATTTCCCTGGTCAGCATTTTTAATGGGATTACCGGTAAACCCTTTTCCGGTTACGAAATAGACCTTCATGGTCTTCAGGTCAATATACCGGAGCTGGTCAAACAACATGGGGGTATAGTAAAGGCGGTTTGATTTTTTATCGTAGGCCATGGCGGCTACCCCGCCGGCAAAGGCACTGTTGACCAGGGTGCCCAGTCTTGCATCGGTTTGTAAAGCGGCCTGTTCATTTTTACCGGCTATATAGGCCGGGCTGTTCAGGTCACTGCCATTTAGTATAACCTGACTGTATTCACCGGTCTGCAGGTTGAGCCGGCGTAAATAACTCCAGTTGCTCCCCAGTTGGGTGGCATCGGTGATGGCATAAGCAAAACGGTCGGCCTGCTGGGCCTTACTGCCTGCCGGGAGGGCAAAGAGTCCGGCAGTAAATAATGACAGAAAGGGTAAAACTTTTCTCATACACGGGTTTTTTGTTACCCGATTAAATTACAACAAATACCCGGTGACCAAAAATGAAATTTTACCAGTGGTCATATTAAAAATAAACCCCTCCTGAGCGAATCACGGAGGGGTCAAGGTATAAAAACCCTGAGCATTGCCTTGCTGGTAAGCGATTACTTTACAATAGAAAACTTCATTGCTGATTGTTCATTGCCATTCACCAGTTGAATAATATAGATACCTGATTGCAGATTGTTCAGGTTGTTGACCCGGATGCTGTTGGTACCCTGGGTTACTGAATTTTGTTGTTGCAGAACCTGGCGGCCGGCCATATCCACGATGCGGATATTTACCAGGCTGCTTTGTGCTGCTTCGAAACGTACGGTAGTGGAGGCACCACTGAGTACAGGGTTCGGACTGAGGCTGATACCGCTGATGGTCTTCTTCTCTTTGCGAACCATGATCACCGGGCTGTAGCTGAATTTACCATCCATATCCACCAGTTTAAGGCGGTAGTATACCACATCATCGCTCAGGCGGCTGATATCATCGGCGGACTGATAGGTGGTACGACCGGCATTACCGAGTGCGTTTTTAAATGCCACTGTGCTATAGTCTGCAGCGGAAGCCGTTTTTCTTTCCACTTCATAATGACTGAAGTTGATTTCATTTTCTGTTTCCCAGTTGATAACCGTATTTCCATTGCGATAAGCCGCGGTGAAATTCAGCAGGGTAACCGGCAGGGTGGACTGAGTAGGGAATACGTTAGATGCAAGATCCTGCAGACCGGATACGGCAAACACCAGGGCACATTCTACCGTACCGGTAGTACCGTTGGCGGTATTCTGATCAATAAAATAAAGTCCGTTATCGGTAGAAAGATATAAAGAACCCAGGAGGTCAAAAGCCACACCGTTAACACGGCCACTGAAGGGTGAGCCACCGGGTGTTACCAGATCCCATCTTTTATTGATGGTGGTGTTGCTGCCGTTGGGCAAACCGATAAAGATCTGGGTTACGCCATTGCCATCATTGGCCAGTGCATAGATATTACCGGTACCTGAGATACAAAGGTCGCCATTTTGAAAAGTAGAAGCAGCTCCGCCGTTGATGGTAACATTGGCATCCACCATGGTAATCGTTACAGGATTTACACCATCAGAAATAAACTTAGCCAGGAACAACGTGGTGCCATCCCCTGCCAGGATCCAACCGGTACCATCAGGACCCATACCCAGACGAACAAACCCAAGGCTGTTGGTATTGCCGGCACCGTTTACATCCAGCGATCCGATCAGTTTAGTATCGGCACCAGTAGCGGTGGCGGCAAATACTTCCACCACACCGTTATTGCCGGATGTATTGGGCAGCCAGTAGAAATGACCTGTATTAGGCGTGGGGAAAGGCGAACGGCCCAGTGCAGCAGTTGATGTACCACCGGTGGCCCCGTTGGGGAAGGTAGGGGCAAATATATTCGTGGGTCCGCTTACATAAGTGCCATTCGTAACACGGAAACCTGATACCTGGGTACCATTTGAAGAAGTAGCCCAGAGGTTAGCGGGTAAAGCTGCATTTACGGTTACCGTAGTTGCGGTGGAAGTTGCACTTAAGCCATTAGATCCTCCTTCAGCAACAGTACAGGTAATCTGGTAAGTACCAGCGGTTGAAAAAGTTGCCGTGGTGGTTGAACTGTTTCCGTTACTGCTGGATATTACGGCCGGATTATTGGTAAATGTTACACCGGCAGGTGAGGAACTGAATGTGTACGTAAACGAACTATTACCGCCGGGCCAGTTGGAACTGTTGCTGTTACGTTGTGCGGTAAAACTGATTGTGCTGCCTGCGGTGATGGTTTGCGCTGTACCGGGTGTTAAGGTAACAGTGGGCGTTTGTGCATTGACCGCTAAAGCGAAAAGGCTGGTAAATAAAAAGGTGATTAACCCCTTTACGTGTGTAAAAGTTTTCATGCTTATGGTTTTATAGTAGTAAAAAAAATCCTTGTTCAAATTGGTTTTGAACGGAACTGGATGCTCAGGGTCATCGGAGGATTGGAAATCATGAGGGTCTTTACAGGAAACCGGGTCGGATTGCTACATGATGCCAGGCATCATTACAATGGGGGTTGTTTCAGAAAGGAGTTGGGTCGGAGACAGGGCAGTTGCCCCTGGTACTTTTCGAAGGATGGGATCTTGAGACAAAAATAGGGTGTGATTCGACGAAATGCAAGTAAATACCGAAATTTATTTTGTATAAATACTTAGTATAATACGTAAATTTACTGATTTGATTTTTTCCAGCTTTGATAACCAGGAAATTGAGTTGACCTTGATTTTCCGGGTTTACGGAGCGGTTTACAGGCTTCTAAATGCTCATGACAGTCAGCAGGCAGCTGCTGATACAACCGGGTGCCTGCCGTTTTCCAGGCCAGCATTTCATCACTTACCTGCTTAATGATCTTACCCGGATTGCCTGCCACCACACTGCGGGGCGGAATAATCTCTCCTTCTTTAATCATGGTGAGGGCGCCAACAATACTTTCATCACCCAGCTGCACATGATCCATGAGTACGCTGTTCATACCCACCAGGCAGTTCTTCCCGATCTGTGCGCCATGGATGATGGCGCCATGCCCAATATGCGCGCCTTCTTTTAGCAGTACAGTCAGTCCGGGAAACATATGAATTGTACAATTCTCCTGTACATTACAACCATCTTCCAGTATAATACGGCCCCAGTCGCCCCGTAAAGCGGCGCCGGGACCGATATAACAGTCTTTGCCAATAATCACATCTCCGGTTATGGCTGCCTGCGGATGTACAAAAGAAGAGGTATGTACAACCGGTTTTATTCCTTTAAAGGCGTAAAACATATTGATCAGATTAGTTTTTTATCCGTGCGGTAGCAGAGACCTTTAAATAAGGCCACCACATGATCTTTCTGGTTGCGGATCTCCACCTGGTAAAGCCCGGTGGACTGTCCGTTATGTATTTCCGTTGCCACAGCGGTGAGTATATCCCCGATATGTACCGGTTTAATAAAATTGATGGATGTATCAAGCGCCACCGATAGTGTATTACGGTTATTGCAGGCAAAGGCAAACGCGCTGTCGGCCAGCGAAAAAGCAATACCTCCGTGGATGATCCCAAACCCGTTGACCATTTCCTCCCGGATGGTCATACGGATCCGGCTATATCCTTCGCGTATATCCAGTACCGTTATGCCGAGCCAGCGGCTGAAGGCATCGTGTTCCATCATGTGGTTTACCACGGCAATTGCGCCTTTGTCTTTTTCAGTATGCATAATTTATTCTCCTTTAAATTGTGGAGTTCTTTTTTCCAGAAAGGCCGCCACCCCTTCTTTAAAATCAGCCGTACGGGCTGCACGTTGCTGAAACACATCTTCATCCTGCAGTTGCTCTTCAAATGTATTGGTAAATGAAAGCTGCAGTACCTGTTTGGTATAAGCCAGTCCTTTGGTAGGCATGGTCGCCAGGGCCGATACAATTTTCAGGGCTTCTTCCATCAGGTTTTCATCGGCGTGGACTTTATACAGCATGCCCAGCCGTTCCGCTTCTTCCGCACTTACTTTATCGCCCAACAGCATCAGGGCCGAGGCTTTCTGCCAGCCAATCAGCCGGGGCAGCGTATGGGTGCCGCCACTGTCCGGGATCAGTCCGATTTTACTGAATGCCTGAATAAAGGAAGCCGACCGGGCGGCCAGTACGATATCACAACAGAGGGCGATATTGGCGCCGGCCCCTGCGGCCACGCCGTTTACCGCCACCACCACGGGCTTTTCCAGTTTACGGATACGGGTCACCAATGGATTGTAATGTTCATGTAAGATGCGCTCCATCCCCGGTCCGTTCGGGTCAGTTACTTCAGCCAGGTCCTGACCGGCGCAGAAAGCTTTGCCCGCCCCGGTAATCAGTACCGCCCGGATTGCAGAATCTTTACAGGCATCCAGTTTTTCCTGCAACAGCAGGGCCATTTCCCGGTTAAAGGCATTGAACTTTTCCGGCCGGTTGAGGGTGATGACCGCAACGGCATTTTTTATTTCAAAAAGAATGGAAGGCATGCAATTACTATTTGATGTGAATACAACAGGCAAGACCCGCAACCGGGAATCCATGCGAATATAATAATAGTAAACGGGCCGGAATGCCCTTGTGTAAGGAGCCGGGCTGTTTTGTATAGTGGAAAAATGTACATTTGGCCACCATTAAACATTTACCATAAACACGCATTATGTTCAGGACATTGCTTATCCTTTTACTCGTATTGCCTTTTTTTGCAGCCGCCCAGCCTTCCGAAGCGGAGATCCGTAAACAGATCACCAATGCCGGCACTAAACAAATAAAATTTACAAAGACCACGGGCACCCGTCAGTGGAACAGTGATAGCGGCAACTGGGAATGGGTGCGGGGTGTGGAAGTGGTGCGCAACAGTGACTACCCGGGTATTGACCTGGTGGTGAAAGGCGATGTGGTGTATCAGTATACCGGGGCCGGGAAGTATACCTACTGGAAATTCCGGACCCTCAGTAATGAGTATCTCGGGATTCCGAATCCAACGTCCAAAGAAATCATGGAGTTTCTCGGGACCGACTGGCCGAAATTCTACGGTTATTATTTTACAAAAATTACCCGGCTACATGGAGAGCCGGTATTGGCGGATCAACCGGAATGGACCTGGCATTCGCCCAATTCCGTTTCATTTAAGATGAAGCAAAGTTTTGATTTCATCTATTCCAATACGGAAGTACATACCATGGAAACCATCTGGAATGTGCGGCTTTACCGGGATAATCCAAAAGATAAATGGAAGAATTTTATGTCGGTAAAAAGCCAGGATGCCCGGGAAGAGAAGATTACCGGTACACAGAAATTTACGGCGGAACAGGTAAACGACCTGAATAAGAAAACCCTGTATTTCACCTTTGCCGAGCAACAGGCGAAGAAGGAAGCCGCGGCTTTACCTTCGGTGACACTCCCTGATTTTAAGAATGCGGAAGACATGGTGAAATACCTGCACGATGTGTTGCGCAACGGGAATCCGGAGAAATTCAGGGCCGTCTTGCTGCAATTGCTGCATCCCGCATATTTTGTTGAGGGCAGCACCGTACGGCTGCAGCCCGTACATGAGCAATCCCTTCAACAGGTTATCACCACAGCCTACAATAACAAAGCCACGTATAAAATGATGTACTGCCAGACACCCGCCTATAAAGTGGATCAGTGGGGAGGCGGCAGTCCGAAGAAAACCATCTATATCACCGGCGCGGTGAATAATTGTAATTCTTCCTTTACGATCACACTCGTGAACACCGGTTATAAAGAAGGTGTGGCGCAGACGGCGTTGCGGATTACCGAGTACGGCGTTTTTGTACGCCAGGATAATGATGCGATCAGTTTCGTGAATTCATTCAGTGACCGGAAGAAGCTTTGCCCGAATGATTAATGGCATTTAAAATAATCAAAGGGTTCCTTACAATCTATACACTGATATAAGGCTTTACAGGCCGTGCTCCCGAATTCACTGATACGGCTGGTATGCCAGCTGTTGCAATGAGGGCATTGTACCGCTTCATGCGGGGCAAAGAGTTCATCCTTACAGGCCTGTTGCCGGGGATTCGGCGGGGCAATGCCGTAGGCTTTCAGTTTTTCCCTTCCCGCTTCCGTCATCCAGTCGGTGGTCCAGGCCGGACTGATACTGTTTTTTATAATGACGGTTGTAAAACCTTTTGCCATCAGTTCCATCCGGATGGATAAGGCAATCATATCCATGGCCGGACAGCCGGTATAAGTAGGGGTAATGGTGACCGTTAGTTCTTGCCCGTTTCGCTCGATATCCCGTACAATGCCCATGTCCACAATACTGAGTACCGGGATTTCCGGGTCATATACTTCTTCCAGATACGACCAGAGGATGTTATTGTCTGTCGTTTTATTCATTACCATTCACAGCCAGGGTAGCTGCGTTGCATATATTGCAGTTCGGAAAGAATAAAACCCAGGTGTTCCGTATGCACCCCGTTTTTACCGCCGGTTTGCATAAATACATTTTCCGGTAAGGCCAGGGTGGCCTGGGTAAATACTTCTTTAACTTTCGTATAAAAAGCTTCTTTTAAGCCTGCCGGGTTGGCTCCTGCCGCCGTTTCATACTCAGCCGGTATAAAAAATTCGCCGGTATAGCACCAGAGTTCATCTACTGCTTTACATATTCTGCGGTTACTCTCTTCCGTACCATCTCCGAGGCGGATCACCCATTCGCTGCTCCAGCGTAAATGATACCGTACTTCTTTCAGCGATTTTTCGGCAATGGCCGCCAAATTGCTGTCAGCGTGTGCCAGTAAAGATTGATACAGGTAAAACTGATACGTGCTGAAGAAGAACTGGCGGAGTATTGTTTGGGCCCAGTCGCCATTGGGTTGTTCAGTCAGCAGGCAGTTTTTAAATTCCCGTTCAGTCCGTAAATAAGCCAGGCTGTCTTCCGTAGCTCCGTTTCCCAGCATGTCCGCTGCATACTGGTATAAGCTCCTGGCTTGTCCGATCAGATCCA
>Ga0075152_10001100_pt1 | contig 19510 bp, 17 predicted proteins | sample JI61114C2DNA_FD_70964 | JGI IMG/M metagenome (GOLD analysis project Ga0075152, IMG submission 70964) | Wastewater effluent complex algal communities from Wisconsin, to seasonally profile nutrient transformation and Carbon sequestration -... | ecosystem: Engineered > WWTP > Effluent > Algae...
ATCAGTTTTTTTCTACAGGGACTGAATTCTATCGCTCATTGGAAACTCGGGCCGCAACGGCCTTCACAATCTTGGCCCGTGAAACCAATAAAGACGATTGCGTACGTCACCGCCAGCGCCTGGAGGCTCTCGAGACAAAAACTATGGGTATCGGTTTGCCATCAGCAGCGTTTATAATAATTTGACGGAGTTTAAGGTAATTGTCTCAACCAAAATTCCCGCAACTGTGCATATGACGCCGAAATCCAGCAGCTTCGTTGCTACCCAAGATTCGTAAGTCTTTGTTCTGCAGGAAAGCCGAGAAGGTTGTGCGGCCGAAAAACCAATGAAATATGCGTAGCTTCGAAAGCATTCTCTTCGAGCCCAAGACACCGGCTTGAATGACGAACACCGCAATTCAGGAACAATCAATCAAACGAGAGATTCGTGCAGATAATTATCCCAATGTCGGGCTTCGGGGAGCGCTTTCGCCGCGCCAATTACACCGTCCCCAAGCCCCTGATTGAAATCGATGGCAAGCCGATTATTGGACACGTTATTGACATGTTCCCCGGCGAACATGACTTTCTGTTCATCTGCAACAACGATCACCTCCAGTGCGCCGAATACCGGATGAAAGAGATTCTCCGGGAACACTGCCCTACCGGCCGCATCGTCGGCATTCCGCCCCACAAGCTGGGGCCCATACATGCGGTACGCCAGGTAGAACACCTGATCGATCCCGCACGGCCGGTCGTCGTCAATTACTGCGACTTCACCTGTTACTGGGACTGGGAAAACTTCAAGAAATTCGTTGCCCTCACCGGCTGTGCCGGCGCCATACCCGCCTATAAGGGTTTCCATCCCCACACGCTGGGCAGCACCAATTACGCCTACATGCGCGAAGAGGGTGGCTGGGTGCTGGACATCCAGGAAAAACAGCCTTACACGGACAACCGCATGGAGGAATACGCCTCCAGCGGCACCTACTACTTCTCCTCCGGTAAACTGATGGCCGAGGCCTTTCGGCGCACGCAGGAACAAGAACTCAACATCGGTGGCGAGTACTACGTAAGCCTCGCCTACAAGCCCCTCCTGCAGAATGGCGACCCGGTGGCCGTCTATCCGCTCCAGCACTTCATGCAGTGGGGCACACCGAACGACGTAGCCGAATACCGGCATTGGTCCGCCGCCTTCCGGCGCATGACCGGTGACCAGCCCACGCCGCCCGATGCCCGCGGATCCCTTGTGATTCCGATGGCAGGCATGGGACAGCGCTTTGCCAAGGAAGGCTACACCATCACCAAGCCACTGATTCCCGTCTCTGGCAAACCCATGGTGATCCAGGCAACCGACGACCTTCCCCCGGCGCAGCACCAGGTCTTCGTTCTTCGCCAGGACATGCCCGGCGTCGAAGATATCTCGGCTGAACTCCGCCTCACTTATCCAGGAGCCGTCATCGAAACCATCCCGGCGGTCACGGAAGGCCAGGCCTGCACGGCCCTGATCGGTCTGGAAGCCTTGGCCGCAAGGATCGGTGACGTGCCGGGTCCGGTCACCTTCGGCGCCTGTGACAACGGCGCCCTCTACGACACCGCTGCGCTGCAGGCCCTGATCGACAAACCGGAAGTGGACGTCATCGTCTGGGGCGCCTGCGGCCACGCCAATGCGGTTCGCCATCCGACGATGTTCGGCTGGATCGATGCCGATAACGGCGCCATCCGGCGTATTTCCGTGAAAACTCCGCTCGCCGCACCCGACACCGATCCCGTCGTGCTGGGCACCTTCACCTTCCGCCGGGCGGCTGACTTTCGCCGGGCGGTAGCCAGCCTGATCAATGCCAACGACCGGATCAACGGCGAGTTCTACATCGACTCGTGCATCAACCACGCCATTGCCCTTGGCCTGAAATGCGCGCTCTTCGAGGTCGACAGCTTCCTCTCCTGGGGCACACCCAACGATCTGCGCACCTTCGAGTACTGGCAGTCATGCTTCCATAAATGGGCCAGCCATCCGTACCGGCTCGAACTCGACCGGCGCATCCCGTCGCAGGCCGTGGAAGGGCTGGCGGCCCGATACCGGCAGAGCATTCCCGAGCTGCCCAGCAAGTCTGCATGATCCGGCGCGAACTGGCCGTGTTCCTGGTGGTCGGCACGCTGACCGTGGTGGTGGACTTTCTTGCCTACCGCGGGCTGATTGGTGCCGGACTGCTGCCCCTTGACTGGGCCAAGGGCGCGGGCTTCCTGACGGGAACCGTCTTCGCCTATTTCGCCAACCGCTTCTGGACGTTCAGCCACCAGGAACACAGCCCGGGCAGCGCCTGGCGTTTTGCCGGACTTTACGCGACCACCCTGGGCGCCAACGTCCTGATAAACAGCCTCACGCTGGGCTTGCTGGGCGGTGCCAGCGCAGCCATCCAGCTCGCCTTCCTGGTAGCCACCGGCGTGTCTGCAGCCCTCAACTTCGTGGGCATGAAGCTATTCGTATTCAAGGCCGCGGGCCAGCCGGAGTCCCCATGAAATTCTCTCTTGTCATCCCCTGCTACAACGAGTCCGCCAACCTGCCGCTCCTGCTGGAGCGCTGCCAAACCCTGGGCAGCCGCCCGGACGTGGAGGTCGTGCTGGTAGACAACGGCTCCACCGACAACAGCCCCCAGGTGCTGCGCGACCTTCTGCCCGCACACCCCGGCTGCCGCAGCGTCCGGGTGGACAAGAACCAGGGTTATGGTTTCGGCATTCTCAGCGGGCTGCGGGCAGCCAGGGGTGAAATCCTGGGCTGGACCCACGCCGACATGCAGACCGACCCCCAGGATGCCCTGCGCGGCCTGGAACTCTTCGAGCAGCACGGCAGCGGCATTTTCGTGAAGGGCCGCCGCTACGGTCGCCCTCTTGGCGACACGGCCTTCACTGTCGGCATGAGCCTCTTCGAGACCGTGCTTCTGGGCAAACCCCTGTGGGACATCAACGCCCAGCCGACAATGTTCCCCCGCGCCTTCTTCGAAACCTGGCACGAGCCCCCCCACGATTTCTCCCTCGACCTCTATGCCTACTACGAGGCCCGCCGACAGGGCCTTGCCGTGCATCGCTTCCCCGTTCGTTTCGGTGAGCGCGCCCATGGCGTTTCCCACTGGAACGTCAATTGGGCCGCCAAGCGCAAGTTCATTCGCCGGACCGTCGATTTCAGCCTGCAACTGAGAAGGTCACTGACGCCATGAAGCTCATTTCCCATCGCCGCAATACCCTTGCCGAACTGATCGCCACCCCCGAACAATACGGGATCGAAGTGGACATCCGCAGCTACGGCGACAAGCTGGTCATCCACCACGACCCCTTTGTCGAGGGTGAGCACTTCGAGAGCTGGATCGCCCAATACCGCCACGGCACTCTTATTCTCAACGTCAAGGAGGAGGGCCTGGAGGCACGCCTGATCGACCTGATGAAGGCCCACGGCATCGACGACTATTTCTTTCTCGACCAATCCTTCCCTTTCCTGGTCAAGTGGTCCCGCCTGGGCGAACATCGCTGCGCGGTGAGGGTCTCGGAGTTCGAATCGGTCGACACTGCCCTGAGCCTAGCTGGCAAGGTGGACTGGGTATGGGTGGACTGCTTCACCCGCTTTCCGCTCGACGGCGGGGATGCTGCGCGCTTGAAGGACGCCGGTTTCCGGCTATGCCTCGTCTCCCCTGAACTCCAGGGGCGCGACGCCGCACTCGAAATTCCGCAGATGATCAGACTGCTGGCCGAACAGGGCATTGTGGCCGACGCCGTATGCACCAAGCGTCCCGACCTGTGGGAGGCCGCGGTTCAGCACCCATGAAGAAACTGTTTCTCAATCCTCTGTTCATCCTTGGTCTCGGCCTCCGCCTGGGTCTGATCGCCCTGGTTGCCGCGCCACCTGCAACAGAGTGGTACATCCCCTTCCTTGATGTCAGCACCAGCCGCTTCACCCTTAACCCCTGGGAGGTCTGGACAAGCTCGGGAGGCTCCCCGGTAGCCTTTCCCTACGGTTACGTGATGTGGCTGGTCTTTCTGCCCCTCACCCTGCTGTGCAAGCTCGTCGGCGCGCCCTTGATCCTCGGCTACGGCCTGACCATCCTCGGCGCCGACCTGGCCTTGTTCGCCCTGCTCAGGCGTCTGCTGCCCAACCGGGACAAGCTGCTGCTGATTGCCTACTGGTTGTCGCCACTGGTGCTGCTGCCCAGCTACTGCCTTGGCCTCAACGATCTGATACCGGTCCTGCTGCTGACCCTGTCGCTCTATCTGCTCCGCCAGCTGAAGCTGGAATACGCCGGTGCGGCCTGTATCGCAGCAATCTCCGCCAAGCTGAGCATGGTCCTGGCGCTGCCCTTCTTCGTGATCTACCTTCTCCACAACCGCCCTCTGCGCCCGCTTCTGGGCAAGTTCCTGCGGGGCTGCGGCATCGCCTTTGTCATACTTGGCGTTCCCTTCGCCTTGTCCGGCAGCGGTCCACAGATGCTGTTCGGGAACCGGGAGATGGACAAGGTATATCTGTTCGCCTTTGACTTGGGCAGCAGCGTGTCGATCTACATCGTTCCGCTGGTGTATCTGGTCACGCTATACACCACCTGGCGAGTACGGCGTCTTAACTATGAGTTGTTCCAGGCCATACTGGGACTCGTTTTTCTGCTGGTCGTGCTGATGACGCCCGCCTCACCGGGCTGGTTCCTGTGGACGGTTCCCCTGCTGGTCAGCTATCAGGCCATGAGCGGACGCATCGCTGTCATTCTTACGGCACTGTTCTCCGCGGCATATACGCTCAGCACCCTTCTGACCACCCCACTGCACCTGGCCTCCTTGGGCAAGCTCGACGTGCTGACAGATCTCCAGGTGAGCCCCCATATGGCCCATCACCTCACGTCGCTGTTCCACACCGGGCTCGTGGCGACCGGCATCATCCTGGTCCTGCGCATCGCCCGCGAGACGGTGCGACGCAACGACTACTTCCGCCTGAGCCGCCGCCCCTTCGTGATCGGTGTGGCAGGCGACTCCGGCGCAGGCAAGGACACCTTCGCCGATGCCATCAAGGGCCTTTTCGGCAGCCACTCCGTGACAGCCCTGTCGGGGGATGACTACCACCTGTGGGATCGCCAGAAACCCATGTGGCAGGTGATGACCCACCTCAATCCCATGGCCAACGACCTGGAAGGCTTTGCCGGCGACCTGGTAGCGCTTGCAGATGGCAAGAGCATCCACTCCCGCCACTACAACCATCAGACGGGCAAGATGAGCCGGCCCTTTCGCATCAACAGTAACGACTTCATCATCGCCAGCGGCCTGCACGCCCTGTACCTGCCAATCCTGCGCGAGTGCTACAACCTGAGCATTTACCTGGACATCGACGAAGCGCTCCGCAGGCACTTCAAGCTGCAGCGGGACGTGCATCAGCGGGGACACTCGGTCGAGCGGGTTCTTGCCTCCTTCGAGAAGCGTGAACCGGACTCCGCCCGCTTCATCCGCCCCCAGGCGGCCCATGCCGATCTGGCCCTGTCCCTGCAACCTATCCATCCGCGCATGCTCGAGGAGGCCAACGACCGGCATCCGCTGCGCTTCAAGCTCGTCGCCCGCTCGCGCCACGGCCTGAACGAGCTCCTGCTGACCCGCATCCTTGTCGGCGTCTGCGGGCTTCATGTAGACGTCATCGTGAGCGACGAGGCCGGCGAGGTGGAGCTGGTCATTGAAGGGGAGACCTCAGCGGATGACATCGCCCTTGCCGCACAGATGATCTGCCCGCGCATCCTCGAATTTCTCGATATCAAACCCGCATGGAAGGATGGAATGGTCGGCCTGATGCAGCTGATCACTCTCTCCCACGTCAACCAGGCTCTTACGAAGCGGTTCATATGGTGAAGATCTACAACAGGGAGCGCTTCGACCGCCTTCCCGACGCAATCCTGTTCGACACTGACAATACCCTCTACCCCTACGACCCCGCCCACGCTGCGGCCCAGCGTGCCGTACGGGACAAGGTGGTGAACACCTTCTCGATCCACGGCGACGAGTTCGACAAAGCCTTCAAGGAGGCCCGCAACCAGGTCAAGACGCGTCTCAAGCACACGGCCTCGTCGCATAGCCGCCTGCTCTACCTCCAGCGCATGCTGGAGATCATGGGGCTCGGATCGCAAGTATTACTGGCCCTCGATTTTGAACAGACGTACTGGCGGACTTTTCTCTCCAACGCGATTCTCTTCGAAGGCGTCAAGGATCTCCTCGACGACCTGCGCCTGCTCGGGATTCCGACCGCGATCGTCACCGACCTGACCGCCCAGATCCAGTTCCGCAAGGTCGTCTATTTCGGCCTCGATCACTATTTCGACTACATCGTCACCAGTGAAGAAGCCGGCTTCGACAAGCCCCACGCGGCACCTTTCCAGATTGCCCTCGAAAAGATGCGGCCGGTGGGCGATTGCGTGTGGATGATCGGCGATAATCCGATCAACGACATCCGCGGTGCCCGCGAGAAGATCAGTGCCGTGACCCTGCAGAAAATCCACACGGGCTCAGCGCTAGGCGAAGGCGAAAATGCCCCGGATGCATCTTTCAGCAGCTTCAGCGGCCTACGCCACTTCCTCGCCGAACTGGGAGAGAAACGATGAACACCGCCAACGCAGCCCTGCGCTCATCCGTCGAGGCCTACTGCGCGACGATCGGCACCGATCCCTTGCTGGTCCAGGGCGCCGGCGGCAACGTCTCATGGAAGGACGCAGACACCCTCTGGGTCAAGGCCTCCGGAACCTGGCTCGCTGACGCGACAGAGAAAGACATCTTCGTTCCTGTCGACCTGCCCTCCCTGCACAAGGCCATCGCCGCCCGGAACTTCGAGGTGAAACCAAGTGTATGCAGCGACTCTCCTTTGCGCCCCTCCATCGAGACCCTGCTACATGCCTTGATGCCGCACACGGTCGTGGTCCACGTCCATGCCGTGGAAGTGCTCGCTCACCTGGTACGGCGCGGCTTCAGTCACACTCTTGGGGCACCGCCGGACAGCACGATCCGCTGGGCCTGCGTGGGCTACCATAAACCTGGCGCCGCGCTGGCCATCGGCATCGCCGACGCCCTTGCCGCGACGCCCGGCGCCAACGTGATCTTCCTTCAGAACCACGGCGTCGTCATCGGCGCCGACAGCGTCGCTGAAGTCGATACCATTTTGCAGACCCTGGTTGCCGCCTTCCGGGTTGAACCACGCCGTCCCAATGGCGCCCAAGTGCCAAGCACCGCCATCGAAACAGGTCCGGACCAAACCTGGCGCCCCGTCGCCGATCCGCTGGTCCACCAGCTCGCCACCGACCCCGTCCTGTTCGAGCGTCTGCAGTCCGCCTGGGCCCTTTATCCCGACCACGTGGTCTTTCTGGGACCTAGCCCCCTCGCCGTCAACGATAAGGACGAGTTTGCCTCACGCCTGCGGACAACCGTTCCATCGCCAGGAGTGGTTTTTGTCCGCAACGTGGGGGTCTTCGCCGACCCAACGCTCAATGCCGGCAAACAGGCACAGATCCGTTGCTACTACGACGTTCTGGCTCGTCAAGCAACCGATACCCCGCTCTCTCCCCTAACGGAAAGCGACATCGGTGAACTCCTGAACTGGGATGCGGAGCGTTACCGTATCCAGATAGCCAAATAGACCCCTGCTACTGCACGCCTCGACCCTCGCATAAAATTATGAATCCCGATCGAAATTTCCGTTTCTACACCGCAGTCTGCTATGCCCTCACAGCGGCCGTAATAGTCTGTCTGTTCGCCGAGAATTTCGTCTTCTCGAGCAATCTTAGCGTGCTCGGCTTCCGCGCAATTGACGACACAGCCTTCCAGGCCGTGCTGCGGCAGGTTCACCTGGATATTCAGGCCGGAAAGCTGGGGCACCTATTTGCCATCAACGACTACGGCTACGGCTGGATCTTCTGGGCACCGCTGGTCGTGCTCACCTACCCTCTGTTCCTGCTCAGCCAGACCCTCTCCATCGACTGGCCGCTGATTGTAGTACCGCGTGAGATATCACTGCTGCTCATGGTTATGAGCCTGGTTTTCATGCGCAAGATACTGAAGCGGCAAGACGTACCGGAATGGGGCTGCGCCAGTGCGGTGCTGATCCTTGCCCTCTTCCCCACCGCCGGCTATTTTTCACTGCGCTTCGGCACCGTGAATGCCGTTGCCTTCTTCTCGCTTCTCACCTTGCACCTGGCTCTGGCGGATACACCATCCACGGCGAAAGGACGAAACAGAATCGCCTTTAGCCTCGCGATTGCCGGTGGCCTGAAACTCAGCGGCCTGTTGATCGCCCCACTTATCCTCGTCATCGTACTGCGCCGGGTCAAAGGCTTGCGATTGAGCGACTTCATCGCTCCGGCGGCAGTATTCCTGGTAAGCCTTGTGGTATTGACCAACCCCCAGTTCATCCTGGTTCCCTTCAAACCCCAGATCGCTGCGACCTACTGGGAAACGCTCAGCTACTACCTTGAAGTGACACGGACACCCTCGGGCCCGACGGACCCCATCGAACGCCTGTACCAGGCCATCTTCGGCAGCACTATTTTTGCGCTGGTAGTAGCGGTACTGGCAGGCGGCTGGCTACTGCTCATCAAACAACAGAAGTCTGCGCGCACGGACATGATTGCAGTACTGGTATGGGTGCTTGCAGTAGCCGCCTACCTGATGTTCGCGGTAAAGAACTACCTGAGCGTCGGCTCCTACTTCACCGGCGTCTCGTTCCTGTTTCTTCTCGGGGTTATCGGCTATGTCCGCTGGCCAAAGGCGGTCTACCTGTTCGCCGGCCTGATTGTTCTGATGTTCGCCGACGTCGCCGGACGTGCAAAAGAAGAGTTCAGCGGGCAGTTACCCCCGTGGAACCACTTGAGTTATTTCATCAAGGAAGCGCAATCCAAGAATGACGTAGACGTGGCCTCGAAAGCGGCTGACTGCATCCGGGAGAACAGCAAGGACGTGACGGTAGGCCACATTTTCACCGACTACACCGCCCCGTTGGCAATCAACACCCTGAGCGCCCCCAACACCTGCATGTCTGTCGCCTGGAACAACCTCTCTCCGGCTGGGCGCTACTGCGACAAACCGGTGGACTTCCTTGTCCTGGACATTCGGGAAGCCGTGGGTTTTCTACCCAAAGACAAGTTCGAGGAACGGATCCGCACCTCAGATGCAAAAACCGCAGAAGGATTCAGGCAGGACCGGCAAAGTCGGGAGGCACTGACAAATGCCGGCACATTCGGCAATCAGCGCTTCAAGCTCGCTTGTGACTTAGGCAGGCTCCGGATATTCAAGTCGGAAAACCCCTGAGCACCACGGCAGAATCGTCAGCGGGCCCAGGACAAGCGGGCCCGCAGCATTCTTGCAAGCCGGTAGGCGGTCCGCCCGACCAGACGGCCGAAGCCGAGCTGGCCTTGCACCCAGCACGCCCACTCGTCAGCCTCTCGCTCATAGGCTTCCGACAAGGGCGGCACATCGGCGAGCCCGCCGCCGTGATGCTCAAGATAGGCATGCAGCACTTCTGGACGATGAAATTCCTCATAGCACTGCCGGGCCAGGCGACTTTGGGCGGGCAGATCTGCCACGCGGATTGTCGCAAAATGCGCCAGTAAGTCAGCCGGCGAGCGCCAGCTGAACGCCTCCGGATAAGCCAGCTCAAGACCGCTCAGTATCCGGGAGTAAATGTGCCGGTGCAGAACTACAGGCACGCCAGCCCCCATCGCCTCGATGAGCGTGATCCCGCCACCGTAGGGAAAAGACGCGATATAAACGTCCACGCCCTTCTCCTGCAGCGTCCTCCATACGCTCGGCGTCCACGCCAGGTAGACCAGCCGGTCTGCTGGCACGCCCTCCTTGCGCATCCCCCGACGCAGCCGCCACAACGCCCAGGGAGTGAGCCGGCCGATATGAATATGCCGTCCCCCCGTCACCTTCAGAAGCCTAGGGATCAAGTCCAGGTAGCTGACGAAATAAGGGATTTCGATCTTGTTTGAACGGGCCGCCGTCGCTGTCGTCAGCACACCGCCCGGCGCGAAGGGCAAAGTATCGGGGCGAGGCCCCTTATCCTCGAAGGTGAGGGGTACATAGACATTCTCGACGCCCAGCATTTCACGGCAGTGGTGATAGCCCATGGGGTGAGGATCGATATGCACGAGGTGATCCAGGTGCACACCGAGGCACAGGTGGTGATCACCATGGTGATAAAAGCTTGCCTTGATCCCCATCCCGGGCTGGATGGCCGCCACCGCAACGCTGTCCTGGTGATGATTGAAAAGGTACACATGTTCAGGATTGCAGCCGATCAATGCCCCCTGAAGCCAGCTCAGACGGGCGCCAAAGTCGCCGCGGGGAGCAGACAGAAAGCGCACATTCGACTGCCCTGCGAAAACCTGGGTCAGATACGCCCAGTCGGAAGGACCGCCAATCCCCGTCGCCAGGATCAAGTGGTCCTTATCCGGCCTTGCCCGGATAAAATCCTCGACGAGTCGCGAATGCCCGCCAGACTTCTGCAGGCGGGTGAGAACATAGATCACCATGGGCCGCGCGCCGCGGTCGGGCCAGGGATCGACGGTCAGCAAGCGGCCACGCGCCAGATTGTGCCGACCGATGCGCTGGCACAGGGCATCCAGCTCACGGGATGCAAACACCTGGGCCGTGCACAGGGGCTCGGTGATGACGCGCTCGACAAAGTCATGGACCAGACGCAGGGCGCGGTCGAGCAGACCCTGCGCAAGCGCCCGATCAGCGGACTCGACCAGGGACAGGACCGATGGCGCAGACCCCATGGTCACGCACCGCCTCGTTGCGGATCGACATAGGCGCGCAGGTCGTCTGCTGAATCCACCTCACCCCAATCGCCCTCGTAGGGCACCGCCACAATAGGGACGCGTCCCGCATCGATCACTTTCTGCAAGGTTCCCGTCATGTGCATCCGGTCGCACTCTGCAGGCGTGAGCAAACCGCGCAGGCGCAGGACCTCCTGCCAGGCCTCGGGCGTAAAGCGCAGGAGCCCCATGTATTGCCCTTGCACCTGATCCACCGAAGTGGGCTTGTTACCGATTTCTGTCAGACGACCATCGCGCCCAAGGCGGAAGGTTTCCGCGTCGAGCAGCGGATCGCCGAAGCGTCGGGTCCAGAGCGCCAGCCAGTGCGGATCGTAGGTAAGTGCCAGGCTGGCAGGACAGTCCATCAGGGAGCGAACGGCAGTCGGCGCGTAGAAAATGTCCGAATAGCTGACAATGCAGGGCTCCGCGGCCAGCCAGGCACGCGCGCAATCCAGCGACGAAACCATGTTGGTATCGGCCCATCGCGGGTTGTGAAACATAACCAGCCCCCGCCCTTCGAGGGCCTCGCGGCGGTAGCCGGTGACGATGGCAATCTCGCTGATCCCCGCGCTGCGCAGGGCCTCCAGTTGCAGGTCAAGCAGCGTCTGCCCACGCAGCTCAACGAGGCACTTGGGCCGCGCATCGGTCAGATCCTTCATGCGGCTACCCCGCCCTGCGGCAAGAATGATGGCCTTCATGCAAACACGCTCCTCATTGCGTCGATATCCTGCCGGCGGGGAATGGCCTCTCGCTCGGGATGCCACATCCAGCCCTCCCACGGGAGGCTCAGGTGACGGATGGCTTCTATCGTGCCGTCGGCGGCGCGCGCCAGTACCCGGTAACCGGGAGGGCAGCCGGTCAGCGCCAGCGCATGGAAGCTGTTGACGCTCTCGTTGGGGTCAGCCTCCAGGGGGTGCCGCGTCGCGACGTGACCGGTCACCGGCTGCAGTGCCGCGCCAGCCCGGCGTCCCATCAACTGCATGCCGCGGCAGATGCCGAGCACAGGAATCTGCCGCGCTTCGGCCCAGGCGAGCAGGCTCAGTTCGCTTTCATCCCGCCGCGGCACCGTCCCGATATCCTCGCCACCACTGAGAATCAACCGATCAATGCCCCAGCCTGCGCAGAAATCCGTCACCTGCGCCGCCCCAAGGTTGGGCACCGGTAGCCACAAGGCCCCCGGCAAAGCAACTGCCAGGAAGGGCGCCCAGATCTGGGCCAGGGCATCCCGGTCTTCTGAATAACCGGCCGCGGCCATCACGCGCATGGTTACGCCGATCCGCATCTGCTTACTCACCTCCGAGACACTTGAGGATACGTTGGGCGCAATCCAGTTCAACCTGCCCGGCGGCAAGGATCCGCTCATAGACTTGCTCGCCGCAACCAATGGCCGCCGGCAGCCCCAGTTCCGCACAGCGGATCGCCATGTGGGAATTTGCGCCTCCGAACTTGGTAATCAGGGCGCTCGGACTCTTGGTGAAGATCCAGTCAAAACCGGGGTCGGCGCTCTCGATGCAAACGATGCGGTTTCTGATGAGGAGATTGGCGGAGGTGTCGGCGTTGAGCTCCATGATCGGCCCGGACGCCTTGCCGCTGCCCACAAAGTTGGGCGCGCTGCGGCTGTGAGTGGCGATGTAAAGATCTTCAACACCGAAGATGATGTGACTGAAGCGGAAGGCATGGGCGGCCGCCAGGGTCCGCCGCCCCTCGTCGGCCAGCACGAGAAAATGGCGGTCCACGTAGTCCATGCTTGGCTCTACCAGGCAATCAGCGAGGCGCGGCCAAGGCAAATGGGAGAGGTCGTCCCTCGACAAACCATGCAACTCACCCCAACGCCCCAGCGCGCACAAGGCATCCGACAACATCCGTGTAAACAGGAACTTCATGTGCTCCCGACCGGCAATCGCCTTGCGAACGTAGTCCAGCAACGACTCGGCACCAAGAACATCCAGCCCGGCTTCGGCCAGCAAAGCGTCAAGCCCGTCCCGCTCGATGTCGGTGAGTACGAAATCGATCGCGCGGGCAGGGAACAACAAATCCTGCTCGGTATCGAACAGGTCGTCACGCTCGTCGTAACGCAAGGATGTGATCTCGTAGGTGCCCGGGCGCAGGTGGCCGTACTCCCGCAGGAAATCGGCGCGGGACACTTCACTACGGCACGCCTGTGCGTAAGCCGTGACCATTTCACCGGTGACCGTGCGGATGCTGCGCCGCAGTTCGGCAACGCGCCCCTCGGTCAGCACACCACGGCGCCGTGCCGAACGCAGCAGGCTCTCGGCGATAAAAGCGTGGCGGGCCACGACGGCGAAGGACAGGGCTTCGTGCTCACGGCACTGTCGGATCAGGAAGGCAGCCCGGTCCAACCAGGCATTTCCTCCGTCATCCACCGGATCGGAAAGCACGGCCTTGTGCACCTTGGCCGTGCGGAGCACAGCCTGCTCAAGGGTACTGTCGGGGCCGGCCATCAGGCTGCTGCGGGTCAGATCACGCAGGGCGTTGCGGTAGGTCTGCAATTGGGCGTCATCCAGCAGCGCCGGGTAACGCGCAGAAAAATCCTCATCAAAGCAGAAGTCGAGACAGGTCTGCACAAGCTCGAACTCGACCTTGTCGTGAAGTTCAGGCAAGGCCTGCAGACGATCGAGCCAGGCGTTGACGAGCCGCTCGCCAATGGCGTCCGGCAGGCTTGCCGGCAGGAAGGAGTTGAAACTTTGCCGAACGTCGATGTAGGGGTAGCCGCTGACCGAGACCATCAACACGGTATGCGGCAAGTCCCTGTAGCCCATCATTGCCCGCGCCTTGCACCAAACCCCGTCCGTGATGAGTTCGCGATACAGGGACACGGCCAGCGGGCGGGGCGTGGTACCAATGATCTCGGCCGGATTCCAGTCCGGCATCACGGCCAGTATCGTCCGTGCGCCGAGAACACCGTCGCGTCGGCGGGAACAGTCACGCACAAAGTTCTTTACATGAACCAGTTGTCGCCTCACCCGGATTTCAGTGACCGGGTGCCAGCTATGAGCCAGGGCGATCCGGCGCACCTGAAAGAGAATCAACGCCCCCCCTTTGCCCATGCCGAACTCGATGTCGAGTGACGCGCATGCGCACAGCGTCTCCAGTTCGCGGGCCAGCCCCAGGAAAGCCGCCACCCGCGGGGAGCGAATCAGCGCCGGATTCGCGTCCCGATAGACGTAGAGCCCCTTGTGGATACCCGCGCCGCTGGTGACCATGTCGGTGCGCCCGGTTTCGTCCTCGTACTCGATGCAGTAATAAGGCGCGCCATGAACCATATCGAAGGTCATGATCACACCACTGAGGGCGATGTCCTCGGCCATCGACTGGACCAGAACCTGATCGCGGGGATGGCCGGTCATGGAGGCCACCACGTTATCGATGGCGGCGGCCAGTTCATCGCGATCCGAGCAGCGAACTTTCAGGCGGCTCAGGAAGGCGCCGGCGTTGGACGACTTCGCACCGTCCTCGACCAGCGCACTGCTGCGGACAGCCAGCAGGACGCTCTCGAACTGTTGCTGGATAGCGTTGAGCATTTCATCCCGCTGTGCCAGCCACTGGCCCGCCGAAAAGTGGCAAGACTCCGGAATCTGCGCACCGACAAGACGAGGCTTCAGGCGGAGCAGTGTCTCGGCCTTGGTGCCGAAAGCAAATACGCTCTCCCCGCTGACAAGGGCCACGGCATCGAGTCCGGTCTGTTTCATTGCTCGGAAGCTGACGCCAGTGAAAGGATGCCCAGATGTTTGAGCACCGGATGGATGACGTAATAGCTTACGCCGACAGCAGGATCCTGCATCTCGATGGGCTCCAGCGCCCCCCGTCGGGAGAAATCAGCGACCACATGAACGAGCAGATCAGCCCGTATAGCAGGGTCGAACACCTGATCGATGTCCATGCCCTGCGGTGGGCGGGGATACGTGCGCCGGGCAATCACCGGTCCGGTGTCGATGGTTCGGTCGAGCACGATGGCGGTCACCCCGGGAGCATCCCCGTTCAAAAGCGCGTAATACAGGGTCGTGCTACCCCGGTAGTCGGGCAAATAGCCCGAATGCACATGCAGGAAGGGAAATCCCAAGCCCAGCACCGAGGCGGACACGATCTGACCGCCGGCCCCGGAATAAATGAGCACCCGCGGAGCGAGGGCCCGGAGGATGCCGACGGCCTCCTCCTCGTTTACGCTGCCGGCCGCGCAGGCCTGCACAGGAATCCCGGCACCGCCACAGGTGGCCGCGATCGACTCGCCGTGATCCGGCAGAACCAGACCTTGCCATTGCCTGACAGCATGCAGGGCCGGGCCAGGCGGATCAGACTCCTCGCCAAGCAGCACGACCCGTTCCGGCAGCAAACCTGCGGCAACCAGGGCCTGAATGTAGGCACGCGAGCGCGCCGTCGGCGCCGCCAGCAGGACCAGGCCATCAATCATCATGACGGATCTCCTTGAGCCCGACACGTTTCGCCAACGCGGCCACATGCATTTCTTCCCGCCCGATCAGGCTTTCCAGGCGCACGCGCTGCCCGACATTGAGCCGCCCCGCCAGCGCGGTAAGGGTGTCCAGGCATTTCAGCAAGGCGTTGAGATAGGGCAATGCCGCCCATGTGGTCCAGGCCAGCTCGAGTACTTCGCCAAAGCAGAGGTAGCGTTCCAGCGTGTGATAGTCGGCAGGATCCACCGGGCGCCAGTCTGCGCCGTACTCCCCGTGCAGGCGCTTGCTGACCTCGAAACGCTGGACCAGCCGGTCAAGGGTCTGGCGCCCACCGGTATCGATCAGCCGCGCAGAGATATCCACCCGCAAGTCGTCGAGAAGCCTGTCCGTCGGACGTGATCCTGTGGCGGCCTCAGGCGCATCCTCAGCAGGCAGAGCCGCCACACCAGCGCGCTGCCGGCACCAGGCAGCGAGAAAGGCACGCCCCTCGTAGCGGGAGTAAAAATAGGTATTACGCTGTTCGAGGAGATCCCCGTCAGCGTAAGGGTAGTTCAGCATCCTTGCAGTCCGGCCTGGATGAGTACCCGGGCAGCCAGTTGCTCCAGCTCGACGGGATTACCCGAGCTGTCAATGACCATGTCCGCGGTCGTGGGGCGCGGGAAGGGAATATCGACCCCGACCACGTTGCGCACCTCACCGCTGCCAGCGGCGGCATACAAACCCTTCACATCGCGCGCCTGCAGTACAGCCAGCGGCGCATCCATGAAAATCTCGAAATAGGCGCTGAAGCGCCGGCGATTTTCCTCTCGCATGGCAGGAAAAATGGACAACACGCAGCACACCACGTGGACACCCTGCCGATCCAGCAACGCACACAAGGCCGTGAGCCTCTCTGCATTGAGGCGGCGCCCCTCTACCGAGTACGGCGCTTCGCCCCGGTCATGGGCAAAGAGCTCCCGCAACTCGTCCCCGTCGAGCAATACCGTGTTGGGAGCCAGCGCCCTTAACTGGCGGGCGATCTCCCGCCCCAGCGTGGTCTTGCCCGATCCGGACATACCAATCAACCAGATAACCATCTCAAAGCCCTCCGCCCACATCACTGATCGTCGGCACCGCGGCCCGATCAGTCACGCCCATCAAGAATAAGCTCCAGACGCAGCAATGCGTCCGCCGCCACATTTGCCGAAAACCCGAAATGGGGAGCGAAATAAGTCTTACGGAGCATCTTGCGAATGGGCGTCTGAGCCACCCAATGGACAGAGTCTGCCAGCAGGCCGGCGATCGCACCTTCCTCAACACGTACCTCGCCCAGATATTGCCGAATATGGAGATCAGGTGACTCCGGCCCCGTCAGTGGATCGGTCTCGGCTCCGGGCACACTCAGAAGAATGAGACGCTTGTCGGCATAAATGCCGGCGAGGGGCGGCCCGCCGTAGTCGAAAAGCATGTAATCGGCCAGTTGATAGAGCCCCAGGTTGTCGCTCGAATCGCAGATCAGGTGAGTGAAACGGTGCTTCCGCAACGCGCTCACCCGCTCCGGCTCGCTTTCGGACATGAGCGGGTGAAGCTTGACGACCACGTTGTAATGCTCGGTCAGTGCACTGATTTCCGTGTCGAACAAACCGACGGACGACAGGCCCTTCCAAGTGGGAAGCCAGACTACAGTCTCGCGCGACAGGTCGCAGTCAAAACGGGCATACAGCTCGGAGGCCGCGATCTGCTCATTGAAAAAGCGGTCAAACCGCGGATAGCCCATCTGCAGCACAACTGCATCGGTGCTCGCGGTAAAGGCAGCCGCATGGTGTGGGCCGAAACACAGAATCAGGTCGTAGAGGGAATTCCAGGCGGACAGGTTCCAGCCCGATTTTCCCGCCGCATACATGAAACGAACGTTTTGCCGGGCCAGGCGCTGGATCAACGGGGGCTCTCCGCCCTCGACCGGGTGGTTGGACACCAGGTAGTGGTAACGCCGGCTCTCCCGCAGCACGTCCTCACTGCAACTCACGCCGCAATCCCAGCGTTTGAGGGCCTCACGCGCCAGCGCTTCTGAAACGCCGTGCAACACCACGTCAAAACTCCCGCCGGGCAGTTGATCCCACACCGGGGCAAAATGGTTGATCAGCTCCAGGCTCTGCAACAGGAAGGCCAAGCGGTACTCCGCCCCACCAGCCCGCCACCCTGCCGTCGGTTCACCCGCCAGCGGCAGCCTTGCGACAGCAGATGCCGGCCCCACCAAAGCGCCCCCCCGCAGCGATCGGACAGACAACTGGGCCGTGCTCAATACCGCATCGAGTTGCTGGTGGGCTTGCGCAAGGCCGGCAGACAACACCGTCAGATCCGAGCGGAGCGGCAGCGCAGCGAGACTCTCGCCGAGAGCATCGATACGTCCATCAACGCGCCCGAGAGCCTGCCCAAGTACCTCCAGGGACACTCCGACGTCATTCAGGCGCTCGCCATGAGCCTCAAGCTGCGTCGCCAGAACCGTCCGTAGAACGCGATCGTCAGCATTCTCTTCGTCAAGCCTCCGAACAGACTCGCCGACGATCGCCGGAAGCACCTGCAGTTTTTCCAGTTCGCGCGCCAACCCCAGCACTTCAGCACTGGAAGCGCGGGTCGTGATCGCAGCGCGCACTTGCCCAAGGTCTTCGTCCAACTCGCGTCGGGCCACCGCCAGGGCATCGAGCCGGTTCTGCAGTAGATCAAACCGGGCCGAAACGGCATTCAGCCCGGTGAGAGTCCCCCGCAGCCGACGAAAACGTTCACGCAGCCCCATCAAAGCTCAGCAGCGCGCTCACCACCTGATCCACCTCGTCGTCCCCCAGTACCGGCGACATCGGCAAACTGATGACTTCGCCGGCCAGCTGATCTGCCAGGGGCAGATGGGCGCCGGCAAACGCCTGGTAGCAGGCCTGGCGGTGGGGCGGGATCGGGTAATGAATGACAGTGGCGATGCGCATCCGCTCGAGGTGGGCACGCAAGGCGTCCCGGTTGCGACTGCGGACCACGTACAGGTGCCACACCGGATCAGCGTACTCCGGAACAAAGGGAAGCTCGATCCCGGAGCTGGACAGCATCCGGTCATAGCGGGCAGCAATTTCCTTGCGGCGTCCGTTCCACTGGTCGAGTACGCCCAGCTTGACCCTCAGCAGCGCAGCCTGGACCTCGTCGAGACGGCTGTTGTATCCGGCCACATCGTGCTGATACTTGACCTGGGAACCGTAGTTGCGCAGCCGCTTCACCTTCTCTGCGATGGCGTCATCGCTGGTCAGCACGGCGCCACCGTCGCCGAGGGCTCCAAGGTTCTTGCCCGGATAGAAGCTGGTCCCGGCGGCATCCCCCAGCGAACCTGCGCGACGCCCCTTGTAGAGCGCCCCCTGGGCCTGGGCAGCATCCTCGATCACGACGAGGCCATGCTTGCGGGCCAGTTCGTTGATCGGGTCCATGTCGGCCGTCTGACCGTACAGGTGCACCGGCATGATGGCCTTCGTGCGGCTGGTAATGGCCGCGGCAATGGCCGGCGCCTCGATATTGTGGGTCAGCGGGTTGGGCTCGACGGGAACCGGCGTGGCGCCGCATTCGGAAACCGCCAGCCAGGTCGCGATGAACGTGTTGGACGGCACGATAACCTCGTCGCCCGGCCCCACGTCGTAGGCGCGCAGCAGCAGGTGCAGGGCCTCCAGGCCATTGCCGACTCCGATGCAGTGCTTGACGCCACAGTACGCAGCAAACTCGGCCTCGAAGGCCTCGAGCTCCGGCCCCATGATGAACCAGCCGGAATCGAGAACGCGCTTGAATGCCTCGTCGAGCGCCCCCCTGATCTCCTGATGCACCAGCCCGAGGTCCAGAAAGGGAACAGGTTTCATTTGATCACCTTCAATGCATCAGCAACAAAATCGGCATGCTGGCGGTAGTAGTCGAGTTCGTCGTAATAATCGGACGCGAGCACCATGCAGACGGCCCCGGAAGAGAAGTTGTCGATCTCCCGCCAGATCATCGGGCACACGTAGAGGCCGTAGTAGCTGCGGTTCATGTGGACGGTCTTCTTCGACTGCCCGTCGTCGAGGTGGATGTCGAAGGAGCCGGACATCGCGATGATCAGTTGATGGAGCGCCTTGTGGGCGTGCCCGCCCCGCTCGGCGCCACCCGGAACATCGTATAGGTAATAGACCCGGTTGATGCCGAAGGGTATATGGCGATTCGCTTCAACAAAGGTCAGGTTCCCGCGCGGATCGTTAATGCGGGGCAGATCAAGAATGGTGCAGTCGTGAACGGTCATGGTAAT
>Ga0075152_10001101_pt1 | contig 19508 bp, 16 predicted proteins | sample JI61114C2DNA_FD_70964 | JGI IMG/M metagenome (GOLD analysis project Ga0075152, IMG submission 70964) | Wastewater effluent complex algal communities from Wisconsin, to seasonally profile nutrient transformation and Carbon sequestration -... | ecosystem: Engineered > WWTP > Effluent > Algae...
GTCGTCTACCTGGACAACGGGGCCGCGATGGTGTCGAAACAGTTGCTGCGCGCGCTGGCGGTCCTCGGGATCCGGTTGACCCACTCCCGACCGGGTCAACCCGCAGGCCGCGGCAAGATCGAACGGTTCTTCCGCACCGTCCGCGACCAGTTCCTCATCGAACTGGCCGTACCCGGCGCCACCAGCACCATCGCCGACCTGGCCGGGCTGAACGAACTGTTCGCCGCCTGGGTCGAAACCGTGTACCACCAGCGGGTCCACACCGAAACCGGCCAGACACCCCTGACCCGGTTCCTCACCGCCGGGGCACCGCCGGTGCCGACCCCGGCGCAGCTCCGCGAAGCATTCCTGTGGTCCGAGCACCGCCTGGTGACCAAGAGCGCGACCGTGTCCCTGCACGGCAACACCTACGAGGTCGACGCCGCCCTGATCGGTCGGCGTGTCGAACTGGTGTTCGACCCCTTCGACCTGACCGACCTCGCCGTGCGTTACGCCGGCCGGAACATGGGCGCCGCCGTCCCACACCAGATCGGCCGCCACGTCCACCCCGCCACCAACACCCACCCCACCGGCCCCGCACCAGCCACCGGCATCGACTACCTCGCCCTGGTCCGTGACCGCCACACCGCAGCCCTCGCCCAACGCGTGAACTACGCCGCCCTGAACGACCCCGCCACCCCCACCGCCGGCCAGGACGTGCCGCGCCAGACGGACCTGCTCGACCTGCTCGACCCCACCCACCCCGACTACCTCACCCCGCAGGAGCAACTGTGACCCTCGACCGCCTCCAAGCCCACTACGGCTTCACCCGGATGCCGTTCGGTCGTTCCCTGGCCCCCGGCATGCTGCACCGCCACACCAGCCACGCCGAAGCCGTCGCCCGGATCTGTTGGTGCATCCACGAACGCGCCCTCGGCGTGATCACCGGCGAAGTCGGCGCCGGCAAAACCGTCGCCGTCCGCGCCGCCCTCGCCAGCCTGGACCCCTCCCGACACACCACCATCTACCTGGGCAACCCCGCCATCGGCGGCCGTGGCCTCTACGCCGGGATCGTCACCGCCCTCGGCGGCATCCCCCGCTTCCACAAAGCCAGCCTCATCCCCCAAACCGCCGAACTGCTCGCCGCCGAAGAACACGAACGCGGCCGCACCGTGATCCTCATCCTCGACGAAGCCCACCTGCTGTCCACCGACCAACTCGAAGAACTCCGCCTGCTCACCAACGCCGACATGGACTCCCACTCACCGTTCGCCGGCCTCCTCGTCGGCCAACCCACCCTCCGCCGACGGATCAAGCTCGGCACCTTCGCCGCCCTCGACCAACGCATCGCCCTGCGCTACACCCTCACCGCCATGACCCCCACCGAAACCAAGACCTACCTCGCCCACCACCTCGCCCTCGCCGGACGCTCCGACACCCTCTACTCCGACGACGCCATCGCCCTCATCCACCAGATCGGTCGCGGCATCCCCCGCGCCATCAATAACCTCGCCGTGCAATCCCTCGTCGCCGCCTACGCCGCCGGCAAAGCCATCGTCGACGAATCCTCCACCCGCGCCGCCATCACCGAAGTCACCACCGAATGACGACACCCTGACCACCACCACGACACCCTGACCAACAAGGCCCCGCCGAAACCACCGGCGGGGCCTTCCCAACACCACTCCACGTCATCACCGACCATGACGCCCTCATCCTCACCTGACGTGACGGTCAACAAGGAGTGGTCCCAGCCGTCGATGGTGGCGACGCCGATGCCGTCGGTGATGGCATCCGGGGTGAGGTGGATGTGCAGGACCGCCCGCCGCGCTTCGCGCGCGTCAGTGCCGAGGGTGCCCCTGCTTGTCGGACCGCTGTCGGTGGCATGCGGCGGGTGGGCGGCGCGAGTGAGACCGAGGGGGTCTTGGCCGAGGGCTGTCCGGGCGAGGACACCCAGCGCGGTTGAGCGCAGCACGTCACGCCCGCCCGCAATGCCCACCGCGGCGAGGTCGTCGGCGACCGTGTCCAACGCCTGGTCGAGGAGGAGTCCGTCGGCGGCGTCCAACCGGCCCCACAGGTCGGTGTGCCCGTCGGTCAGCGGGCTGAACCGCACGTCCCGGGACGCCGACCGTTCGGCTTCGCTTTCGGCCGCCAGCGCCGGGTCGGCCTGCACGACCCAGCCGGCGACCTGACCGAGGACCCGTCCGATCGGCTGGTAGGCCAGCGCGACCGCCACCTGGCTGTCGACCCAGTCGGCGGCTTCGGCGTCCAACCCGGCGGCGTTCGTGGCCTGCGGGCCGATCGCACCCAACACGAACTCGCCGAGCAATGGCGTCCCCACCCCGCCGAACTGGAGCAGCCGCTCGGAACCGGCCATCACGGCGTCGGAATCGACCCGGTACAGCTCACACACGGTCGCGATCGCCAACACCTGCGCCAACTCGGCCGCACCCGCTGGGACTCGACCGCGTCGGCGAGCGCACACAGAGCGTCCGTCACGCTCCGCTGCACCATCGAATCCATGACCCAATTATAGGGTACGTGTTCGAATCGAACAAGGTTGTGCCTGACGAATACGTGAATTGACATCGCAGATTCGGCGGTGGCTATCCCGCCGGCCGCTACACCGCCCGTGCAGGGGTGGGGAACGGCGCCCAGGTGGGCTGGGCGTTGCAGATGAACGTCCCGTCGTGAAGCGACCGGATGATCCGGAGCAGGGCGGGGGCGCGAGTCACGCCGCCCACCACCCGTGGTGGCGTTGGGGAAGGGTGCGACGCGCCGCCGCAGCCCCCAGCCTTGCTCCCCCGCAGCCGCAGGAGGAGCGGGTGAAACCCGACGCCAGTCGGGCGACGCGCCGCGGAATCCGCTCAGTGTTGAGATCTGGGGTCGGGTTTCACCCGCAGATGTCGGCGCGCGCCTCAGCCCGGCAGCGAGTGGATCAGGGCGACCAGGCGCGTGAGCACGTCGGGATCGGTCTCCGGCGGGACGCCGTGGCCGAGGTTCACCACGTGCCCGGGCGCCGAGCGTCCGCGTTCGACGACGTCGCGGGTGTGCGCCTCGAGCGCCTCCCACCCGGCCCCGAGCAGCGCGGGGTCGATGTTGCCCTGCAGCGGCATCCCGGGCACCAGATCGGCGGCAAGATCCAGCGGCGTCCGGTAGTCGACGCCGACGGCGTCCGCGCCCTTGGCCATCTCGCCCAGCAAATGCCCGGTGCCGGTGCCGAAGTGGATCCGCGGCACCCCGGTCACCATCGCCAGGGCGGCCCGCGAGAACGGCGCGACCCGCGCCGCGTAGTCGGCCAGCGACAGCGACCCGCACCAGCTGTCGAACAGCTGCACCGCGGACGCCCCCGCCGCCACCTGGGCGGCCATGAACTCCCCTGAGATGCGGGCGCACCAGGTGAGCAGCCGATCCCAGGACGCGGGGTCCGCGTGCATCATCGCCCGCGCGGCGAGGTGGTCGCGGCTGGGGCGTCCCTCGACGAGGTAGGCGGCCAGGGTGAAGGGCGCCCCCGCGAAGCCGATCAGCGGCGTCCAGGACGCGTCGCCCGACGGCGTCCCGGCGAGTTCGCGCGCGACGAGCGCGACGGCGTCCGAGATGGCGGAGACGTCGTCCAGCCCCAGCTTCACCAACGAGTCGACGTCCGAGGCGCTCCGCACCGGGGCCTCCATGACGGGCCCGACGCCGGGCGCGATGTCGACGCCGACCCCGGCCAGCTTGAGCGGCACCATGATGTCGGAGAAGAAGATCGCGGCGTCCACGCGGTGCCGCCGCACCGGCTGCAGGGTGATCTCGGCGGCCAGCTCGGGACGCAGGCACGACTCCAGCATCCCGACCCCCGAACGCACCGTCCGGTATTCGGGCAGCGAGCGGCCGGCCTGACGCATGAACCACACGGGGAGCCGGGAGGCCCGCCGACCTGAGAGAGCCGTGAGAAGCGGCGGAGTCATATACACAACGACAGATTGTGCCCTACCCCCCAGGCGGGCTTGAATGGCTGCACTGTGGGACTGCATCTCTACTCGATTCACCATTCGGATCACGGGCTCGACGCCGTCGAGCGCGTTGTCGGCGCGGTCCCAGGACTGGCGAAACGCCTGGTCAGCGCCGATAGCGACATCCGCGGCGCCGTCGTCCTGTCCACCTGCAACCGCCTCGAGATCTACCTCGACACGGACGCCGCCGCGCACCCCGGCGTCGCGGACGCCGTTCGCGCGGCCATCGCGGCGGGCCACCCGGATGTGGCCCCGGCCGACATCCCGCTGCGTGCCCGCCACGCCACCGAGGTCCTGTGGCACCTGTTCGAGGTCGGCGCCGGGCTCGACTCGGTGGTCGTCGGCGAGCGCGAGATCGCCGGCCAGCTGCGTCGCGCGCTGAAGACCGCGCGCCGCGAGGGCACCTCCACCTACCTCCTCACCGAGAGCATCGAGCAGGCCCTGCGCACGTCCCGCCGCGTCGCGCACCTCACCGGCCTCGCCTCCAACGGGCGTTCCGTCGTGTCCGTCGGCCTCGACCTGGTGCGCCGCGACTGGGCGGCGTCCAAGGTGCTGCTGCTGGGCACCGGCGCCTACGCCGGGGCCGTCGTCGCCGCCCTGACCGCCCGCGGCTGCGCCGACATCCACGTGCACTCCTCCTCCGGACGAGCGGCCCCCTTCGCGGCGTCCCACGGCGTCACGGCGGTCACCGGCCCGCTCGCCGAGGCTCTCGCGGACGCCGACGTCGTGGTCACCTGCCGCGGCGTCGGGACGCCGATCCTCACGGTCGCCGGGGTCGCGGGTGCCCTCACCGGACGCGGCAGGCGCGTCCTCGACATCGTCGACCTCGCGCTGGCCCGCGACGCCGAGGAGGGCGTCGGGCACCTCCCCGGCGTCCGGCTGGTCGACCTGGCCACGGTGCAGCGGCACGTCCCGGACGCGTCCGCCGCCGAGGTCTCGCGCGCCGAGCGGCTGGTCGCCGAGGGCGTCGAGGACCTCATCGCCAAGCTCAAGGGACGCCAGCTCGACCCGGCCGTCATCGCCCTGCGCGACAACGTCACCGCGATGGTCGCCGACGAGGTCGCCCGGCTGCCGCGGGGGCGCGCGATCACCCCCGACGAGGCCGCCCACGCCCTGCGCCGCCTGGCCGCGCGCCTCATCCACGAGCCCACCATCCGCGCCCGCCGGGCCGGCGAGGAGGGACGCTGCGAGGCCTACCTGGCCGCCCTCAGCGAGCTCTACGGCATCGAGGCGGGCCTGGGCCTCCCGGGCTCGAACCGGCCCCCGGTCGTCATCGACCCCGACACCCTCGACGAGGCCCGGTGCCCCGTCGTCGGCTTCGACCTGAGCGACCTCGACGACGGCCGCGTCCACGGCCGCCACCTGGAGGCCATGTGAGCCCGGACGCCCTGGCGCCCTACGACGCCGTCCTGGTGGTGTCCTACGGCGGTCCCGACGGCCCGGACGCCGTCCTGCCGTTCCTGCGCAACGCCACCGCCGGACGCGGCATCCCCGACGAGCGGCTCGCCGAAGTGGGCGCCCACTACGCCCTGTTCGGCGGCGTCTCGCCGATCAACGCCCGCAACGCCGAGTTCGTGGACGCCGTCGGCGCGGCCCTGGCGTCCCGCGGGTCATCCCTGCCGATCGTGGTCGGCAACCGGAACTGGCACCCGTTCCTGGCCGACACCCTGCGCGAGCTGGACGCCGCCGGCGCCCGCCGCGTCGTCTGCCTGCTGACCTCGGCGTACGCCTCGTACTCGTCTTGTCGCCAGTACCGCGAGGACGTCGAGCGGGCCCTGGACGCCGCCGGCGCCACGCTCGAGGTCGACTTCGTGGGCCCCTACGCCGCCTCGGACGGCTTCGTGGCCGCGAACGCCGACGCCCTCGCCGCCGTCGCGCGTCCGGGGGCGCGGGTGCTGTTCGTCACCCACTCCATCCCGGTCGCCATGGACGCCGCGTCCGGGCCCGGCCCCGAGGACGAGCGCTACGCCGCCCAGCACCGGGCGGTCGCCGCCCGAGTGATCGAGCGGGCGGCGTCCCGGCTCGGGTACGCGCCCGAGTGGGAGCTGGTCTTCTGCTCCAAGTCCTCGGCGCCCGTGCCGTGGCTCGAGCCCGACATCAACGACCGCCTGCGCGAACTGGCGGCGTCCGGGGTGACCGATGTGGTCGCCGCCCCAATCGGCTTCGCCAGCGACCACCTGGAGGTGGTCTACGACCTCGACACCCAGGCCGCGGCGACGGCGTCCGAGCTGGGGATCCGCTTCGCGCGCGCCGCGACCGCCGGGACGCACCCGGCCTTCGTCGCCGAGCTCGCCGACCGCCTGATCGAGCGCGCCGCGGTGGCGCGCGGGGAGCGTCCTGAGCCCGACTGCGGCCGCTACCGCTGCGCCGAGACCTGCTGCCTGTCGGGCCGCCCGGCTCGCCCGGCGCGGGGATAGCCCGTGCACCCTCTCCTGGACCGCGACCTCGACCGCTTCGACGCGGTCCTGGCGACGGCGTCCGATATCGCCTCCGGCTACCTCGGACGCCTCGCCGAGGCGCCCGTGGTGCCGAGCGTCAGCGTCCCTGCGGCCGAGCCGCTGCCGGCCCGCGGCGCGGGCGCCGAGGCGGCCCTGGCCGCCTTCGAGCGCGACTGGCTGCCGACGATCGCGGCGTCTGCGGGCCCGCGGTTCCAAGGCTTCGTCACCGGCGGCAGCACCCCGGCGGCCGTGGCGGGCGACTGGCTGGCGTCCGCCCTCGACCAGAACCTCGCCGTCGCCGTCGGCGGGGCCGACGCGCTGGAGCGCCAGGCGATCCGCTGGGTCGCCGAGCTGCTCGGCCTCGGCGCCCACGAGGGCACCTTCGTCACCGGCGCCACGGGCGCCAACCTCGTCGCCCTGGCCGCCGCGCGCGAGTGGGCCGGACGCCGCGGCGGCGTCCGCGTCAACGCGGAGGGCTGGCGTCCGGGGCTGGCCGTCGTCCTGGCCGGGGCCGCGCATTCGTCGGTCGGCAAGGCGCTCTCGATCCTCGGAATGGGCCGCGACGCCCTCGTCGGCCTGCCCCTCCTGCCCGGCCGCGAGGCCCTCGACCCGGACGCCGCGGCCGCGGCCTGCGCAGCCGCCCAGGCGCCCGTGATCGTCGTCGCCAGCGCCGGGACGGTGAACTCGGGCGACTTCGACGACCTGGACGCGTTGCTCGCGCTCCGCGAGCGGTTCGGCTTCTGGCTGCACGTCGACGGCGCGTTCGGGGCGTTCGCCGCGCTGGACGACCGCGTGCGCCACCTCGTGGAGCGCATGGGCGAGGCCGACTCGGTGACGGTCGACCTGCACAAGTGGCTGAACGTGCCCTACGACTCCGGGCTCGTCTTCACCCGCCACCGGGACGCCCAGGTCGACGTGTTCCACAACGCCTCGGCCTACCTGCCGGCCCCGGGCGACGACCCCGACTTCATGCACCTCGCGCCCGAGAACTCCCGGCGCTTCCGCGGGCTGCCCGCCTGGCTGGCCCTGCGCGCGTACGGCCGCGAGGGCGTCGCCGAGATCGTGTCCCGGCAGCTCGACCACGCGGCGCTGCTGGCGTCCCTCATCGAGGCGCTGCCCGGCGGACGCGTCCTGGCGGCCCCGCGGCTCAACGTCGTGGTGTTCGCGCTGGGGCGTCCGACCGCCGACGTCCTCGACGCCCTGAGCCGCTCCGGCGAGGCCTATCTCACGCCCACTCGCTTCGCCGGCGAGCACGCGATCCGTTCCGCCTTCAGCAACTGGCGGACGACCGAGGCCGACGTCCGCCGCCTCGCCGCAGCCCTCGCCGCGGCGTCCCTCGACCCGACCGAACGAAAGGCAACGCCATGAGCCAGCCGACCAGTAAGCGCCCCGGCGCGCCGTTCAGCGGCGATCCCCGCGACGTGTACGTGGCCCCCGCCGACGTGAACGCGGGCTCGCACTACGTCATGTACTCGGTATTCAGCCTGGACGCCGCGCTGCCGGGCGACGCCGCCGAGCGGGCCGCGATGGTGTCCGAGGTCGTGGCGGACGTCGAGGCGTCCGGGGCGACGATCCGCGGCTGGTACGACGTCGCGGGGTTCCGCGCGGACGCCGACCTGATGGTCTGGCTGCTCGCCGAGTCGCCACTGGTGCTGCAGGCGGCCTACCACGCGCTGCGGGCGTCCTCGTTGGGTTCCCAGCTCGTGCCCGTGTGGTCGGTGATCGGGACGCACCGCCCGGCCGAGTTCAACGTCCAGCACACGCCGGGCTGCTTCTCGGGCATCGCCCCGCGCCCGTGGATCACCGTGTACCCCTTCGTGCGGTCCTACGAGTGGTACGCCATGGACTCCGCCAAACGCGCCCGCCTGCTCAAGGAGCACGGCATGGCCGCCCGTGATTACCCGGACGTGATCGGTTCGACGACCTCGTCCTTCGGCCTCGGCGACTACGAGTGGCTGCTCGCGTTCGAGGCCGACGAGCCTCAGCGCATCGTGGACGCCATGCGCGCCGCCCGCGGTGTCGAGGCACGCCTGCACGTCCGCGAGGAGACCCCGTTCTTCACGGGCCCGAGGGTGGAGCTGGCGTCCTGGGCGGACGCCCAGCCGTTGGCTTGACCCGCCGCCGGCTCAGGCCTGCTTGCGGCGCCCCGCCCAACGGGTCAGGGCGGTCAGGACGCCGCCCGCCACGAGCGCCCAGAACGCCGAGCCGATCCCGCCGACCTGCACCCCGGACGCCGCGACGGCCAGCGTCGTGATGGCCGCCAGACGCTCGGCGGGTGCCTCCAGGGCCTGGGACGCCGCCCCCGCCAGGCTGCCCAGCAGGGCGACCCCGGCGAGTCCTGCGAAGAGCCCGGGCGGGGCGGCCTGCGCGGCGGCGACGACCGCCTGCGACGTCAGGCCGAACAGCACGTAGCAGACGCCGCAACTCAGGGCGGCGATCCAGCGGCGGCTCCGGTCGCGTCCGGCCTCCTCGCCCGCGGCGAGGGCGGCGGCGATGGCCGAGAGGTTGATCGCGTGCCCGCCGAACAGCGCGCCGACCGACGTCGCCAGGCCCGTGTAGGCCAGCGCGGGACGCAGCGGCACCTCGTAGCCGAAGCTCGCCATCACGGTGACCCCAGGGATGTTCTGGCTCGTCATCGTCACGAGGTAGAGCGGCAGGGCGATCGCGAGCATGGCCTGCGGCGTCCAGGCGGGCGTGATCCAGACCAGCTGTGGCACGAGGGACGCCCCCGGCGCGAAGCCGCCGGCCATCGCGGTCTCGACCAGCACCACCACGAGGGCCGCGGGCACCGCCCAGCGCGGCAGCAGGACGGCCATCACCGCCCAGACGGCGATCATCGTGCCGAGGGCGGCCGGGCTCTTGGCGAGGTCGCGGAACGGGGCGATGCACAGCGTCAGCAGGACGCCGGCCAGCATCGCGTTCGCCACCGAGTTGGGGATGCGCCGCACCGCCGCGGCGAGGGCCGGCACGAACCCGGTCACGGCGAGCAGCAGCCCCGTCACGACGAACGCCCCCACCGCCACCGCGAAGCCGCCGCTCGGCGCCACGCTGGAGGCCAGCAGCGCCGCCCCCGGCGTCGACCAGGCGATCGTGATCGGACGCCGGTACGCGAGCGCGAACACGACGCAGCCGAGCCCCATCGTCACCGAGACGGCCAGCAGCCCGGACGCCGCCTGTGCGGCGTCCGCGCCCACGCCACGCAGGCCCGCGATCACGACGGCGAACGACGACGAGAAGCCGACCACGGCGGTGACCACCCCGGCCAGGACGGCGTGGAACGTGTCGGTTCGGCGCGCGGCGGCGTCCACGGGTGTCGTCACGCAGGGCACTCTAGGGGCCGGGGTCCGGGACCTTCGCCCCCAACACGGGCAGAGCGCGCTCAGCGGCCGATTCGGGTGCTAATCGGCGCTTTCGAGGTGTTGAGCACGCTCTCGTTGTGTTCCGTCGTGAGACGTCGCGCCGCCGCGCCTTCCCGCGCCCGGCGGGGGCGCTTAGGCTGCGGCCACCATTCGACGCCGCTGACGCACCAGACGGAGGACGACTCATGGCCGAACTCAACGCTGAGGTCTACTACCCCGACCCCGAGGCCGCCGCCCGCACCACGGTGCCCGACCCGGAGGCCCTCTACGCCTCGGCACTCGCCGACCCGCAGGGCTTCTGGGCCGATCGGGCCTCCGAACTGACCTGGTACGAGCCGTGGGACGCCGTCCTGGACGATTCCCGCGCCCCCTTCTTCAAGTGGTTCACGGGCGGGAAGACGAACATCGTCGCCAACGCCATCGACCGGCACACCGTCGGCCCCTACCGCAACAAGCTAGCCCTGATCTGGGTCTCCGAGGACGGCAAGGAGAGCCGCACCTACTCGTACTTCAGCCTCGACCGTGAGGTGACGCGGATGGCGAACATCCTCAAGAGCATGGGGGTGCAGAAGGGCGACAAGGTCACGATCTACCTGCCCCGCATCCCGGAGGTGTTCTTCGCGATGCTCGCCTGCGCGAAGGTCGGCGCGGTGCACTCGGTGATCTTCGCGGGGTTCTCCTCGGACGCCGTCCGCGACCGCATCGACGACAGCCAGTCCAAGCTGGTGATCACGGCCGACGGCTCGTACGTCAACGGCAGCGTGTTCCCGCTGAAGGCGCTGGTGGACGAGGCCATCAGGTTCTCCCCGTCCGTCGAGAACGTCCTGGTGGTCAAGCGCGTCGGCAACGACGTCACCATGGACCCGCTCCGCGACCACTGGTACCACGACCTCGCCGCACTGCCGGTTGCCAAGGGCCCGTGCGCGACCGAGCACATGGACGCCGAGGACCCCCTGTTCGTGCTCTACACCTCGGGCTCGACCGGCAAGCCGAAGGCCGTCCTGCACACCCACGGCGGCTACATGGTCGGCACCTACACGACGCTGAAGTACGCCTTCGACATCCGCGACGAGGATCGCTGGTGGTGCACCGCCGACCCCGGCTGGATCACCGGCCACAGCTACCTCGTCTACGGCCCGCTGCTCACCGGCGCCACGATCTTCATGTTCGAGGGCGGCCCGACGTACCCCTACCCGAACCGCTGGTGGCAGCTCATCGAGTACTACGGCATCACGACGTTCTACACGGCGCCCACGGCGATCCGGTCGCTGATGCGCTTCGGCGAGGCATGGCCGAACCGGCACGACCTCTCGACGCTGCGCCTGCTCGGGTCGGTCGGCGAGCCGATCAACCCCGAGGCGTGGCGGTGGTTCCACCACGTCATCGGCAAGGACCGCTGCCCGATCATCGACACCTGGTGGCAGACCGAGACGGGCATGTTCCAGATCTGCCCGGTGCCGTCCCTGCCACTCAAGCCGGGGTCGGCGGGGCGTCCCTTCTTCGGCCAGGACGCCGAGATCGTGGACGAGGCCGGCGAGCCGGTGCCCGACGGCGCCGAGGGCTTCCTCGTGCTCAAGAACCCCTGGCCCGCCATGCTTCGGACGCTGTACGGCGACGACCAGCGCTACGTCGACTCCTACTGGTCGAAGTTCCCCGGCCGCTATTTGGCCGGCGATTCCGCCCGCCGGGACGCCGACGGCGACTTCTGGGTCATCGGCCGCACCGACGACGTGATCATGGTGTCGGGGCACCGGCTCGGGACGGCCGAGGTCGAGTCGGCCCTGATCTCCCACCCGGCCGTCGCCGAGGCCGCGGCCGTCGGCGTCCCTCACGAGGTCAAGGGCCAGGCCATCCACGCGTTCGCCGTCCTGCGGCAGGGCTGGAAGGGCGACGAGCCGCTCGCCGAGGAGATCCGCCGGCACGTCGCGGCGCACCTCTCGCCGATCGCGAAGCCCGACGTCATCGAGTTCGCCGAGAAGCTGCCGAAGACGCGGTCGGGCAAGATCATGCGGCGCGTGCTGCGCGCCCGGGCGCTTGGCCAGGACGAGGGCGACCTGACGACGATGGACGACTGAGGCGTCAGTCGGTCGGGGGCCGGACGCCCTCGCCCTCGAGCGCCAGGTTGGCGAGCCGGAGCAGGGCGGTGGGGTCGCGGCGCTCCCAGGCGGCGAGCGGGTCGGGGGAGGCGGACAGCAGCACCGGCAGGGGCCGCAGCGTCAGCGCGCGGAACGCCAGCAGTTCGATGCCGCGCGGGTCGCCCATCATCTCGCGCAGGTCGCGAGCCTTGTAGGCGAAGCGCAGCCGACGCGGCAGCCACACGGCGATGACCGCCAGCGCCGGGATGGCGAACGTGGCCAGGCCGATCGTCGACGCGATGCCCGCCAGCTGCACCGACTGTCCGTCGGCCGCCGCGATCAGGCCGGACAGGCTCGACCCGATGCCGACGAGGGGCTGGCGCAGGCCGTCCCCGACGACCGGGATCTTGCCGGCCTGGTCGGCCGCCGTCGCCAGCTGTCCCTTGATGTCGGACGCCGCCAGCGCGGTCTGCGCGGCGGCCACGGAGATCCCGCGCAGCATGCCGTCGAGCATGCGACCGATGGTCCACCAGACGAAGACCCAGACCACGACGAAAGCGTCCGCCACCACCTGGCCGACCAGCCGCCACGACGGGCGCGCGTAGAACGTCATGGCTCCATGATGGCGGGCCACTAGACCAAGAATCGGTAGAAGGGGCTATCCGGCGACACGACCTCGACGGTCATGGGGCTGGCGTCCATGCGTTGGAGAAGGCCGGCGTAGCCGGACGGGTCGCCGAGCTCGATGCCGACCAGCGCCGGGCCGGACTCGCGGTTCGACCGCTTGACGTACTCGAACAGGGTGATGTCGTCGTCCGGGCCGAGCACCTCGTCGAGGAACCGCCGCAGCGCGCCGGGCTCCTGCGGGAAGTTGACCAGGAAGTAGTGCTTGCGGCCCTCGTAGACCAGGGCGCGTTCGACGATCTCGGAGTAGCGCGACACGTCGTTGTTGCCGCCGGACACGATCGCGACGACGCGCTCGCCGGGGCTCGGCCGGTAGACCCCGAGCGCCGCGGTGGCCAGCGCGCCTGCGGGCTCGGCGATGATGCCCTCGGTCTGGTAGAGCGCGAGCATCTCGGAGCAGACGCGTCCCTCGGGCACCGTGACCAGGCGAGGGGAGTGCCGGCGGGCGAGAGCGAAGGTGTAGTCGCCCGCGCGGCGGACGGCGGCGCCGTCCACGAACGTGTCGAGCCTCTGCAGGTCGCGGGGGCGGCCGGCGTCCAGGGCGACGGTCAGGCAGGCCGCGCCCGCGGGCTCGACGCCCACCACGCGGACGCCGGGGTGCCGCTCGGCGAGCCACACGAGGCAGCCGGCCAGCAGGCCGCCGCCGCCCACCGGGACGAGCAGCGTGTCGGGCGCGCCCCCGACCTGCTCCACGATCTCGCGGGCGACGGTGCCCTGGCCGGCGATCGTCCGTGGGTCGTCGAAGGCCGGGACGACCGTCGCCCCCGACTCGGACGCCGCCGCGAGGGCCGCCTTCGAGGCCTCGTCGTAGGCATCGCCCCGGACGACCAGCTCGACGAACTCGCCGCCGAGGGCGATCATCCGGTCGCGCTTCTGCCGCGGCGTGGTGCTCGGCACGAAGATCCGGCCCCGGATGCCCAACCGGGCGCAGGCGAGCGCCACGCCCTGGCCGTGGTTGCCGGCGGAGGCGCACACGACGCCGGCCGCGCGCTCGGCGTCCGACAGCTGCGCGATCAGGTTGTAGGCCCCGCGGAGCTTGTACGACCGGACCGGCTGCAGATCCTCGCGCTTCAGCCAGACCTCCGCACCGGAGGCGTCCGACAGCCGCTCGCAGCGCTCCAGCGGAGTGAGGCGGGCGACGCCGGTCAGCCGGGCGGCGGCGTCGTCGACGTCGGCGGCGGTCACGCTGCGGGACAGGTCCTTGCGGACGGCACTCGAACTCACCCGCCCATCCTGCCCCCTCCGCCTGGGCGCGTCACCCGAGGGCCCTCAACGGTGAGGCGCGGGCCTCGGCGTCCGCCGCGAGCTCCGGCGCGGTGACCGGGCGGGCCACCTCCTCGACGACGCCGGGGGCGGCGAGCTCGGCGTCCGTCACCTGCAGGTCGCGCAGGCGGCGTCCGGTCACCAGGACGCGCGACTCGAGCGACCCCAGCGCCACGTTGTACGCCCGAACCGCCCCGTTGAGCGAACGTCCGAGCTTGTCGAAGTGGCTGCCCAGCGTGCCGAGCCGGTCGTACAGCTCGCGGCCAAGCGCGAACACCTCCGACGCCGAGTCGGCCAGCGCCGCCTGCCGCCAGCCGTAGGCCACCGCGCGCAGCATCGCGATCAGCGTGGTCGGGGTCGCCAGGACGACGTTGCGCCGCGCCGCGTACTCGTGCAGGTCGGGCAGCAGCGCCACCGCCTCGGCGGCCAGCGCCTCACTCGGGATGAACAGCACCACGAACTCCGGCGTCGACGTGCCGGCCTTGAAGTAGTTCTTGCCCCCGAGCTGGTCGACGTGGCCCCGCACGTTCCCCGCGAAGGCCGCCAGCCTCTCGGCGCGGCTGCGCTCGTCGGCGGCGTTCTGCGCATCGAGGAACGCCGACAACGGCACCTTGGAGTCGACGTACACGAAGCGGCCCCCCGACAGCGTCACCTTCATGTCCGGACGCATGACGCGCCCCTCCGAGCTCGTCGTCGTCTCCTGGGTGACGAAGTCGCAGTGCTCCACCATGCCCGCCAGTTCGACCACCCGGCGCAGCTGCAACTCGCCCCACGCGCCCCGCACCTGCGGCTTGCGCAGGGCGGTCGCCAGGGACGCCGTCTCGCGCCGCAGTTGCTCACCGGTCAGCCGCACGGACTGGACCTGCGCGCTCAGGTCGGCCGCGAGCGCCGCCCGCTCCTTCTCGACGTCGGCGAGCCGGCGGTTGAAGGCGTCCAGGCTCTGGCGCACCGGATCCAGCAGCCGCTCGGTGGCCCGCGAGCGCACCTCGGCCGACTCCTCCGCCCGCCGAGTCTGCTGCGCCAGCGACTCGTGCGTCAGGAGCTTGAACTGGTTGACCATCGACTCCCGGTCGGCCCAGATCTCCTCGGCACGGCCCCGCGCCGCGTCGCGCTCGGCCCGGGCGGCGTCCAACTGCGCCTCCAGGGACGCGCCCCGCGCCGCGGACGCCTCGCCTCGAGCCCGCGCGACAAGGGCCGACGCCGCCGCCCCCACGAACGCACCCGCGATCAGGGCGGCGAGTAACCACACCATGGAATCCATGTCCGACAGCCTGCCGGGACCCTCCGACATTTCGTGTCACCCCGCGGGAGCGAGGGCGGACGCCGCCGGCGTCCGCCTATGCTTCAAGCCAACACACCACTCCGCCGGCCCCCGGGACGAGGTTCCAGATGACGACCCCGACGCCAGCCCAGCACGCGAAGAAGAGACGGCGTCCCCTACGCGCGCTCGCATCGGTGGTGGTCCTCGTCCTGGTCGCCGGCATCGGCGTGGGTGCCTGGTACCTCCTGCGGGCGAACCTGGCGCTGACCGCGATCCCGCGGATCAACTTCGACACCGTCGCCCCGGTCCAACCGACGACCACGGCCGCGCCCGGCGTGGACGCCGCCCCGCAGCCCACCGTCACCAGCGCGGCCCCGTCCAGGCCCCCCGTGGCGCCGGAGAGCGCCGGGCTCAACTTCCTGCTGATGGGCACCGATCTGGCCGACGGCGGCGTGGCCCGGTCGGACTCGCTGATGGTGCTCCACATCAGCGCGGACAAGTCGAAGATCTTCATCATCAGCTACCCGCGCGACTCCTACGTCGACATCCCCGGCCACGGGAAGGGCAAGATCAACTGGGCCTACCAGTGGGGCGGCGTCCCCCTGGCCAAGAAGACGATCGAGCAGTTGTCCGGCGTCGGCATCGACCACACGCTGCACGTCGACTTCGAGGGCTTCATCGCCCTGACCGACGTGATCGGCGGCGTCACGGTCTACAACCCCTACGACGTCACGGTGGGCAAATACCACTACCCGGTCGGCAACATCGAACTCAGCGGCGAGAAGGCCCTGATGTTCGTCCGTAACCGCTACAACCTGCCCCGGTGGGACCTCGACCGCGCCGCCAACCAGCGCAACGTCATCAAGGCGATCATCGTCAAGGCGATGCGTCCGGCGACGCTCGCGAACCCGGCCACGTTCGTGGCGCTCCTGTCCGGCGCGGCCTCCTGCATCCAGGTGGACACCGGCCTCACCGACGACGTCGTCCGAGGGCTCGCGCTGTCGATGAAGCTGGCCTCCACCGAGGACGTCGTCCTCATGCAGGCCCCGATCTCCGGCTTCGCCTCCCTGCCGAACGGTGATTCCATCGACGTCGTCGACTGGGCGAAGATGGACGCCCTGTCCGCCGCGATCCGCACGGACACGATCGGCGACTACGTCGCCAAGTACGGCAAGCGCGGTTACTGATCCTGGACGCCGCCGGCGGTGATCGCCAGCGGGTCGGCAGCCTCGACGGCCGCCTCCGCGGACGCGTGCTCGATGCCGGCGGCGTCGTAGGCCTCGGCCTCGTCCAGGGTCTCCTTGTCCAGGAGGGCCGCAACGATCGCGTCCAGCTGCGCGCGGTGGGCGATGAGCAGGCTCTTGGCCTCGGCCTCGCACTCGGTGAGGATGCGGCGGGCCTCGGCGTCCACGTCGGCGAGGGTCTCGTCGGAGACGCCCATCATGCGCGGGTCGCCGTCGTTGCTGAGCACCGTGACCGGCCCGATCTTCTCCGACATGCCCCAGCGCCCGACCATCTGCCGGGCGATGCCGGTGGCCTGTTCGAGGTCGTTGTCGACGCCGGTCGTCGTCTTGCCGAAGACGACGGACTCGGCCGCCAGCCCGCCGAGCGCGCCGATGATCCGGCCGCGCAGGTAGTCGCGGTCGTAGCCGTACTTGTCGTCGTCCGGGGTCGACAGCGTCACGCCGAGGGCGCGCCCGCGCGGGATGATCGAGATCTTCCGCACGGGATCGGCGCCCTTCTGCAGCATGCCCAGGAGGGCGTGGCCGGCCTCGTGGAACGCGGTCAGCCGCCGCTCCTCGGGCGGCATGACGACGTTGCGGGCCACGCCGAGCTGCACCTTCTCCAGGGCGTTGAAGAAGTCGGCCTGGGTGACGGCGTCCGCGGCGCGCCGGGCCGCGATGATCGCGGCCTCGTTGACGAGGTTCGCCAGGTCGGCACCGGTCATGCCGGGGGTCGACTTGGCCAGCTCGTCGAGGTTCACGTCGGCCGCGAGGGGCACGTTGCGGGAGTGGACGCCGAGGATCTGGGCGCGTCCCGTCCGGTCGGGGGCGTGGACGGTGATCTCACGATCGAACCGTCCGGGCCTGGTCAGCGCGGGGTCGAGCACGTCCGCCCGGTTGGTCGCCGCCATCACGACGACCCCCTCGGTGCCGTCGAAGCCGTCCATCTCGGTGAGGATCTGGTTCAGCGTCTGCTCGCGCTCGTCGTTGCCGCCCATGGCGCGGGAGCTGCCGCGCGCGCGTCCGATGGTGTCGATCTCGTCGATGAAGATGATCGCCGGGGCCGCCTTACGGGCCTCCTCGAACAGCTGCCGGACGCGCTGGGCGCCCACGCCCACGATCATCTCGATGAACTCGGACGCCGACGCGCTGAAGAACGGCACCCCGGCCTCGCCCGCGGTGGCCCGGGCCAGCAGGGTCTTGCCGGTGCCCGGCGCGCCCGTCAGCAGGACGCCCTTGGGTGCCCGGGCGCCCAGCCGGCGGTACTTCTCGGGGTTCCTCAGGAAGTCGACCACTTCGGTGACCTGTTCCTCGACCTCGTCGATGCCGGCCACGTCGGCGAAGGTCACGCGCTTGGTCGTGTCGTCGACCGGGGTGAACTTCTTCCCCATCAGGCCGCCCACGCCGCCCTTCATCTGCCGCGACATGAACCACAGATAGACGCCGAGGAACAGCAGCATCGGCAGGATCGAGCTGATCAGGTTGCCGAGCAGACCGCGCTGGGTGACCAGCGGCTCGGCCTTGACCTCGGCGTCCCCGGCGGTCAGGTCGGCCATCAGGTCGTCCTTCGCGAACGTCGGCCGGGTGGTGCTGAACTGGGTGTAGTCGGCGGCCGGGGTGACGTTCGGGAGGGCCGCGGCGACCTTGAGTTCGCCCTGGATCGTCCCGGTGCCCGCCTGCTCGTAGACGCTCTTCACGTTGTGCGCGGTGACCTGCTTGGTGAACTCGCTGTAGGAGATCGTCTTCGGCGCGACGGCGGCGTCCTGGAACGTCATGATGCCGAAGGTCACCAGGTAGCCGAGCAGCGCCACCCACACGATGTTGCGCCACTTCAGTTTGCGCCACCACGGACGCTTGTCGCCGCCGGTCGCCGGCTTGCCGTCCAGCCCCTCGGTGCGCCAGGGCTTGGGCTCGTCGGGGGTCGTCCTCGTGGCGTTCGGGTCGGTCATGGTTCTCCTCGGGTCACGGGGAAGCCTAGCCAGCTACGGTGAGCGCATGACAGGCGAGGCACGCGCGGTGGCGGCACTGGAGGCGTCCGGGATCGCCCACACCCTGACCAGGCACGGCCCCGTGAGCTCGCTGGCCGAGGCGGCCGCGGCCCGCGGCGTCCGGGCCGACGACATCGTCAAGACCATCGTCGTCCGGCGCGGTGAGGGCGACTGTCTGTTCGTCCTCGTGCCGGGCGGACGCCAGATCTCCTGGCCGAAGTTGCGCGCGCTTCTCGGCGTGAACCGGCTCTCGCTCCCGGACGCCTCCCAGGCCCGGGCCGTCACGGGCTACGAACGCGGCACGATCACGCCCTTCGGGTCGTTGGCGTCGCTCCCGGTGATCGCCGACGCGACCGTCGCGGGCCGGCCGCTCTCGATCGGCGCCGGCGCGCACGGCGTCGCGGCGCTGGTGGACGCCGACGCGCTGGTCGCGGTGCTCGGGGCCACCGTCGCCGACGTGACGGACGCCGTCGCCGAGGCCTAGTCTCGGCCGCATGGCTGACGTGACCGTGTACCACAACCCCCGCTGCTCGACCTCCGTAGCGGCCCTGGACGCCGCCCGCGCCGCCCGCGTGGACGTCGACGTCGTGCAGTACCTCAAGACCCCCCTGGACTCCGCCGGCCTGCGCGCGCTGCTGGCCAAGATCGAGGACGCCCCCACCGACCTCGTGCGGCGCGACCCCGCGTTCGGGCGGCTGGGGCTGACGGACGCCGACGTCGCGACCGCCGACCAGGTGGTCGAGGTGCTGGCCGCGCACCCCGAGGTGATGCAGCGGCCGGTGCTGGTGCGCGGCGACCGGGCGATCATCGGGCGGCCGAAGGGGCGCGTCCCGGCGTTCCTGGCTGGCGTTTGATGGACGCCCTCGCGCACGTCGACGACCTGATCGCCTTCGTCGAGGCGTCGCCGTCGTCGTACCACGCGGCCGCCGAGGTGGCCCGGCGGCTGGCGGTGGCGGGTTTCCACGCGCACGCCGAGGCCGACGCCTGGGACGCCGCGCCCGGCGGGCACTATGTGGTGCGCGATGGTGCGATCGTGGCGTGGCGCGTGCCGGAGGGCGCGGCGTCCGGCTTTCGGATCGTCGGCGCCCACACCGACTCGCCGGGGTTCAAGCTGAAGCCGCGTCCGACGACGGGGGCCGTCGGCTGGCAGCAGGCCGGCATGGAGGTCTACGGGGGGCCGCTGCTGAACTCGTGGCTCGACCGCGAGTTCGGCCTGGCCGGGCGGCTGGTGCTCGACACGGGC
>Ga0075152_10001107_pt1 | contig 19457 bp, 15 predicted proteins | sample JI61114C2DNA_FD_70964 | JGI IMG/M metagenome (GOLD analysis project Ga0075152, IMG submission 70964) | Wastewater effluent complex algal communities from Wisconsin, to seasonally profile nutrient transformation and Carbon sequestration -... | ecosystem: Engineered > WWTP > Effluent > Algae...
TTGAAAGTTTCCATAAAAAATCAATATCTTTACGCTCAAAAACGTTTTGAAACGTAGTCCATTAGGACAATCACTATATATTTAAATTATGGCATGTACAAACTGTTCAACCGCTGATGGTGGTGCACCAAAAGGGTGTAATAATAATGGGACTTGTGGCACCGATAGCTGCAACAAACTTTCGGTTTTCGATTGGTTGTCAAACATGACTTTACCAGGAGGTCAAGCTCCTTTTGATGCTGTTGAAATTAGATTTAAAAACGGGAGAAAAGAATTTTTTAGAAATACCGAAAAACTAACGTTATCTATTGGAGACATTGTCGCTACCGAAGCCTCTCCAGGACATGATATCGGAATTATTACTTTGATAGGCCAATTGGTTAAAATTCAAATGAAGAAGAAAGGTGAAAATCCAGATAAAGAATTATCAAAAATATACAGAAAAGCTTCTCAAAGAGATATCGATATTTGGACAGAAGCTCGAAATAAAGAAGAGGCTGTGCGTATGCGTGCTCGTGAAATCGCTATCAATTTGAAGTTAGAAATGAAAATTTCTGATGTAGAATTTCAAGGTGATGGTTCAAAAGCAACGTTTTATTATACAGCAAATGATAGAGTCGATTTTCGTCAATTAATTAAAGAATTTGCACAAGATTTCAAAATTAGAATCGAAATGAAACAAGTAGGTTTCCGTCAAGAAGCTGCTCGTTTAGGAGGAATAGGTTCTTGCGGAAGAGAATTGTGTTGTTCTACTTGGTTAACCGATTTTAGAAGTGTGAATACTTCGGCTGCAAGATACCAACAGTTGTCGTTAAATCCACAAAAATTAGCGGGTCAATGTGGAAAATTAAAGTGTTGTTTAAATTACGAATTAGACACTTATTTAGATGCATTGAAAGACATGCCTGACATGGAAACTAAGTTATACACCGAAAAAGGTGATGCTTATTGTCAAAAAATCGATATTTTTAAAGAAATCATGTGGTTTTCTTATGCAAATGCACCAGCGCAATGGATGGTTTTACCTGTTTCAAAAGTGAAAGAAATTTTAGCTATCAATAAGAAAAAAGAACGTGTGGCGGCTTTGGAATATTATGTGGTAGAAATAGTTCATGAAGTAGAGAAGAAATTTGAAAATGTAGTAGGTCAAGACAGTTTAACACGTTTTGATCAACCTAAGAAAAAATCAAATAATAGGAACAAAAAGAAAAAACCTACAAATTATAAAAATGCACCTAAAAAAGACTAATTTTATTGGTTTGATGCTGATTGCTGCGCTTTTTATCTCTTGTGATAAAAAACAATTTTTCAGTGAATATAAAGAATTAGATGGGACTTGGAAAAAGACAGATACCTTGCGATTTGTATTTGAACAAAAAGACACTCTAAATCTTTATCATTTATTTTTAAATGTGAGAAATAATAATGACTACCCATTTAGTAATATGTATTTGATTATTGCAATGAAAGAACCAGGAAAAAAACCAACAATCAAAGTAGATACATTAGAATACTTAATGGCAAATCCAGATGGAACGCTCATGGGTGAAGGATTTTCAGATCTTAAGGAAAGTAAATTGTGGTATTTAGAAAACTACAAATTCAAAAGAGCTGGAAAATACAATGTTGAGATAGTTCAAGCAGTGAGAGAAACAGGAAAAGTGGAAGGGCTAGCTGATCTGAAAGGAATTACAGAATTAGGGTTACGAATAGAAAAAACAAAATAACATGGCGATTAAAAAACCAGTTACGAACGATTATTATACCTATGAAAGAAAGTTTTGGCAACTTTTTATGTATGGCTTTTTAGGAATTATTTTTTTATTCCTTTTTGCTTCATGGGGTTTTTTTGGAAAAATGCCTTCGTTTAATGATTTAGAAAATCCAGATTCAAATGTGGCGACCGAAATCATTTCTTCTGACGGAGTAGTAATTGGTAAGTTTTATAAAGAAAATAGAACACCGGTTAAATACGAAGAATTACCACAACATCTTGTAAAAGCTTTAGTAGCAACAGAAGACGAACGTTTTTATGAGCATTCAGGAATTGACGCTAAAGGAACTTTAAGAGCTATTGTGAAATTAGGAAAAGATGGTGGTGCAAGTACATTAACACAACAATTAGCAAAAAATTTATTTCATGGAAGTGATGGTTCTAAATTTATTATTTTTAGAGTAATTCAAAAAGTAAAAGAATGGATTATTGCAATTCGTTTGGAACGTCAATATACAAAACAAGAAATTATAGCTTTGTATTTAAATCAAGTGGACTTTGTAAACGGAGCAGTCGGAATTCGTTCGGCAGCAAAAATCTACATGAACAAAGAACTAAAAGATTTGACTATTGAAGAATCAGCTTTATTTGTGGGAATGTTAAAAAATCCTTCGTTATATAATCCAAATCGAAAGAAAAGAGCACAACTGGTTTTAGATCGAAGAAATACAGTTTTAGGTCAAATGGTTAAAAACGGCGTAATTGTCGAATCAAAAAAAGAAGAATTAAAAAAACTTCCGATTAAATTAGACTTTAAACCTGAAAATCATTCAGAAGGAAGTGCAACTTATTTCAGAGAATACCTTAGGGATTACATGAGAAAATGGTTGAAAACACATTTAAAATCAGACGGAACAGAATATGATTTGTATCGCGATGGTTTAAAAATTTATACTACAATCGATTCTAAAATGCAACAATATGCAGAAGAATCAGTAACCGAACACTTGAAAAATCTACAAAAAGAATTTTTCATTGCTGCAAAAGGCAAAGAAAACGCGCCTTTTGTAGATATAACTCCTGAGCAAACGCAACAAATTATGTTGCAAGCCAAGAAGAATTCAGAGCGTTGGAGAAAAATGGACTTGAATGGTAAAACAAAAGAAGAAATTCTAAAATCTTTTGATGTGCCAGCAAAAATGAAAATCTTTACTTATGAAGGTGAAAAAGATACCATCATGAAACCAACAGATTCTATCATATATTACAAGCACATGCTACAAACTGGAATGATGGCGATGGAACCAAGAAGTGGTCACATAAAAGCATGGGTCGGTGGTGTAAATTATAAGTATTTTCAATACGATCACGTAGGTCAAGGAGCAAGACAAGTAGGTTCTACTTTTAAACCATTTGTTTATGCAACTGCAATTGAACAATTAGGGATGTCGCCTTGTGATTCTATTATTGATGGTTATTTCACCATGCCAAAAGGTAAATGGGGGATTGATAAAGATTGGTCTCCAAAAAACTCAGACGGAAATTATAGAGGAATCACAACACTGCAAAAAGCGCTGGCAAATTCGATTAACACAGTTTCAGCTAAATTAATTGACAGAGTTGGTCCACAAGCAGTTGTTGATATGGTAAAAGAATTAGGAGTAACATCTCATATTCCTATACAACCTTCAATTGCTTTAGGAGCAGTGGATATTACAGTGGAACAAATGGTAGGAGCTATGAGTACGTTTGCTAATCAGGGTGTTTTTGTAAAACCTACTTTTATTATTAAAATTGAAGACAAAAACGGAGTAGTTATAGACCAACCAGTACCTGTAACAAAAGATGTCGTAAATAAAGATGTAGCTTATGCTGTTATAAAATTAATGGAAGGTGTAACAAGTACCGGAACAGGGGCTCGTTTAAAATATGGAGGAGGAGGTTTCATCCAATATGACTATAGTTTTGGTAATCCAATTGCTGGAAAAACAGGAACTTCTCAAAACAATTCAGACGGATGGTTTATTGGAATGGTGCCAGATCTTGCTACTGGAGTTTGGGTAGGAAACGAAGACCGAGCCGCCCATTTTATAGCTACAAGATTAGGTCAAGGAGCTACAATGGCATTACCTATTTGGGGAATTTTTATGAAAAAATGTTATGCAGATATCGATTTAAATATATCTAAAGAACCATTTGAAAAACCAGATAATTTATCTATAAAAGTAGATTGTTGGACTCCAAAAAAGGTGGTTGATTCTACTGTAATTCCATCAGATGAACCAGATATGGATGAATTCGGATTATAAACACATCAATAAACCCAAAATATGATTTCTAGAAAAGTTAACAACGTTAAAGAAGCGTTGGAAGGAATTCAAGATGGACAAACTATCATGTTAGGTGGTTTTGGTCTTTGTGGAATTCCTGAAAACAGTATTGCTGAATTAGTAAATAAAAATGTAACCAATCTAACGTGTATTTCAAATAATGCAGGGGTTGATGATTTCGGATTGGGATTACTTTTACAAAAACGTCAAATCAAAAAAATGATTTCTTCTTATGTGGGAGAAAATGCCGAATTTGAACGTCAAATGCTTTCAGGCGAACTAGAAGTAGAATTAACACCACAAGGAACTTTAGCTGAAAAATGCCGTGCTGCCCAAGCTGGAATTCCAGCATTCTTTACACCAGCAGGTTTTGGTACAGAAGTAGCTGAAGGAAAAGAAACACGCGAATTCAACGGAAAAATGCATGTAATGGAATTGGCTTACAAAGCCGATTTTTCTATCGTAAAAGCATGGAAAGGCGACGAAGCAGGAAATCTTATTTTCAAAGGAACAGCTCGTAATTTCAATGCTTGCATGGCAGGTGCTGCAAAAATCACCATTGCTGAAGTAGAAGAATTAGTACCCGCAGGAACTTTAAATCCTAACGAAATTCACATTCCAGGTATTATGGTAAATCGTATTTTCCAAGGTGAGAGATTTGAAAAAAGAATTGAGCAACGCACAGTTAGAGTTAAAAAATAACTCATATTTTTTATGATTAAAATTTCTACATATAAAAAAGAATATACAAAAGCCTTTAAGGATTTAAATATGGCTTGGTTAGAAGAATATTTTACACCAGAACCTTATGATATTGAGGTGTTGTCAAACCCTAAAAAATATATAATAGATAAAGGCGGAGATATTTATTTTATATTAGAAAATAATATTTCTGTAGGAACGGTTGCACTTATGTACAACCATTTAGGTGAACTAGAATTTACAAAAATGGCAGTAGACAAATCTGCTCAAGGAAAGGGATTCGGAAAATTATTAATGGAATATTGCATTGAAAACGCAACTAAGATGGGTGCAAAGGAGTTGATTTTATACTCAAACACTAAGTTAACTCCAGCAATACAATTGTACATTAAATCAGGCTTTATTGAAATTCCTGTTGGAAATTCTGCTTATGAAAGATGTAATATTAAAATGTCTAAAAAACTTTAAAAAGTAAAAAATGTTATCAAAAGAAGATATAGCTAAAAGAATAGCACAAGAAGTAAAAGACGGTTACTACGTAAATCTAGGAATCGGTATTCCAACTTTAGTTGCCAATTATGTTCGTACTGATATTTCAGTTGAATTTCAATCGGAAAATGGTGTTTTAGGAATGGGTCCTTTCCCTTTTGAAGGAGAAGAAGATGCTGATATCATCAATGCAGGAAAACAAACGATTACGACTTTACCAGGAGCAAGTTTCTTTGATTCGGCGTTTAGTTTCGGAATGATTCGTGCACAAAAAGTAGATTTAACCATTTTAGGAGCAATGGAAGTTTCTGAAAACGGTGATATTGCTAACTGGAAAATTCCAGAAAAAATGGTAAAAGGAATGGGAGGCGCTATGGATTTAGTAGCTTCAGCAGAAAATATTATCGTAGCTATGATGCACGTAAACAAAGCTGGGGAATCAAAAATCTTGAAAAGATGTACGCTTCCATTAACTGGAGTAGGCTGTGTAAAAAAAGTGGTTACCGAATTAGCGGTTTTAGAAATCACTCCAAAAGGTTTCAAATTATTAGAAAGAGCCCCAGGTGTTTCAGTGGAAGACATCATCAAAGCAACAGAAGCCGATTTAATCATTGAAGGAAAAATTTCTGAAATGAAGATTTAAAGATGGCTGAATTCAAGTTACAAATGCAACTTTTTGGTTAAAAAAAAAATTTGTTGATTCAAAGTTAAACCTTTTTCTAGGTCTATTATTAATTTTTTTCTTGTATTTCATATAATTTTTCATCTGTTAAATCATCAAAAGAACTTGACTTTGGAATGTATTGTCTTAAAAGTCAATTTCAAGAGCTAAACTTATTTCTTGGTGTTGTGCAAACTCTTTTCCATTGTCAGATGTTATTGTGTGCAAATTTGGTTTTAAATCAGTCAATAATTCTATAATTGCTTGTTTTACCAGCTTACTGTCTTTGGATGGTATTTTCTTTATTTTAAACAATCCTGTTGCTCTGTCATTAGCTGTAATAATAGCTCCTTTATGATTTTTTCCTATGACTGTATCAAGTTCAAAATCTCCAAAACGTTCTTTTTTTTCTACTATTTTAGGTCTATTTTCTATTGGATTTCTATTGGTTAAAATGCCTCTATTGTCATTATTATTTCCTTTTTTTTTGTAGCGTTTTCCTCTAGATCTTAAATGTTTATAAAGTTTACCATTATTTTTTTTATCCTTCCAAACATGTTTGTAAATGGTTTCTATAGAGACACAATCGATACTTTCTTTTTTACAGTAGCCAACTATTTGCTCTGGACTATAATCTTCTTTTAAAAAATAATTTACAGTTTGTATTAATGCACCTGTAAATTTAATTTCTTGGGCTTTTCTTTTATCCGTCTTTTGTGTTTTCGCTCTGCTAAATCACTTTTGTAATTGCCATTACGATTATCGCAGTTGCGCTTTAATTCTCTACTTACAACTGATTTATGCTTGCCAATTGCATCCGCAATTTGAGTTTGAGTAAATTTCTATTCAAGCAATACTTGAATTGTGTATCTTTGTTTTTCGGTTAAATGACTCATTATTTGCAACTTTGGTCGGGAACAAATAAAGGTAATTTATTCCATTCAGAGGAAAGGGCTATTTTGGTCCTTTCTTTTAAAAAAATAAATCAATTATTTTTCCCAGTTGCATTTGTTTCTTGAATTTAAGGTTTATAAAGAATTATTTTTAAAATATTTAGAAGATTTTAGCAATCATAAATCAATAGAATTTAAGATTATGGTAATTCTGCTTTTCATTCTACAAAATGATGTTAAAATTCTATACAATATAATACTTTTTTCTATTTCGTTTTATTGTCCCTAGTTTTATCCTGATGAAAAAATGTGGCAATAGATGAATGATAAAACACATAAAATATATGACACACGTTAAATGATCTAAACAAAAAAATGGAAGTATCAATTGAAACAGCCAAAAAAGATATAATAAAATCAATTACTGGATAAAATTTTTACGTAAATGCCTTTTTACAGTATTTTTAAAGTTTGAATGGTATGAATTCAAATGATACAAGATTTCAAAAAGAGATGCTTTCAGCATAAAAAATTAAAAGAAAAAACTTTCCGCTCTTTGCTTTTAAACTTTACCTTTGCTTATATGAAAACCACCAACTTCAAAAACACAAAAATCAGTTACACCGACCAAGGAAAAGGAATGGCTGTAGTTTTGTTACATGGGTTTTTAGAGAATCAATCGATGTGGAAAGTGTTTGTTCCTAAATTAGTTAAACAACACCGCATAATTACTATCGATTTATTAGGTCATGGCGCTACTGAATGTTTGGGTTATGTACACACCATGGAAGACCAAGCCGATATTGTACATCATGTATTACACGAATTAAAAATCAAAAAAGCGGTTTTAATAGGGCATTCGATGGGGGGGTATGTGGCACTCGCTTTCGCTGAATTGTATCCTAATAACGTGAAAGGAATTGTATTACAAAACTCCACTTCAAGAGCTGATAGCGACGAACGAAAAGCAAATCGGAACAGAGCCATTATTGCGGTGAAGCAAAATTACTCGGCTTTTATTCGCATAAGTATTGCTAATTTATTCAGTGAAGAGAGTCGCGAACGTTTAGTAGATATTATTGAAGAAGTGAAATTAGAAGCTTTAGGAACAACACTTCAAGGAATTATTGCTGCGTTAGAAGGGATGAAAATTAGAAAAGACCGCAGAGTTATTTTGCATTTTGCATCTTATCCTATTCAACTTATTTTAGGGAAAAAAGATACGGTTTTAAACTACGAAGAAAATTTAGAACAAATCGAAGGAACACAAGTACAACTAACAACTTTTGAAGGTGGGCACATGAGTCATTTTGAAAATCAATCGGAATTGTTGACGGTTTTGAATAGCTTTTTGAAAAGGATTTAACTGCAATCAAAATAACCACAACATTTTGTTAACTTGGTTCAATATTCTCACTTGTTTTGAATTGCCCTGCCTGTTCGAGTAAAGTTCTCGTGTCATCATTCGATAATAAATCTCTTTTTATGTTTTATAGTTTAATCATAGTTAGATTACCGATAATAACTGAAAGGATAATTTAAAGCTATCATCCTTTCAGTTATAGTATAATCATTAAAACTTTTATTGCTAATTGGTTACTCTTCAGCAGAGACAATTAAATCTTCGGTTTGATATGTTAATTTAACAAAAATCTAAATTAAAAGATCATCAATTATTTTTGATCACATTACTTTAAAAATCAAACTTAATACCTTGTGCTAATGGTAACGCTGTTCCGTAGTTGATAGTATTCGTTTGTCTTCTCATGTAGGCTTTCCATGCATCAGAACCTGATTCACGACCACCACCTGTTTCTTTTTCACCACCAAAAGCACCACCAATTTCAGCACCAGAAGTTCCAATGTTTACGTTAGCAATACCACAATCAGAACCCGCAGCAGAAAGGAATAACTCCATTTCTCTCATGTTGTTGGTAAAGATCGAAGAAGATAATCCTTGAGGAACTGCATTTTGCATTGCAATCGCTTCTTCAATTGTGCTGTATTTCATTACATATAAAACTGGAGCAAATGTTTCGTGTTGCACAATTTCGAACTCGTTTTTAGCTTCAATAATACATGGTTTTACATAACAACCGCTTTCGTACCCTTTTCCTTCTAATACACCACCTTCTACAATTACTCTTCCGCCTTCTGCTTTTGCTTTTGCAATCGCATCTAAATAGTCTTGCACTGCACCTTTATCGATAAGTGGACCCACGTGATTGTTAGCGTCTAATGGATTTCCAATTTTTAACTGAGCATATGCTTTCGCTAAAACGTCTAATGTTTTATCGTAAACACTTTCGTGAACAATTAATCTACGTGTTGAAGTACAACGTTGACCTGCTGTTCCTACCGCACCAAAAACGGCTCCTACCAATACCATTGATAAATCGGCTTCTTGAGAAACGATAATTGCGTTGTTTCCACCTAATTCTAAGATGGTATTTCCAAAACGCTCAGCCACAGTTTTTGATACGTGACGACCAATTCTTGTAGAACCTGTAAACGATACTAATGGAATACGTTTATCATTATTGATTAAATCTCCCGATTCGTTACCAACTACTAAACAGCTGATTCCTTCTGGCAAATTGTTTCTTTCTAATACGGTTTGAATGATGTTTTGACACGCTACACCACATAAAGGGGTTTTTGAACTTGGTTTCCAAATACAAACATCACCACAAATCCAAGCTAACATTGTGTTCCAAGACCAAACTGCAACTGGGAAGTTGAAAGCTGAGATGATTCCAACAATTCCAAACGGATGCCATTGCTCATACATTCTGTGCATTGGACGTTCTGAATGCATGGTTAATCCGTGTAATTGACGCGATAAACCTACTGCGAAATCACAAATGTCAATCATTTCCTGAACTTCTCCAAGACCTTCTTGATATGATTTACCCATTTCAAAAGATACTAATTTTCCTAATGCTTCTTTGTGTTTACGTAATTCTTCTCCCATTTGACGCACAATTTCTCCTCTTTTTGGAGCCGGAACCAAACGCCATGTTTTGAACGCTTCTTCTGCAGCACTCATAGCTGTTTCGTAATCTTCTTTTGTTGAAGATTTTACTTTTCCAATCAAATCCCCTGTTGCAGGCGAATATGATTCGATGATTTTTCCGTTAGAAAACCATTTGGTTCCAGTAGAAGTTCCTTCGTTAATTTCTTTAACGCCTAATTGTTGTAAAGCGTCTTGCATACCAAATTGAATTGCTGCTTCAGATATCATTTTATAACTTTTTTATCGATTTTTGTTAAATATCTACAAAGGTAGAAAATATATTTTAAATAGTAAGTCTCTTATGTTACGTTGCGATTATTTCTTTGTTGTGAATTTTGGATTAGTTTCCATTATAGTTTCACATTCTTTACAAGTTCTTTTTTCTTCCGAATTATAAAATTCGTTGAAATGAGGTAGAAAATCTTTTTCAATGTTATGCAATTCGAAATATACTTCGTGTAATTTATGATTGCAATTGTCGCAAAACCAAAGTAAGCCATCATTAAAACCTTTTCCGGCGCGTTTTCTTTCGATTACCAAACCTATTGAACCTTCGGTTCTCGTAGGAGAATGTGGTACTTTAGCAGGATGTAAATACATATCTCCTTCCGAAAGTTTCATGGCTTTCTTTTTGCCATCTTCCTGAATATAAACGGTAATTTCTCCTTTTAACTGATAAAATAATTCTTCCGTTTCGTTGTAGTGATAATCTTTTCGTGTATTAGGTCCACCCACAATCATTATAATATAATCGTCAGACTCAACATATAAATTTTTGTTACTTACGGGTGGTTGAAGTAATTCTTTATTTTCTTTAATCCATTTTTGTAAGTTGAACGGTTTTGCAATTGTCATTGTTATTAAATTTAAAAAGTAAAGTTACTAAAAAGAAAAAAGGTTAGCTGTACTTTTTGTTACAAACTAACCTTTTATTTTGTTTCGATATTGTTATTTTACTTCTTTAATTAAATAAATATAAACTGGAAAGTGATCTGAAAATCCTGGAACACCGTTTTGGTTTCGCAGTGGATAACCTTTGTACTGACCTGTTTTTTGGATTAGAAAAGGTTTGTTATAAATCCCTGCTTTCCAATATTTTAACGTTGAATAATCGTTTTTATCTTTAGAAATAAATTGCTCACTTACCATGATTTGGTCAAAAATATCACCCGAATCTCTGTAAAAAAGTGATGAGTGACCGTCCCTTGCCATTTGTTCAAATGGATTGAAAATGTCAGCTGGCTTTTTAAGCTCTTCTTTTTTAAGTTTAGCGCCAATTCCCTGTTTTACACTTTTATTATAAGCGCCATCATTTAAATCTCCCATAGTAATGATTTTAGCATTTGGGTTGATTTTAATAAGCGAATCCATTATTTTTCTATTTAATCTTCCAGCAGCTTCTCTGTAAGGGCTACTTCTTTTTTCGCCACCTGAACGTGAAGGCCAGTGGTTTACAATTACGTTGATTTCTTCACCGTCTAGTAAACCAGTAACTAGAAGTTGATCACGTGTGTAAATACGTTTTGTTTTTTTGTCGTAGTTTATGTTTTCTTCTTTTTCCTCAGCTTCTTCTTTCGATTTTTTAGTATCGCTTGAAGAATTTTCGTAAATATATAAAGGGACATTTATATAGCTTGTAGGTTGAAAATGTTTTTCTTGATATAGAAATCCAACATCAATTCCACGTTTATCTGGAGAATCAAAATGAACTACTTTGTAGCCTTTGTCTATAATAGTAGGGTGTTTTACTAAGTCTTCTAATACTCTTCTATTTTCGACTTCACATGCACCAATGATTACAGGCGAATTTTTTTGCGTTTCGTTTGTTCCTAATTCGATAAGAACACGACTTAAGTTGTCTAATTTCTTTTTATAGGTTTTTGAAGTCCAACCTTCAGATGGAGTATATTCTTCATCATATGTATCAGGATCATTTATTGTATCAAATAGATTCTCTAAATTATAAAACGATATAGTATGTACTTTAAATTTTTTTTCCTGAGAAAAAGCACTATTTACAAACAAAAACACTATAAATATAGCCAAAAGGTGTTTAATTTTCATAAATCAAATGTTATATTATTATCAAGTTTAATACAAATTGAGTGCCAAAGGTAAATAATATTATTAAAAGTTATACATTTACAGACTGTTAAGTTTTAAACTACTTAACGTTAAATAAGTATTAATAATAACATTCTTTATGAAAAAACTTGTATTAAGTACTTTACTAGTACTGCAAGCTGTTTTTGTTTTTGCACAGCAAAATCCTGCCTTGAAAGGTAAGGTTATCGATGCTAAAAGTCAAAAACCACTACAAAATGTTGTTGCTACAATTCAAAGCACCAACCAATCTGCATTAACGAATTTTGAAGGAAACTTTGTTTTTGAGACACTTCCTGCTGGAGAACAAGTATTAGTAGTTAAATCTACTGGATATAACCAGCAAACATTTATGTTAGAACCAACAAATGGTGAGCCATTAGATTTAGGTGTTGTTGTATTAGAGGAAGACATTACTTCTGAACAACAATTAAGTTTGGTTACTATTACCGAAAATGACTTAGGGGATGACAATAGTGGTTCTGAAAGTACTTCAGGGTTGCTACAAGCAACTAGAGATACTTATCAACAAGCGGCAGCATTCAACTGGGGGCAAGCTCGTTTTAGGATTAGAGGTTTAGATAATGAATATGGTACCACTATGATTAATGGTATTGTTATGAATAAGCTTTATGACGGAAGACCACAATGGAGTAACTGGGGTGGATTAAATGATGCTACTCGTAACCAAGAATTTACAATGGGATCGGCTCCTTCAGATTATACATTTGGTGGTGCATTAGGAACTCAAGAAATTAATACAAGAGCATCACATTATCGTCCTGGATCAAGAATTTCTATGTCAGGAACTAATACAAATTATAGTTGGAGAATGATGGGAACTCACGCATCAGGTATGAATAAAGATGGATGGGCTTATGTGATTTCTGCTTCAAGAAGATGGGCTGAAGAAGGTTATTTTGAAGGAACAGATTATGGTGCAAATTCTTTATTTGCAAGTGTTGAGAAAAAAATCAACGAAAAACATAGTTTAAATTTAACTTCTATATATGCTCAAAACAGTAGAGGTAAAAATTCTCCAAACACACAAGAAGTTACAGATTTAAAGGGGGTTAAATACAACTCATATTGGGGATGGCAAGATGGTAAAAAACGTAATTCTAGAGATAAAGATGTTGAAGAGCCAATGGTAATTTTATCGCACTATTGGAAAATATCTGAAAGTACAACTTTAAACACAAACATTGCATATCAAACAGGTCGTATTTCTAATTCAAGATTAGAAAATCCGCTTGGGAATAATCCTGACCCAACCTACTATAGAAAACTACCAAGTTATTATCAAAATCAGCCCGATTTATGGACAACAATTACAAATCCTGATGGAACCACTTTTTTGTTTAATGAGCAAGCAGAAAATGTTCGTACACAGTTTTTAAATAATAGTCAAATAAATTGGAATAGTATATACATTGCAAATCAAAACACTGCAACTGGTGAAAGTGCAATTGCTTTAACAGAGCAACGCAATGATGACAAAACCATAACTGCTAATATGTTATTGAACAGTTCATTATCAAACAACATTAACTTTAATGCTGGGATAAATTTTAGAAAAGTAAAATCGCACAACTATGCAGTTGTTACCGATTTATTAGGAGGTGATTATCTTTTAAATGTTGATCGTTTTTTTCAAGGAAGTAACGCACAATTCGATTTAAATAATCCTAATCAGCAAGTAACAGAAGGCGGAACATTCGGATACAATTACAACTTGTTGGCAAACGTTGCAGATGCTTACACACAATTCAAATTCACTTACAACAAGTTTGATTTTTATTTAGCTCAAAACTTTTCTAGATCAGAATATCAAAGAGAAGGGTTATACAGAAGTGGAAACTATGCTGATAATTCTTATGGAAAAGGAGCTTCTCAAGTTTTTGAAAATTTTGGTTTTAAGGGAGGATTAACATATAAATTAAACGGAAGAAACTATTTTGATTTCAATGGTTTATATCAAACAAAGGCACCAAATTTAAGAAATAGCTTCTACAATGCTAGACGTAGTAACGAGTTTACTGAAAATTTAACAAATGAAAATGTTGTTAGTGCAGATGCAAGTTATATTTTAAGAATGCCAAAATTTAAAGCAAGAATAACTGGTTTCTTCTCAAGAGTTAAAGATGCTACAGAAATTGCGTTTTTCTATGCAGAAAATGTAGGTGATGCAGATATTGATAATGAAGATTCATTCATTACAGAAATTGCAACAGGAATTGAAAAACAAAATATGGGTGTGGAACTTGGTTTAGAATACCAAATTACATCTACAATAAAAGCAACTGCAGCTGCTTCATATGGCCAATATATTTATTCAGGAAATGCAAAGCTTCAAACAAGTGATGATGCATTAGCTTCTGAAGGTTTAAGCCCATTAACCGATTTTGGAACGGTTTATCTTAAAAACTATCACCAACCAGGGATGCCTCAACAAGCATATTCATTTGGTTTAGAATATCGTGATCCACATTTTTGGTGGATAGGAGCAAACGTAAACTATTTGTCAAATAGCTACATTAGTGTTTCTAAAATTATGCGTACTGATAACTTTAGTATTGATGAAGCAACTGGAGATAACTATTCTGGAGCTACACCAGAAACCGTAAGAAATATATTAGAACAAGAAAAATTTGATGGTTTTACATTAGTAAACTTAACAGGAGGAAAATCTTGGAGAATTAGTAAAGCGAATAGAAATACAGTTGGTTTCTTTGCTTCAGTAAATAATATATTTGATACAGAATATAAAACAGGTGGGTTTGAGCAGTCAAGAAAAGCAACTTTCCCAGATTTACAGGCAGATCAAGCAAATAATACTCCATCATTTGGTTCTAAATATTTTTATGGATACGGAAGAACGTTTTTTGTTAACTTCTACATTAATTTCTAAAAAAAATATACTATGAAAATAAAATTTTTAAAAACAATGTTCTTGTTAGCACTTGGATCAAGTGTTTTAACAAGTTGTGTAGGAGACGATGATTATGTTATTCCTACAGTGTATGAGTACGCTTTTAACGAAGGTTTTTCTACTGTTACAACAGGTAGTGGTTCGGTTGAAGTGCCAATCACATTAGAAGGCTGGGTAAACCACAATGCAACCTCTACTCGTTTGTGGCACGGAAGAACGTTTAACAGTGATCTGTATGCTGAATTTTCATCATTTTATTCAGCAATAGGGACTAATGATGAAGCTTGGTTAATAACTCCAGCTATTGATTTAACAGCTTCTTCAGGAGAAATGTTATCGTTCACGACAAAAACAAGATTTGCAAACGGTTATCCGTTAACTGCATTTGTTTCTACAGATTATGACGGAACAACTGCTGGGATTGCAACCGCAACTTGGGAACCGTTAACATTTACAGCTCCAACAGCAAACGATGTAATTACAAGCAGTGGTAATATCGATTTAAGCACCTATGAAAACAACAATGTTAGAATTGCATTTAAATATACAGGTAGTAAAGCAGGTGTAACTACTACTTTACAATTAGATAATATTAAGATTACTAAAAATTAAATAGTTATGAAAAAACTAAGATTAATAATAATTACAGCCTTTTTTGCAACTCTAACTAGTTGTGTTAATGGCGATGATTATGGAACACCTGATTTATCGAATGAGTGTGTAACCATTATAAAAACTAAAGAAGTTACTGATGTTACAAGCATTGCTACTTCAACAGCTACACAATACACAACATTAGATACAGTAGTGGATTATATTGAAGCTTATGTTACATCAAGTGACGAAGGAGGAAATTTTTACAAATCTATCTCTATGATGTCATTAGATGGATTAATGGGTTTTAGTATGCCAGTAGATAATTATAATTTATACACTGAATTTGAACCAGGAAGAAAGGTTACAATTAAATTAGATAATAAGACCTACTTCAATAAACAACACGGTTCTACTGTAATTGGTGCTTCTTATGAAGGAGGTGTAGGTAGAATTTCTGGTGTTGATTACAGAAATGTTATTTTAAGATCTTGTGATGATGTTAATGAAAATGACATTGTTAAAAATTTAACTATTGCAGTTGCTAAAAATGATCAATATTTGAATATGTTAATTGAATTTGATGCTGTTCAATTTACAGATGCTTTTGTAGGTAAATCATATTATGATGATTCTAACGATATTGGTGGAGCAACTAACAATGAAATATCTGATGAGTTTGGAAACAAAATTATAGTAAGAGTTAGTGGATATTCTAAGTTTGCAGGGGATATTATCCCATCTGAAAACGGAAAAGTTAGAGGTGTATTAACAAAATACAACAGTGACTTCCAATTTATGGTAAGAACTATTAATGACATTGATTTAACTCAACCAAGATTAGAAATTGATTTCTTTCCTCCTATTGTTGGAAATGCTTTAGTTTATGATGCAACATTAAACGAGCCTTTTACTTCATATACAACTACTAATCAACAAGTATTTCCAAAATACATCAATGATGCAGCAATAGGAAGTAGATATTGGCAAAGAAAAGTTTTTAGTGGAAACACTTATATTCAAATGTCATCTTTCGGAGGAACTCCAGAAGCGAACAGATCATTATTTCTTGTTCCTGTTGATATGACAGCAGCAAATACATTATCTTTCGCTACAAACGCAGGTTTCCATAATGGAAATGTACTAAAAGTATATTACACCACAGACTATGTTCCTGGTACACAAATTACAACAGCAACTTTAGTAGATATTACTTCTAACTTTACAATTTCTCCTGGATTACCAAGTGGATATCCAGCAGCATTTACTGCGAGTGGTATTTATAATATTCCTGTTGGAGTTACTGGAAACGGATTCTTCGTGTTTGAATATGTTGGAAATGGTTCTGGTGGACCAACAACTACAATGCAAATCGACAATATTGTAATTAACTAATTACAATTCTTATAAATTCTAAAAGCGACTCAATTTGAGTCGCTTTTTTTATGCTTGCTATTTCGTACCTTTGTATTCTTAAAGAACGATTATGTTAGAGAAAGAAGTTATTGACTTTGAAAAATCAATTGTAGTAGGAATCGTAACCCAAAACCAAAGTGAAGAGAAACTAAACGAATATCTTGACGAATTGGAGTTTTTGACTTTTACCGCTGGAGGAACGGTTGTAAAACGTTTTTCCCAAAAAATGGACAAACCAAATCCGAAAACTTTTGTTGGAACTGGTAAATTAGAAGAAATAAAATATTACATCAAAGACAACAATATTACAACCGTAATTTTTGATGACGAATTAACGCCATCACAATCCAAAAATATTACCAAAGATTTAGATTGTAAAGTATTAGACCGAACTAATCTTATCTTAGATATTTTTGCACAACGTGCTGAAACTTCCTATGCAAGAACACAAGTAGAATTAGCACAATGCCAATATTTATTACCTCGTTTAACAGGAATGTGGACGCACTTAGAACGTCAAAAAGGAGGAATTGGAATGCGCGGTCCTGGTGAAACTGAAATTGAAACCGACCGTCGTATTGTACGCGATAGAATATCGTTACTAAAAGAAAAAATTAAAATAATCGACAAACAAATGGCTACCCAACGAAGCAATCGTGGTGCCATGGTTCGTGTAGCTTTAGTAGGTTATACAAATGTTGGAAAATCAACTTTAATGAATGCCGTTGGGAAAAGTGATGTGTTTGTAGAAAATAAATTATTTGCAACACTTGACACAACTGTTCGTAAAACAGTAATTAAGAATTTACCGTTTCTTTTAAGTGACACCGTTGGATTTATTAGAAAACTTCCAACTCAGTTAGTTGAATCGTTTAAAAGCACGTTAGATGAAGTTAGAGAAGCTGATTTACTGCTTCATGTTGTTGATATTTCACATCCCGAATTTGAAGATCATATTGCTTCAGTAAATAAAATTTTACTAGATATTAAAAGTGCTGATAAGCCAACCATTATGGTTTTTAATAAAATTGATGCTTTCAAATCGGTTTATTTTGATGAAAACGATTTAAGTGTTGAAAGAACCACTAAACATTACACATTAGACGATTGGAAACAAACTTGGATGAGTAAATTAGGTGAAAACAATACTTTATTTATTTCGGCAACTGAAAAAGCCAACTTTGAAGAATTCAGAGAAAAAGTGTACGAAGCAGTTAGAGAAATTCACATTACAAGATTTCCATACAACAAATTTTTATATCCAGATTATAAACATGCTGTTGAAAACGAATAAAAAAAGACCTCAATTGAGGTCTTTTTGTTTTATATAAGCTAATTTCAATTAGAAACCATAATTCACTCCCAAGCCAAAAACTTCTCTAATCTGAAAAGCTCCAATTGCATTATCATCATAGATAGCTTGGAAGGCAACATTTGCAGAAATGTATTTATTAATTTTCATTACTAAATTCATTTGATAATCAATATCTACATTTTGTGGTTTATCTAAATAGTTAGAATATAAATTCAAAATATTTTCCATTGAAATATTTTCCATTAGACTTAATTTATAATAAGCATTTAGAGCTGCTCCAAATTCAAATCTTGACGTTTCCCCTTGTTCTACTCCAAAAGCTGAGCCAAATTGAGTAAAATGTTTGTGAACAAAAATTAATCTTGATGTTGCTGGAGCAATATTAATTTTTAAATTATCTGATTTTTTCCACAACATACCAGGACCAGCTTGTAAATAAGCTGGAGAGAAAAAATGTGAAATTTTATTCCCTAAAGCATCATTCCCAGTATCCATTTGAGTTCTAAAATTAAAAAATGCTGAATAAAACCAATATCCAGATGCTTTTTTTCCAAGTAATGAAGTGAACTCTAAACGGTCATCTGTTTTTGTAACATCTTGACTTTTTAACTTTGTTAAACCATAAGCAACAATAAACTTATTATCCCAAATAAGTTCTGAAGTTTTGTAGTTAAAATCATAGTTTAAACCAATGTTTCCAGCAATATTTGATGTTCCTCCAGCTAACCATTCATTATTAAATGCTGATTGATTAAATAGAAAAGAGACATTCCCTCCTCTTTTCCATCCCATGTTGGTTGTGTCTTTTGCTTTTGATTCTGCGGCAGAAGTTGTGTTAATTAATTCTCCTTCAGTTTTTTGAGAAAAAATTGATGATGAAATTAATAAAGTAAATAAAATCGTGATTTTTTTCATTTTGTTAAGTTTTTTTTGCAAAATTAACATATTTTTTCTTTCTTAAAAAAAAACGACAAAATATTATTTTTGTCTATAAAGTATAACTGCCGAACAAGCTTCGCCAAACATGACGCTTTTTGCAACCTTAATTAATTTTTGAACCGCTAAGGTATAAACCTGATTTGGAACAGGTTTTTTAGAACATCCTTTCAAAATTACTGGTTTCTGAAAATAAATGGTATAGTCTAATCTATTTAAAATATCTTGGTACCATTCAATAACCGTTGATTCTTTATTTCCGTGAATGATTTTTAATGCGTAAGGAGCTAAATAAACTGAGGCCAAAGCAAATGTCCAAGCAGGTAAAATAGCATCGGTTGAACAATACAAAGCAA
>Ga0075152_10001109_pt1 | contig 19447 bp, 6 predicted proteins | sample JI61114C2DNA_FD_70964 | JGI IMG/M metagenome (GOLD analysis project Ga0075152, IMG submission 70964) | Wastewater effluent complex algal communities from Wisconsin, to seasonally profile nutrient transformation and Carbon sequestration -... | ecosystem: Engineered > WWTP > Effluent > Algae...
CCGGAAAAGGCTCCCCAGCGCACTTCGCCCGCGCCTTTGAGCTCGGGCTGGTCGTGTTTCGAGATCCAGTGCGTGCGCCAGCCGTTGGTGGTGGGATCGAGGCGGATGATGCCTTCTTTACCACAAAGGAGCATGGATTCGGCTTCGGAAGGATTGCCGGGCGGGACGATGTCGAAATTATGAGTCATGTGCATGGCATCGGTGACGAGGGTGGTGTTCCAGGTCTGGGTGACGTCGTCGGGCTTGTGATAGGCGAGCACACGGACACCCGCGCCTTCACCGTTCTTGTTTCCCCGGCCATGCAGGGGGACGACGATGAGATCGTAGCGCCCGGCCTGATTGCGCACCCACTTCATGCGATGCGTGGTGGGCTCGTGGGTAAGCTGCACGGGCTTCCAGAGCTGGGTGCGGTCCGCTGGCGGCACGAGGTAAAAGACGGCTCCGCTGCCGGTGGTGTCGCCCGGATTCCACTGCGCACCGACGGCGATTTCGCACTTGCCATCGCCATCAATATCGCGCGCGGCGATGCAGACGTGGTCCTTTTCGGTGAGCTTTTCGACGATGACATGCTTCTTCCAGGTGGGGTTTTGATACCAGACGATGGCGTCTTTATCGCAAAGCAGGATGTCGGTCTTCGCGTCGCCGTCCACATCTGCGAGAGCGAGCCCGTAGCCGATGCCTACGGCGGCATCGATCTCCTGGGCGCGGAAGTTGGGCGTGGGTTCAGCCTTGGAAAAGAGAGCGGGGATGACAAAAAGGGTGGAAAGGAGAAGGCGCATAGGTGTGGAGATGCTGAGGGATACAGAAACGCAGGGCGAGAAAAGATTTCGCGGACGGCGAGGAAGAATTGACATTGTAATCACAAAGTCAGTATTCTTTTCGAGCAATGCCCTCCAGAGACCTGTCTCCAATGGGCAACCACCCGACTCGTCACCTCATGCCTCGCCACATCTCCATTTCCAGGCTGCTCCACACCCTGATAGTCGCCTGCACAGTGCTGGTGCTGCCTTCAAAGCTGCTGGCTGTGGCTCCAAAGGCACCGACGATTACCAAGGTGGATTTCTCCCTCGCCGGGATCGACAACACTGGAGCCACCCAGGTCGGCACCCGTCACTCGTATCTGGTGCAGTGGACGGACAATTCCCTGGATGAAGAGGGCTTCGATGTGCAGGTGAGAGCTGGCAGCGATCCTTTCACGACTTTCAGCCGTATAGCCGACAACGGCACTCAAGCCGCTCTGATCGGAGTCACAGCGCTGAATGCAGGGACGGTGGTGCAGTTTCAGGTGGTGGCTTGGAAGTTCAATGGGGCCAAGATTGAAACCGGAACTTCGGCAGTTTTCAGCTTCAACGTGCCCGAAGCCACGGCGGAAGGCACCCTGAATTCCCCCGCCAATCTAGTGCTGACGAACGTGGATGACAGCAGGATCAAGCTGGCCTGGACGGACCGCACCAACTCGGAAATTTTTTATCAGATCGACGTGAAGGAAACCACGGCAGTCGCCTTCCAGGGGCTGACCTTTGTGAATCACTCGGGCAATAACTTCAGCATCAACCCCACCCTCAACCCGACGAACCACACCTTCCGCCTGCGGCTGGTGCCCAACACCGATTATGAATTCCGGGTGCGTGCCACAAGGCAGCAGAATGTCGCGACCTCACAAGCTTCACTCTACTCGAACACGGCGACCATCCGCACCCCAGTTCTGACTCCACCGAGCAACCTTGGCGCGCAGCTTTTGGCAGAGAATCTGGTCCGACTGCGCTGGTTGGATAACTCCACCAACGAAACAGGCTACGAAATTCAGTATCGAGATGCCAACGGCAGCGGGGACTTCGCCGTGCGCGGCTCGCTGGGTGAGGGATCGACCACTGTCGATATTCCCGTGCCGCAGGGATCGTCCATCGAGTGGCGGGTTCTCGCTCTCTACACTTACACACCGAGCGGCAGCACCACCGCCACCACGGTGCGCAGCGCGCCGTCAAACACGGTTACCTTCAGCACCAGCTTCCCCGCCCCGACGAATCTCCAGGCCGTGGGCACAGGACTCGCCAGCACGATCGATCTGACCTGGGAAGACAATACCTCGACCGAGTACGGCTTCAATGTTTACACACGCCCGGAGGGAACAACCACCTGGTACTTTGCCAGAGCTGTGCGCGAAGGTGTGGAGAAAGTCAGTGTGAACTCCCGCACGGAGAGCAATGACGCCACAGGCAAGCCCGTCTTCATCACCCTGGAGACAGGGGTCACCCATGAATTCATCGTCTTCGCCGTGGCTGCGGATGAAACGAATGTCTCTCTGGACAGCAACGTGGCCACCGCCGTGGCCAATCACGGCTTCACCAGTCGGCTCTATCAACCCATCCAGCAAGGGCAGTCTTTTGGTTATCTTGCCACCACGACAAATGCGGACAACCGCACAGACTGGAGCATCACCGGGTTGCCAACTGGATTAACCTTTGACTCAGGCACGGGAGCCATCACCGGCACACCGAGTGTAGCAGGCCTTTTCCAGTGCCAGATGACCGCCCAGTTCACCAACAGCCCCAATGCGGCTGCCACTCTCGTGCTGCGAGTACTGAAGGCCATCAGTGGTCCATACGTCACCAAAGCGATTCCGAGCACGACCATCGGCATCAATGCTCCCTTCCGCGTGCCACTGGCAGACAAGTTTGCCGACAACGATGCCGAGACGGCGGTGCGTCTGGAAACCAACAGGGGCAACATCGACATCAGCCTCTTCCCCAGCCTGGCACCTGTCGCCGTGGCAAACTTCCTCTCCTATGTAAATGCGGGAGATTACAACAACATGGTCTTTCATCGTCTCGTCAACGGCTTCGTACTTCAGGGCGGCAGCATGAGGCCCTTGGCAGCACCACGCACCTTTGTTAGCATTCCTTCCCGGCCACCTGCTACAAATGAACCCGGCATCACCAATGTCCGCGGCATCGTGGCTGCGGCCAAGGTCGGAGCGCGCAACTCCATTGCCACTCTAACCACAGGCAATGTGGCGAAAGACGACAGCTTTGGTTATGTCGGCAATCCAGACAGCGCCACGACAGACTTCTTCATCAATCTGGCCAACAACGTTGCCAATCTCGACAATCAGAACGGCGGCTTCACGGCTTTTGGTCGCGTCAGCCTCGCCGGCATGGCTGTGGCGGACAACATCGCCTCACTGCCCATCGGCAGCTACCTGAACAACAACACGACCGAGACTTACAACGCCAGTCTCGACAAACGCATCATCCTTGATGGCAGCTTCACCCCCTTCTCCGGCATCCCCATGATCGCTGCCACTGCACCTGCTGACATGGATATCAACAAAACCGTGAAGGTGACAAAGGCTGCCCTCACGCCGACGATGCGTTACTCGCTGAGCACGAATCCTCCAGGAGTGGCCACTGTGGAAGTCGAGGGCAATGAACTCAAAATCACTGGCAAGACGGAAGGTAGCACCACGGTCACGGTGATCGCCGCTGACCTGGACAACAACTCCATCAGCCAGACCTTCAATGTCATCGTCTCCAAGCTTCACAAAGCACCAGCCATCACGAAACATCCCGTGACGCAGGCCGTCGTCGCGGGAAGCAAAGTCACCTTCAGTGTCACCGCCACTGGCAGCAATTTAACCTACCAATGGCGGAAAAAAGTCGGTGTGGCCCTGCCGGTGAACGTTGATGGAGCCACCAAGAACACACTCATCATCCCCAATGCTCAGGCTGGAGATGTAGCGCTGTATGATGTGCTCGTCACGAACGCCACCACCACGCTCACCAGCAATGCCGCCGCACTCGATCTGCGCTCCGCTCCGACAGTGGGCACACTGGCAGAATCAAAGCTCGTCGAAGTGGGCAAAGCTCTCACGCTCACTGTCAACAACGTCACCGGTGCACCCGCACCCACCTTTGCCTGGAAGCGCGGAACAGCCGCTGTCGCTGGGCAGACCAAATCCACACTCAACATCGCCGCCGCCAAACTCACCGATGCCGGAACCTACACGGCCACGGCCAGCAACATCGTCAGCAAAGCCACGACCGGCAGCGTGAATGTGTTCGTCGTGGATAAAGCGGTGAAGCCTCAGGTCTTCACCCAAAACAAAACCATCACCCTGACCGCGCCGATTGCGGGTTCTGGAATCATCTACCGTTGGCACAAGGACGGCTCGCCCATCCCCCTGAACCAACCACGCTTCAGTGGCATGGAAGACCCGATCTTGAAGATCACTGCCTCCACGCTCGATGACACCGGCAGCTACACCTGCCTGGCCACTCTGCCTGATGCGCTCGGCAGTGTCTTCACCGGGGCGATTGAGCTATTCATCGTTACGAGACCCGTGTTGCCGCAGCTTACAGGCATCAATGCCCCTCCGACAGCCTTCGTCGGCGTTGATTATAGTTGGAAGCTGCCGTTCTCCGAGCTGCCGGCGCATACTCCCACGAGCTTCAGCATCGCCGGTTTACCTACAGGCTTGAAGCTCAATACCACCACTGGCATCATCAGTGGACGTGCAACCAAGGTGGGCATCCACCGCCTCACCGCCACGGCCAGAAATGCCGCAGGAACCAGCACACCCGCAGCCGTGGGTGATCTGACGGTTTCTCCCCTTCCCTCATCCAATGTCGGCAGCTTCACAGGCACCATCGCCCCCTCGCTGATTTTGAATCAAAACAAAGGAGGCCGCATCGACCTCACGGTGCTCGACACCGGAGCCTACACCGGAAAGATCGTGCTTGGTGCTGAGACGATCAACGCGGCGGGCGCGCTCGGTGCGGGTGTCGGCCTGTTCAATGCCAGTTCCATCACCTATCAAAGTCGCATCGAAGTGAAGAGGAAGGACAAGAGCGTTTTGATCCTCACCTTCGAGATTGATGCCAGTTTCGGCTACGTCTCAGGTGTCGTCAGCAATGGCGTCGAATCAGCTGCCGTGAGTGGCTTCCGGCAGTTCTGGGATGAAAAATGGAATCCATGCACCTATGGCGGCAGCCCCAGCCTGCCATACAACATGGCCATGAATCTGGCCGAAACGGACATCGGAAAAGCCAATGTGCCGCAGGGCAGCGGCTACCTGAACATGCTCGTCAGCACCAAGGGTATCGCCACTTTCAGCGGGCGCATGGCAGACGGCACCACCATCACCAGCAGCTCCACCGTCGGTCCAGCAGGAGAGGCCATGCTCTTCCTCATGCTCTACAAAAACACCGGTTCAGTGCTCGCCCAGATCAATATTGGTGACACGCCACTGAACACCGGGACCAGTTCCATCCTGCGAGTGGATGGTGAAGTCCGCTGGCTAAAGGATGGCAACCAGCCCGTTACCGAGCGCAACCATCAAGCCGGCATCCCGGAAACCTATCTCGATGTACTCGGAGCCATCTACACCAAACCGGGCACCAACCAGATCGTCATGGGCCTGCCAAACGTGGCCGACAATACACGCATCGATTTCAGCGAGGGGGGGATCAGCACCTCTCCACGCAACCCTGATCGCACCGTGCGTATTACCACCGCCAACACCGTCGCTTATCCAACTACTCCCATCAGTGATGCCAAAACCACACTTCTAGTCAACTCCACGACCGGGAGCATCAGCGGCTCATTCCAGCTCCTTGATGGCACCGTGACGCGCACGGTCCCATATCAGGGGCTTATCATTCCGACGATTCCGCATACTCCGGCTGTCACCAACACGAGCGGAGTTGTCACCTCGGACGAAATTTCCGGTTCAGGTGCCTTTGCCGCCGGCTATTTCCTTCTTCCTGAGCTGCTGCCTAGTGTCACCAAATCGAAGATCAATTCAGGCAAAGTGTTTGTCGAAGGCGCGCCAATCACCATCACCACTCAGCCAGTGGATCAGGCCGTCAACCCAGCCGCCAATGTCTCCTTCACCGTCGGTATCGCGGCAGGCAGCCAGGGCACCGTCACTTATCGCTGGCGCAAGAACGGCAACAGCATCGCCGGAGCCACCACGAATGTGCTGAACCTCGGTGCCGTCACCGAAAGCAGCCAGGGCGACTACGACTGCATCATCAGCAACGGCTCCTTCACCATTGCCAGTGAGGCGGCGACACTCTCGGTGAATGATCCCGTCACCAATGTCACGATCAGCCGCACCCCGGCGGCATCCGTCCTCGCCTCAAATCAGACCATCACCTTCACAGCCTCTGCTCAAGGCACCGCACAACTGATCTATCAGTGGAGAAAAGACAACGTGGACATCTTCGGGGCCACCAACCCCACCTATGTGATCTCCAGTGCCACCACTGGTGATACGGGCAGCTACACCGTCCACATCAGCAATACCGCCACGCCCGCTGGCGTGACGTCTTCCGCTGACGCTCTCACCGTGGCAGATATTGTCGTCATCACTTCCGCTGGACGCACGCCCGATACCACCAACGTCACAACCAGCACCGAGGTGACCTTCTCCGTCACTGCCACAGGCACCGGCACACTGACCTACCAGTGGCGGAAAAACAACGTCGCCATCGATGGAGCCACCTCCTCCACCTACACCCTTCCAGCGGCGAGCCTCACTGACACAGGGGACTACAATGTCCTCGTCAAAAACATCATTTCCACGGCAGGCGTAAGCAACCCCACGGACATCCGCCTCGATGTCGTCGATCCATAAGGAATGCCATTCCGCCTGCGGATTGACAGCCCCGCCTCCCGCCCCCATTCCTCCCGCCCGTTTTTCCCAACCCCGACGAATGCCCGATTCACCTCAGGGCATTCGCTTTTTTCCCGTTCATGACCGCCGCCCACCTCCGCTATCTTTTTTCCATCCGCCTTTTTGCCTTACTGCTGACTGGGTTGAGTCCAGAACTACTCGCCAAATCCCCGTTAGCACCCAGCAATGGCACAGCGACCTACACCTGGGTCGGCATTCCTGGAAACAATGCTGAAATCCCACCCAAGTTTGCCGCCGAGGATAAGGACCCGCTAAACTGGCGCAACTGGCGCACCTGGCGCCTGACCTGGCAGGACAATGCCACCGACGAAGAGGGGTATTCAGTGAGCATCCGCTATGGAACAGGCGGCCCCTTTTATCCCTTCGCGAATCTCCCAGCCGACAGCACCAGCGCTCAAGTCTCCGTGGGGGATATCAAAGTGGGAACACCCGCGCAGTTTAAAGTAGAGGCCTGGAAGCGCAACGGCGCGGCCCTGGAGTCCGGCGTGTTCATCATCCAGACAACCGTGCCGGCCAAGCCGGCTGACGCTGACTTCACCGCCCCCTCAGGCAATGGCGCAGGCGCTACGGCCAACGCCACAGTGTCTGCCGGACTCGTCACTGCCGTGACTGTCGCTAACCAGGGAAACGACTACGAGATCGCACCCAGCGTGGTCTTTTCGGGCGGCGGCGGCACGGGCGCCCAGGCGACCGCCACCATCACTGATGGAAAAGTCACAGCTATCAACGTGACTGCCCCTGGCACTGGCTACACGACCAGCCCCAACGTTGAAATCATTACCAGCCCCCATCTTCTTCCCACCATGCTGGACAAAGATCCCTCTCCCGTCGTTGACCTACACGACGGCATCATTCGGTTGTCCTGGCGAGACAACAGCACTGGAGAACTTGGTTATCAAATCCGCCAGCGTGAGGCAAAGGATGGAGCCACGAACAACGACTGGATCAGCATCGGAACCTTCCCCTTCAACTCCACCCCTGCCGGCACCAGCGCCCTTATCTCCAATCTTTTTGCCGGCACCGACAACAGCGGCAATCAGGCAAGGCTGCAGTTTGTCCCGAGCAAAGCTTACGAATTCGAAGTGCGGGCCGTTCGAGGCAACCAAATCAGCAATTCCAGCACCGGAACGATCACAATGCCAGAGCTCAATGCTCCTTCGAATCTGAATGCCAGCGCTTTAAATGAGAACACCCTTTTCCTGACCTGGGCAGACAACTCCACCAACGAGACTGGTTATGAAATCGAATATCGTCTCATCGAAGCTGGCAGCAATCCCCCCTTCCAGCTTTTCGGCACCGTCGGGGAAAACGGCTCCAACGTGAATGTGCCGATCACTCAAAATGCCACCATCGAGTGTCGAGTCCGGGCCATTTACACCTACACTCCATCTGGGACTACCACGCCGATCACGCTGTACTCCCCTTACACAGCAAACACGGCCCAAGCCAGCACCACGACCTTTGCCGCACCATCTGATCTGACCGCCACGCCCTCTGGTATCGCCAACACCATCGACCTCACCTGGAAAGACAATTCCATCGTCGAATCCGGCTTCGATATCCTGGCGCGCGTCGCAGGCAGTGGCAATGAGTTCAAATTTGCCCGCGCCGTGCATGCCAATGTCAACAGCGTGAGCGTTGACTCCATCGCAGGCACTGTTGATTCCGGCGGCAGGCCGACTGTCGCAAACTTCGTAAAACTCATTCCAGGTACTTCCTATGAATTCATCGTCCGTGCCGTGGGTGACGTGGAGTCCGTGGTCTCGGTGAGCAGCAACACGGCCACCGCCACACCAAGGGCCGGATTCACCATGCCGCGGCTTTACCATCCCGCCCAGATCGGACAGGTCTTCAATTATACCGTGACGACCTCCACCTCCGTGGAGCGCACCGGCCTGACCGCCAGCGGCCTGCCCGACGGCCTAACTTTCAACAGCAGCAGCGGCCTCATTTCCGGCATTCCCACGACGACGGGTGTGTTTCTGTGCCCACTGAGCGCCACCTTCAGCAATGGAGTGATCGCAAACGCCACACTCACCCTTCGAGTCCTGGGCATTCCCGGACAGCCTGCGGCAGGCATCCCGATTCCAAACATCACCGTGGGCCTGAACTCTCCCACCTTCATCAATCTGGCCGACAAATTCACCGACAGCGATGCCGAGACCGCCGTTCGCATGGAAACGACCCGGGGCAATATCGACCTCATGCTCTTCCCCAGTCTAGCCCCCCAGGCTGTGGCCAACTTCTTGTCCTATGTTAACGCAGGTGATTATGACGGCGTTGTCTTCCACCGGTCCGTCGAGGGTTTTGTCATTCAGGCAGGCAGCCTGAGGGCCGCCTCTGCACCACGCACCTTCACCAGCGTCTCCAAGAGAGCTTCTCCAATGAACGAACCGGGAGTCTCGAATCTGCGCGGCACTATCTCTGCCGCCAAGGTGGGAGGGCGCACCTCACTGATCGTCCCGAACAACCCACTTACTGCCCGTGATGATACACTCGGCTACATTGGCCTTCCCAACAGCGCCACGACGGACTTCTTTTTGAATTTGAGCAATAATGCGGCCAATCTCGACAACCAAAACGGTGGCTTCACTGCTTTCGGGCGCATGACAGAGTCGAGCCTGACCATCATGGATCAGATCGCCATGCTGCCCAAAGGCAGCTACCAGAACAACAACACGACCAACACTTACAATGCCAGTCTCGATAAAAGGCTGATCATGGATGGTTCCTTGGTGCCTTTCACCAACTTCCCCATGAATGCCGGAACATTCCCCGCTGACATGGACATCAACAAGACGGTGCGCATCAACAAAGCCTCTGTCATCCCGGTATTCACCTACACACTGGATGACGTTTCCGCAGATAAAGCCGGCGTCGTCCTGGAAAACGGTCAGCTCAAAGTCACCGGGCTCGCTGCTGGCACAAGAGCAGTCAATGTGACGGCACGCGACTTCGACGGAAACACGGTCAGCCAGAGCTTCACCATCACCGTCACCCCCGGTTTCCAGCCACCAGCGATCACCAAGCACCCAGTATCCGTCGTCACCAATGCGGGCAAGGCTGTCACTTTTTCCGTCAAGGCGACTGGTACAGGTATCACCTACCAGTGGCGTCGTGGAGGCTCGAACATGACCGATAAGACCTCGCCTACTCTCACTATCACCAACCCGCAGGCCGGAGATGCTGGCGTGTATGACGTCGTCGTCTCCAGCGGTGGCAGATCCGTCACCAGTTCAGGCACCACGCTGACCATCCGAGTGCCTGCTGACATCACCAGCACATTGCCGAATGAACTTCTGATCGAAGCCGGTCAGCCACTCGACCTCGCCGTGGATGTCAGCGGCACACCCGAGCCCACCTTTGCCTGGAGGCGTGGCACTACCGTGGTGAAAGGCCAGATCACCAAACGACTCTACATCGCCTCGACGGCTCTCACGGATGCGGGCATGTACAAAGGCACCGCCAGCAATGGCGGCACGGACACCACCAATGCCTGCAATGTGCTCGTCGTGGACAAAGCCACCCGTACCGTCGTGGTGGCTCCGGGAAAACCCATCAAGTTCACAGCACCAGCCGCAGGTCCATTTGTCAGCTACCGCTGGCGGAAAGGTGGCGTAAACATCCCACTCTCCCAGGAAGGTTTTAGCGGCATGACCTCCGCCACCCTCTCCATTAAGGCTGCCCAGTTCGGCACCGACAGCGGTGACTATACCTGTCAGTTGATTCCACCGGGATCTCTTCCCGTCACGGTCAGCGGTATCGTCCATCTTTCCGTGTCCAATGCTCCACAACTGCAAGCTCTGGCTGCCCCCACCGGATTCGTGGGTAATGGCTACAGCTATGCTGTCCCCTACCTGCTCACCGATGCCAATACACCGACCGCTTTCATCATCAAAGGACTGCCTCCAGGCCTCACCTTTGACCGTCTGACAGGTGTCATCTCAGGCCGTCCCACCAGCCCTGGCATTTACCAGATCAGCGCCCAGGCCAGCAATCCCACAGGCACCGGCCCCGCAGTCACGGGAACCCTTCGCATCGTCCCTCCCACCTCCGCTTCTGTGGGCACCTATGTCGCCATCGTCAATCCGCGCCAGTCCATCAACTACGACAAGGGCGGGCGCCTCGACCTTACCGTCACAGACACGGCTGCCTTTACCGCCAAGCTGCAGTTGGGGCCTGACGTTCACAGCCTGAAAGGCACTATCGCCGCTGTGTCGGTCTCTTCCACTTCAGGCGCTCTTGTTTATCAGGGCTCGGTCGATTTCAAGAACAAGGCAGGCAGGCCATTCCGCCTGATTTTCCAGATCGATCCTGACAATGGCGATCTTTTAGGCGTCGTCATGAATGAAGCCGAAAGCGTGAATGTTTTCGGCCATCGCCAATCCTGGGAAGCCACACGCAATCCATGCATCTTCAGAGGTGCGCCGATCAATCTCGCCATCACATTGCCCACAGATCTCGTCGGCAGACAGGACCTGCCGCAAGGCGAAGGCTACATGAGTCTGAACGTAACAGCCGCTGGCATCGGAACAGCCGCTGGTCGCCTGCCTGATGGAACGACGATCACCAGCAGCGCCATCTTGGGCAGTAGCGCTCAATTCGTTGTCTTCCAGATGCTCTACAAGAACACGGGCTCCTACCTCATAGGCCTGGGGCTGCGCACAGCGCGTGACAGTAACGCGAGCAATACAGTCACGAGATTCAACAGCCTCAACGGCATCTCGCGGTGGGTTAAGGATTTCCAGTCCACCGCCACTGAGCGCAACTACAAGAGCGGCTTCCCAGCCATCTCACATTCCGTGAGAGGCTGGTTTTATGAGGAGCCTGGAGACAATCCCATCGTGATGAACCTGCCCGCCAGCCCGGGCAATGCGCAGCTCGATTTCAATCAAGGCGGACTCATCTCCAGCCCTGACACCACCTTCCAGTTGAACAACGCCAATCAGGCCGTCTTCACCGCCAATCCCGCAAAAGTCACCCTCAAAGTCACGCCAACGACAGGAGCCTACACCGGCACCTTCGAACTCGACGATGGTGGCATCAAACGCAAGGTGACCTTCCAGGGGCTCATCATCCCTGCCATTGGTGAAGTGCCCGGACTTGAGAGCGTTCTATTCAACAACAACACCAGCTTCGCTGCTCAGTCAGGTGTGGCTCCAACGAATACCTTCGGTGCCGGATACTTTCTTTTGGACCAGCTTCCCGTCGCGCCATCCACCAAAAGCGCCTCCCTGCTTTCCGGCAGTGCTCGGTTGGGTGCGCCTGGAATAAACATCAGTGATCAACCCGACTCACAGACCGTCAACCCTGGAGCCAACGTTAATTTCACTTTCACAGCCTCTGGTGGGCTTGATGGGCCAAGCCCGGTCTTCACCTACCAGTGGCGTAAAAATGGGATCAACATCTCCGGTGCCACGACCACCACACTTGCCCTGACCAATGTGCAGCAAGCGAACGAAGGAAGTTATGACTGTGTCATTAGAAAATCCGTCACATTGCCAGACACGTCACCAGTCGAGTTCACGGACATCAACATCACCACCACTCAGGCAGCCATCCTGACCGTGAATGATCCCGTCTCCGACATCATCATCACCCAGGTGCCCGCACGCAGCACTGTGCCCACTGGCACCAGCGTGACTTTCACCGCAGAGCCGCAGGGGACCGGTACATTTGAGTATCAGTGGCGATTCAACGGCACCGACATTCCGGGAGCCACATCCAACACTTACCAAATTGCCAGCGTCAATACCGAGCAGGCAGGCAGCTACACCGTGCTGGTTAAAAATGGAGTCAGCACCAGCGGAGTCCTCAGCGCCGCCAAAAGCCTCGCCCACGCCACCCCAATCACCGCTGTCACAGCCAGCCGCAGTCCCACCAGCAACAGTGTGGCCGCTGGCGGCGCTGTCACCTTCTCCGCAAGCAGCAACGGCTCCGCCCCGTTTGCCTACCAATGGTTGAAAAACGACATCGCCATCCCGGCTGCCAATAGTTCCAGCCTCACCATCCACTCCACCGCCCCCTCAGACAACGGCGTTTACAAGGTCTTGGTCAGCAACAGCGTTTCCATTGACGGAATCAACAGCAATCAGGTGCCACTGGATGTCACCCAAAGTCTGTCCAACATTACCATCACCCCCAGCTTCGCTGGATCTGCGGCCCCAACAAATACGACGATCACTCTCACGGCTGGAGTCACCGGCACAGGCCCGGTCTATCAGTGGCGAAAAAACGAGACTCCCATCCCTGGAGAGGTCACCAGCGTTTTGTCGATCCCGACAGGCTCAAGTGTCAATCTGGACATGCCTGACAGATACGATGTGCTCATCAGTAATGCCGCCGTGCCTGAAGGCGTGCTCAGCCAATCCTTTGCGCTCACAGTCGCCGAACCTGTGACGAACGTCCTGGCGTCGCGTTCGCCTTCATCCACAGCTATTCCGCCAAACTCCCCTGTCACCTTTTCTGTAAGCGCCAGCGGCACAGCGTTGACTTATCAATGGCGCAAGGCTGGTATCGATATCACTGGCGAGAGCCAGAGTTCTTACACCATCGCTTCCGCCACCGAGTTCGATGCCTCCGAATACACCGTGCTCGTCAGCAACGTCGTCAACCCGGCAGGCATCCTCAGTTCCCCGGTCAATCTCTCGCTTATGGAGGTGGTGAGCAGTGTCTCCATTGCACTTATCTCACCTTCCAGCCCCATGGTCGCTCCAGGAACACCCCTCAGCTTTAGCGCTTCAGCGATTGGCGGCTCTGGGCATACTTTCCAATGGCTCAAAAACGATGTGGCCATTCCTGGAGCCACCGGCTCCACCTACGAGACAACTGCCAGTAACACGGCGGGAGATACCACCTATACCGTCCGTGCCTTCAATGACTCCACGCCCGATGGATTGCTGAGTGAGTCCATCACCATAACGGTCACCGAATCGCCTGAACCATGACCATGCTGAAGCGGGAGCAGGTTCTCCTCTGAATTGCATTAATACCAGCACAGCGGCTGAAGGCTCGCACGCGGCTCTGGCAAGGCTTCACCGGTCCTTCAGAGGGCCTTTGACCTGCTCAAAAACCACCACAGCGGTGAAGCGCTTTTCAGGAAATCGTCGCGGCATTATTCCTCCAAACACACACGACGACCTGCCCCCTCAATCAGAGGCTGCCCTGCAATGATGAACCTTGCTGAAAAAGCAGCTTCATCACAAAGTTTTCACCTCCCAACATGGGATGAAAGCCGCAAAGTTTATTGGAGCTCCGGGTGGATGCGCTGAACAATATCTTACCTCCGCAGGCTTGGAGGCGGCTCGGCCTTCTTCACCTTGCCATCGCGGCTGAAAAGGCGGTTAAAGAATGTTTTCTTTTCCTTGGATGCAGCGGCATCAGCGGCGTCCGAGCTGCGAATTGCCTGGATGTTCACGTCCTGCGGGAAACGCTCGGCGGCATCAGAACCGATCTTCGTGCGGTAGTCCTCTTTGGATGAAGTTATTTTAACCTGCCCATCCGTGGTAACGACCTGCGGCTGGATGAAGATCAGCAACTCTCTTCGCTCGGTGCTGTTCTGATTGCGCTTGAAGAGGTTTCCAACTCCTGGGAGACGGCTCAGGAAAGGTGTGCCGGAGGTGTTTTTGCGCTCGCTGTCGGAGATGAGGCCGCCAAGCACGATGGTGTTGCCATCCATCACATTCACCGACGTCACGATCTGCTCTGTGGCGATGATTGGAACGGTGTTCTGGGCAATGATGGTTTCGTCCACAACGGTGTCATTCACCTGGGCGATGGTGAGGTTGACCTCACCGTCTTCGTTGATGAGTGGCACGACTTCGAGTTTGAGCACCACGTCACGGTATTCGATGGTGGTGGTGAAGGTGCCGTTGTTGCCGTTGTTCAGGTTCTGCACGGTCTGTGTGGGCACCGGGATGAGGGTGCCTGATGTGATGACCGCCTTTTTGTTGTTCAAGGCAAAGACGGATGGACGGGAGAGGACTTTAAAGCGGTCCGTGGTCTCCAGCGCAGAGACATACACATCCAAAGCCGAACCAATGGAGCCGTAGAGATTGAGTCCGCTAGCCGCCGGAATGGCGTTGGCGAGGTTGGTACGGATGTTGGGCACGCGGTTGTCGAGCAGACCTGTGAGGCTCTGACCAGCCGTGAAATTAGGGTTGCTGCTGCCGTTGCTGACATCAGCGAGATAGTCGAAGCCGAAATCAAAACCGTCTCCGAGCGTGAGCTGCCCAATCACCGTGGCGAGATAAACCTGAGCAGGTTTGCGGTCGAGTTTGTCGAGCAGGCCGTTGACCTTCTCAATCTCACTGCTGCGGCCGACGACAAGAATGGTGTTCGACATCGGATCAGCGACGACGCGTGTTTTGCCGACGAGGACGGAGATGGGCGCATTGTCCTCCGTGGGTCCCTGAATGAGGTCGGCACGGCTGGCCGTGCTGCTACCTGTGGCGCTGGCAGTGTCATCCGAACCTCCGCCGGCGGTGCTCAGCACCTGACCACCACGTGAACCAGTAGTGGTGCGTCCGCCGAGAAGCTGGCTGCTCGTGGAGGCGAAGCTCTGCTGACGCTGCCCTTGCAGACTGCCACCTCCGGGCAGTGAAGTGGTGCCTCCGACAGGTTCGGTGAGGAGATCCACGACCGCAGCCATGACATCGACGGCTGCCGCGTATTTGAGCTTCCGCTCGTAAGGCACATCGACCTTCAATGGCTTGTCAAACTCCGAGATCATGCTGGCGATGTAGGCATAGTCAGCAGTGGAGGCGACGACGAGGATCTGGTTAAGGCGGGTATCAGCGATGACCTGCGCGGTGGTGGCAGGCTCGGAGGGTGAGTTCGGGATGACCCACTGGCCGTTGACGAAAACAGGGTTCACTCGTGGAGCGTTCTCACGCGGGTCACGGTTGCTGCTGTTATTGTTGTTGTTGTCGTTATCCCTGCGTCCATCGCTCGCGGCTGCACCGCGGATGGTATTGACGCCTTTGCTTTCTTTTTCATCGGCCTGGGCAGTGAGGGTGGCTTGGATGATCTGGGCCACGGTGGCTGCGTCTGCATGCTCCAGCGGAATGAATTTCGTGACGAGGGAGGCGGCACTGGCAGCGATGTCGATGGCTTCACGGATGCTGATGAGCTGCTTCACGACAGTGCTGCTTTCCGTGATCAAAAGCCCAGGTGGCACGAGCACTGGAGTGATGCGGCCATAGACGCCGAGACCGACATGACCGGAGAGCATGGTGCCCGCAGTCTCGGGGTCGAGATTGTCCAGCTTCATGAAGTAGGTGACGATGGTCTCTCCCACCGGGAGATCTTGCGCGGCGGTGTAAAACTTCACGCCGTGGGAGAACTGGACGGCATTGGCACCCTGGCTGCGAGCAGGCAGGATGCGGGCGCTTTTTCCATCCGATTCCATGACGATGGCATAACCATTGGTGAGGAGTGTGGCCTCGATGAGTTTAATGGCCTCGGCCTTCTCGACTGCTTTCGGCGTCGCGAGGCTGACAGGCGCACCTTCGAGGATGCTGGTGTCTTTGATCAAAGTCACGCCCGTGAGCAGTTCATAGATGCTGAGCATGTCCATGACGGGATTGTTCGGGAATTGGAGAACGATCTTCTCCCCCTCCATGCGAATGGTCTGGGAGAGCGTGCTCGCGGTATCGCCACCAGGGGCTCCACCCATGCCAGGAGGCCCGCCAAAGCCGCCACCAGGACCACCTTCGCCAAAGCGACGGCGACCACTGCCTGGACCAAACCCACCACCAGGACCGCCCGGAACACCTCCAGGTGCGCCAGGGCCGGCTGGGCGGGCACCCTCTGCTCCGGGTGGGAGTGCTGGACGCTCACCATCCGCCGGAGGTGCCGCAGGCGTGGTAGGCACCGCCGGGCGGTCTGCCTGATCTGCTGCCGGAGTGGCTGGCGCGGCTGGCGGAGTTGTCGGCGCGGGTGCCGCTGGGGCTGGGGCAGGAGCGGCATCCTGGGCGGCGAGTGATGCCGCGAGTGTCAGAGATGAAGCGAGAGAAACGAGGAGTCTGGAGCGATGCATGAAAGGTCAGTAAAAAGGAGATGATGGCTGGAGCCGGCGTGTCAGGAAAACGGGGTTACTTCCCGCCTTTGTCATCCTTCTCGATCCGCTCGAATTCTTTGCGGATGATGTTGCGGCGTTCTTCTTCAGGAGCGTTGCGGAATTTTTCGTCGCTGAACTTCGAGCGCATCATATCGCGGAATTTCTCTTTGGCCTTGTCGGAGAGGGATTCGTATTTTTTGCGGTCTTCGTCGCTTGGACCGCGGTTCTCGCGGCGGAAGCCATCGCCGCCTCCTGGGGGCGGTGGACGATCACCACTGCTTTTGTCCTTCTTGTCACCCTTCATGTCCGCTGCCGTGATCGCGGCATAGCTGACCTTCACCTGCTCTCCACCAATGGTGACGACAGCGCGGCTGCGGGTGATGTCCGGCGCGGGCAGGGCTTCATTCAGCACCCAGCCCTGGAAATTAGGCTCGTTGGAGACGATGAAGCTCTCCTTCGTCTCCTTGTTAAAGATCGTCGCCACGGGCTTCCCATTGATGTAGGAGATGCTGGTGAGCACGAGATTGTCCGACATGTTCACCATCCGGGTGAAGGGTGAACTCGTCGTGACACTCGCCAGAGTTTCAGGATCAAAAGGCTGCGGCAGGTCAGGATCAGCGGTTGGCTCAGGATCGACAGCGAGCACCGCCATGGGCAGGAGGACCAGTGAGCGAAACAGCGTTGAGATGAGTTTCATGGCGGCGGGGGGCAGAGAGTTCAGATACCAGCTTCGGGCTTGAACCACCGGGCGAGCGTGAGGTTGCAGATGACCTGCGGGGTCTTTTCGCGGGAACGTGTGTCGATCTCCACCTGGAGTTCTCTCACCGCCTGAAACTTCTCAGGCGATTGCAGCCCGGCCAGCCAGTTCAGCACCGTGGCCTGATCTCCGCGCAGACGCACGGACACCGTCACCTCGCGGTAGTTCGGATTCGGCGTGCCGAGCGGCGGCAGGGTGGGCTGCTCGGCAGTGATGCCCCACTCCAGAGCGGAGTCCTCCAGATCTTGCAAAAGCTGCCCCTGCGCACGGCCGAGACTGTCGGTGGTGGGCATGGTTTCGGTCAGCCAGTTGCGGCGCTTATCCCAGAAAGGACTCTCCTTCACCCAGCCGTCGTTTTCCATCTTCAGCCGCTCCAGGCTGGCGATCTTCTCCAGCGCTGCCTTCCGGCGGTCGAGGAATTGCTTGGCGACAATCATCCCCGCCATCAGCACGAGCACGCCCACGCAGAGCAGGAGGAGATTCTTTTCACGAGAGGTGAGTTTGGCGGCCATGGTCTGAGATCTGAAGTTTGAAATGTTACTGCGCCTTACCCTGCGTGCGGAACTCCGCCTTGCCGTTCCTCACATTCGGGCTGGGTTTCGACCAGCTGTAGCGGCTCAGCACCGAATGCTTTTGCAGATCTTCCATGAACTGCACCGCCGTCTGCGCATCACGCGCCTCGCCCTGGATGTCGATGGCGTCGTCCTTGATCTGGAAGCGCCGAATTACTATCCCGCTTGGCGGCATGAGCTTCGTCACCTCCGTCAGCAGCACCATCGGGTAGCGTTTCGGCTCGATGGCGGGCGAGAGTGACTTCCACATGTCCGCCGTCTTGCGCACCTGGGCCGCAGGCGCGGAGGTCGCATCCACACTCGCCTGGAGTTCTGCGGCATTAGTTTCCTGAATGCGCAGGTAGCTGAAGGCCAGGAACATCAGCGCCACCGCCAGCAGTGCGGCCAGGGTGCCGAAACGCACGATCTTCGCTCGGCGGGCCGCGCTTTGCTGCGACTCCCGCACCACGGCGGGCAGCAGTCGCGGCCAGGACTGCGTATCCAGATCCGCATTTGGGGCCAGTTGTGTCACCAGCTTCACTGTCAGGCCGCTCAGTTCCTCCAGCGTCCCGATCATCGCCTTGTCCCAGTTCTGCCCGGTCAGGGTGATGCCATTGAGCAGGCCTTCTCCCAGCTCAGATTCCAGGGAGATGCGGGCCAGCGTCACCTCCTGGGCCAACTCCTCCATGCCTAAAATGGCCGCGGGGGCGATGATGTGACTATGGTAAAGCTTGCCCTGATACCCCACGGCCAGCACCAGCGAGCCCTGCTCCTCCATCAGCACGATCTGCCCCTGGGGCAGGGAGACCAGCCGCAGCGCCGCCGTGTAGTCCGAGGCCTGCGGCAGTGCCAGACTGTCGGGAAAGGGGTCCACCAGCACATCCACGCTCACCGTCGCGCTGGAGGCCGTCTGCGTCAGCAGATGCCAGCGGAAATTCCGTTCCGCACCGCCCACCAGCTTCAATCCACGCCGCTCAAGCTGCGTGATGATGATCTGCTCCAGCATCTCATGGTCCGTGTTCGGCAGGATCAGGCCGATGCTACGACAGGCAGAGGCCGGCAGCCCGATCACCAGAGGCTTTCCCTTCGCCTGCACCTCTGAGGGAGTCTCCACCGATTCACCCGCACTGGTGGCTCTCGGCTTCCACAACCGCCAGGAGGCATCAGGAGCAGGAAGAAGGAGCGTAGAGGCAGCGAAAGACATGTGGGGGGAGTAAAGGAAACTGGAACGTCCGAGCCGCGCCGAAGTTGCGTCAGATGCACTTAAGGAGACGCTGATTAAAGCAAAGTTCGGCAAAAACGCGATTTTTTGGCCACTGGATCGAGGAGACGAACTTCCTGACACCTTTCCGCGACCTCTCATTGAAGGCTGCGGGAATGTC
>Ga0075152_10001112_pt1 | contig 19412 bp, 17 predicted proteins | sample JI61114C2DNA_FD_70964 | JGI IMG/M metagenome (GOLD analysis project Ga0075152, IMG submission 70964) | Wastewater effluent complex algal communities from Wisconsin, to seasonally profile nutrient transformation and Carbon sequestration -... | ecosystem: Engineered > WWTP > Effluent > Algae...
CTTCAGAAACGGAATGGAGCGCAGGCCGAGCGCTTCGCCTGTGTTGGTACTGAACGGCGTGACGTACAGCAGGGCGATGGCGAGCACAGGGACAAGCCAGCGCCACATCTCCGCGATCATAGGCCAAAGCAAAAGCACTGCGGCAAGCACGGCAACAGCGACCAAGACGGACATTAAGGTCCAGTGGCTTCGGAACCAACCAAGCGTGCCGTGTTCTTTTTCCGAAGCCGACTTTGAGCGCGCTAACCGGATCATGCCATAAGCGGCAAAAGCGCCGATGGCTGCAGCGGCGGCGTAGCGCGCCACCGGCGTGCCCGGATGCAGGAACAAGCCCGTGTACAGCACTTGCGTCGCAACGGCGAGCGCCAGCCAAACATGTCCGTGGATGAGCCACTTCAAGACCGGGCCGCTTGTTCGCTCATCGGCACGCATCGGCTTCAACTATTTGTTCTGCGCGGGAAAGATCACCAAGTGGTTCACCGCCAAACCCACCGCAACGCCAACGGCGGTGGAGAGCAACGAATTCACCACGCGCTTGGATCGGCCAACGGCGCTGTAACCGGTTGCGTAGACCGGGTCACCTTCCATGTTGGGGTCTGTGATCGACCCTTGCGTTACATACACGCGCGGCCACGCCATCAGCCCTGCGTAGACCGGTGGCAGAAGGAGCGAATTCACATCCAGACCCAGACCCATGGTAAGGCCCGCGCCCACCACAAAGCCGCCCAGCACCGGCAGAACAGGCCGGTAGCCCTTGCGCGCATCGCGTTCGCCATTGATGAACCAGCGCATCTCAGGCACGGTGTAATCGTTGCCGATCATGGTGTCCTTGAAGTACCAAACACGCTCCGCACCAAGGCTGTCGGTTACACTGAAAACGCCCTCGGTCGGCTCCGTGCGCTCCACCAACCGCGCGCCTTTCGGCACCTGGTAACGGATCTCCAACGTGCTTTGGCCGAGTACTTTTCCCTCGAGAATTTGGCCGTTCATCAGGTTGATCTTGTCCTGCGCGTGCAGGTGAGCAATGCCGGAGAAAAGGAACAGAAGGATGATGCTTCGCATGGAGAGGGCGAAGTTGGTGCGAAAATTTTCACCGCGGAGACACAGAGGCACAGAGAAATGCAATTGGTGATTGGTTGATGGTGATTGGTGACTGGACGACTGCCGACCTAATTCACCACAGAGACACAGAGGCACGGAGAAATGCAATTGGTGATTGGTTGATGGTGATTGGTGACTGGACGACCTGCCACTGCCAACTGCCACTGCCACTGCCAACTGCCTCTCAATTCCGCGACACTTTGTCGACGTAGTTCGAATTCATGATGCCCAGCGCGCCCATGTAATTCAGGCTGAAGGAAATCAAGTCGCCCACTTTCACTTTTGTGGCGTTGGTGTCCAAGTCGAGTACCAGCATGTCCGAGCTGGCTTCGATGATGGTGACGCCTTTGGTCAACGGGGTGATGTTCTTCGGGTCAACATCCAGCAGGCCGATGTCGATTATTGCGCGATAGGCCGTGCGGCCGATGTCGCTTTCTTTCACCTCGGGCTTCACGCCGGCCACGTTGGTGCGTTGTTCGCCGGTGGGCGTCATGGGCTTTTCGTAGAGTTCGATCACTTCGGCGTGCAGCTTGAACACGTCGTTGCGCATGCCTTTGATCATGCCGTCGGTAAAGAGGTCCTTGCCGAAGAAGAGCGCCTCGCCGATACGGAAGTGGTTCATCCCCTTGGGCAACTGGTGCTTTAGCAGGAGCGGTATCGTAACGCTGGTTCCGCCGGTGATCCACGGGATCTTCTTGTTGAATTTAGCCTCGATGAGCTGCTTGTACAGACCGAGCTGGATCAGCTTGTCCTGTGTGGGCATAATGCCGTTGAGGCAGTTGAGGTTGGTGCCCAATCCCACGATCTCAATGTTCGGCAATTCGAACACTTTCGCATAAAAATCCACGAGCGAATCGCCCATCACGCCTTCGCGCAGGTCGCCCATTTCCACCATGATGATCACCTTGTGGGTCCGCTTCTGCTTCACGGCTTCTTCGCTCAACGCTTTGATGGTTGTGAGATCACTGTTGAAGCTTACATCGGCGAAACGCACGAGGTTCGGAATGCCGCGTTTGGCGGGCGGTTTGATGTAGACCGTCTGCGAATTTGGCGCGAGCTTTTTCACCATGCGCAGGTTGCTGATGCGTGTGTCGTGGAACTCATTTTCGCCAAGAGCAACCACTTCCTTAATGAAGGTTTCGTTACCGCAAAGCAACTTGGTGACAATGCCCCACTGAATACCGTTCTCCTTGAACAGCTTGGACAAGAAGCGGTGGTTGTGCTTGAGTTTGTCGCGGTAGAGTTCGAGGAAGGCCATGGTTCAAATATGCTTTTCCACGACCACGCGCGGGATGTCGTGCGGAAGGCGGGTGAGGAGTTCGTAGTTCAACTGGTCGCTTAGATCGCCGAACGAAGCTACGCTGATGCTGCGTTCGCCTTGCGCGCCGATCAACACGGCCTCATCGCCTTTCTCCACACCTTCAATGCCGGTAACGTCCACGGTGATGCAGTTCATGTTCACGATGCCGCGCACCGGCGCGAGTTGGCCACGGATCAATACCTGCCCTGCGTTGCTCAAGCTGCGCGCATATCCGTAAGCATAGCCCATGGGGATGGTGGCGATGCGCGTTCCGGCCTCGGCATTGAACGTGGCTCCGTAGCCCACGAAGCCGCCTGCAGGCAACGTGCTCACGCTCATTACGCGGCTCCACCAGCGGATCACGCGGCGCAGCGGATCTTCCACCATGCCGTGCTGTTCACTGTAGCGTTCCTGTGTTTCGCGGTTGGGCCAGAAGCCGTATTGCAGAATACCGATCCGCGCCATGTCGTACAACATGTCCGGCTCGTTCAGCGAAACTGCAGAGCAAGCGGCATGGCGCATTCCGGGACCGGAGCCGGTCTTGCCGGCCATGGCCAACGCTTCGCGGAAGCGCACTTTTTGGCCCAACACGCGCTCAGCATTCGAGCGGTTTTCGGCACCGGCCAAATGCGTGCAAATACCGGCCACCTCAATAGCATCCGCGTCCGTTTTGCAGCGTTGAAGCACCTCTCCGAAGAACTCCATTTCGAAACCGGTGCGGTGCATGCCGGTTTCCACTTCCAAATGTGCAAGCGCCTTTTTGCCGGTGCGCCGTCCTGCGGCAATGGCATGTTCCAGCCTTGCATTGTCGAACACGCTGAACGAAATGCCTTGTTCAACGGCCCATTCCAGTGCGGAACCGTCCACATCGCCCATGATGAAAAGCTCGCATCCCGCAGGCAAGCGACCATGTAATTGCCATGCTTCGGAAGCTGAGTACACGGCGAAACGCGTTACGCCAAGTTGCGCAGCCATGGGTGTAAACACGTTGATGCCATGGCCATAAGCGTTGCCTTTTACCACGCTGCACAATTGCGCTTTGCCCAGTACCTTGCCGATAAATGCAAGGTTGGCCTGCAACGCCTCGGAGCTGATCTCGATCGTGGAACCTTGGAACATCAGGCCTTCAAAAAGGATCGCACCGCTGTTTCGAAGAGTTCAACGCCGTGCGGTGTGAGCTCGTCGGGGAAATCGTAGTCCGGATTGTGCAGCGCGGGCATGTCTTCTCCGGAGCCGAGACCGAACATGCAACCCTTGTATTTCGCAGTGAACAGCCCAAAGTCTTCGCCCCATTTGAACGGGTGGTCGCGACCGATCAATTCATGGCCGGTGGATGTCACGGCTGCTTTCACCAAGTCGGCGGCGGCATCATCGTTCTGATTGGCTTTGAAGGTGAAGCAGTAGCCAATATCCACGCCCAGCTTGTGTTTTTTGGCCACATGGCGGGAAAGATCCTCGATGTCTTGTTCGAGTTTTTTCAGTTCCGCATCGGTCCAACAGCGCACTGTCAAGTGCACCTCTGCGCTTCCTGCGGAAATACCGTAATCCTTGGTACCGAGGTTGACATGCACCACGGTTACCACGCGCAGGCCGTCTTCCGTGGGCACGTTGTGTTGCAGTGCGAGCGCACCGGTCAATATCTCGGCCACGGCCAGCGCGGGATTGTCGCCATGCTCCGGCTCTGCAGCATGCGATGTACGGCCTTCCAAAGCGATAACCATGCTGTTCACACTGGCGGTGAAAGCGCCTTTACGCACCACGGCGCTGCCTAATTTGTAGCCCGGCAGGTTGTGCAATGCGAGCGCCAGATCGAAGTGTTTGTCCTTCATCCGCGGGTCTTTCAGCACGGCTTCAGCACCAGCGCCGTTCTCTTCCGCAGGCTGATACAGAAGGTGAACGCGGCCTTTTGTCGGTCTTTCGTTGGAAAGCTTTTCAGCAAGTCCGGTCAAGATCGTGGCATGGCCATCGTGCCCGCATTTGTGCGACACGCCTTTGTTCACGGACTTGTGGCCGAAGGTGTTCACCTCTTGGATCGGCAACGCGTCCAATTCGCAACGCACCATTACCTGCGGACCTATTTCATCCGTTCCGAACGTGGCCAAAATGCCCGTGCCGCCCAATTCAGTGAGCAATGCGTCCGGCTTCAGCGTGTTCAGCACAGCGAGCACGCGCTTTGCGGTCTCCTTCTCGTTGCCGGAAATTTCGGGGTGCGCGTGCAGGTCACGACGGAAGGCTTTTAGGTCGATGGCGGTGCTCATTGTTGCAAGCGCATTTCAAGGTACTTGTTGGTGAAGCCGAGCGATTCGTACAGCTTCTTGGCGGGATTGTCCGGTTCCACGTGCAGCGCGATTCCGCCTGTGGCCTTGTCGATGGCGGCCTGCATCAGTTTGCGGCCAATGCCCTTGCCGCGCTGCGAAGCGTCCACGGCGATGTAGACCAAAATGTTCTGCGGAATGTAGCCGCCCATTTTCGTGTCGTTCACCACCACGGCGCCAATGATCTTGCCTTCCTCACGGCCAACTACCACGAAGCCGCCACGCGCGGGATCGAGGGAATAATTCATGGCCATACGGATATGCTCCTCGGGGTCGCCGAAGCGCTCCAAGTGCTTCACCAGAAATGAGGAAATTTCTTTGAGGGCGGCATCATTGGCCGGTTTCTCCGGGGTGTGGAGTTCAATGTTCATGGGCGATGGGTGTCGAAACTGCCTGCAAGGTACTGGCGGGGAACAGGCGGTCGGTAAGTAAAAAGAGGATCGCGGATGTGGTAATGCCGAAGACGTTGGGATCAAGACCGAGCGGAAGGTCAATAGGCAAATTGCCAAGCACGATGGTGGTGAGGCCACCGCCGGTCATGGCTGCCAACGCCGCGTTGGCATTGCATTTTCCGAGGAACACGGCGGCGAGCAACGGCACTAAAAGCCCGCTCACCATGAAGGCGTACGAGGCGAGCATCAGGCTAAGCACGTTGTCCATTTTCGCGGCAATTACCATGGCCAAAATGCCTAAGGCCAACGTGAGCCACTGCGACAAACGCAACACTTGTTTTGTGCTTTGCTCCTTCTTCTGCAACGGGCTCACAATGTCGGTGAGCACGTTTCCGCTTGCGGCCATCAAACAGCTGTCCGCGGTGCTGAGGATGGCCGAGAAATACGCCGCGAGCACGAGGCCCAGAAAACCCACAGGCAGGATCGCGCGCAGCAACAAGGGCAGACCAAGTTCGGGATCCAACGTGCTTGCATCGCCGCCGATGAGATGCGCCAACAAGCCTTGGTCTGCGGCCACGCGGCCCAACAGGCCGAGCGCAACGCCCATAAAAGCCATCAGCGGCCATTCCAAAAAACCCGCGATGTACCAAGCTTTTTTGGCCGACTTCTCGCTACGACTGGCGTAGATGCGCTGGTAGAGCGTCATGCCCACGAACCAGATCGGCACAATGGTGACCATCCAGTTGATGAGCGTCACCGGCTCCACGTTGGTGAGCGAAAGCTGCTCGGGTGTCACCGAAACTTGGATCGCTTCCCAGCCGCCAACAGCGTGGTAAGCCATGGGCAATCCCACTAATGAAAGTCCGGCGATGAGCACCACCCATTGCACGGTATCGGTGTACACCACGGCCTTCATGCCGCCCATAACCGTGTAGCCCACAATGATGACGCCCATGACCAACAAGGCCGTGTTGAGGTCGAGGCCGACGAAAGCTGAGGAAGCCAGCTTCGCCCCTGCCAGTAGCTGCGAGCTGGTAAAGCCCAAGTAGCCGATGGCGCAAATAATGCCCGCAACAAAAGCCGCGCGGCCGTTATAATGATGCCCGATGAGCTGCGGAAAGGTGAGAAATTTCTCACGCCGGGCAAGGTCGTACACACGCGGAATGAGGAAGACTGCAGCGAGCCAAGCACCGATCAATCCGGTGAAAAGCATCCAAGCGCCGGAGAGGCCCATCACGAATCCAAGTCCGCCGAGACCTATGGAAAATCCACCGCCGACATCGGTGGCCACCACGCTAAGTCCAATGTGCCAATGGCCCATGCCACGGCCGCCGACGAAGTAGTCCTCTTGGTCCGTGTTCTTGCGCATGAAGTACACGCCGACCGCTACAAGAGCGATCATGTACACGATGAGAATACTGGCGTCGATCCAATGCAAAAGAGGGGCAGAGGGGCTTTAAGGCGTGAAGGAAATCAAAGGCCCGACAGGTGCCAGGCGACCGCCGATTCAGGCCGTCATTCCAAGAATTGCGGCGCGAAGGTACTGATTTTGTGTGGATTGGCTTCAATTTTTCGACCATGACCTTCTGCATGGCCCGCTATTGCTGAGGTTTCTTGGGGTTAGTTGTCAGTTGTTCGTTGTCAGGTTCCAACGCCAAAGCACTTTTGGGACGGCGGGTTGTCAGGCGGCCTCAATGTGCCCCCGCTTCCCCCCGGCCACAACCCCCTTCCCCTTCTCCGAGGGAGAAGGGGTGACTCCGTCTGCTAGTTCGGTGGGGCTTGGTTGTGCGGTGCTGTTTGCTGGACGTTCGCACGCACGAGCATGCGCCAGCACCCTGAAATCATATCAGCGAAATCGTAAAAATCAGCGCTATCAGCGTTCCGTCGTCCGCGTGCGTTCCGTGGCCCCAACGCCAACCGTGCCACAGCGCACAAAACACCGGGCCGCACCTCTAATCACCAATCACCAGCAATCAATCACCAAGAACTAAATGTACTTCTCCCCGATATCCTTGGTGAGCTCCTGCACGATGCCTTTGATTTTTTGCTCATCATGCTTGCGGCAGATCAACAGTGCATCGGGGGTGCTTACAACAATGAAGTCTTCCAGGCCTTGCAGCACCACCAAGCGGTCGTCCTGCACGTGTACCATATTATCCTTGCCGTCGTAGATGCGCACGGTTTTGCTGGTGCCTGCGTTGGCGTTCTTGTCCTTGGGAAGTTGGGCGTAGAGGCTACCCCAGGTGCCGAGATCGCTCCAACCGAAATCGCCGGCAACCACGTAAACATTCTCGGCTTTTTCGAGGATGCCGTAGTCGATGCTGATGCTTTCGCAGGTGCCGTAGATCTTGGCGATGAAGGCGGCTTCTTGCGGCGTTCCGTATTCGCTTTCACCGGTGCTGAAGAGGGCTTCCATTTCCGGCAGGTGCTTTCCGAAAGCCTTGCGGATGCTGGCCAGTGACCAAATGAAGATGCCGCTGTTCCACAGGTAATCCCCACTGTCCAAAAACTTCTGCGCCTTTGCGTGGTCTGGCTTTTCCGTGAAGTTTTTCACGCGCTTCACTTCGGGCTTTCCTGCCGGGCCTTGATCGCTGAATTGAATGTAGCCGTAGCCGGTGTCGGGGCGATCCGGGGTGATGCCGAGCGTTACCAAGCAATCTTCCGCAGCGGCTTGGTCGAGCGCGATCCGCAGGCGGGCTTGGAATTCTTTTTCATCCTTCACCAAATGATCGCTGGGCGCCGTGATGATGATCGCCTTGGGATCGCGCTTCGCGATGGCGTGGTTGGCATAAGCAATGCAGGGCGCAGTGTTGCGACGGTCCGGCTCCAAAAGCACTTGCGCTTGTTGCAACTCCGGCAATTGCTTGCGGACGAGTGGTGCGTACTGTTCGTTGGTCACTACGTAGATGTTTTCGGCCGGGCACATGGCGCGAAAACGGTCGAAGGTTTGCTGGATCAACGTGCGGCCACTTCCGAGGAAATCCAAAAATTGCTTGGGATTTTCGGTGCGGCTCATGGGCCAAAAACGGCTACCGATGCCGCCGGCCATAATGATGCAATAGGTGTGTTTGTCGCTCATATCGGAAGTAGGTGCGGTGCTTAGGAAGCCCTTCGTGCGGTCATGGGCAATTCCAAATGCACTTCTGCAGTGGGATCGATGAGGTAAATGCGGCGGTTGTTTAGGCAACGGCAGCGGAAACGGGTGCGCATTCTTCGGCCTTTCACGAAGATCTTGGAGTTGAAACGGAACACGGTGTTCTCACGCAGCTCTTCCAAGAACGGCAGCGGGTCGCGGTCGTATCGGCGCAACACGCGCATCAACGTGTGGTCGGTGCAACTGCTGCTGGGCGCATCGCACAAGTGGTGGTCCAGTGCGCGCAACAGATCGGCGGGAAAAACTTCGCGGGAAATGAAGGGGCGCATGAGGCGCTTGTACTCCGCCTTCCATTCCGCGCCGTGTGGTGCGTGGCGGCGGTATTTGGCAAAGGTGACGTAATGCGCGAACTCATGGATCAACACCACCAAGAACGCATAGCGGTTAAGGTCCTCATTCACCGTAATGCGGTGGGGCAGCTTGCGCGTGGCAACGCGATAATCGCCCAGCTTAGTGCGGCGCGGCTTGTTCACGGTAACCTGCACTTTGGGGTTACGGCGCATCCAGGAAACCACCACCGGCCAAGCGGCACGTGGCAGGTGCGCCTGCAAGCGGATCATGTCGGTCCTTGCCGCAGGCATCAACTTGGATCGTTCTTTTTCTTTTCAACAATAGCGACGGCCACCCGTATTTCCCGAACGCTGTTATTGTGCGCTTGCGCGGAAACAGATCCATGTGGTTTTGCAGGCAACGCGTTCCATTTTGGGCAATCGCAACCCTTTTGTTTGCGCTGCTTGTAATAGGGTGCATTGGATGCGCAACCCGAAACGAGGCCGATCGCCAAGAGCAACATCGGCAAGGAAACGGGGCTATTTGCGGGGGATGCGGACATACCGGTGGGGTCGGCAAAGGTAGCGGGCCGGGCATGTGGAGAAAAGCCCCGGAGCAAAGAAAATAGGGTTAAATCCTTGCCCTATCTTCGCCGGTCTTTTTCATCCATGGACCTGCTCTTTCATATCGGCCGCTATTTCATGCTGATGGGCGAAGTTTTCTCCAAACCGGAGCGCTTGTCCATCTATTGGAAGCGTACGGTCGAGGAGATGGACCTACTGGGTGTCAAGAGCTTAGGCATTGTTTCGCTGCTTTCCCTGTTCATGGGCGCGGTGATTACCATCCAGACCAAAACGAACATCGATTCTCCCCTGATCCCCCAATATGTGGTGGGTTTTACGGCGCGACAAAGCACTATTCTCGAATTCAGTCCCACCATTATCTCTTTGATCTTGGCGGGCAAGGTTGGTTCCACGATAGCGGCGGAGATCGGCTCCATGCGTGTTCGGGAACAGATTGACGCTCTGGACATTATGGGCGTTAATTCGGCGGGTTACTTAATTCTTCCCAAAATCATCGCCACGGCGTTGATCAACCCGTTCCTCATCGTCATCAGCATGTTCCTGAGCATTTTCGGGGGCTGGTTGGCGGGGACGCTCACGGGCATCATCAGCTCTTCAAGCTACATCCAAGGGGTGCAGTACGATTTCGATTCGTACATCGTGGTATATGCACTGATCAAAACGGTGGTGTTCGCCATTGTCATCGCCACTGTTTCTTCCTACCAAGGCTATTACACATCCGGCGGCACGCGCGAGGTGGGTATTAGCAGCACAAAGGCCGTAGTGTATAGTGACGTAGTGATCTTGATCATGAATTACCTGCTCACCCAGATGCTGCTGCTATGATCGAGGTGCAGCACTTGTACAAGAGTTTCGGTACGGTGGAAGTGCTGCGCGACATCAATGCCAAGTTCGCTAAGGGGAAAGTGAGCCAGATCATCGGCAAGAGCGGCAGCGGAAAAAGCGTGTTGGCCAAGTGCATCATCGGCCTCTACAAACCCACCAAGGGGAAAGTTCTTTATGATGGCAAGTCCTTCCACGACATGGAAAAGGACGAACAACGGCAGTTGCGCCAGGAGATCGGCATGCTGTTTCAGAGCAACGCCCTGTTCGACTCCCTCACCGTGCTGGAGAACGTGCTGTTCCCATTGCGCATGTTCGCCACCATGAGCGAAAAGGAAATGCTGGAGCGCGCGCACTTCTGTCTGAAGCGCGTGAAGATCGAGAACTCCGACAAGAAATTCCCGGCGGAGATCAGTGGCGGTATGCAGAAGCGCGTGGGCATTGCACGGGCCATCGCCATGAATCCGAAGTACCTCTTCGTGGACGAGCCGAACAGCGGTCTTGATCCGCAGACGAGCATCGTGATCGATGATTTGATCCGCGAGATCACTGACGAATACAACACCACCACCGTGGTGATCACGCACGACATGAATTCGGTGATGGGCATCGCGGACGAGATCTTCTTCATCAACGACAAGCAGTTGATGTGGCAAGGCACGCGCGACCAATTGCTGAAGAGCGATAACGAAGCGCTCAACGCGTTCATCTTCGCGGGAAGTCTGATGCGCGAAGTGCGGAAGACGATTACTTGATCAGCTGATGTGTTGATTAGCTGATGGGCACGATAAATGCGGATCCAACGGCGCATCAAACATCACCGGTGCCTTTGAAATTTTGAGTGATGTCATTTGCGCGATTCCGGGTCAAGCCAGGAATGACAAAAAGCGCTGTGGCCAACAATTCAAAACCCGCGATGAGCGCGGGTTTCGAATTGTTACACTTTCCTTGGCTGTCACCCCGGGCCTTTTAGCCGGGGTCGCACTCGACGGGCATTTCGAGTTGCGCACCACCGAAGTCCGAAAGATGGACAAGCGCTATGGACACGGCCATCAGCTGATCAGTTGACCGCAACCTCCGTATACGCTTCCACCGGCGGGCAGCTGCACACCAAGTTGCGATCTCCGAAGGCATTGTCCACGCGGCTTGCTGCGGGCCAGTACTTGCCCATGCGCACGGCTTGCACCGGGAATGCCGCCTGCTCGCGGCCGTAGCTGTGTTGCCAGTTGTCAGTGATCACTTCGTCGGCGGTGTGGGGTGCCATCTTCAGCGGGTTGTCGGCCTTGTCCAGCTTGCCATCGGCGATGTCGGCGATTTCTTGACGAATGGCCGTCATGGCATCCACGAAGCGGTCCAGTTCGGCTTTGTTCTCGCTTTCGGTAGGCTCCACCATCAACGTGCCGGCCACCGGAAAGCTCACGGTGGGCGCATGGAAACCGTAATCCATGAGGCGCTTCGCGATGTCCTCTACCTCTACTCCTGTTGTGCGCTTGAAGTCCCGGCAATCGAGGATCATTTCGTGAGCCACCATGCCCATGTCACCTTTGTACAGGACGGGGTAAAGCCCTTCCAACTTTGCCTTCAAATAGTTGGCGTTGAGGATGGCGTAGCGCGTAGCATCAGTTAACCCTTGCTCGCCGAGCATCTTGATGTAAGCATAGCTGATCAACAGGATCAACGAACTGCCGTAAGGCGCGGAACTCACCGCTGGAATGGCCTGCGCACCGCCGGTCATCACCAAGGAATGGCCGGGCAGGAAAGGCTTCAATTTTTCATTCACGCAAATGGGTCCCATGCCGGGACCGCCGCCGCCGTGCGGAATAGCGAACGTTTTGTGCAAGTTGAGGTGGCATACGTCCGCGCCTACTTCGCCGGGCGAGGTAAGGCCTACCTGCGCATTCATGTTGGCGCCGTCCATGTAAACCAATCCGCCGCAGGCGTGGATGGTATCGATCACTTCCTTGATGGCCGCCTCGTACACCCCATGCGTACTGGGATAGGTTACCATAAGACACGACAGGTTCGCCTTATGTTCTTCCGCGCGCGCTTTCAGATCCGCGACATCCACTTGGCCGCGGGTATCGGCTTTTACCACCACCACTTTCATGCCCGCCATTACGGCGCTGGCAGGATTGGTACCGTGTGCACTGCTGGGGATCAACGCGATGTTGCGATGCCCTTGGCCCTTTGCTTTGTGGTATGCGCGGATGGTTAGCAGGCCCGCGTATTCGCCTTGCGCGCCGCTGTTGGGCTGCAGGCTGGTCGCCGCGAAGCCTGTGCATTTCGCAAGCAGATCTTCCAGCTCCTTCACCACGGCTTGGTAGCCGCCGGCTTGTGCAACGGGAGCAAAGGGATGCAAGCTGGCCCATTCCGGCCACATCAGCGGGATCAAGGTGCTGGCCGCGTTCAACTTCATGGTGCAGCTGCCCAAGGGGATCATGCCATGTACCAGCGAAAAATCCTTGTTCTCCAAGCGCTTCAGGTAGCGCATCAGCTCCGTTTCAGTGTGATAGCTGTTGAAGACGGGATGCGTCATGAAGTTTGAACTGCGCTTCAATCCGGCGGGAATGGACTCGCCCAAGCCGTTTTCGCCCGGTGTTTCTTGTCCTTTTTTCCCGGCTGCTTCGCCCAACGCTGTCAACAGATCTTTTACGTCGGCTTCGCGAACGGTTTCGTCCAATGCGATGCCGATCAAGTCACCGCGATAGCTCAAGTTGATGTTGCGCGATTCCATGGCGGAGCGCACCTTTTCAGCCGCAACACCTGCCGGTAAAGCAAGCGTGATCGTGTCGAAATAGTGCGCGTTCTTCAAGCTGTAGCCCAAGCCTTTCGCACCCCTTGCCAGTTGGCCGGCGAAACCGTGAATGCGCTTTGCGATAGCCTTCAAGCCTTCGGGACCGTGGTACACCGCGTAGCTCGATGCCATCACAGCCAACAGGGCCTGGGCGGTACAGATGTTGCTGGTGGCCTTATCGCGGCGGATGTGCTGCTCGCGTGTTTGCAAGGCCATGCGCAACGCGGCCTTTCCGCGACGGTCGCGACTAACGCCGATGATGCGGCCGGGGATCAAGCGCTTGAACTCTTCCGTAGTGCTGAAAAACGCCGCATGCGGGCCACCATAGCCAATCGGCACGCCGAAGCGCTGGCTGTTGCCCACGCAAACGTCCGCGCCCCATTCGCCGGGGGGAACGAGCAGTGTGAGCGCCAGCAGATCTGTGCAAACGGCCACCTTCACGCCGCGCTCCTTCAGCCCGGCAACCAGTTTGCGGTAGTCGTCCACGGAACCGTCCATGGCGGGGTATTGCAACGCGATGCCGAAACAGTTTTCCGGCACGGAATCAGTTTGTGCGTTGCCCAGCACCAGCTCGATACCGAGCGGCTCAGCCCGGGTGCGCAACACATCGATGGTCTGCGGTGCCAGCCCGGCATCCACAAAGAAACCCGTGCGGTGCTGGTGTTCCTTGGCCAGTTCGTGGTGGAACATCAACATGGCCTCGGCGGCAGCAGTGCCTTCATCCAGCAGCGATGCGTTGGCGATGGGCAGGCCGGTGAGGTCGGCCACCATGGTCTGGAAATTCAGCAGCGCTTCCAATCGCCCTTGGCTGATCTCGGCCTGGTAAGGCGTGTAGGCCGTGTACCATCCGGGGTTCTCGAAGACGTTGCGGCGGATGGGCGACGGCGTGATGGTGCCTGCGTATCCCAAGCCGATGTAGTTGCGGGAGATCTGGTTCTTCGCGCCGAGCTCGCGCATGTGGTCCAGCAGGTCGCGTTCGCTCAGTGCTTCGCCGATGCCCATGGGCTTGCTGCTGCGGATGCTGTCCGGCAGGGTGCGTTCGATCAGCGCATCCAAGGACGGTTGGCCGATGGTTTGCAGCATGGACGCGGTTTCGGTTGCATCGGGTCCGATGTGGCGATCTTGATAGTTGGCGATGGGCATGCGTGGGCCGTTTGGATTGGGCGGGCAAAGTTATCTGGTACGATGCTGGCGTGAGTTGAGGGAGATCAGGATTCCTAAAACCGCAGGTACATATTGATAAACCCTCGCGAATTCCGGGCTCCGAAAGGGAAGGCCGCAGATTGCGCAGGACCTGTTCCGCTATCGCGGAATGAATGCCGACTACCGAAAAGGTGTCCACCGATATACACAGATGCGACCTGCGGTCAAATTCCGCTCTCCCCTTGTGAACCGCTGATGAACTCAGATGAACGCTGATAATTCCGCTTCGCAGAATTGCGGAACTGCATGAAGTGATCTTCAATTCAGTTGTATCCTAATTCCACTCAGCGGACTCGCGAAGCGCAACCTAAGCTAATGGACACCAATTCGGATCTCCTGAAAAAACCCACGAGCGCTTACGTCGTTTTGCAAGGCATTGATTTTCATCTACTTATCAATTTCGAAAAATCAAAAATTCGCCTTTGAACCACGCCCATCTTCCTTTCCCGGCAAGGAAAACGCCTCCGACGGCGCAGCATACCCTTCCTTTGCAGCCCCGATGCAGGAAGCTCCGTTGATCGCCACCCCCGCCCCGTTCCATGCGCTGATGGGCGATCTGGCCCAAGAGACTTGCTTGGCGTTGGATACCGAGGCGAGCAGTTTCCACCGCTTCCACGAGCGCATCGGATTGATCCAGCTTTCCAACCGAAAGGACACTTGGCTTTTAGACCCGATGGCCTTGACGGAAGTTGAAGGGCTGGGCGCGATACTCGGCTCGGACCGCATGGAAACGGTGATCCACGATGCCGACTTCGACCTGCGTTTGTTAAAGCGCATGTATGGTTTCCGCGTGCGGAACATTTTCGATACGCTGATCGCCGCTGAACTGGTAAACGAACCGGAGCTGGGTCTGGCCTCGCTGATGAAGAAGTATTTCAACATCCAGCTGGACAAGCGCTTCCAGAAAGCGGACTGGTGCAAGCGCCCGCTCACCCGCGACATGCTGAATTATGCCGCGATGGACACGCGCAACTTGATCGCCCTGCGCGATGAATTGGCCGCTCAGTTGAAGGCCAAGGGCCGCATGGATTGGGCCAAGGAAGAATTCGGCCTGCTTACCGAAGTGCCTTTTGATGCGAAAGAAGATGACACACCGGGCTTCCTGCGGATGAAAGGCGCAAAGACCTTGCGTCCGAAAGAGCTGGCCGTGCTGAAGGAATTGCATGAATGGCGCACCGGCGTAGCATCGAAGCTGGACCGTGCGGCCTTTATGGTGCTTGGGAATGACGTGTTGCTGGAGCTGGCCAAAAGCCCGGTGCAAAGCGCGGCGGAATTGGGGAAGGTGAAAGGCGTTGGTCCTTCCGCCATGGAAAAATACGCACCCGACATTTTGGACGCCATGCAGCGCGGCATGGAAATGCCCAAGGAACAATGGCCGCGCGTGGAGAAGCCCAAACGCTACCCGCGTGATCCCGAGCTGGAAGAACGTGTGAAGCGCTTGAAAACGGCCCGCGATAAAATGGCACTCGCGCACGAACTGCGCCCCGGCATCATCGCGGCCAACCAAATGCTGATGGACATTGCACGCGCCAAGCCGCACGACGCAGTGGAGCTTGCCCAAGTGCCCGGTCTTCGCCGTTATCAGGTGCAGGAGTTCGGACCGGCGTTGTTGGCGGCGCTTTAGTGAATTGCTGATCCAGCGTTGCCGGTAATAGTTGTCACCAATGGGCGATGCGCGCTGCGGTAGTTTTGCCGCCGATGGAAATGAAACGTTCTAATTCCGGGCATCTGACCGCATGAGCTTGGAAATTCTCGGCTATGCGGGCGCGGTGCTGATGGGCCTTTCCCTCGGCCTGCTTGGCGGCGGCGGGTCCATCCTCACTGTGCCGATACTCGTTTACTTGTTCGGCCAAGATCCCGTAACGGCCACTGGCCTGTCGCTCTTCATTGTGGGCACCACCAGCGCGGCGGGCATTTTCTCGCACCACAAGCAAGGGAACATCGAGTGGCAAACAGCCGCCGTTTTCGGTGCAGCGTCCATCATCAGCGTGTTCATTACCCGGCGTTGGTTGGTGCCGGCGTTGCCAGATCCCCTGCTGCATGTTGGCTCGGTGGAAGTGGGCAAAGGCACCGCGATCCTCGGCCTCTTCGCCATCGTGATGTTGCTCTCGGCGTGGAGCATGATCCGCGGAAAAAAGACGCTGGCCCCGGAACCGGACGGCCAGCGGCACCTGCCCTCGCTACTGCTCATCGGCCTGTTAGTAGGATTGCTCACCGGCGTGCTGGGCGCTGGCGGCGGGTTCCTCATCGTGCCATCGCTCGTGCTGCTCGCGGGCATGGATATGAAGCGCGCCATCGGCACATCACTGCTCCTCATTACCATAAACTCCTACATCGGCTTTCTCGGCGACCGGCACGTCCATTTGGCGGACTATGCGACGATCCTGCTGCCATTTCTGGGGTTGGCCGTGGTCGGCATCGTTCTTGGGAGCCAACTATCAAAGCGCATGGGCAATGCGAAACTCCGACCGGCGTTCGGCTGGTTCGTGCTGGCCATGGGCACTTACATAATCATTCGCGAACTTTATGCGCTCGCCTGAAATGGCGAGGGCATAAAGTCGCACGGGCGGGAGATTTCCCGCCCCGCTCAAAAAAGGAAGAAAATGAAAATCGAACAAATCTACACCGGATGCCTCGCACAAGGGGCCTACTACATCGAGAGCAACGGCGAAGCCGCCGTTATTGATCCGCTGCGCGAATCGCAGCCCTACATCGACCGCGCTGAGAAGAGCGGTGCGAAGATCAAGTACGTGCTGGAGACGCACTTCCACGCGGACTTCGTGAGCGGCCACGTGGACCTCGCCAAGCGCACCGGCGCCACCATCGTCTATGGCCCGAATGCCAAGACCGACTTCGCCGCGCACATTGCGAAGGACGGCGAGGAATTGAAGCTCGGCAACGTCACCATCAAAGTGCTGCACACGCCGGGGCACACCATGGAAAGCACCACGTACCTGTTGCTGGACGAGAACGGAAAGCCGCACTGCATCTTCAGCGGCGACACGCTCTTCATCGGCGATGTTGGCCGCCCCGACCTCGCGCAGAAAATGGGCAGCCTCACCATGGAAGACCTCGCCGGGCACTTGTATGATTCGTTGCACACCAAGATCATGACCCTTCCGGACGACGTGATCGTGTACCCCGCGCACGGTGCCGGTAGCGCCTGCGGGAAGAACATGAGCAAAGAGACCTGGGACACGCTGGGCAACCAGAAGAAGGTGAACTACGCGCTGAAAGCAGCCACCAAGGAACAATTCATCAAAGAGGTCACCGACGGAATTTTGCCGCCGCCGGCTTATTTCCCGCAGAACGTTGCGATGAACAAGGGCACGATCCCCAGCTTGGAAACGGTGAAACAGAAAGGCTTGCGCGGTTTGTCGCCCGACCAAGTGGAACTGATCGTGGAAAGCGAAGGCGCCTTGGTACTGGACACCCGCGCACCGCAGACGTTCAAGGACGGCTTCGTTCCGCGCAGCATCAACATCGGCCTGAAGGGTGATTTCGCTCCTTGGGTCGGCGCGATGATCCCGGACGTGAAGCACCCGCTGGTGGTGGTGACCGACGAAGGCAGCGAAGACGAGACGGTAACACGCTTGGCCCGCGTGGGCTACGACAATGTGCTCGGCTTTTTGAAGGGCGGTATAGCCGCATGGAAAAATGACGGACGCGATGCGGATTCACTGGAGAGCATTTCAGCGGAAGAATTCGCCAAGCGCATGAACGCCGAAAAGCTGAATGTGATCGACGTGCGCAAACCCAGCGAATGGGAAGCGGAACATTTGGAGCATGCCAAACACGCATCCTTGCAGTTCCTGAACGATAACATGGCCGAATTCAGCAAGGACAAAACGAACTACGTGCATTGCGCGGGCGGCTACCGCAGCATGATCGCTGCTTCGGTGTTGAAGGCACGCGGAATCCACAACATCGTGGACGTGGCCGGGGGCTTCGCAGCGATCAAGAAAACGGATTTGGCTACCACGGAATTCGTTTGCCCGAGTACGCTTGCGAAGTAGCACTCGCTGATCTTTATAACAGAAAAGGGCGGCCCGTGGGCCGCCCTTTTCATTATGCGCGATCGCTCAGGCCAATTCCTTCTTCGCCAAATAGAAATCGACCAGCTCGATATTCTTCTCCCCAAGTCGCGCGTCCAGATCCTTCAGTGTCCTGGGCGGGGACAGGATCACCTTGTCTCCCTTTCTCCAGTTCAGCGGCATGGCGGTTCCGGGATTGGCATCTGCAATTTGCATCGCCTCCAACACGCGCTTGATCTCGTCCATATTGCGCCCCACGTTCAGCGGGTAGTACATGATCAGGCGAATGATGCCCTTCGGGTCGATGAAGAAAACAGCCCGCACCGCAGATGTGTTGCTCGCGTTCTCGTGCAACATACCATAGAGGTTGGCTACTTTCATGTCAATGTCCGCGATGATCGGGAAGTCCATGTACACGCCGGTCTTCTCGCGCACGTTCTGCACCCAGGCCACATGGCTGTGAATGCTGTCGATGCTTTCCCCGATCAGCTTCGTGTTGTGCTCCGCGAACCATTTCTTTTCCTGCGCGAAGCCCGAAAGCTCCGTAGTGCATACCGGCGTGAAGTCCGCCGGATGCGAAAAGAGAATGGCCCACCCCCCTTTGATGTAATCACTGAACTTCAACTGGCCCGTTGTTGTCAAGGCTTCGAAGTCTGGTGCTTTATCGCCAATTCGCGGCATGCTCGTTCCTTCCATTTTCTTGTGGGTTTTTAGGTTCAGCGCAAAGGGACGCATTATGGTTGGCCCAGCAGGTGACATCCATCACACCGGATCGCGCATGTATGTGATGATCCTCACCGTCCGATGCCAACGGATACCGGACCTTTACACCAACAAACCCGAAGAACATGAAACATAACATGGGAGGAATGGACCGCACGGTCCGCATCATCGTGGCACTTTTAATCGGCGTTTTGGCTTACACCAGCGTGATCAATGGCACGTTGGCGATCATACTGCTAGTACTGGCTGCGGTTTTCGTGCTCACCAGTTTCGTGAGCTTTTGCCCGTTGTACTTGCCTTTCGGCATCAGCACGTGTAAAAAGCAATGAGTAAGACCCTCTGGCTTACAGTATTCGGAGTGGTGCTCGGAGCAGTTGCCGGTTGGTTCTATTGGAGCCAGTGGGGCTGCACGGCGGGCTGCTCCATAACCGGCAGCCCCATCAATAGCACACTTTACGGCGGGTTCATGGGCGGACTGTTGCTGAATTCCGTCAGGAAAGAGAAGAAAAAAGAACAACCAACCAACACCAACTAAATGCTGCGATCACTTTTCGGAATGGGTCCCAAGGTGGACTTGAAAGAACTTAGGAAGAACGGCGCAACGCTTCTGGACGTGCGCACCACGGGTGAATTCGCCGGTGGGCATGTGAAGGGTGCCATCAACATTCCACTGGACAAGCTTCAGCAACAACTTAAAAAGTTGCCCAAGGACAAGGTGGT
>Ga0075152_10001113_pt1 | contig 19410 bp, 19 predicted proteins | sample JI61114C2DNA_FD_70964 | JGI IMG/M metagenome (GOLD analysis project Ga0075152, IMG submission 70964) | Wastewater effluent complex algal communities from Wisconsin, to seasonally profile nutrient transformation and Carbon sequestration -... | ecosystem: Engineered > WWTP > Effluent > Algae...
CGCCACGTCGTCATGGCCATGCCGCTGCCGGGCTATCCCGGGCTGCGCATCGGCATCAGCACCACGTGGCAGATGCAGGCAAAGTTTGAGGAAATGAAGCCCGACGTGCTCTATGTGGCCACGGAGACTCCGCTCGGCATCGCCAGCATCCGCGCAGCGGCAAAAATGGGCATCCCGGTGGTGTCCGGCTTTCACACGAACTTCCAGACTTACCTCGAAGATTACCATCTGCCCGGTCTGGAGACAGTCGCCACCGGCCTGCTACGTAGCATTCACAATCAAACCGCGCGCACCCTCACCCCGAGTGCCGACACTGCCGCCATGCTGGAGCGCTGGGGCATTCAAAATGTCGGCGTGCTCGGGCGTGGTGTGGACACGGAGCTCTTCTCTCCTGCCCATCGCAGTAATTCATTGCGTGCCTCCTGGGGTGCTGATGACAAGACGCCCGTCGCCATCTACGTTGGCCGTGTCGCTGCGGAAAAAAACCTCCCCCTGCTCATGCGTGCCTTCGCCGCATTCCGTGAAGTTCATCCCGGCGCACCCTGCGTCGTCGTCGGCGATGGCCCGCGCCTGAAGCCGCTGCAAGCAGAGCATCCCGAGTGCATCTACGTCGGTGCGAAACGTGGTGCCGAACTCGCTGAATGCTATGCCAGTGGCGATGTCTTCCTTTTCCCCAGCAGCAGCGAGACCTTCGGCAATGTCGTGCTGGAGGCCATGTCCAGCGGGCTCTCCACCGTCGCCTACGACTACGCCGCCCCACGCCTTGTCATCAAACATGGCCAGAATGGCTGGCTCGCCCCGTTTGAGCAGGAAGAAGCCTTTTTACAAACCACCCGCGAAGCCGCCGCGAGCTGGGACTCCGCCTCGATACGCGATCTCGCGCGCCAGGCCGCCAGCGACTATGGCTGGAAGCGCGTCATCGAGCAGTTTGAAGGCGAACTTCAGGCGGCGATCGAATCCAAGCGAACCGCAACACTCCAATGACGAATTACGAAGGACCAATGACGAAAGAGTTTCGAAGCCCGAATCTCGAAGTTAGGATTTTCTGCTTCGTCATTCGGTTTTAGTCATTCGTCATTCCACTCCACCCCATCCATCTCATGAGTGACACCACCGAAGAACCCGCTGACCTGCCCGTGGACCCCACGCGGCAGAAGACAAAGCTGCGCGTGCGCACTCTCATCATTTCCGATGTGCATCTCGGCATGCCCGACTGCAAAGCCGCCCAGGCATCCCACTTCATCCGCCACATTCTATGTGACCAGCTCATCATGAATGGAGACATCATTGATGCCTGGCATCTGCGTCGGCTTGGCGGCTGGAATAAAGGCCACACCGGCTTCCTCCGTACCGTGCTGAAGAAAATGGAAAAGGAAGCCACTGAGATCCTCTATCTGCGCGGCAATCACGATGACATCCTCGACCGCTTCATCCCCATCCAGCTTGATAACTTCCGCATCACTGGAGAGCACATCCATCACACGAAGCGCGGTGATTACCTCATCGTTCATGGCGACGGCTTCGACCACGTCACCACCAACCATCCCTGGATCGCCAAGCTCGGCGGCATCGGCTACAACATCCTCCTGCGCGTCAATCGCCTCTACAACTGGTGGCGGCACATTCGCGGGAAGGAGAGCTTTTCCCTCAGCCGCTGGGTGAAGCTCAAGGTGAAGTCCGCCGTGAACTTCGTCGGACGTTATGAAGAGCAGCTTCAGGAGCTCGCGAAGTCAAAGAACTGCATCGGCATCATCTGCGGTCACATCCACAGCCCGGCGAACAAGATCATCGGCGAGACCCATTACCTGAACTCCGGCGACTGGGTCGAGTCCATGACCGCCATCCTCGAGCACGACGATGGGCGTTTCGAGGTCATCACCTACCACGACTTCTGCGAGCGCACGAATCGCCAGCCCAAAGGTCCTGCCAAAAGCACACCCGTCACGAATGAGGCAAACTTTGGTGTCGAAAATGTCACCGTGCCCATGTAGCCTCCGGCCAGCCACCGCAGCACATGCACGATCACATTCTGACTTCCTTCAACCATTCTCTCACCAGCCTTCGCGAGCAGGTGCTCACCATGTCCAGCATGGCGAAGAAGAACCTCGGTGATGCCATGCGTGGTCTCCTGGAGCGCGACACCGATCTCTGCAATGCCGCCATCGCCGCAGACCAGGATGTGAACGAACTGGAGAAGCGCATCGATCAGCTCGGGATGCAGATCCTGCTCAAATTCCAGCCCACCGCGCACGATCTCCGCCAGGTCATGGGCACCATCCGCGTGGCAAACAACCTCGAACGCATCGCTGATCAGGCCAGCAGCATCGCCAAGCGCGCCCGCCACATCAACAACCTGCCCGAGATCGCCGAGGTGAAGCTCATCGAACCCGTCTATCAGCTCTGTGTCCGCAACCTCACCGCCAGCCTCCAGGCATTTACAGAAGCCGACCCCGAAGCTGCTGCAGCAGCCCGCCTGATGGACAAAGAACTCGACGCTGCCGAAAAAGCACTCGATGCCTCCCTGCTCCAGATCATGGAAATGAGGAACAGCCCGCTGGAAAGTTATCTCCACCTCATCTTCGTGGCCCGCTTCCTCGAACGTGTCGGCGACCATGCCAAAAACATCTGTGAAGACACCATCTTCATCGAGAAGGCCGAGGACATCCGCTTCACCAAGCACAAACGCCCGGAAGCAGTGGAACCAGCCTCCATCTGATTCGAGACTGGACGTTTCGAGCACTTCCGGTAGAAGCATCGTCAGAGCACGCATCCATGAAAGCCCTGACCATCGCCCTCGCCGTCACCAACATCGCCAGCATCATCGCGCTTGCCTGGATCCTCGGCACACCCGCGCCAGATGATCCGCGACTCGCCAGACTGGAGGCCGATTTAAAGGAAGCCCGCCAGACCATCTCACAGCTTCGTCGTGACCTCGCGAATCGCCCCGTCTCATCTGCTCCTGCCCCCACCTCGACGGTCTCATCAAACATGGCCATAGAGACTCCCGCCGCCACCGCACCCGCACAGGGCGGCACCGCTGGCGCATTGCGTGAGATGATGAAAAACCCAGCCATGCGCGATCTTCTCGGCCAGCAGCAGGCAGCACAGATCGAGACTGGTTATGCGCGCCTCTTTGAATACCTGAAGCTCAATGACGAAGAGAAAGCCCACTTCAAAAAGCTGCTCACCGAGCGCGCCAAGATCGAGGCCGATCTCGGCTTGAAGCTGCTCGACCCCAACCTCACGCCACAGCAGCGTCAGCAACTCCTCGCCGAAGCGGACAAGAATAAAAACGCCTTTGACCAAACCATCCGTGGCTTCCTGAACAATGACGCTGATTGGAACAACTTCCAAAGCTTCGAAGCCACGCGCCCTGAGCGCACGCAGTTCGAGACCATGGGCCGCAGTCTCTTTGCCGCCACGGGCGAGCCGCTCAACGGGCAGCAGGAAGACCAGCTCATCCAGCTCATGGCGCAGATCCGCCAAAATCCATCCCCTGAGCAGACGGCGCTCGCCAAGACGATGCAAAACAGTGGTGCCATGAACGACACCAATCTGAAGAGCTACATCGACTTTCAAAAGGCCAGCAATGCGCGTGCGCTGGAACAAGCCGCCGCCTTCCTCTCCCAGCCTCAGCTCAAGGCTCTGCAAACTTACCAGGAGCAGTTGCTCGGCAGTCTTGAGTCCGGCTACCGCATGGGCAGTCTGCTCATGCAGGGCAAAGGTGGGAACTAAAGTCCGCTCATCGCCTCAATCAGAGCCTCTCGCAGCGCAGACACGGCGGCACCGTCGGCATAATGATTCGCCATGAAGGCGAAGCAAAGTTGCTGTCCATTTTTCGTCATGATGAAGCCGGTGGTCGAGCGCACGCCGGACATGGCTCCGCCCTTCCAGCGGAGGTTGTCTTTCGATAGCAGCGACTCTTTGTAAACGGCACCCTGAGACCCGCTGCCTGCGAGCAACTGCAAGCGCGCGAGATCATGCGGTGTGATGAAATCAGCACGGGCCAGTCCGCAGCCGTCCTCCATGCGCAGGCCTTGGAAGTCGAGCCCGCGCGCTTTCCAATGCTCACGGATCACGATGTCCGGCGGTTTCGATTCACCCAGGCCGAGCAAACGGAAGAGGCACTCGGTTTCGTGATTGTCGGAGGTGGCGTGGATGCTCTTCACGATCTCACGCAGAGGTGGTGAGGCGTGTTTGAGCAACTCGACCTCACCTACTTTGGTATCAGCGATGGTGCCCGCTCCTCCGGTGACCACGATGCCGGCCTCCAGCAGGGCTTCTTTGAAGTAATAAGCTGCAAAAAGCTCGGGATCTGGGACGGCACCGAGCACCTGAAAGGTGTCCTGCCCGAGCGGCACGGTGCCGCGCACATGGATGACGCCGCTGCGCTCGCCGCCATGGATGACCACGCCATCTCCCGAGTCCGCCGGGCCGGTGATGGTTTCATTCCGCCAGATGACGCCGGGCACCTCGGGCTGCGTGCCGAGCAGCTCCGTCGGCTCACCGAGAATCGACCCCGCGCTCAAAACAGCGACGTAGCGATTGTGCTCCAAATTGAGCCCGCTGACGGCACTTCCGTAGCCATTGCCGATGTCTCCCCAGTTCCAAAAATCATTGTAGATGCTTCCGGGGAAGAGTCTGCCATCCCCAAGAACACGACCGACGATGCGGGTGAGGCCGCGCTGTTTCAGTGAGGCTGCCCAGCTCTTTAAATCGGTCAGCGAGAGCATGGGATCACCTGCGCCGACGATGACGACATCTCCGGTGATGATGCCCTGCTGGATCGGTGCGCTGGACATGACACGCGTGTGGATGCGGAAGTCCGGCCCCCACTTTTCCAGGGCCGTGGCCGTGGTCACGGTCTTCAAACTGGATGCAGGGATGAAAGCGGTGCGTGACTTCTGCTCCACGATAACCTGCCCGCTTTCATCGAGCAGACAAAAGCCCATCGTGGCACCTTTGAGACCTGGCTGAAAGGCTGCGTCATCGAGCAGCTTCGTGATCGGATGCTTGGCTGGCGGAGGTGGCGTTGGCCTCTCACGGCCCACCCAAAGCAGCGCCAGAAGCGCCGAAGCCAGCAGCAGGATGACCAGGTTCTTTGCCATAGACTCAGCCTCCAGCTGTGATTTGCACGATCTCGATCACGTCTCCGTCATTCACCAGGGCGGTCTGGATCTCACGCGGAAGCAGAGCCACCTGGTTGTGCTCCACGACGACCGGTTTGCCCGCCAGACCAACGACCTCCAGTAGGGCAGGCATGTTCAGGGTGCCGGTGAAGTCGCGTTTGGTGCCGTTGAGAGTGATCGTCATGGTTGGATAAAAAGCGCAGATGCCGCGTCTGGCAAGGTTTCACAGCCACCAGCGCATCCGGAGCCAGCGGGTGAATCTGCGCAGCAGCACTCGGCCACTGGCGCGGGTGTCGAGTTCCACCTTGGCTCTGCCGGTCAAGCCGGGGCGCATGAGCGGCAGCAGCTTCTCCGGCAGATCGACCTTTGGCAGCGTGATGCTGAAGACGCCGCCGTCTTTGCCCGGATGCAGCGCGGGACTGATTTGATCCTTGCTCACCAGCTTTGCCTTCAGTTCGTGGGCGCTTTGGGTGTAGAGCAGGTAGCTCACCTCACGCGGGCTGGAGGCTTCCAAAGCATTCTCGATCTCGGCGATGTCTGCCTCGGCGATCTCCACGCGCAGATCCCAGGCATCCACGCTAGCGATTTCTGCAAACATCTCTCCCGCCTGCAAAAACATGCCGGTGCGGAGATGCACATCCTTGGTCATCATCACGCCGTCGATAGGTGCCCGCAGCTCAGCGAGGTCGATTTCGATGCGCAGCCGCTTTTCCATTTCAGCAGTCGCCTGCGCCTCCAGGCTGGCGATGCGTGCCAGCGCCTCTTTGCTCTGCCCGCGCTGACGTTCAGCCTCGGCTTCGAGCCGCTTGCGTGCCTGCACCGTGCTTTCTAGCTCGGCTTGCAGTCGCTTGGTATCGAGTCGGGCGATGGTTTGGTCCTTCTTTACCAGTGCACCTTCACGCACGAGCACGTCGTCCACACGACCCGCTGCCTCGGTCGTGATCAAAGCCCGCTGACGTGGCAGCAAGGTGCAGTCACCCTCGATCTTCACTTTCAGCGGCCAAAAGAAGCCGACGAGCAGCAGTGCTGCAAAAGCAAGGCTCCAGGTCCAGGTGCGGCGTTTTTGAGATGCCGTAGCCTCCGCACGCCAATGGCCGATCTTTGCCAGCGTGGAGGCCAGCGGCAGCGCCTGATGCACCAAAGCGGCTCGCAAAGATCTTCCTGCCAGATCCGCCAGCCACTGGGCCAGCACCAAAACAGGCGGGCGGGGATCGCCCGGCGCTCCTGCCGAACCAAAAGTGGCCGCTTCGATGCTCTCACCAAGCATGGCTCCGAGCACACGACCTTCGGCACCATCTCGCAGGGGTATGAGCACGGCGGACTGCATCTGCGTATCGGCAAAGTACCAATCCGTGTTGGCCGATTCGCCTTTGACCATGACCCAGGGATGATCACGAGCCTCGCTGGTGGCGAGCTTGATCATGCGGGTGACAGGCTCGGAGCGCACATCGACCTGGCTTTGCCCCGAGACACCGAGCACGCGCCAGCGGTCGCCTTCACGAATCAAAAAACTGACGCGGTTGATGCCCAGCAGCTCTCGCGCATGAGCGGCGGCGAGTCGTGCGCCTTGCGCCGCATCGAGCTGGCCGGTGACATCGAGCGCCATTTGCAGGAGCTGCTGCTGCCTGCGGCTTTGAGCACCAAGCTCACGCATCTGGCGGGAGCGCAGACGCGGCCCCAGCTCGCCCATGAGCGCCTGAATCATCAAAGCCAGCTCAGCGAGCTTTTTGGGATCACTTTGACGTGGGAACCAAAGCTGCACGGCCCCGAGATGATCATCCCCACTGCGCAAAGGCACGCCGACGATGCCATGCGGGCCGAGATTCACGAGCACGCCGGGCGTCACCGCCTCCTGGCCTGCCGGAGCTGGCATAAGCACGAGAGGCTGCGCGGAGAGGATGACCTCACTCGCGGCACGCAGCACCTGCTGGCGCTGGGCGCTGTCGGCGGCACCCGCGGCTTCGTCGAGATTGGCGGCGGCTCCGAGCTTCAAAGCAATGTCATTTCCCTCACGCTTCGCCACGAGCCACAATGCGCCACCAAGGGCATCGGTGGCACTGATAAGGCGTGAGAGTACTGCCTGGAAAATATCTCCCTCACTCGCCCCTGACGCAGCCAGCCGAGCCAACTCATTGGCGAGCGTTTGCAGGGCTTGGTTTGGAGAAGACACGCCCTGATCATGGGGCGGACGCGTCAGTCCACAAACAAGAACTCATTCGAGTTCAGCAGAGCGAGGCAGAAGTCGGCCAAGGCACCTTGGAAGCTGCTGGCGAGCTTGGTTTGCTGCTCGATGAATGTAATCCCGGTGGTGATCTCCTTTTCGGTCGCTGTTCGGGAAAGGCAGAGACGTGTGGCGGCGGAGATGATGGTGCGAGTGTCGGAACTGTGCTTCTCGGTCAGGTTCGTGGCGAGCTTCGCGGCAGTGTCGTGCGCGAAGTCGGAGTTCAGCAGCGAGAGTGACTGCGGGGCGGTGGTGGATTCATTTCTCCGTGCGCAACTGGTCTGCGCATCCGGCCGGTCGAAGAGATCGAAGAGCGGGTGGCGGAGATTTCGCCGGGCGAAGACATAGACGCTGCGGCGCGTGTGCTCAGTGACATCTTCCGTGACCTTGTACTGACCTTTGAGAAGCGTGTCGCTGACCACCTTCGGCAGCGGCAGACGCACGCCAGGGCCGCCGGATTTGAGATTGAGCTGACCGGAGACGGCGAGCATGGCATCACGCAGCATCTCGCCGGTGAGGCGGCGCTGCGGGAGCTTGGCCTGACGATAGGTTGGCGACATGACGATGAGTTTGTGAAGCTTTTTCAGGCTCCAGTTTTGCCGGGGAAGCTCGGTGGCGAGCCAATCCAGCAGCGCGGGATTCGTGGGAGCTTCGCCCTGCTGGCCGAGATCGCCAGGGACGGCAGCGAGCGGTTTGCCGAAGTGCTGCTGCCAGATCCGATTCGCCATCGCACGGAGAAAAAGGGCGTTGTCCTTGCTGGCGAGCCAATGGGCAAAGGCGGCGCGGTCGGGCTTTTCCATACCGCCAAAGACGCGTGGGATGGCAGGCTGGATCTCGGGGCCGGGGCGTTTGAAATCACCGCGTACGAAGACGGTGCTGGCGGGCACGCCTTCGGTGAAAACGCGCACGCTGGGGCCGAGCGGTTTGCGCTCTTTCGGCAGGACGGTGTTATCAAAGAAGGCGCGCAGGCGGTAGAAGTCGGCCTGGCTAATGGGATCATAAGGATGGTCGTGGCACTGCGCACAGCCAACCGTGAGCCCGAGTCCGACGGCACCGACGGTGCTGGTGATGTCGTTCAGCAGGACGTGACGGCGCTCCGACTGATTGTTCAGATCCGGCATGTCCGGCACGGTGAAAAGGAAGGCCGTGGCGTTTGCATCGCCGTTCGGGAGAAGGTCGCCAGCGATCTGTTGCTGTACGAATTGATCGAAGGGCATGTCGTCATTCAGCGCCTTGATGACCCAGTCCCGATACTGCCAGGCGCGGCCGCGTTCGGCATCGTATTCAAAACCATCCGTCTCCGCGAAGCGCGCGAGATCGAGCCACCACTGCGCCCAGTGTTCGCCATAGCGAGGACTGGCGAGAAGCTCATCCACGAGCACCTCATAATCTTTCTCCGCGTCTGCGTTCGGCGGTGGCAGTCCGGTCAGATCAAAAGTCACCCGCCGGATGAGCGTGGCAGCATCGGCTGGCGGAGACTGCGGCGGCGAGAGCTTTTCCAGACTGGCATCCGCACCCGCTTTCACCAGCGGCTGGAAGGCCCAATGCTCACGGTCTTTTGCCGTGATCGGCGGCTCATCCTTCACCGGATCAGACGAGGCCCGAATCGCGACGGCATGAGCCTCCGTCACGCCAAGCAGCATGACGAGGAATGTCATCGTGATTCGCAGATGCTTCGTCATTCGATCATTCGGATTTCGTCATTCTCATCACGCCAGCACACTCTTCACCACATGGCATTCGTCCACACCGGTGAGCTTTTGGTCGAGGCCGTTCAGGCGGAAGGTGAGGCGGTCGTGATCCATGCCGAGCAGGTGCAGGATGGTGGCGTGCAGATCGTGGATGTGGACTTTATCCACAGCGGCACGGAGGCCAAATTCATCGGTGGCTCCGTGGACGTGACCGTGCTTCACCCCGGCACCAAAAAGCACGGTGGTGAAGCCCCAGGGATTGTGATCGCGGCCCACGCCTTTTTCACTCATGGGCATGCGGCCAAACTCGCCGCCCCAGATGACGAGCGTGTCATCGAGCAGCCCGCGCTGCTTCAGATCGCGGATCAAACCGGCGACGGGGATGTCTGTGCGGGCGCAGTAGTCGCTGTGGTTTTTCAGGACGTTCTCGTGCGCATCCCAGCCATTCGTATCGCCCGAGTAAAGCTGCACGAAACGCACGCCGCGCTCGATCATGCGGCGTGCGAGCAGGCAGCGTGTGCCAAACTCTTTCGTCGTCGGATGGTCAATGCCGTAAAGATGCTTCGTGGCCTCGGTCTCGCGGGAGATGTCCACGGCCTCGGGTGCGGCGGATTGCATGCGGAAGGCCAGCTCGTAGGCACGGATGCGGGCATCGAGCACGCTGTCGCCTTCATGGCGGGCGAGATGGGTGGCATTCATCTGCTGGATGAGATCCAGCGTGGCGCGCTGACGAGCGCTGCTGTGCGGGCTTTTCAGATCCAGGATGGGATGCTCACCCGCCCGCATGGTGGTGCCTTGATAAGTCGCTGGCAAAAAGCCGCTGCCCCAGGCTGGCGGGCCGCCTTTCAGACCACCGCCGGGATCGGGCAAAACGACAAACGCGGGCATGTCCGCATTCTCCGTGCCGAGGCCATACGAGACCCAACTGCCCATGCTCGGCTTGCCCATCTGGATGGAGCCGGTGTTCATCTGATAGACGGACTGCGGGTGGTTCACGCTGTCGCCATGGCAACTGCGGATGACGCACATCTCATCCGCCAGCTCCGCCATGTTGGGCAGGAAGTCGCTGATCTCGATGCCGCTTTGCCCATGCTTCCGAAACGGCTTCACCGGCGCAAGCAGCGGGTTTTGAGCCACCTTTCGGCGTGTCTCCACAGCGCCGTAGCTATCTGGCAAAGGCTTGCCGGCATGGCGGATGAGGTCGGGCTTCGGATCGAAGAGATCCACATGGCTCGGCCCGCCATGCATGAAGAGCCAGATGACGCGCTTCGCCTTCGCGGGGAAGTGGGAGCGCCCCTCACCTCCCAGCGCATCGCTTTGCAAAAGGTGCGAAGCCGCGATGCCGGACAAACCAACTCCAGCACTGCCCAGAAGGCGGCGACGGGAGATGGTGGGCGGAGTGTGCATGGCGCAAGAACGCCGACAGATTGCCACATCCATCATCCGCCCGTCAATACCTCGGCACTTCGGTATCCACGAGCTCGGACCAGGCATCAATGCCGCCGCGCATGGACTGAGTCTGGCGGAAGCCGTGCTGGCGCAGCCAGTTGGCGGCGCGCTGGCTTCTCATGCCGTGGTGGCAGTAGATGATGATATGCTGATTCACATCCGCGAAGCGCTGCGGGGCCAGCTCGCCGAACTGCGAGAGCGGCACCAGTTCGGCATTCGGGAGTCGGCAGATCTGCCATTCATCCTGCTCACGGCAGTCGATGATGCGCGGCTGTTGCCCTGGCCTGCCGAGCAGGTAGCTCACATCATCCACGCTGACTTCGAGAGGCAGTTCGTTCATGGCAGACTCGACTTAGGGGCGGACAGTGACAGGCGTGCCCTGGGACACGTTGGTAAAGAAAATCGCCGCCATGTGGCCGGGCATGCGCACGCAGCCGTGGCTGGCGGGGTAACCGGGGAGGAAGCCCTCGTGCATGCCGGTGCCGCCGCTGAAGCGCATGAAGTGATGCATCTTCGAGCCTTCGAAGCGGGTGCCGGGAGGTGCCTTGTCCTTCGTGATGTCGATATTCGCCACCACAACCTGGCCGTTGGCATCGACGAAATCGCCGTAGAGGTTGGATTTATGCCACTGGTCCTTCTGGATGATTTTGAAGTTCCCCATGATGGTGGTGTGCTTCTCATCACCCGTGGAAAGGGCCGACACACCGGCGAGCGATCCGCCTTTGTAGAAGTAAGCCTTCTGATCGCTGAGGTCGATCACGATGCTCGGCGCGCCTGCCATGCCATCACCATCCCAGTAGGAGACGAGGTCTTGATTGTAGAGAGCCGAATGAGGGACTGTGCCAGGGCTGAAGGCCTCAAGATACTGGGTCTGCTCACGCGAGGCGCGCGGGTTCGTGCATGAGGCGAGAGTGCCGAGCAGGGCGAGGGCGGTGAGACGTAAAAACAGGTCGTGTGTGGGCATCTCGATCAACGGGGGACAGGGGGACGGATAGCGGCGCGGAGAATGCCGCACCGGCTTCCCTCTGTCCAATGCTTCCTAGCTTTTTGGCCGCCACACGCCGATGTGCGGCCTGTGATCAGGCCTGGAGATTGATGGGTGGCAGGTCGCGTTCGAGTTCGAGGATGCGCTGGAGGGCATCGAGAAACTCATCTGCTGACTCCACAGGCAGCATGATGGTGTCACGGCGGCCACGCACATCTTCGGTGATCTTGATCACACGTCCGCGCTCGTTTTCCTTCAGGTCGAGGAAGAAGATCTTTCGATCCGTCATGATCTTCTCCGAATGCAGCGGTGGGTTGCCGCGCCTTGGCTGTTCTTCAAAGTCGTCGTTCCTCATTCGTTGATGACCTCCACGGTTCCGTTGTTCTGTTGGTTTGCTGAAATAAACGCCGCGAGTGTAAAAACTGCCCCGGTGATGTCAATGCTTGTATCCACAAGGTTTGCGAACGCGTCACTTCCCATCCCAGAGGAAATGCTCCAGGCGGATCTTCGTCGCGCGCTCCTTGGCCTCCGCGGCTCGGTCGCCGGAGGTGACGGCAAGTTTCTCCGCGAGACGTGCCGCAGGCTCCCACTGCTTGGAGCTTTCCAAAAGGTCGATGCCAAAGAACCCGGCGCGGTAATACCAGCGAAACTCCGCAGGATCTGACGGGCCGGTGAAGCCCGTGGCCTGCACGACATCATAACAGGCCTCCAGTGCCTCCGTGGTCCGGCCAGCGGAGTTCAGCGCCACGGCGAGAGTGTAGCCCCCACGCGACTTCCATTCGAAAGACAGATCATCTTCACGCTGAAACTCCTGCAGCACACTGATCGCCGCCGTGAGCGAGACCACATCCGTCTTGCCGAGCAGCATCAGGATCTCAGCCTTCTCGCAGGAAAGGGAGCGCCGCAGTTCTTCAGTTAGTTTCTTTTCAGCAAGCAGCGCATCCATCAGCTTCAGCGCCTCCGCCTCCTGACCTGAGCGACGCAGTGCGAGCGCCTGCTGCTGACGTGCCGGGATGCTCAGGGGCCCGCCGCGTTCGGCCAGCACCTGCCAGAGATCGATCGCCGCCTCGCGGCCCTCCTCACTCATCATCGAGAGCGCGGACATGCCTGCAAAGTAGAGCGCCGTGTCGGCATAGGGCGAGGCCGAGGTCTCCTTGGCCACGAGCTCGAACTCCGTGCGTGCCGCCGCAAAATTCTCCAGCCTGAAATACGCATCCGCCACCTTCATGCGCACCAGCGCAGCCTGCGAAGCGGCGGGCCAGGCATTGAGAAAGGCCGCGCCTGCTTCCGTCAGCTCCTTCAGCCTGCCCTGGCGATCCAGCCGCCACAGCCGCGTCAGCACCAGCCGCTCGCGTTGTTTATCCGTCAGGGTTGGCATGGCCTCCACGGCCGTCAGCGCACGATCCACGGCGGAAAAATCGGTTGGCACGCGCAGCAGCAGCAGTTCCGCCATCGCCATCTGCGCCTCAAACATCCTCGGGTGCTGCCCATGCTTTTGTCCGAACTGCCGAAGCGCCTCCTCGGCCTCCGGCTGCGCCTTCGCCGCCATCTCCAGCGCGCGGTCCAGCTCCAGATCCGCCGAGCCATCACGCGAGGGCACCGCCGCGTCACCGCTCACCACCGCGAGCTGGCTCAACAAAGTTTGGTAAAGCGCCAGCTCACCGCCACGCAGCGCCGCCACTCCGGCATTGTACAGAGCCGAGCGCCGCTCCGCCAGCGTCGTCGCCAGATTCGCCGCACTTTGGAAAAACTCCGCCGCACGCGGATAGTCACCCCGCGTGTAGGCCGTGCCTGCCGTCACGAATTCCACCATCGCCGAGCCTTGCGCGCCGAAGCGCCGCCGCCACAGCTCCGTCAGCACCGTCACACGCGCATCCGCCTTCTGCGCGCTGTAGGTTTCCAGGGCCAGTTGCATCGCCTCATCCGTCTGTGGATGCCCGGCGTGGACCTGGATCATCGCCTCCAGCAGACCCAGCGCCTCATCGCCGCGCTTCTGCGTGCTCAGCCAGCGCGCCATCAGCAGCATCGCATGACCTTGAAACCGGGACGTCGTCGCCGGCGCGGACAGTGCCTCACTCTGCGCCACATTGCCGGAGGAAACCCAGCGCAGCGCCGCATCCGGCGGCAGCGTGCCCGCAGATTCATTCAAACAAAGCGCCAGCAGATCAAAGGCACTGCCCCACAGCTCACTCTCCGCCGTGTTGTCGAGGAACTGCACCAGCGCCTCGATCGCCAGAGCGGCACTGCCCTGCCGCAGCAGCGAATCCGCCAGCAGCACCGAGGCCGCGTGATGCACGCGCTCACCCCCCGCCGTGCTGCCCGCCAGCTCACGCAGTTGGGCCTGCGCCGCCGCATGACTGCCCTGATCCATCAGCCCCTGCGCCAGCAGCAGCCGCGCCTTCGCATCCAGCGTCTGGCCCGGCGCGGTCAAATCCGCCATCGCCGGTGCCGTGCGGCCTGCACGCAGCTCCGCCTCATCCCACATCAGGCGGGCGTTCTTCGCCACCGCCTCATCCTCGCTCTTGCGCAGCGGCTCCAGCACCTCACGCGCCTGCGCCAGGTTCCCCGTCGCCAGGCTCACCTGCGCCAGCAGCAGCCGCTCCTGACTCGTCGCCGCACTCTCGCGCACCCGGTTCACCAGCAGCTTCTCCGCCGTCTCCAGATCCCCCGCCTGCACCCAGGCCTGCGCCTTCCAGAAGTCTGCATTTGGCACCCGCTCACTCGCCAGGATTTGCAGCGCCGCACGCCCATCACGCGCACGCACCCAGGCCTCCACCGTCAGCGCCGCCAGCGTCTGCCGGTCCATCGAGCGCGCCGGAGCCGCCTGCATCAGCCGCGCCGCCTTCAGCGCCGCCACCGCAGGCAGGCCATCATTCAGCGCCTGCCGCGCCGCGCGATACTCCGCCACCTCCTCCAGATCAGCCGCACGCGCCAGCGATCCAGCATGGGCCAGCAGGATCAGGGCAGGGGCGGAAAGTCGGAAAAAAAGCATCGCGGCCAAACTAGGCCGTGTTTGGCAACTGGCAATCCTCCCATTCGCCCGGCGTGTTCAGATTCGCAAACAGGGGCCTGTCCTCATCCCGCAGCTCGCGCACCTCCGCCAGATCCAGCGTCACACATGCCTCGATCAGCCTTTGCAGGCCGCGCTCACCCTTCGCCAGCCGCCGTTCCATCACCGGCAGCATCTCCGGCACATAGCAGGCCGCCATCGGCTCCACCCCCTGCGCTGTCGCAAAGAACCTCCCCCGCCCTGCCGACACCCTCGCGCCCAGCTCCTCCCGGAGAAACGCCGCCGTCATGAACGGCATGTCCACCGCCAGCACCACCAGCGGCATCTGCACCACCCGCAGCGCCCGCGCGATCGCCCCCAGCGGCCCCTGCTCATCCCCCACCGGATCAAAGAGCCACTCCCAGCCCGGCAGCGACGCCTCCCCCTGAAGGCCCTGCTCCTCACGGCAGGCCACCAGACAGCGCCCCGCCCCCAGCGCCGCCAGCCGCTCCAACTGATGCCGCCAAAGCGGCCTCCCCTGCCACAGCAGCCCCGCCTTGTCCCGCCCCATGCGGCGCGAGCGCCCCCCTGCCAGCAGCAGCACGGCAAAAGGAGGAGGAGAGGAGGAAGAGATCATGGCAGAGCGAGCCGCAGACAGGAGAAAAAGCCACCGCACCGGTTCAGCCCCCTCCGACTGGAGACCCATCCATCACGACCCTCACCCTGTCCACCTTCGGTGCCTGCATCCGTTTTGTTCGCCTTCGGTTCGCGTCGTGAGCGTTTGTTCAGTTCCAGTCATTGTAGATGAAGACGCCAGGATAGAGTGTCTCGATGGTCTTATACGTTGAGTCCTTTTCGGGGCCAGCGGCATCTGGAGGACTCACGATAAGAACACCGTGATGAAAGATCAACGCGCCTCCCCAAACAAGGTCGATCTCAGTTCTGTTCAACTTCGGGTCGTGGCGGTAGTGCATAAAGCCAGGGGATCGCCAGGCCGACATCGAAACGGCCATTGGCAAGTCCGCGTCCGACAATGAGCCTCCATCACTCAACTGGCTCGGAACGATCTTGGCGGCAACAACAGATCGAAGGTGGGCGACTACTTCAGGCGTAATCACATCTCTGACGTGAGCGCGTCGACCCATATCAAAGTATCCATCGCCAGATCGGCTGGGGTAACTCAATACTGCGTAGATCCCGACAGCTACGACTATGCGAAGCACGAGGGATAGCGGGCGCACCGGCCGTGATACGCCAAACATCACCAGCAAGACCATCGCCGCTAGCGTAACCAATCCAGGAACGAGGCCTGGCGGCAAAAGCAATGGCAGAACTAGATACCGCCCCCCATAGTAGGATCCAAAGCAAGTGGCGGCGCAACCAGCAACGGTAACACCGAAAGCTATGATGTCTCGGCGTTTCACGATTGGCTCGTTAGTTAGGCGAACAGTTCAGATGGTTAACAGATCGTGAGGTTGGTGCGCTGCTTTATCGCCGACGGTTGGGTGGGAAGATCACGGGTTTTGTCGCTCATGGGTGTCGGTTTACACTCCCAGGGCGGCGATTGGCGATCAAAATGTGGGCCTATTCCGGCATCGGAGCATTCATTCGAGGGGTGACTCTTCCAAAGCCTCCGTGTGCTGAATGCTTGGCATCTTTTTTCCAGCTTGCCGCTGTCTCTGGCAGGCAGCTCGAGCGGCTCGATTACGGAATCGTCCGGCGAGTCAGGAGACTCTGGGACCTCGATTGCGGAGTCGTCCTGCTTGTCAGGAGACTCCGGCACCTCGATTGCGGAGTCGTGCTGCTTGTCGGGAGGCTCCAGCGCCTCGATTGCGGAATCGTCCGGCGAGTCAGGAGACTCCGGCACCTCGATTGCGGAGTCGTGCTGCTTGTCGGGAGACTCCGGTGCCCCGATTGCGGAGTCGTGCTGCTTGTCAGGAGACTCCGGTGCCCCGATTGCGGAGTCGTGCTGCTTGTCAGGAGACTCCGGCACCTCGATTGCGGAGTCTTCCTGCTTGTCAGGAGACTCGGTTTCCTGGCAAACTGAGTCCATGAGCACGCCAGCAGCCCCACCCACCATCCCTGCTCCACCGCCGCAGGTCATCCCCGCCGACACCGTCTATGCCGCGCTCGGCGATCCCACCCGCCGGAGGCTCCTCCAGATCCTCGCCCACGGCAAAGGCCTCACCGCCACCGCCCTCGCCAGCAACGTCGGCAGGAAACTCGACGCCACCCTCAAGCATCTCGTCGCCCTGCGCGCCGCCGGCCTCGTCATCACCGCCGAGAACCCCGACGACGGCCGCCGCCTCCTCTACCACCTCGCCCCCGCCATTCCCGTGACGAAGACGGAACGCGGCTGGGAGATGGACTTCGGGTATTGTTTGGTGAGGTGCTGAGGCAGGCGCATTGACACTTCTCTTCAAGTACAGCAACCTTTGGCCATCATGAGCGCCGCCATCACCGTCCAGTTTCCCGGAGAGCTTGAAAGCTTCGTCCAACAGCGCGTGGACAGTTCCGGCCTTTACGATTCCGCGAGCGAATACATCCGTGACCTCGTGCGCCGCGACTACGAACAAGAAGACCGCCGCCGCTGGGCCATGCTGGAGAATGAACTCGCACCGGGCATGAAGGCTGACGAATCGGAGTTCGTGCCGCTGGACGCTGAATCCATCCTCGCCGAGGCGAAAGCGCGGAAACAAGTTCATGGCCGCTGAGATCTATCCAGCAGCCCGCGAACGGCTGCTGCAAATCTGGGACTATACCGAACGAAAGTGGGGCGAGGAACAGGCCGACGCCTATGTGCGTGGACTCGTCGCCGCAGCGCATGATCTCCGGCGGCAGAGAATTCATTGGAGGCCAGTCCGTGGTGACCGTTTTCCCGGCATCTGGTTCATCCGCCACGAACACCATTATCTCTTCTTCCGCGAGTTGTCGGACAGCGACATTGGCATCATCAGCATCCTGCACGAGAACATGGACCTTCCGGCAAGGTTGAAGGAGGATGTAGAAATGGGGAGCGAGTAGCCAAGGAACACATCAATAACTCCGCCAGCCAACCTGTTCCGTTCACATCCATGTCTGCCGAACTCAGAAAGATGAAGTTTGCATGGGACTATTTTGTCCGAGGTAAACACCGACTTGCCCAAAATTCCGGCTGGGAAGCCCCGCAGCCGCTGACAGCTCAACTTTGGTTTGGCGACTTATGGGTCGCTGATCTTCATCAGTTGTCCCCACACCAAGGAACCTGGTCTTCGGAATACACGTTGAGGATCACCCAAAACCAAGGGGAACTGCAGGACCAATTGTTGGAATACATCGCCTTTTGTGAGGACTTCCACCAAAGGATTGGGGAAGGCCGAGACCATGACTTTGACGAGTTTACCAAGTTCGCCTCGATACCAGACTGCCAGTCCTGGAATGCCAAGCTGCCAACGGGCCACATCGTGCCTATGGAAGGAAGGATGTGGTTTGGGGATCGTTGTGCTGGTTGGCAGCACCCAGAGACTGTTCCTTCCACGGAGGGTGCTGCATGTGAATTCTGGATGCAGAATGCTCCAAGCATAAACCATTGCGAAAGCGGCACCGACAGAGCGACTTGAATCACTGGCATTCAGCCAGTGACTTCCCATTTGATGTTGGCTCAATGCTCAGCTCACCAAAGGCAGCAGCTTCCCGAGCAGGTCGCTGATCTTCACGCGCTCTTGCTCGCCGCTGTCGCGGTGGCGGAGGGTGACGGTGTCGAGGAGTTCGGGGCCTTTTTCGCCGAGGGTGTCGAAGTCGATGGTGATGCCGAAGGGGGTGCCGACTTCGTCCTGGCGGGCGTAGCGGCGGCCGATGCTGGCGGTCTCGTCGTAGAAGCAGTTCATGTGCTTCTTCAGCAGGGCATAGACTTCACGGGCTTTGGCGACCATTTCAGGGCGGTTCTTCAGCAGCGGGAAGACGCCGACTTTGATCGGAGCCACGCGCGGGTGGAAGCGGAGGACGGTGAGGACTTCCTTCTTGCCCTTTTCATCGACTTTCTCGGACTCCTCGAAGGCTTTGGCGATGACGGCCAGCGCCATGCGGTCGAGACCGGCAGAGGGCTCGATGACGTGCGGGACGTAGCTGCCTTTGAAAAGACGCTCGAACCAAGTGCGCACGGCGGCTTCAGGCAGAGGCTCGCCCTTGGTCTTCGCAGCTTCGGCGGCGAGACGCTTCTGGATGAGGGCTTCCTTCTGCTCGTCGGTGAGCTTGGCGGCGGCGTTTTTGAGTTCTTCGTCGAAGACTTCCTGAGTCTTGCCGCTGGCGTTTTGATGCGCGGAGAGGTCGAAGTCGCCACGGGCGGCGATGCCTTCCAGCTCTTCGGTTCCAAAGGGGAACTCGCAGAGGATGTCAACACAAGCGCGGGCGTAGTGGGCGAGGTCCTCCGGCGTCTGCCAGTAGTATTCCAGCACGCCACCGAGGCCGATGCCTTCATAGAACTTCGTGCGCTGATCGACCCAGTAACGGTGCCAGAGCTCCCAGCCCCAGTTCGGCTGCGGTTCGCTCAAATCGGCGCCTTCATGCCACTTCGCGACTTCGCCGCTGATGATTTCGACGGCTTCGTCGGGCTTGATGAAGAACTCGAGCTCCATCTGCTCGAACTCGCGGCTGCGGAAGGTGAAATTCTTCGGCGTGACCTCGTTGCGGAAGGCCTTGCCGATCTGGCCGATGCCAAAGGGCACCTTCACGCGGCTGGAGTCGAAGACGTTCTTAAACTGCGCAAAGATGGCCTGCGCGGTTTCCGGGCGCAGATAGGTCACGTCGTCCTCGGTCGCGGTGGGGCCGAGGTAGGTCTTCAGCATGAGATTGAAAGGGCGAGCCTCACCGAGCATGCCGCCGGTTTCGGGATGGAAATCGACGCTGCCATTCACGGCGTCGATTTTCTCTTCGCCGAGCAATTCGATCTCCTCGGGCTTGCCGGCGGC
>Ga0075152_10001114_pt1 | contig 19394 bp, 19 predicted proteins | sample JI61114C2DNA_FD_70964 | JGI IMG/M metagenome (GOLD analysis project Ga0075152, IMG submission 70964) | Wastewater effluent complex algal communities from Wisconsin, to seasonally profile nutrient transformation and Carbon sequestration -... | ecosystem: Engineered > WWTP > Effluent > Algae...
AACGAAGGTTCAAAAATATAAAGCAATAAAGTTTTGCCCGAAGTCGATAAGGCTTCATGTAAGGCTTCATGATCGTGCAAACGCAAATCTCTCTTGAACCAAACAACTTTCATTTTTAGGGGTTTTATAGTGTTTAGGGCAATGCTATTTTATCCAACCGCTTGTTTATACACTTTTAAGCAACGTTCTCGTGCTTCTTTGTGGTCTACAATGGGTTTTGGATAATATTGAGTTTCCAATTCAGGAATCCATTTTTTAATATATTTTAAGTCTTTATCAAACTTCTTGATTTGTTCTGTTGGATTGAAAATTCTAAAATACGGTGCAGCATCTACACCTGAACCTGCTGCCCATTGCCAATTTCCAACATTGCTCGCCATTTCGTAATCTAATAGTCTTTGCGCAAAATAAGTTTCGCCCCAACGCCAATCGATTAGTAAATGTTTGCATAGAAAACTCGCAACAATCATGCGCACGCGATTGTGCATGTGACCAGTTGTGTTTAATTCTCGCATTCCTGCATCAACAAACGGATAACCTGTTTTTCCTTGGCACCATTTTTGAAATAAAATTTCATTGTTTTCCCAAATAATTGCATCGTATTTTGGTCTAAAACTGGCATTTTTTGTATGTGGAAAATGCCATAGAATTTGCATGAAGAATTCGCGCCAAATCAATTCATTCCAAAAGATTTCATTTTTTTTTGCAATGGCTTTTTCAACCATTTTTCGGATAGAAACCGTACCAAATCTGAGGTAAATTCCCAAATATGAAGTTCTATTTAAAGCAGGAAAATTTCGTGTGGCTTCGTAATTCTGAATTAAGTTTTCGGAAATATCAAAATCAGAAACTTTTATATTCGATTTTTCAAAACCAATGTCTGTCAACGATAAAAAAGGGTAGGAGTGCTTAACAATCTTATCTAATTTGTCTTCCGAATTGTAATGAACTAACTTGATTTTTCTAAAATTCTCTTTCCATTTTTTAGAATATGGTGTGTAGACTACGTAAGGCGTTCCATCGTCTTTTACTACTTCGCTTTTTTCGAAAATTACTTGATCTTTTGAGGTTAAAAACGAAATTCCTTTGGCAACAAATAACTGATTCATTTCCTTATCACGTTTGCGAGCATAAGTTTCGTAATCGTGATTGGTATAAACGGACGTAATTTTATTATCGGAAATTAATTTGGTAAAAACGTCAATTGGATTTCCGTGAAAAACTGCTAACGATTTTCCAATTTTATTCAATTCCGATTGAATCTTTTCTAATTGTTCGTGAATAAAAGTAACGCGAGCATCATCTTTGGGAAGTTGTGATAAAATAATTTCGTCAAAAATAAAAATAGGTAATACTTCTTCATTACTATTCAAAGCATGAAAAAGTCCTACATTGTCATCTATTCTTAAATCGCGTCTAAACCAAAAAATGTTCATATTTTAAATTGTTATCCGTTTACTAATAATGTTGACATGCCGCCATTAACATGGAAAATTTGTCCTGAAATCCATGAGCTTCTATTACTCAATAAAAAGCTTGCCATTTGTGCGCTATCTTCTGGTTTTCCAAATCGTTTTAACGGATGACGTTCGGCTGACTTTTCTTGTTTGGTTTCGTTGTTTAAGAATTTGTCGGCTAAAGGCGTATCTGTTAGAGATGGAGCAATTACGTTTACTCTTATTTTTGGAGCATATTCTGCAGCTAAAGCTTTTGCAAAACCTTCAATAGCTCCTTTTGCTGTGGCAACACTGGTATGAAATGGCATTCCCATAGAAGCAGCCACACTACTAAAAAGCACAATGCTCGATTGTTCACCCGCTGTCAAATTCGGTAAAACAGCTTGAATTACTTTTACTAAACTAATGAAATTAATTTGTAAATCGGCTTCAAATGCTTCTGGTTTTAATCCCTTAAACGGACGTAAATTAATACTTCCAGGACAATAAATCAAACCATCAATAATAGTAGGTAATTTTGATGTATCTAAGGTATCTGTCGAAGCATCAAACGGAATGTGTGTAACATTTAAACCTAATAAATTTTCATTAGTTCTTGAAGCTACAAAAATATTGTTTTTGTTTTGAAGTTCTTGAGCAATTGCTAATCCTATTCCGTAAGAACCTCCAATTAGTAATATGTTTTTCATGTGTTTATCCTTTAAATTCACCAAACAGTTCGATTAATTTTTTTCTTCTGTATTCGAAGATTTCATTCAATTTCGGTTTTACTAGTATTGGATGAACTAATTGTCCTAAAATTCCCATCGGTACTTTATAATCTACAATATCTTCCATTTCCACGCCGCCAGGAATTTCTTTAATAAAATGTTTGTGATGCCAAAGCGCATATGGACCAAAACGTTGTTCATCTACAAAATACTTTTTATCAATAACTTGTGTAATTTCAGTAACCCATTTGGTTGGAATTCCTAAAACAGGCGTAACGATGTACTGAATGATTTGTCCTGGGAATATTGGTCTATCTGCTCCAGATAAAATTTTGAACTTCATATATCCAGGAGTGATTTTCTGAAGATTTTTTGGATTTGAAAGTAAATTCCAAGCTTCATCAATTGTAATTGGTAAGTTTTGTTTATTATGTAATCGATATATTTTCATTATAACTTTTTTGTAAAGTTATAAATTCGTTTAATTAATTTAACAAAAAGTTAGACAAAAAATATTCATTTAAGTTATTCTTAACATTTGAGTTAAGAACAATTTGTAATTTTGGAAAACTAAAGATAAAACTTATGAGAAAAATTATTGTTATGCTGGCTGTTATTTTAGCTAATTTTGTTGTTGAAGCACAAGTTAAAACACCTCAAGCTAGTCCGTTAGTTAAGATTGACCAAGTTGTAGGATTAACCAATGTTCAAATTGAATATTCTCGACCGAGTGCAAAAGGAAGAACTGTTTATGGAGATTTAGTTCCTTATGGAAAAAATTGGAGAACAGGTGCAAATGCAAATACGACAATTTCATTTAGTGAAAATGTAACTATTGCCGGAAGAGAATTGAAAAAGGGAAAATATGCATTATTTACAACGCCAAAAGCAGATAGTTGGGATATAATTTTTTATACAGACACAAACAACTGGGGTTTACCAGAAACTTGGGATGAAAGTAAAGTCGCTTTAAAAACGTCTGTTAAACCCGAAACTTTAAATAAATCAGTTGAGTCATTTACTATCTTTTTAAATAACTTATCAAACGATTCTGGTATTTTAGAATTATCTTGGGAAAGAACAATTGTTTTTATACCATTTACGGTTCCTACACAAGAAGCTGCAATGAAGAGTATTGAAAAAACATTAGCGGGTCCTTCTGCAGGAGATTATTTTTCGGCAGCTCAATATTTTTACCAAATTAATGGTGATATGACAAAAGCGTTGTCTTGGGTAAATAGTGCCATTTCAAATTATCCAAAAGGTCAAGATCTTCCTTTCTGGTATTTGAGATTAAAATCGTTAATTCAAGCAAAATCGGGTGATAAAAAAGGTGCTATTGCTACAGCAAAAGATTCTTTAGCATTATCAATCAAAGCAGGAAACGGCGATTATGAAAAAATGAACAAAGACAGCATTGCTGAATGGTCAAAATAATAGTTAAGTATTAATTCAGAAGAAAAGTCCCGAAATATTTTGGGACTTTTTATGTATTTGATTTATTAAATATTTTCTCGAGAAGTGAAGAGAAGCCAATTGTAAGTACTACACCAATTAAGTTCAACCACAAATATCCAAGTTTTTCACTTTCTATTGTTTGAAAGAAAATATATTTAAAAAATATAAATGTTACAATAGTTTGGCTAATTAGTCCTCCAATAAAAACAGCTTTCCCCTTTACATAATTGATATAAAATCCAATTAAAAAAATTCCTAAAACGGTTCCGTAAAAAATTGAACCAATTATGTTTACTAGCTGAATTAAGTTTTCGAACAACGAACTAACACATGCAAATCCGATTGCGACGATTCCCCAAAATACGGTAAAATATTGCGTTGCATACACATAATGTTTGTCTGATTTGGCATTGACATTTCGTTTGTAAATATCAATAGCTGAAGTAGCTCCTAAAGAATTTAAACCAGAAGCACTTGAAGACATGGCTGCACTAAAAATAACGGCTAAAAGCAATCCTAAAAGTCCTTTTGGAAGATAATTTAAAATGAAATATAGAAAGACATAATCTTTATCATTGGTTTCGGTTTTCTCGTCTACCTTAGAAATGACTACTTTTGCTTTTTCTCTCAAATCTTTCTCTTTTAAAGAAAGCGCTACCATTTGTTTTTTTAGAATCGGATTGTCGTATTCGTTATGTTTTAATTGTTCAATGTAGATTTGATTGACAATTTTTTTATCGGTGTTTAATTCCGTTAATTTCTTTTCTAAATTTTCGTAGGCTTCTTTTTGTTCAGAAGTTTTTACTTTTTCAACATTAGTTGGGTTAAAATGCAAAGGCGCATCATTAAATTGAAAGAAAACAAACACCAAAACTCCAGTTAAAAGAATAAAAAATTGCATCGGAACTTTCAACAATCCGTTCATGATTAATCCCATTTGGCTTTCTTTTACAGATTTGCCAGAAAGATAACGACCTACTTGCGATTGATCGGTTCCAAAATACGATAGCATTAGAAAAAATCCTCCAGTAATTCCACTCCAAAATGTGTAGCGAGTTTCGGGATTGTATGAAAAATCTAAAATATCCATTTTTCCATTGGCTCCAGCAATGTGCAATACATTTGAAAAATCAACTTCTTCTGGTAAATTCGCTAAAATGTAAAAGAAAATAATGAACATACCACCCATAATCACGAACATTTGTTGCTTTTGAGTCACATTAACGGCTTTTGTTCCACCAGTAACGGTGTATACAATTACCAAAATTCCAATGATTATGTTCAGCATATTCAAATTCCAACCTAAAAGTGCTGACAAAATGATGGAAGGAGCATAAATCGTAATTCCGGTTCCTAAACCTCTTTGGATTAGGAATAAAATAGCAGCTAACGTTCGAGTTTGAATATTAAAACGTTGTTCTAAATATTCGTAAGCCGTGTATACTTTTAATCTGTGATAGATTGGAATAAAAGTATATGCAATTACAATCATCGCTAATGGAAGACCAAAATAGAATTGCACAAATCCCATTCCGTCATGATAGGCTTGTCCTGGTGTGGATAAAAAAGTAATCGCACTAGCTTGCGTAGCCATGACTGAAACCCCAACGGTAAACCAAGGTGTTTCGTTATTATCTAATAAATAATCCTTAACGTTGGCACTGCCTTTGGTTTTTAAAGCGCCATAAATCACGATAAAAAATAGGGTAGTGGATAATACAATCCAATCTAAAATTTCCATATTAGTTGTATATTTCCATTAGTAAATAGAAAACTAAAATATATATAACATTCATTATCAATACGATGCTATAACTTTTTTTCCATTTGTGTTTTTGTTGTTCCATCACTATTTTATTTATCTAAAGCAATCATGTTTGCTAATAATCGATAAGCTCCACTAATACCTTCTGGTAATTCTCTAAAGAAACTCAAACCTGTGTAGATGTAATTTCCTTTACCAAATTTTGCAATTACTAAACCACCAGTTTTTGAAGATTCGCCTTCGTCATTGGAAGCTAAAATAGGAATAAATTCTGAACTCCATTTATTTGGATAGTATAAACCTTGTTCTTGTACCCAACCTGTGAAATCTTTTTCAGTGATTTTGTTGGGTTGATTAAGAACTTTATGATTTGGTGCTAAGAAAGAAACTTTTGCATTTTCATCAGTAACTCGATCTCTTGATAATTCTAAACTGTATGGAGCTATTTCTTTGGTAACCAAATTATTAGTAGTATTGTATTGAATTATTAAATTACCACCTTTTTCTACATATTGGAACAAAATTTTATTCTTGTATTTTAATTCATCAACCACATTAAAAGCTCGAATTCCTAAAATTACAGCATCAAATTGTTGTAGTTTTTCTGTTGAAATTTCGTTCGGATTAATCGTCGATACTTTAAACCCGAGATTTTCTAAATTCTTGTTTACTTCATCTCCAGCGCCCATAATGTAACCAATATTTTTGCCTTTAGTTTCAATGTCTAATTTTACTAATTTAGATTCAGAAGACACTAAAATGGTTTGTTTTGGAATATGTGGATATTGAATCGTAATTAATTTATCATCAAATGTTTGATTACCAATTTGAGCTTTTGCACTCAACTTTGTGGCGATTTCAGGTTTGGTTGGATATAGAGTGAATGTGAATTTTTTCTCTTCGTTTTTACTGGTAATTTCAAACGGAATTTCTTTTGGATTTACTTTCCAATCATTCGGAATATTCAACGATAAAACGCCTTTTGCATTAGCTTTGTGTGCTTTTACTGAAACCGTAATTTCTTTAGATTGTGTACCGTTAAAAATTATAACTTCGGGTTCAATTTTAGTAGTTACATCGGGTAAAACGGTAAAAGGAACATAAGTTTCTCCGTCATCGGGATTATTGAATCTGTAGCAAATATTCTTTACGAATTCAATTGTTTTCCCTTCAATTTCAATGGTGAAAACGACCGGAAAATTAGATGAAACTTCAGGAAGAATACGAATGGATTTATCCGAAACACGATACATTCCTTCGGTTTGTTGTTCTTTTAACCAAAATAAATTTGAATAATCAACCGTTTTTCCAATAACTACATTTTTAAGTTGAAAACTTGTTTTTTCGTTGTTTTTTAAAACAGCATTTTTTGTTTCTAAAGGAAGTTGTAATGCTTTTACAGAAACCAATTTTGCATTCGACTGACTTCTGTTAATGACTTCAATATTGATGTTGAAATTATTATCTTTTGTCGTGGTTTCTGTATCGGCAACGGCTTCCATAAACAAACCGCTACACGCTTCAATAATCTTAATAATTTGTTTTGATTTAATTTCCTTCCAATGCGAATCTTCTAGTTTTTGAATCAAATCATACGCTTTAATCAAATTCGGAATATGAGCTGACGGATTTCCAAAGTTGAAATTCTTTTCAATTTCGTAGAGAATTTTTCCAATTTCATTTCCTCCTTTTACTCGATTCCAAGACGTGTCGATTCCTTCAAAAAGATTGGTGTTGCTTGGTAAATCACCTTTTAAGAGTTCTAAATATTCGGTTTCGTCGCCACGACTTCCAAGCGTTCCAAATCCTTGACATTTGTGCTGACTTCTACTCAAAGCGGCAATTTCGTTGTTACTTTTTCCTTTTAACGGATAATAAACATTGGAATTTATGGCTAATAATTTTGATTTATCTGCATCATCAAAGGCTTCCTGACTTCCGTAAAACCACCATGAAGTGTTGAAAAATATGCGTTTTGGTTGGTGTTTTACTAAATCATATGCTTCCAAACTCAACATAGCCGAAGCCGTGTGATGTCCGTGTGTTGTTCCTGGTGTGTTGTGGCTAAATCGGTTAATGATAATATCTGGACGGAATGTTTCAATCACTTGAATAACATCTTCTATCACTTCATTTTTGTTCCAAATGGAAAATGTTTCATTAGGTTCTTTGGAAAATCCGAAGTCATTAGCACGTGTAAAAAACTGTTCGCCACCGTCAACTTTTCTCGCGGCTAATAATTCTTGTGTTCTAATGGCTCCAAGTTTCTCTCGTAATTCTGTTCCAATTAAATTTTGTCCGCCATCACCACGAGTTAAAGATAAATAAGCCGTTTGTGCATGATAATGATTGGAAAAAAAGGTAATCAATTTAGTATTTTCATCATCAGGATGTGCCGCAATATACAATACTTTTCCTAAGAAATTTAACTTTTGAGTTTCTTCAAAAATTTCTACAGAATTCAGTTTTTGTGGTGCTTGCGCAAATGTTATTATTGAGATAAAAAATATAAGAATCAAGGTAATGCTTCTGTTCATTGAAATGAATTTATTTCAAAAATAAGGAAATTAAAAAAGGAAGTTTTAATCACTTCCTTTTTTAACACTATTTTATAAGTTGATTTAATCAAAAAAATCTCTTTTTTCTGAATTATTTTTCAGAACCGAAATTCCTTTTTGCATCAATAAGTTGTTTGGATAGGTAATCATTTCGCCATTTGAAGACTTTAAGACGACATAAAATGCTTTTATATCCTCAATTTCTCCTTCCACTGGAAAATCTTTATCATGGATTTTGATTTTATCTCCAATTTTAAATGGATACGAAAAGAATAAAATAATTCCAGCCGTAATGTTACTCAAAATTGACCATTGTGCAAAGGAAGCTACTCCTACAACTGCAAAAATAGAAGAGATGAAAAGTAGAATTTGGTCTTTTTTTACGCCCCAAATAATAACAATTGAAATCAACGCTAAAATACCTAATATTAAGTTTATATATTTGATTACAAGGTTAGTACGATGTTCTAAGATTTCGTTCAAAGTAGCATATTTTAACACCAATTTGTTAGAAATAAAGCGCAAAATGAAATAAATAAACAATACAATAAAAGTTGCTATTTCTTGATCTAAATATGGATTTTCGATAAGTTTAAGCATATTGCATTAATTTTTGAAATAATATTTCGGTTGGCAATCCTACTACGTTAGTGTACGAACCTTCAATTTTCAAAATTCCGATTAAACCTATCCAATCTTGAATTCCGTAGCTTCCTGCTTTATCAAACGGTTTGTAATTATTTAAATAATAAGTAATGGTTTCGTCAGATATATTAGCAAAAGTAACTTTGGTAACACAATGAAAAACATCAGTTTTATCAATAGATTTTAAACAAATTGAAGTGATTACTTCATGTGTTTGATTAGCCAATTGTTGTAACATTTTAAATGCATCGTCATAATTTTTTGGTTTACCCAATGCTTTTCCGTTTAACCAAACAATGGTATCACTCGTAACTAAAATATCGTTTTCTTCCAATTCATTTTCGAAAGCACTCGCTTTTAATTCGGCTAAGAAATTCGTGATTTCTTCTGCTTGTAAATGTTCAGGATAGATTTCTTCAATTTCTTTTAAGCGAATGGTGTAATGTAAATCCATTTCCTTAAAAAACTGCTGTCTTCTTGGCGAACCCGAAGCTAGAATGATGTTGATTCTATTTAATTTTTCTTTAAGCATTGGCTAATTTTAAATTAAAAACTATAACAGCAACCGATAAAATTCCGAAAAACAATATGATTTTCAAAACCAAATTCAAGTGATGAAATTCTTTTTTAGTGACAGCATTTAGTAATTTCACACCAAAATAAATTAGTGGACCAACGATTAAAAACATAGCATAATACACTACATAATCCAATTCAAATAAGTTTGAATTTACATAGTAAGCTAATATTGCAATTGCAACTACTGTTAAAACACCAACAATTATCTTAGTTTTTTGAATTCCAATAGCAATGGGTAACGTATTAATTCCCGATTGATAATCGCCATCTATATCTTCTAAATCTTTTATAATTTCACGAATTAAATTGATGATAAAAGCAAAAATGGCATAATGCATTAAAATATCAAAAGCTTCTTTCATTCGGAAACGATTATCATTATCAATTGCTGGTAATATATCGAATAATCCAATGATAATTATACTTGTAGAAAGAATTAACGCCACTACAACATTTCCAAGAACTGGAATTTGTTTGAAACTTGTAGCATACATATAAAGTAAAGTAGCGACCAAAATAAACATCGAAGCAAATGTAGGTTTGTAAATAACATTGGATAAATAAAATCCGATTCCAACACCCACAATGGTTAATCCAATGTACCAATTATAAGCCACTGTTTCCGGAATTGAAACACCCACCACACGGTTTTGAGGTTTAGCAATTTCGTCGGTATCTTGATCCATAATATTATTGATGACATAGCCACCAGCAGCAATACAAACCGTTGTAATGACTAACAAAATGTAATTAAAATCCGTCAAGGCTAAATCAACATACGATTGTCCTAAAAATAAATAACGGAAAACCAATTGCATGAAGGCTAGCATTAGTAAATTTTGGAATCGAATTAGTTTTAAGTATTTCATGTTTGTTTTTTTGTTTCAAGTTTAAAGTTTGTCTTTTGAAATTGAATTTTCTCTTACTTTTGTTAATCGTAACGGGCATCAAAATGTTCCATCCATTTGCCTTGGACTTTCATTACTTGTTCTATGACATCACGAACAGCACCTTTTCCTCCTTCTACATGCGAAATGTATTTAGAAAGTCCTTTTATTTCTGGAACTGCATTTTGAGGACACGTTGGTAATCCTACTAATTTCATTACGTGATAATCTGGAATATCGTCTCCCATATATAACACGTTTTCTGGTTTGATATTGTAAATATCTGTGAATTCTTTGAAGGTTTCTACTTTATCAGAAACACCAAGATGAATATTGGTAATTCCTAAATTTCTCAAACGAACACGAACTCCTTCATTGCTTCCGCCTGAAATAATACAAACGGTGTAGTCATTTTCAACAGCGGCTTTCATCGCATAACCATCTCTAATGTTCATATTGCGAAGCATTTCTCCTGTTGGCGTTATGTGAATAGTTCCGTCGGTTAATACACCATCTATGTCTAAGATGAAAGTGGTGATTTGGTTCATGAGTTCTTTATAACTTTTTGACATGTTGTATCGATTGTGTAAGTAATTGATATAGGTTTTTATATTCGGAATTTTCTAAGAAATCTAGATGTTTTTCAATGGTTTTAGTGTCGTTTCGTAAGGCCGGACCCGTTTGTGCTTCTTTTGGAGAAAGTTCCATGATTTTATGGGCTGTTTCCTGAATAAGCGGATGCAATACTTCAAACGGAACGTTATTTTCTTTGCAAATCTCATTTCCAATTTGGTACAAATGATTCACAAAATTACAAACAAAAACGGCAGCCACATGCAAACTTTTACGTTGTTCTGAATTAATTCTCATTACTTTTTGTGAAATACAATTCCCTAAATTTTCTATAAGTTGGTAATCTGCTTCATTTTCAGCTTCCAAGCAAATGGGAATAGGAGAAAAATCGATTTTCTTACTTTTAGTAAACGTTTGTAACGGATAAAAAATACCTTTTCGATTCTTATCATTCAAAATAGAAAACTCAGATGAACCCGATGTATGCAATACCAAACGATTTTCGAAAGGTAATTGCGCTGAAACTTCAGCAATAGCGTTATCTGAAACCGAAATAATATACAAATCAGCTTCAGTAATTTTTTGATAATCTGAGGTAATTTTGTTTCTATGAAGCAAATGTGATAAATGACTTGGCGTACGAGCAAATACTTGCACTAAATCTGTATTTTCAGTCTTTAATAACACCTGAATTAAGTGTTGTGCTACATTTCCAGAACCGATAACTACAACTTTTATCATGAGGTAAAAATAGTAAATTTTAAGTAAATTTTGTAATCAAATTACTTTTAGATTATGCTTTAATATTTACTTAATTGTTTTGGATGGATGACATTGTTTTAAAAGTTAGATTAAACCCAAAGTTATTAATAAATTATTTATCCTTGTTTTTGGATTTAGTAGAGAAGGGTGAAAATAAGTTATAGGGATGTGGTTATGTAAAGACAAAAGTTCAAACTGTTGGATTTATAGAAATTTAGTATAACCAAAAAAGAAGACATTCTGTTTTAAATTATATGAAAATAGAAGAATTTAATAGTCAATCAATATAAAAATGTTACTTAACTTAAATTTCATTTTTCATTTTTAAATCCTTTTTTTTCTATTTTTTCTAATAAGACTTTATTGGTGTAATTGATCATTGTAATTATAATTTCTTCATTATTAGCTTTTTTTCCTTCAATAACGTATATTTTTCCTTTTTTATATGGTTCATTGCTTTTTCCAAAATCTACATCACCATAACGTAAACTTTGTTTAATATCTTCCATTGTAACCCATTTTTCGTCTAAAGATTTCTTTGCTAACGAGTCAATATCTAAAGATTTACTTCTTAAATCTTTTAAAACGCGACAATTTGGTAAATAGCAAAATTCTACCCCTTTGTCATTCGCTTTTGTTTTTAAAAACCATATTACAAATATTGCTCCTAAAAATAATCCAAATAAATAATAGGCTAAACGAAACTGAAACTTCATAATAGTTAATTTGTACAAAATTAGTATAAATTATATACATAAATACGTAAAATTTGTAGCGATTTGAAAGAATATTAAAAAACAATCAAGTTGATATCTCGGTATTCTAAATTAAACCAATCAGCAATGGCTTTATTAGTTAAAACTCCATGATAAGAATAAATTCCATGTTTTAAACCTCTGTTGCAACGAATGGCTGTTTCAATTCCTCCATCATCCGCAATGTGCAATAAGAATGGAGAAATGATATTACTTATCGATATAGAAGCCGTTTTAGAATAACGAGAAGGAATATTTGGCACACAATAATGAATTACACCATTTTTAATAAAAGTAGGCTTTTCATGCGTGGTTACTTCTGATGTTTCAAAGCAACCTCCAGTATCAATACTAACATCTACAATAACAGCACCTTTTTTCATATGTTCTACCATAGTTTCGTTAACTACAATTGGTGCACGATTTTTACCTTTCATAGCACCAATAGCTACATCACAACGTCTTAATGCTTTTAAAAGCGATTTTTCTTGTATAGTTGAAGTAAAAATTCTTTGATTTAATGTGTTTTGTAAACGACGTAATTTGGTAATTGAATTGTCAAATACTTTCACTGTTGCACCTAATCCTAAAGCAGTTTTTGCAGCGTATTCGGCAACTGTTCCAGCTCCAATGATGACTACTTTTGTAGGTGGTACTCCTGTAATATTTCCAAACAACAATCCTTTTCCAATATTTTCACCAATCATTAATTCTGATGCAATTAAAATTGAGGCTGTTCCTGCAATTTCAGATAGTGATTTTACCGCTGGATAAGAACCATCTTCATCTTTTATGAATTCAAAAGCTAAAGCGGTAATTTTTTTTGTGGATAAAGCTTCAAAATATTCTTTTTTCTGTGTCTTTAATTGAATTGCTGAAATTACAATAGTTTGCGAATTCATAATTTCAAGTTCGGCTAGAGTAGGAGGTTCCACTTTTAAAATCATTGGGCAACCCAATACTTTTTTCGTGTCTTGTGTAATTTCGGCACCTGCATCACTATATTCTTTATCAGTATAACTTGAACATTCTCCAGAACCAGCTTCAATCATTACACGATGTCCATGAGAAACTAATGAAGAAACCGCATCTGGTGTTAAGCAAATACGACGTTCTTGATAAGATGTTTCTTTTGGAATTCCTATGAACAACTCACTTTTATGTCTCGCCATTTCTAGCTTTTCTTCTTGTGGTAGTAGTTGAGATTTTGAAAAAGGACTATAAATAGACATGATATGTTGTTTTTTGCGGTTCAATTTAGGAATAATTTTTATAGAGACAAAGAGAAAGGATGGGATTTTTTTAATTCTTTAAAATCAATTCTCTTTTTCCATCCGCCATCACTTTTATTGAGATACTAGCGTGGTCAATTGGAATTAAATTTGGTGTTTTTTCTGGCCATTCAATAAAACACCAATTGTCGGAATAAAAATATTCATCTAATCCCATGTTGTAACCGTCTTCTTCAGAATTCAATCGATATAAATCAAAATGATATACGATTTCTCCTTCAAACGTTTGATATTCATTTACCAAAGAAAATGTTGGACTACTCGAATTATCTTTTACATTTAATTCTTTTACCAATTCTTTAATTAAAGTTGTTTTTCCAGTGCCCATTTGTGCGTGAAATGTAATTATTTTTTTTAATGAAGGTGTGGCTAATATTTGCTTGGCAACTTTTGTTATTTCGTCTAATGAAAAAATTATTGTCATATAATTATTCTTAATTTACTCAACACTATTATCTCGGTTCTAAAACTAAAAACGGAATTACCATTTCTTCTAACGAAATTCCTCCGTGTTGATAGGTATTTCGGTAATAACTCACATAGTGATTGTAGTTATTAACATAGGCCAAAAATAAATCGTTTTTTGCAAAAATAAAAGAGCTACTCATGTTAAGTGCAGGCAATCCAATTTTCTTCGGATCTTTTACTGCGTAAACGTCTTTATCTTCATAAGTTAAGCTTCTTCCCGTTTTATAGCGAAGGTTTAAACTTGTGTTTTTATCACCAATAACTTTCGACGGATTTTTACAATTAATAGTTCCGTGGTCAGTTGTTATAATCAATCTAAAACCAAGTTGTTGCGCTTGCTGAATCATGTCTAAAAGCGGAGAATTCTTAAACCAACTTACTGTTAATGAGCGATAAGCCTTATCATTTGATGCTAATTCTTTGACCACGTCCATTTCAGTTTTTGCATGGGAAAGCATATCCACAAAGTTGTAAACAATAGTCGTTAAATTGTTGTTTTTTAACGATTTGAAATTGTCTGCAAGTTTTTTTCCCGAAGCAAAATTGGTTATTTTATAATATTCTTGTTTGATGTTTAATCCTAAACGTTTTAATTGCTCCGTTAAAAATTCGGCTTCAAATAAATTTTTTCCACCTTCATCTACATCATTTTTCCAATATTGCGGAAATTTCTTTTCCATTTCTAAAGGTGTTAAACCAGAGAAAATGGCATTACGCGCATATTGTGTAGCAGTTGGTAAAATAGAGAAGTAGCTCACTTCTTTTTCTAATTTGTAGTGATTGTTTACGATACTTTCAAATGCTTTCCATTGATCATAACGTAAGTTATCAATTACAACAAATAGAATGGGTTTATCTTTTTTACGGATTTCAGGTGCAACTAATTCACCAAAAATTTCATGTGATAGAACAGGTTTATCAGCTTTTGGTGTAAACCAATCTTCATAATTACGTTCAATGAATTTACCAAATTGTGCATTGGCTTCGGATTTTTGACTTTCCAAAATTTCAACCATACTTTGGTCTTCAATATTTTCAAGTTGTAGTTCCCAAAATAATAGTTTTTTATATAATTCAATCCAATCTTCATAGGTGCGAACCATGGCCATTTCCATCGCAATTTTGCGGAATTCTTTTTGGTAGTCCAAAGTGGTTTTCTCTGAAACCAATCGCGAATGATCTAAATTTTTCTTCAAACTCAATAAAATCTGGTTTGGATTTACTGGTTTTATTAAATAATCGGCAATTTTAGAACCGATGGCTTCTTCCATGATATATTCTTCTTCACTTTTAGTAATCATAATTACTGGAACTGAAGATTTTTTTTCTTTGATTTCGGCTAAAGTTTCTAAACCACTTAAACCAGGCATATTTTCGTCTAAAAAAACAATATCAAAATTTCCTGTATCGAATAAATCAATAGCGTCTTGACCATTGTTACAAGTAGTTACGTGGTAACTTTTCTTTTCTAAAAAAAGAATATGTGGTTTTAATAAATCAATCTCGTCATCTACCCAAAGTATTTTTATCTGGCTCATTTTTTCTTAATTTGCGTGCAAGTTAGTACTTATTAAACGATGACTGTATTAAAATTTGTATAAAATTTTAACTTATTTCCATAAAAAAATCCTGACAACATCAGGATTAAATTATCTTTTTAATAACTCTTAATTTATGTGTGTGTCTATTAACGTCTGCGTTGTAAATTCCTAAATGATCTAGACGATCAATTCGCACTTTTCCTGAAGCATGAATAATGTAATTGTTTTCCATCATAATACCTACGTGAATAATGTTTCCTTCCTCGTTGTCAAAAAAGGCTAAATCACCAGGTTCACTTTCTTCAATAAAACTTAGAGGCTCACCCTGTGTAGCTTGTTGCGAAGCATTGCGAAGTAAATGATAGCCGTTTAATTTGTAAATCATTTGAGTAAACCCTGAACAATCAATTCCAAATGGAGATTTTCCACCCCATAAATAGGGAGCATTCAAATACATAAAGGCTGTTTTTACTAATTCTGATTTTGGCTTTTCACCATAAACTTTCAGGCCTTCAAAACTATAATTATTCGTATTTATTTCTTTATTTTCTAAAAATGACAAAGACGCGCCTAAAGGAATTGGTGTTAATTGATTATCTGGTGTTGTAATATACTCGATTAAATCAACATTTAAAATATTTGGTGCCTCGTTTAAAAACAAATATTGCTTTTCGTTAATAGGTTGAAATTGTTTATTATCTATCCATCCTATATAACCATCATAGGCTAATTCTACTTGTGCCCATTTTGTAGTAAACTCAATAATTTTAAAGTGTTCTCCAAATAACAATTGCGAAACTTGCTCACTTCTATCGCTGGCTTCGGCTCTAATTGGTACAATGGCTAAATTACAAATTCCAAACATTTATTAAATTATTTACGCTCTTTCAATAACAATAGCAGAAGCACCACCACCACCATTACAGATTGCAGCCGCACCAATTTTTGCGTTATTTTGATTTAAAACATTGATTAATGTTACGATAATTCTTGCACCTGAACAACCAAGAGGATGTCCTAAAGATACTGCGCCACCGTTTACATTTATTTTAGAATTATCTAATCCTAGTATTTTTGCATTTGTTAATCCAACAACAGCAAAAGCTTCATTAAATTCAAAGAAATCTACATCTGAAATAGATAAACTGGCTTTTTCTAATGCTTTTGGTAAAGCTTTTGCAGGAGCTGTTGTAAACCATTTTGGTTCCTGAGCTGCGTCTGCGTATGATTTAATGTACGCCAAAGGAGTTAATCCTAAAGCTTGTGCTTTTTGTTCGCTCATTAATACTAAAGCCGCAGCACCATCATTAATTGTTGAAGCATTTGCAGCTGTAACCGTTCCGTCTTTTCTAAAAACTGGAGTTAATGAAGGAATTTTATCTAATTTAACGTTAGTGTATTCTTCATCCTTTGTTATAACAATTGCATCACCTCTTCTTTGAGGAACCTCTACTGGAACAACTTCTGCATCAAATTTACCTGCTTCCCAAGCAGCAGTTGAACGTTCGTAAGACTGAATTGCGAAGTTATCTTGATCTTCTCTAGTGAAGTTATATTCTGAAGCACATAAATCAGCAAAAACACCCATTGCGTTGTTATCATAAGCATCAGTAAGTCCGTCTTTTTGCATACCATCAACTAAAGAAGTTGGTCCAAATTTCACGCCATTTCTTAAATGTATATAATGTGGAATTAAACTCATATTTTCCATTCCACCAGCAACTACAATTTCTGCATCACCAGCCATGATAGCTTGAGCACCTTGCATAACGGCTTTCATACCCGAAGCGCAAACTTTATTTACAGTAGTACAAACAACATTTTCAGATAAACCAGCATATAAAGCGGCTTGTCTTGCAGGTGCTTGTCCGTTCCCAGCTTGAATTACATTACCCATTAACACTTCGTCAACAAGTTTTGGATCTAAATTAATTTTGTTTAAAGCACCTTTGATAGCTGCTGCTCCTAATTTTGTAGCAGATACACTTGATAAAGCCCCCATAAAACTTCCAATTGGAGTTCTTACGGCAGAAACTATAACTACTTTTTTACTCATGATTGATGATTTTTAATTTGAATTGCGAATTTACTAATTTTATTCTAATTTGGGTAAATAAATTGCCATAATTCTAACAAAAATAAGAAGCAAAATAGACTCTTGATAATTTGTATTAATGATTATAAATTTGAAAAGGATTTAAATGATCTGTTCTTTTTGAATAATGTTATTATATTGAATATAAGCGCTTTTAATATTTTTAATTAAAATTTAATAAAAATAATTAATTAATTAGTTGTATATTAACTAATGAAAACATACATTTGCAACCGTAAAAAAAATAATTCTTGAACTAGAATTAAAGGAGAGGTGCCGGAGTGGTAACGGAGCAGATTGCTAATCTGTCGACGGGTAACCGTCGCCAGGGTTCGAGTCCCTGTCTCTCCGCTTTTGTCTTCGGGGTGTAGCGTAGCTCGGTTATCGCGCCTGCTTTGGGAGCAGGAGGCCGCAGGTTCGAATCCTGCCACCCCGACCAAAATATAATAGGTTGCGTAGCTCAGCTGGATAGAGCAACTCACTTCTAATGAGTAGGTCCCAGGTTCGAATCCTGGCGCGATCACTCTTAAAGACCCACTAAGAGTGGGTTTTTTTGTTTTTAGACAGTGTCTTGTATAATTGTAGATACGGGATTAAGTCCAAAACCTGTGGACTGGGTTAATTATACGATTCAATCTCCATTAGTCTTTTAGTAAAAAGAGTTCCTTATAAGTTTCATAACTTTGTTCAAAGCCTTAATCCCCGAATTAGAAAATTGAATATTTTTTTGTGCAATTAGATGTTTAGTTTTTTGAACTAAACTATTTACTGTTCGGTACACGTTTTCCGAACCATCATCAGTTATGAAAGTCAAAGTATTAGACATTTCAATTTAGCTTGAAGACTTACAATTTAGAATTATCGATAAAAATTTAGTTTACAGCTTTGGCTTTGTTTATCCAAAAGAGGTTTAAATTATCATAAACGATAGGTTTTGATGCTTCTTGTTTGGTGAGTTGTTTTAACTCAAATGCAGCGTTAAGAATATTTTCTATATGGTAATCTTCTTTAACTTCATAAGGTCTATATTCTGTTTTTAAATTTATATTGAATAATTTTGCTGTTGAATTTGCCCAAAAGGCTTTCCAACCGCTTTTGTATTCTTTAATTAGGTTATAAGTAGAAACTCCTGTTTGTCTATTGATTAATTTTACAAGAATTTGACCATCTTTGCGAGAAAGTTTTTTAAGCCTTGGTTCAAATTCTTCTTCTAAATATTTTTCAACTATTTTAAAATATTTCTTTTTTTCTTTATCGGTTTTTAATTTAGCCATGGTTACATTCATTTGTGTTAACTTATCTGCTGTAAGTTTTGCATAGGGATATACTCTAAAAATTCTACGTTTTAAAATTAGTTTTGCTTTTCGATCCTCGTCGTTAACGATAGAAACACCATCGGGAGAAACTACAATTTCTCTTAATTCCATAGAATAAATAATTGACGAATCTTGAGCTGTCATTACTAATGTATCTTTCTCGATTTGTGAAAAAACGTTAAGAATAAAAAATAGTATTAGTAAGATTGCGATTTTTATTTTACACATATTATAATTGCTTGTTTGGAAAATGTAACATCAAAAAGTAAACCAAAATTATTGAATTTATATAAAACTAATCATTGTTGTCTTATAAAAATTGATAAAAAAGAAGTCAATTTAATGGACTCTTAAAACTTATCATAATTTTGTGGTGCAAAAAAACAAATGACGATGAGCGAAAGTACATATTTTTTTAATAAATCTGTTTTACTTAATTTTTATTGATTATCCGTTTTTTGTCATAACCCTGTAATTCCAGCAATTACTAATCTGTCGAAGAGTTTTTCTTCAAAATACCTTCTATTTAGCTT
>Ga0075152_10001115_pt1 | contig 19388 bp, 26 predicted proteins | sample JI61114C2DNA_FD_70964 | JGI IMG/M metagenome (GOLD analysis project Ga0075152, IMG submission 70964) | Wastewater effluent complex algal communities from Wisconsin, to seasonally profile nutrient transformation and Carbon sequestration -... | ecosystem: Engineered > WWTP > Effluent > Algae...
AATTGGGACATATGAGGGATCATTCTATGCAAACTTCATACAAGGGAGAGGTGTGCTAAAATTGGTGAACTCAACTTACGAGGGTTGGTTTTACAAGAATAAAAAACACGGAAAGGGAAAACTGTGCTACAGCAATGGCGATACCTATGAAGGGGAGTTCTCGAACGACATGAAATAGGGATTGGGTACTTTCACTTGGAGCAGCGGAGAGATCTACATCGGTAATTTCCACATGGACCTGCAGCACAACCACGGAAAGTTACAACTGACCGATGGGACTGTTATTGAAGGAGAATGGCGTAACGGTTTCCCACCAGAATAACTCTGAAGCAGCCTTGTTCCCTTTGCGTACTCTGAAAGTTAATTCGCCGAACTCGCCAAATTTTGAAAGTTTCAAAAGATTAGCAAAAATGCTATATTGGAGAGTCAGTGTCAGATGTGTTGGATCTTGCTAGCCACCACCTTCTTGATTTCCTTGGTAAGTTTTTCTTTTCCAATTTGGCGATAGTCGATAGTACATTTATGCTCCTCCGGCATTCTGTGCATGTTGCAGAAGGTTAGTCCACATCGGCAGTCGATTCCCAACAGTCCCACCTTTTTGCTGCATTGGCTGCACCTCGATTTGTCCACCTACATAACATCAAGTCGCACCTGTTTGGGAGCAGCTAAAGAGAGGTCCTTGGAAGGTTATGTTGACGTGATTTCCTTTTTGGGCGTTTCAAAGTTCTCTCCGACCACGGACCGTTTGTCTTCCTCATTCTTCTTATTTCTTCATAGGGCGATGGTGTACTTGAAGCAACCAGAGCATAGCCAATCAAAGGCTTCACTAGCAAAGAAGCTTTTGCAGGTGCCGCAGTAGCGCTCAGTGGGCTGTTCAGGTTTTGAGAGGTCCATGGAACGAAGAGTTAGTTATTAAAATTATTCAGGGGACGTTTTGTCGACGCTTAAAATTACATTCTGCGCGCCTATCGGTACTTTACAAGCAACTACACACACCTACAAGTCATACTTGACGCACCAGTTCATGGTCCTTCCAAACTCCCGAAATTGGCCGCTCCCGGGTATAAAGAGTTGCCTCGCCGTTAGCCCTGCCGTTTACAAACTTGCCAATGAAAGTACACCCTCCAAAGGAGAGACTTCCCAAGCCATCGATCATCCCATTCTTGAATTAACCGTCGTAGACCCACGAGTCACTATAGAATTTTCCGCGACCTTCGAATACTCCTCGCTTCCACATCCCCTTATAAACCTCCTTATTTTTCTGAATGAGCACATCGAAGCCGTTATAGATAGGCGGAGTATAAGTAATGTTCAGCACTAGTTATGGCAGGTCGGGGACAACGAGACCTTAGCTTACGATTGTTCGCTTGAAACTATCGCTGATGCGAACAAAGCTACTGCTATTACTGGTGTTGTTATTACAGTAACTGAGGTTATGCTTGCTTGAAGTGAGTACAGGCTTCTCTTGGCGTTCCTTGTCCGGTCTACTATTCATTCGCTTCTCCTCAAAGTTCTTCTTGTAGAGCACTGATGAACGTGTTTTGCTGGTCTTCTGATCCCCATTCACAATCTGTCGATAAGCACTAGCTGTTGGACTGATCTGGTTTTGTCGGTTTGCTGAAGTAGTGTTTTCGATGACGGGAGTAAATGACTTCTTCCCTTTGGGAGTGCTGCATTGGAAGTAGGGTTGATAGTGTTTTGGACTTACAGAATGCTCTGATTATCTCATTTACAAATACGAACGAGTGTTGCTACGTGAGGCGAGAGGCTGTGGCTGGCCCTCCAATATTTCAGTTTTTACGATAGTGTCCCCATTCTTTTTCTTCATCTCCTTTTCCAGATATACGATTGCCTTGCGTAATTTATCGACGTCATCTTCGTGCTTAGTTTGAAGGATCTTCAGCGTATCGAGGTGTTATTCGTTCAGTTCTCTCATCGCTTCCAACCGTTTAGCCTCTTCCCGACGAACTGTCACCTTAACTATCGATACGAGATCACCAAAAGAATTTTCGACCTCTGATTTCCATTGTAACAGACTGGCGTGATACTCAGCTAGTCCCAACAAACCCTTCCTCAGCCCCTCCAGCTCGCCTTTCAGTTCCGTAATAAACTTCCTAACTAACACCTTGCTCTCCTCATACTGTTTAATTTCCTCAAGCTCCTGCATGAAGCAGCGCTGCAACCCGCCAAGTTCCTTCGCTTTGGCTGAAAGAAAGTCCTCAAGGGACCCAAGCTTTTCCTCGTTGGCAAACAGATGGTCATCGATCTGTTCGAGATTGCTGCTGAGAATCCGATTGAGCTATTCGTTTATCATTAAAACTATTACTGGTTTGGCTTGGGTGAGCAGCTTTCACAAATCAACCAATGAGAACCGAGCACTGACATAACAGTTGCGTTAATTACCCAGGAGAGCCCGACTATACTATATAGTCACTTCCAACAACAATAGATGAAGAAGAAGATGCCACTCAAGGACCCACTGGTGTTCCTGCAGGTGCTACTCTACATCAATAGCTTCTACATCAACGCTGTTGACTGCTATACTCAGGAGACTGGTTCCCTTGTCAAGTTGGTGTTCCTCAGCATCATTCATGTCATGGGTGTATACAGTCTCTACTGTTCAGGCTCGGTAAATACTGCTCCCGCGAATGAAAGTCAGAAGACGGATAGCAGTAACTGCCGCACATGTAAAAAGTAGGTTGCAGTTCGAGACCACCACTGCATCTACATCGGACAATGCGTCGGAGTCAACAATTACAAGCACTTCTTCAGCTACCTCTTCTACTCCTACCTCACTGCCACCACGAACCTGTATAATTCGTACCATCAACTCATCAAGACCCCGCTATCGTTCAAAGACATGTACGAATTCTACTCCTTTTGGTTCAAGTTACGCTTTTTAGTGTTTACGCTGAGTGCCATTTGGTTTGCCTTCTTCACCGGTCAACTGATAGCCTACCAACTTTACATGATCCTCAACAACATGACGGCGAGGGAGCACAAAAAGCAATGTAAAGACCTCACCTATACCTTCAAATCCACCATAATGGCTTTGTTTAACACTAAAAAACGACAGGAAATGAAGGAGACATTCGCCAATCGTTGGATGGTCTTCTTCCGCTCACGCTACGAATTTTTGTTTTGTGAGATAGAAGAAGGGCCACCAAATACGGAAAGCACCCTCAAGGAACAGCCATAAAAACAAGGTAGCAGGCAGTAATGATCCTATCTGTAACAAATAGTCAAGTTGGAAAGCTCAGCATAATACTTATACTACATGTCTTATCGTCGCTCGCAGCGCAACGGTAAAATCATTCGCTACGAGAGCAAGCAAAGGGATGTCACCATAACCAAGGCGACAGAGGAGGCCAGTATGGACGACATCTACATGCAGCTTCGACGAGACGTTAAACGCTCCTCAATAATTACTCGGTTGCAGCAGAAAAAGAATGGCAGTGTAGCTGGAAGGCGCAATACCGATGTCAAAAGACCACCTGACGAGTAGCTTACCAAAGCAGAGGGCTTGCGTTAGCTGAGAAAAATTTACGAGCGGGAACAGCAGACCATCGGCGAGATCCTTCAGTAGCAACAGCAACGACTAAAGCCGTCCCGAAAAGAGTAACGGAGCGACCCAGCAAAAATGTAAATTCCCAGCTAATACCAGAAAGTAGGGACTGCTCGGTGAGTTCAAGTACTACGAGAGGATGGAGAAACCATAGCTCATTGAAAAGTTAATTGCTCTGGAGTACCTTACACAGAAGCTGTACAAACGCAACAAGTTTCTTGAGGAGCATGTGGTCGATCCCCAGTTCAAGCTGCAACAGGAGAGAGCAAGTCCCAGCAGCTTGCTCAATCGCACCTTATACTGACGTGCCTTAACTATCTTTAAGCAACAGAACAATCAGTCTATGACTACCCTGTTGTTGGTGACACCTTTGATATCGATATCAATGGGGTCGTTGGGGGAGCACACCCACTCAGAGTCCTCAATCACAAACTTATAGAGGTAAGTGCCTGGCTGCAGCACCAATGTTATCCTCCATAGCAGCGAGAAGGAGTCGTATTTGAGATGCTGCTGGTTTTTCCAGTTGTCCCAATCACCGGCGATGCGAATCTACTTTGGTCTTGGCAGTCGTTAAGTATGGAAGGTAAATTCGTACTTCTTTGCTTCGAGTCGTTGGGCGCTCAGTAATACATTATCGAAGGTCTTCTTAATTTCGTTTTGGCTTGACCACACAGTGCCCTCCACCTTTTCAAACATTTTGCTGTCGGGTTTGACTTTCTCAATTTCCTCGCTCTTGATGCTCTGCATTTCCTTATCAACCATGTTCCACTGTACAAAGATTTTGTCGTGCATGCGATGAAACTCGTTGTTCCAAGCCTTAGCAACATCCTCAACGTCGATAACAGATTGTACTGCGTTCTCGCGCAACTTATCGTAATGCTGCGGGTTCTTATAGCAGTTTAGAGCCCGTTGAATGCACTGCCGGAAGTCGTCTGGAGTGTAGTTCAGGAAGTTGAAACCGTTTCCTTTCTCGGTTTTATAGTCGTATTCGAAGACAGTGTCCTTTAGGCCACCAGTTCGGAACGAAATAACTGGCGTTGCGCCAGAAAAGAACTCATGCTGGACTATTCCTCCAGGCTCGAATAACGATGGCATCATTCCGAAGTCACTTCCGATGTTGATTAGGGGCCCATCTTCAAAGAACATGTTGGGATCAGCCCAGACATTCTTAGGGTACTTGCCGCGTAGGTACAACATCCTGTCTGCACAAAACTTTCCATACTATTCACGAGGATCGCTAGGGCCACCAATGAGGAAGTGCAGTTTGAAGTTATTTTCATAGAGTAATCTTTCAGCAACCTCGAGAATGAGGTGAACTCCCTTTTGCTTTGTGACACGTCCAACGAAAGATAGCACTGGTATGGAGTTTTCGATGTTTTCACATTTGAAGTACTTCATTTGAATCTGCTTCTTGGCTTACAGATGGTTGCCGGGTGTCTTGGTCTGCAGAATCAGTGTTCTTTCGTGACGGCGCACACCATTCGGAAAGGAGAATGGGTTTGGATACTTCCACAGCACACTCGATAGTGGGGAATCTTTCAGCAGATCGTACTTGTAGGAATGGGAGACGGTCCCCCAATTGTCACTTGTGGATAACGCGCAACGGGATGGGTTAATTACAGTCTTGCTACCATCTGGATCAATTGTCCAGTCACGAGGCAGCTGAATCAGCCAATTCAGATCTCCTTCAGCATACTTTGGATAGAGTCTCCCCTCATACAATGGATCCAAGTTATGAACAATATGCATGAACTTGGTTCCTTTGAACACATCCGGGTAACGACCATTCTTGACATAAGCACTCACGAAACCACAGAACCAGTCGTTCGTAACTATAGTTGACGGGAACACTTTGGTCTGACAGAAGGCTTCCAGAGAAGCCAGTGCGAAGAACACAAGTTGTTTGGTGACATACACTGCATCTTCTCCCCGATACGGGAACGAGAAGAGGTCGCTGTTGTGCAGCCACAAGTAGGAAACCCCGTTGAGCTTGCCAGTATGTAACCCGATTTCATATTTTATGCCGGCTGACCAGACTGTGATGTTACGGTCGTATTTGAAGCCGTCTGCTGCTAGATAGCCAGTCTGCCCCTTCTTGTTATACTCGTAGTAGGGTGACACAACAATGACCTCTTCACCGATCTTCGCAAGCTCCTTGCTAAGTTCATCAACCATGACACCCAGCCCACCGACAGTGCTCCACTTCCCGATTTCAGGAGTGATGAAGGCTATGGGCCCAAGTTTATTCTCGACTATGAGCCGATCGAGTACTGTTAACATAATCTCTGGAGCCACAGCTCGGTATTCCGTCACAATTTTTTTGAAGTACCCAAACAACTTAAACACTTTCTGCCGGTTGTGCCAAAATTCGTGGGTCTTGGAAATGATAGTGTTGAGTTCGAGTTTGTTGATGTTGATGCTGTTCTCAAATAGATACAACAGACTGTTCATGAAGGTACCGATGTTCGGCTGGGAATCCACAAGCTTAATGAGATTGTTGGTGAGGGCACTGGAATAAATCCACTTAGCTGGCGATTAGTTTATCCGTTTGGCTAATCTCCTATTAGAGCACTCGTAGGCCTAGTTTAGCTTACTGCCATTGCGGTGAATCAGAATCTACCACAACAGGCTACGGTAGCCTTGCAGCTGCACCTCAATCTTCGACCGGATGAATTCGTCCAGTACATAGAAGTTATCCTTGTCTGCGCCTGGCTCGAATACGTTTCGTATTTCCACAACAATGTTGGAATTTTCATAATTCGGGAAGAGGTACTTAAGGGATTTGAGGTTAAAGCTCATTTGCACTGGGCCTTCGTTGAAATTAATGGCCACCAAAGCGAGTTCCTTTGAAGTCCACCGAACAAAAGCGATAACGTGGGTGTGGAAACCGTACTGATGCTAGGCTTCCACTGACAGGAGCTTGCCCTTTTTGAGTACTCCGTACTTACTGCGCAGTTCCCTCCTATGCTTGTAATGCTTGAAGATTTCCTTGAGGTTATAGCCATACTAGGGTCCAACTTCTTTCACGAAAGACTCCTGCAACCTCACAATTTCATGTGCGTCTTTGACCGAAGAGTTTAAGAAACTACTGGAACTACTGTCCGATAGCTGCTCATAGCCAAAGAATTTTGAGTCAATGCTTTTCAGAGCGAGCGACTCACTCTCAGAGTTGCTACCTACCAAGATCTTTTTGTCCTTGTTGACTGTCGAAGAAAAGAGCATTGTAGCTTTGGTTCGGTATGCCTCACCTTCCAACTCTCCGATGAACGTCATTGGAAGGTCTGGTAGGAAGAAGAACAGGTCGACAACAGCCCATGTTGCCCTTTTGTAGAGGAAAGCCGGGTATGGCCAGGAATTGGACGTGGTTGATTGGATTACGATTGATCCTTTAGGCATGGTCTTTACAGTTTCCTCGTACCACTTCTTCAGACTCACCACTGTCTTTGGTTCTATCTTGCTGATTTGCCCATCTTTGTGAAGTTGCTGTCCGAATATTGAGCTGATACCAATGGGCAGCTTGAACATTCGTGGAATCGGCCCTGAGTTGACGATATTGACTGCGCGTTATTCTGTGCTACCCATGCTCCACGACTCTGAAATGATCAAGAAGTCTGGATACCTCTTCCAAAGAGTTTTGCAAAGCTTGACAAGGAAGGGATTTGGCAAGGTGAAACGGTTTTCAGCACCCCAATAACCGCAGTTCTCATCTTGTAGCACACAAGCTCCCTCGAAGATTTACTTGTCGGTATAGGCGCGTGAACGGTCAGAGTCCAACCTATATAATTCTTCTCTGTCCAGTTTGAAGATCTGAGGCCATGCCTGACCATTGTCGAGATGGATTCCATTGATACCAAACCTTTCGACAAGTTCGATAATTTAGTTGATGAGAAGGTCCCAAGCTTCTTTTCTTCTATAGTTGAGGATGGCCGTGTCCTCGTAGTTTAAGGCCCGACCATCTGTGCCATAAATGATCTTCTTTTTGCCATTCTCGTCCAGTCCGTAGTTGATTAAGTCTCTGTATTTTTTGTGCATACGACTTGAGCTAACCCTTGCCAGACAGTCCACAACAATTTTCATGCCGATTTGTTTGGCGTAATTACAAAGTTTGATAAACTCTGCTTCGCCACCGAGCATTGTGTTGATGGAAGTGCGACACACAACTGCAAGCGGGGAGGCATTTGGTCGGCGATAGGTAACAACTCGGCCATTGGAGCTAATAGGCCCATTGTCACGTTCCAATACTCCCATAAGGTACAGGCAATTAATGCCCATAGATTTGTAGTTGTCTAATTATTTCAGCACCTTCGCAAAGCTTCCTTGATTGTCATGCCCCCCTTGCATATCGACCACAACCTCATGCAGTTGGAGGTCCCAGATGTTTCTGGGATGAACTATAACGCGTCCCTGCACTGGTCGAGCGTTTTTGATTTTGTTGTATTGCTCTGGGAGGTTTAAGTAGGTCTTGTTGTCCTCCATATTTAGGATTTTGATGACGCTGCTGGTGATGCCTCTCTCATGAATTTTCACAAGCTTCCAATCGTGATATCCTGCTTTGCTGAAGCGGCCCAATTCCAACTGAACCCACAGGTAGCTCACCTGTTGACTTTCATAACGAAGAATCCTTGGCTTGTGGAAGGAAATCACTTCCTCATTGGTCTACGGATTCATCGTCCATGTCTTAACGAGGAACACGAGATCTTGTTCGGTATTGGGCACGTGCTCGATCAGATAGTTGATGTGGAACTTCTTTCCAGCAAAGGAGATTATTGGCTTAAACGGAGCAGATATTTGCCAATCCGTCTCGTCGTAATAAGCGTTCAACAATCGAACTGCTTCTTAAGTTGCTTCTCCTCCCCAACCCAGCATCCCAATCAAAAGAGATTCTAACCTGTCGTCCCTCACTCCATCGATGATTGGTCCCTTTATCTCTTTGAGGTAGTCGAGTTTGTTTGCCACGATATTTGCAAGCTGTGCCTCACACCACTCATCCATTGTCCGACCCTCGCCGAGACTGAATTCAGCTCCCTTGGTCCTTACGATTTCCTGGAGCATGTGGCTATAATTCTCCATATATAGCTTGGGGTTTTTAGAGTAAGAGAGTAACAGAGGGAACTGGTTTGTGGGCAGTTGGCATAGCACATAGCTATGAAAGTGTAAATCCATGCGTCCCTTCTTCTCGATGCAGTAGAGCACATACTCGTAATTGAGAATCAATTTGTTAGCCTTTGGTCTTGTATGCTCCTTGCCGTTCTTCATGAAAAGTACCTCAAGCTTCGTTGGCTCTTCCTCCGGTTTTTCTGATGAAGAGCCTCCGCGTATGGCATCTGCCATTGACCAGATATTGACAATGTTGGTGCAGTTGATATCTTTGCTGAGTGGCTCTGGGGCCGGCAAGTTAAACAGGCTAAATAGGTTCTCCAGGTTAAAACTCATCGCGAGAGCGAGATGAGTATACAGTACCAAGTGATGTATGCTGGTAGATGCCGGTAACTTCACAGCACTCTGAACTCCGAAGGTGATGTTAGCATACTTGAGCATTGTACTCTTTAGCTTGCCTCTGTAGTCCTGCCTAAAGATGTGATTCTCCAGATCAATGTCTGGCTTCCTCAATAGGTTGATCAGCGCGAACGATATCGGAAAACGCATGATCGGTTCGCATTCCGGAGAGTCCTCCTCTTCAAGTAGAAGATTCTCAGTGGAGTAGGGTGTTGAGTCAACATGACGTAGCTCCAGCACCTCCTTAATCTCGAACTCGCGGGGCTTTACACTGCGTGATTGCTTAGTTAGCGCTGGGAGTGGCTCCTTGGCATGCTGGTCAGTCTCACCGAACTCGACGGTGTACTTACGTTTAGACTTGGCAGATTCTTCCTCCATAAGATATCTTTTATAGCCTCATGCAGTTATTTCTGAGCAACCAGGCAGGCATGACAGTCGTTCTGTTGCTTATAATAATGTAGACGGAAGAGGGGTTTTATTAAGCACCCACTACCTACATCACCGAGGAAGACATTTATAAGGAGGACGAAGGCGATGAGATGGCAAGCAGAATGAGGCTTGCATCCATGAACAGCCCACATTATCGGCTGCTGAATGGTTCGCCTCTGATCAACCAACGTACAAGGCTGGACTGGATGCTCCAACTACACAGTTTATACAGTCACTCGATCGTGTATAATAACGTACGCAGGGATATGGTGAGTGGCCTTGCCGACTCCGGACTTCTGTTTGACTCGAACTTCGAAGGCGGTAACTTAGACATCGCGGTGAAGATGAATCACAGGTAGTTCGAGCTGTATATGCGCCCGGATACCAACACTCTTGGGCACTTTCAATGGTTCAACTTTAAGGTGAGATGTTGCAAGCGTAACAAGACTGTGCAGTTTCATGTCAATAACTTCAATAAAAGTGAGCTGCTGTACTCGCAAGGACTGCGTCCATACTTTCAGTCAAGCAGAGGGAATCCGTAGCATTGGCAGCAACTCGCTGAAGGCTCCACAAGCTTCTAGTAGAACGTTGATGGCACAGGCAGGCTTAATTTTTGCTACACCTTCCTACATGATTACGAGCAGGTGGAGTTCTCAACACAACCACCGTACACCTACGCAAGACTGCAAGGGTTACTGGCTGAGTACAGTCTTCAAGGAAATCTCTGTGAATCCCTACTCAAACTGAAGATCCCAAAAATAACGATAGGCTGTAAGGACCCGAGTAAGCTGGAAGCGGTTGTTTTGGTGGTTGGTCGACAGCATCCTGGCGAGCCGGTGGGATCCTGGATGACAGAGGGCTTGATAAGAGAAGCAGTCGAGAGGAATGGAAGTGCCAGCAAAATCCTTTGGGTGGTAGTACCAATGCTCAACGTTGACGGCGTAGTGCTGGGTAACAATCGCACAGGACTGATAGGCTATGACCTAAACCGGCTCTACAATCAGGAGTAATCCGCGGTTCGCACCAAAAGCCAGCACGTAATAGAAATCAAGTATGTTTTGGACCTCGTGAAGCGCCTCAAAAAGAAATATGGGAAGCTGTTCCAACTGTTTATCGACTTCCACGGTCATTCGTCGAAGCAGAATGTTTTCACCTACGGACCGCCGTTCGAGCGCTCCGCCGACCAGTATATTGAGGGTACGAACTTGTGGTGATATAGATAGCTCGTTTGCTTCCACAGCTCATCGCCAACCGTACCACCTTGTTTCGTGCAGACGAAAGTAGCTATCAAGTTCCCAAAAGTAAACTAAATACTGCCAGGGCAGTGCTGTTCAACAAATACAAGATACCGTTCTGCTACACTGTCGAGGCGAGCTATGGACTGGCCGACGGAGGTCTACACCTTACCAACGAACACTATGTGGAGGTTGGAAGGAAAATTGCTCAGGCTTCTGAAGAGTTTTGTAGCTTCCTCTCGAACAAATGCACGGAGACTGGGTAAGAAGGATCTCAAAATCGACTGGTTGAGATGCTGGAGCAGATAAAGCAGAATATTGCCAAGTAGTCTGAGATTGAGATTGATTCCGATAAAGAATAATCCGACTATGACTCTTCCTACGACGGCTCTGAGCAGGACTTGAAATAAGAACAAAGGAAGAATCTTGCAGAGGTCTTAGTTAAGGTCTCCAAACCGACCAAAAGATCTTCTGTGGCATAGCCGAAAGAACAAAGCGTATCCCTGATAAAAAGAACGAACCCAATAACTATCGAGCATATCAACTTCAAGGAGCTGCCTCAGCAGCAGTAAGCAAAAGGAGGTCAAACCTTCATTTCAAGGGTGGCCCTTCGCAAGGAATTTAGGTTTCGAAGGCTCAATGATACGCGTAACCAGCTGTACAATATGTACAGCTATGAACCTGAAATGCATCAGCAGTATGCCTTGCACCTTGTCAATGAGGTTCCCGAACCGTCAAGCGCAAACAGGAACAAGTTCGGTAGTGTGAAGCATCAAACCTTCAAGAACCTTCCACCGTTGAACAGGGCTCCTGAGATACGGCACTAATCAGACCGCAGAAGGTTGGTCGCGATGAGCCAACGGCGCCTCCAAACTGAAAACCAAAACATTACGGAGCGAGACCAAGAGCGCCGTAAAAAAATGTCAGCACACCTACTAACCGAAGACCTACAGCAGCTCGAGCAGGAAGAGGTTAGCCCTCTGCGGCGTCGCTACCAATAGCGTAAAGACAAAGAATCCTATATCCGAGACGTCCTGAAAAACAAGAAGAACAAAGTGAGTAACAGGCTACTCATCATCAACTAAATGTGACCTTATTCTCCTTCTGCAGTCAGCTGTTTATGCTGTCGATCAGTATCTTGTCGAGGCACTCACGGAGACGCAGCTGTTTCTTTGAACCCGGCTTCTCGATTGACAGGATCTTTTACTTTGAACGGGCCAAGTGCTCACAACGATTCTTACGGCTAACCTGTGAAAGAGATTTCCTAATGTTCTTGTCCCATAAGTATTCCATGAAGGTGACAGTCGGCATCACGCGCTGCTCTTATTCGGCTGGTTCGGGAGGGATGTATCGTTCCATCATACAGCGCTTTTTGCTTCGACTATAAAATGACGTCCACCTCTTATTATTGGAGCTTCTAGATTCAGTGTTGCGAGGTGTGGCCATCCCGTCAGTTCTCTTATCGTTGCTTTCTCTTGCAGCTACCTCATCTTGGATGAAATCAGGTTCGGTTTTGACTCTATTCGGGTACTTTTCCGCAAATCTTGTCGAAATTCGACGTCGAAAGGCATGCTCCTCCTCCTTCGCCCTGGAAAACTCGCTAATATGCTCATCGAAGATAATGTCTTGGTATTGTTTGGTCGGTGGGCGAGTACTGCCTTGATACTTCTTTGTTGAACTTTGCTTCTCTTATGGATTCATTATCTGGCCTAAGCTTCTCTGTATTTCCATATTCGACCATACAGGCTATACGCTCTGTCGCTTCGCACTTCGATACTGGTCATGCTCAGTTTTCAATCGCCTGGCTCCATCCTCCCTCTAATCATTTCGGTCGTACTGTTCAGTTTACAGTCGGAGGTTTCGCTGGTAGTCCTCCCGACTGAAGTTGCTATTAAACGGCTTCAACAGCCATACTTTGTTTTGGTGTGTAGCCAACATAGCAAGATCTGATGCTTCAGTGGACATGTTCATCTCCTCTTTGATGGCTGCCTTGCACCTCTCATACTTACTATTACGTCGCTTACGACGTTTATGTAGGCTTGCTGGTAACTTGGTCGGTATCGGCCTTTAATTCATCGTAAAGTTATATTTATGTATGAGGAAGGCCGGCAGAAGCAGAAACACGAACATTACTCACAGGTTGGTCGGTGTGGCTGCTTGTGGAACTGTGAAAAGGTTCATAACGTCATCGTCCACTCGTAGGTAACAGCAGATGATAAGTGCAGGCCCCAGTGTCAATCCAAACCATAGTAGGTAGTTGCCTTCTGGCCTTCCACGCATCCATCTGGTGAGGTAGAACAGTGGAATCTGGCCAACGATGAAACCTAAGAATATAGGTCTACATTAAGTGGTCGTGTTACCGGATGACTCTAAAGATAACAGCGAATAGGAACTCATGCAGTACCGCACTGAATATAAAGGTGAGCAGCTGTGCCACATTTTTTGACCGCCCATATCGTTGCAACGCCTCCAAATAGACATGCCGATACAGGAAGTTATGCACTGGTTTATTCCAAAGGCGGTTGAATTACTCATAGGTTGTGGCATTCCACCAGTCATCATAGAACTGCCTATCGGCAAAGCGAGTGAGCTCCGCAAACACGTTGGTAATGTTTTCGAACACTACATAGAACAGGATGACTTCGATCATGAGGAAGGGTAGAATACACCTGCAGAGCAGCTCGAAGAAGCTAATGCGATCTCCAAGTTCAATGTACATGAGTACGTAGTCAGTGTGGATGATGTAGGAGGCAAGGATGCCTAATAGCGTGATGCTACACTTTCGAGCGATGTAGACGAGGTCTCTTGTTGGTTTTCGTGGATACTGCTCGTCGTAGACCAGCACTGGCATCCACATGTACAGTGTAAAGTTTTACAGCGTCACATTGTTCGGGTAAGTCGATAGGGGTTTCTCCTTCTGTTGTTTTGCTTCGGCTGCCTGTTGCCGGTAGTCTCTAAATTAACTCAAACTTGCCTGTTGGTTGTTGAGAAGCTATGCATTTTCATGAAGTGCACACCCGCCTGAAGAATGACGAAGGCAGCATGAGTTGCACACCAGTTTCTACTCATGATGAGGTACGTTGTGAAGGCGAAGACACCCGTTTGGCTGGTGTGCTGTAAGATAGCTGCTACTTTGAGGTTCAGCCCGAGTATGATCAGCTTCTCGAGAAGTAGACTGGTGTGCGCCCTCAGTTAATAACTATCTTTACCAAATGTAGAAAAGAGGCCAGATGCTCAGGCAAAGGAGGAAGTCCTCCTTGAAGGTATGGTACAGGGTCGACGAGAGAAACTACATCCGGTTGATGAAATTGAGGATAGGCTTGGTCAGCAAAAAGAACATGCTGAACATCACAAAGAGGTTGTAGAAGCCTCTGAAATGAGAGGTGTTGAGCCGGCTATGTGGGTGATACTCATCGAGTAGGGACAGCCTTTCCTTGAACTCAGGCTTCCGGAACTTATGGTCGGGTGCTGCCGAGATGTTCGGATATCTCCACTTCTTGTCGGTCATATCAAGTAATTAATAACACTCCGAAGATATAGGCGGTTTGCAATTTCGTGATGAATTAAGAACAATGCCAAACCTCGACGTTGATGATGTTCTATTGATGAAACCGTGGCAGCCCTCGCCATCTTCCTTTGATCAGTTAGTTACAATAACGAGAGGCAGAAGTATAACGGCTGGTGATATTCAAAGCCTCATTTGTCGCATTATCAGAATTATCTTGAGAAACTCGTAAAAATGTTGGTGGTTCGTGGTTTACGATCGCTTAACCGACACCATCGGAACCTTGTGGATAGGCTGCAGCCCTATCCCAAGGCTCGGTGGATCATCACTACTGCTCTCTGCTTCTTCTACTTCGAGCGCAGTTACGGTATGAACTACTACATCGTGACTTACCTCATCGGTTTCTACGTGCTTCAATTGTTGGTCAAGTACCTGACGCCCAAGGGACTTCAAGACGAGGAGGAAGAAGTGGAGGAGGAATAGGAGCTAAACATTATGCATTCAAGTATCGGCTTTCAACCTTACCTCACCGATGGGCGCGAAGACTAATCTCGACCAATCGCGCACTCTCTGCCGGAGATACAAATCTGGGAGAGGGTAACCTATGCATTTGCTGTCGGCATAGTCTGCACTTGCTTCAAACTTCTGGAGATTGATGTCTTTTGGCCCATGCTCGTGGTTTACTTCGTCTTTCTTGCAGGGTACACGATTAGGAAGGTCTTCAAACAGATGGTCCGACATAACTATGGGCTGGATGATTTCGCCAAGCATCCACCAATGTGATACTCTTCGATCATCGATTCTTTTGCAGCATAAAATGTCATTGACCGGGCGAACTAGCGATACTTGAAGTAGGCACTTCCAACTCCTGAAGAAGCCTTGCTTGCTCAAGCAGAGCAGTCTCGAGTTTTCCCTAATTTAGAATTCACTTACGTTGCGTTCCAACAGCTGAGCATATTTCCTCTCCAACTGTAAGAAATCGTCGCTCTTCCGTTACAAAGCAGCCTTGAGCACCCCATTTTCCTAGCCGTGTCGATGGCGCATCTCTAGCTCCCCCTTGAGCTTGCTGTTTGTTGATTGAAGCTGGGCATTGGCATGTTTTTCGGTGAGCAGATCTTTTTCGATGGAGGCCAGTTTTTTTAAAAGTCTGTCCACATAGTCTTGCTAGCTGTAGCTTTCCAGCTTACGGGCGGGTTGCTCTACCTGCCCATAACGTTGACTGTTCGATTCGATGCGTTTGGAGATCTCTTCCGATCGTTTGGCCTCCTGCTTCTTTCGCAAGTAACGAGCATAGGCTTTCTACTGCTGTGATGAGGAAGGTTAGAGGTCATCCGAGCTCTCCGTGGTGTTACGAACCATCGAAGTAGGATTCATACCCAGCTACTTCAACTGTTACGACTGATTGTTATGGCGATAGGGGTCGTGAGATCATACAACCATTAAATTCTTTTATTCGAGCAACATGGAGCCAGAGAAACCAGTATAGACAGCCTTCTTTGTACCCCATAACGTGTACACACGCAAAGAGAAGCTATATGCACCAGCAATCCATCAGGATTTACCGATGTGTGATGAGGAGCTGGGCCGGCCGAAGATTGAAATGCTTAAGTGCTACCATTTGGGCTGTTAGCAAACATTCTCCAATGGAGCGGTATTGTCCAATCACCTGTCCTACAATATGGCTTACAAGAAGGGATTCGTGAATAGGCATGAAGAATTGTACAAGCCTGGAGTGAAGCTGCTGGATGGCATCTGTATGGTGTGCGATATCAACTTCAAGGACGTAAGTGAGCTGGCGGCACATTTGGCAAGACTTGGACTTCCTGGATACTGGAAGAAAGGTGAGACGTATCGTACTCACATTGAGGCACTGAGAAAATCTGGGCTGACTGAACACTAATTACTTCACGGCAAAAAACCGGAATCCGACCCAAAGTTGAAGTACTAGTACAAAACATTCCCGACGGTGTACTAGACGGAGCTGTGCCTGGTATGCGAGTAACTCCCATCGGTCGTGCTCTATGAAGGCTGCAAGCATCTGAATGTGTGCTACCGATGCTACAAGATTCTGCAGGCCCGCGAAACTTGCATCTATTGCAAAACCACCTCCCCGCAGTTGTTCAAAGTAGGTCAAGACTTCCTCAACAAGATCAAAACATGAAGATATCAATAGTCGTTGCGAAACTCTCTCTCACTCATCGCGGGTTGCTCAATATGCAGCAGTTCTGCGAGCACTCTCAGGTAGTCTTGCACTTAGCGCTGCTCTGTCAGCTCGTTGCTGCTTCCGTTCCCTATCCTGCAGTCTTTGCTATTCAACCGAATAAGCTCGCAAACCACTTCCTTCACGGATTCCATGCTGCGGTTCTGTTCGTACGATTGGAGTACTTCTGACATTCTCCTAACTTCCTCCTTGTAGTGACCCTCGTACTATTCGTTCATCCGGTTGAGCTTGATGATTTCAGCTTTGTAGAGCTCCTTCATTTGAATGAGGTTGTTTTCGTTCCTTTAGGATTTCTAAAGTTCGGCCTGAAGGCCTTCGACCTGATCGAGTAATCGTTCGATAGCTTGCAGTGACTCCCTCTCGAGTAGTTGCCACTGTCCTCGTTTTTGAACTCTCTTGTTGAAGCCATTCTATATCACATCAGTTGTGTACCCTATCTGAGTAGCTGTCGCTGTAGTCTGATAGATGAAGTTCCTCTTCATCTTGAATGTCTCCGATCTTCGAAGCGAAGACCTACCGTGAAGGGTCGTTTCGGCTCTTCAAGAAGTTGATTTGTCGTTTCTTCTCACGCAGTTCATCAAGCTGGCATCTAATCATCTGAGACATTTTCATGAGAAGAAAAATTGCTTCTTCACCGCCAAGCCTTAATCTTTCGAAGGGGTAGTCTGGATGAGCAATCATTTATTCTAAGTCGGCTCCGACATTGAAATTTTCTTCATCGACAGAAAAGTTGAGTGACACCTCCTTGTAGCCTGACAGCTTGCTCCAGGTATTGATATGGGATATTGGAGGAGCTCCACCGTTCTCGCTATTACCTGTACTCTTGCGGTTGGGAGGCTATTCGTCTCGAAGCAGGGATCGACGACTTCTGGGAATTCTGCTTTCGAGCTTGCTTACCTCACTCAGCTTCGACTCCACATTAGCGTTTAACACTGACTTGTACATCTTCCGATCAGTGGAGTCACCTTTGAGCCTTAACAGCTCCTCCTGCAGTTTGCTATTGGTTTCTTCCGAAAGTTGGAGCTTACGGTTAAGCAGTTCAGTTGATGTTTCGAGGCTACTTTGATGGTCTGTTTGCATTTCTTTCTCTGCAGTGCAAGGCAGGATGTGAGATCTCTCTAAATTCTCGATCATGCTGCTGTGGAATGGCGGCCACTATAGCTTGAGTTACTCTTGCTTTCTAGCTTAGATGGTTTGCTGACACTGTTCCTTTAAGGCTTCTAGCTCAGAATTCAAAGTCTTCCTCGCCTTGTCGTTGAGTTCTAAGTCAGCTTCCAGTTCGATCATTCGCAGCTACTGTTCAGCAAGCCTCTCATCCTTCATATCCAGCTCAATGTTAAGTTCTTCCATGAGCTGCGTAAGCCGTTCAACTTCTCTCTGCAGTTTACTCAGCTCGTCTTTCTTTCTGGGCGAGTCTGCAGTCTTCTGTCGAAGCTTCTATTGTAGTTCTCGAATCTGTGTATCTCTCGACTGAAGTTGCCCATCAAGATTACTGACCTTTAGCTGGTAGTCGCTACGAACTTTATCGACCATTTAAGTGACCTGTTATCGAAACTTCTGTAATTCGCTATCCTTGCTACTGTAACTCTGTTCCATCAGTTTGAGTTCAGAGCATTTTCTTTCGAGCTCCTTCTCGAGCAGCTCAATTTTGGTCTTCGATCCAGCATCTCCAGCGTATTTCTCCTTATTCTTGAGGTAGCCGCACTTCAAACTGAGCTCCACTCTCGTGGTATTCGCCAGTCCCTCGATTCTGTTGTGCAACTAGTTACAGTAAAAATCAATTTAGTCCATCCTCGGAGCCACCATACTATCCATAAAATCTTCCATGGAGGACTGGAGGCTTGCCTTGACCTGCTCAACTGACAAGCCGAACTGCTGCGTTGACTGGTTAAAGGTAGAGCTCGAACTCCCTCGACTCATTCGATTAGCAGTTTCAGACACTCGAATTCCATTCTTGTGGAGAATATCCTGTAGCATCCACACCTGAAATTTGTAGTAGTTGGCTTGACTAGTCTCTTCTTATAATCTGCGCTTCATATCCCTTGCCATCTGCTCCAATCGTCGGATCTCATAAGCTTCATCGATTCCCTCTAGTTGGTGGACCTCCTACACCTCGTACCGGTAGTTCATGGGGCCGGTCGAATGAACTATGTCACTGTCGGCTGGGTAGTGTCCCGAGGAAGTTCTAATACTGTTGACGCCCTGAACGAACTTCTGCTCGTCGTAACTCTTCTGGATGCGGTCAACGATGCGTTGATCAGAGTTTGTCATACTTCTGATGTTCTGTCTTAGACTCTCGAAGTCACTAATGAGGCTGTTCAGATTCGAGGGACGACTCACTTTCTTTTGAGTTTGATCCATGGCAAGTGGTAGACTTGCATTGCCCATTGAATTGTAGTGTCGAAACCCTGCTGGTGGGATCTGATCGAGAGACGTCACCAACACATCAGCTGTCTCTTTCCTTGTGAAGCGATTGAGAAACAAACTGTTCTGTGCCGATGAGTTAGGTTTAGCGGAGTTGAGTGGGGTTTGGTCTGCTCGCATAAATATTATTCCTCGCGTGAGGCTTCATTCAATCTAACAGGCAAGGCTAAGGTTCTCCATCAGAGATACTCAGATGTTCTCAAGCAGCTAAAGCCTTACAGACCGGCTAGAGCGTAGGTTGGTGGAGTTCGCCTTCATTTGCTTGAACCGCCCTGTTGAAGTAGTTTACAAGGAATCTAACCGAATTGGCCGTGGGCAGCTCTACAGCATTGACCCAAAAACACTTTCACTTGCACTGAAAAAATATCAGTTAGGAGATGAAAGGTGGGATGTCAAGACTGTTCGCTTTTCGGAAATTCAGTCAATCAGTTGCCTCGTTCCAGCTCCAGAACCATCCAGTGAATGATCTTTGGTATAAGGTAGCTTCGTTAGCATCTATAATACGCAAGAAAA
>Ga0075152_10001117_pt1 | contig 19369 bp, 10 predicted proteins | sample JI61114C2DNA_FD_70964 | JGI IMG/M metagenome (GOLD analysis project Ga0075152, IMG submission 70964) | Wastewater effluent complex algal communities from Wisconsin, to seasonally profile nutrient transformation and Carbon sequestration -... | ecosystem: Engineered > WWTP > Effluent > Algae...
AAATATTTGGAATAATCAAAGCTATGCGTTTATCTTTATTATGTCATACATAATACAAATAAAACAAACTGCTGTCATGAGAATTCCTCAAAAATTCATTAAGTACACCCTAGCACTTTTAGCTATGTGTGTCATCAATGTACTCCCTGCGCAATCCCTTAGAATAGTTGGGACTGTAGTATCTGAAACAGATAATAGCCCTTTACAAGGTGTTTCTGTAAGCTTAAAAGGCAAAAATGTAGGCACACAAACCAGTGCTTCCGGAACTTTTACCATCCAAGCTTCAAAAGGAGAAGTACTTGTTTTGAGCTATACCGGATATCTCAATTATGAATTAACAATAACGGATAATGAGAATTTAGGGATTAAAATGAAGCAGGATGTCTCTAATCTTGGAGATGTTGTTGTGGTAGGATATGGAACGATTAAGCGTTCAAAACTTACCGCATCAGTTTCAAAATTGGATAAGAAATTTCTAGAAACAGGGGTAAGATCCAATCCGGCTCAAGCTTTAGCAGGTACTATACCTGGTTTGCGTGTTTCAACGGGTTCTGGAAGACCTGGCGCTTTACCTTCCATTATACTAAGAGGTGGAACCAATTTTGATGGAACAGGTAGTCCCTTGGTAATTATGGATGGACAGATCAGGGGCTCGTTGGCCGATATAAATCCGGAAGAAATTGAAAGTATGGAAGTATTAAAAGATGCTTCTGCTACTGCCATTTATGGTGCAAGGGCTAGTAATGGTGTGATTTTGATTACGTCTAAAAGAGGTAAACTGGGTAATTCTAATGTTACATTAAAACTAAAAACGGGGAACAGCTATTTGAATGTTCCTTACAAGTTTACAGATGCTGAAGGATATATTAAATGGGCCAGATTAGGTGCTGAACAAGCAATTCTAAACGGAACATTGGCAGCCTCAAATGTTGCAGGTGTTGGACCAAGAGGTACAGGTAACCTATACAAAGATGCTACTGGTAATATTTTAGATGGTAATTATGACTCAAGAGCAATATGGAGTGTCATGAGATTGGATAATGTTAATACAGTCTTATTGGGTCAGCCAGGTTGGCGTCAAATGAAGGATCCAATTAAAACAAATGCTGCTGGTAATTATGATCCAGCAGGTACTAATTATGATTTGATTTATAAAGACTTTAATTATGGAGATTATGGTTTAAATAAAACAGCAACAATTCAGGATTATAATGTTGGAATGAGTGGTGGAAACGAAAGGGGTAAATACTTTGCCAACTTAGGATATTATAAAGAGGGTGGTTTGTCACTTGCTACTTTTTATCAGCGAATCAACTTTTCTTTTAATGGTGATTATAACATTAATAAATGGTTGAAATCAGAAAGCAGTATTCAATATGCAGTTGCAAAGTGGAGAGATGAAACGCTTCAAAATGGAGAAACCAATTATTGGGGAAGAATGTTGTCTGCTCCTCCAACTATGCGTGGGACAAATGAAAATGGTGATTTGATTCTTGGAAGAGATGCCAGTGATGGTAATCCAATAGTCAATGTAGACAAGTATAAAAGAAACAATCAATCGGATAAGTTCATACTTAGTCAAGCATTAAAAGCAGATGTGACAAAAGATCTTTACGTTAAAGTATCTGGCTTGTTAATGTATGATGAAAGTTTTAATGAGTCATTTAATCAGGATTTCCGTACTGGTATAATGAGCGTTTCAAATGTGAATACTGGTTGGAATAGAACAAGAAGTTCTTCTGCTTCTTTTGATAGAACCATTAGACAAACATATAACGCTATAGCTAATTATAGTAAGACCTTTTTAGGAAAACACAATGTTGCCGCAATGGCGGGATTTGAATATTATGAAGCTTATAATAAAGGACTAGCTGCAAGTGGTGCACTTGCTCCTACGCAGGATTTTTCTGACTTGCAGTTAACACAAAACAATATTGATCAACAAACCAGAAGTACCGATACCTATCATAGCAAGGAAAGAATCATGTCTGGTTTTGGAAGACTAAACTATGATTATGATGGTAAATACTTAGCCTCATTCACCATTAGAAGAGATGGCTATTCTAGATTAATTGGAGATAATCAATATGGTACATTCCCTGCCTTTTCAGTTGGTTGGATGGCTCATAGAGAAACTTTTATGGAATCTACCAAAGACTGGTTGTCATTTTTGAAAATCAGGGCTAGCTGGGGTAAAAATGGAAATGTAGGTGGTATTGGTACTTACGAATTACAAGGCGCATATGGTTCTCAAACTGCGTATAATGGAGCCATTGGATTTCTTCAAACAGGTGTAGCTAATCCTAAGTTGAAATGGGAAAAAACAAATACCATTGAGATTGGAGCAGATATGGGATTCTTTAACAATAGACTAACTGCTTCAATTGCTTATTATAATAGAATTACGGATGATAAAATTGCCAATGTATTACTGCCAACTTCATCAGGGGTGTCAAGTATCAGAACCAATAACGGTAGCATGAAAAATCAGGGTTTTGAATTTGAAGCCAATTATAAACTGATTCAAAATAAAAGCTTTACCTGGCAGGTTGGAGCAAATGCTGCTTGGAATAAAAATACCATTCTTAAACTGCCATTTAATGGGGTAGAGAACAATAGACAAGGTGGTCAACAAATTTATGATCCGAATTCTAGAAAAGTCATATGGGTTGGCGGTCTTCAAGAAGGTCAGGAATTTGGAGAAGTATTTGGATTTGTAAGTGACGGAATTATCAGAGACGCCAAAGATTTAAGTAATTACAATAAAATTGATTTAGCAGCTGGACAAGCATGGTATGCTGCATCTGCAGGTAGAAGGGTTGCTAGTCAGCAATTAATGACTCAACGCGGATTAACATTTGCTGCCGGATGGTTGCCTACTCGATTAGGGGATATGAAATGGAAAGATATTGACAACAATGACACTATTGACACAAGAGATATGGTATCACTAGGACGTCAAATTCCTCGTTGGACAGGTGGTTTTAATACTTCTTTAAATTATAAAGGCCTTACTTTATTTGCTAGGATTGACTTTGGTTTTGGTCATGTACAGCAAGATTTTATGCAGCTTTGGGCATTGGCTAATGCCCAGGGTGAGTTTGCGCCTACCACTGATGTTAATGATACTTGGACAGCTTCAAATCCTGATGCAAGACTACCAAGATATGTTTGGGCTGATCAATTGAATGCTAAGAATTTTGATAGACCTAGTAGTATGTTCTGGGTAAACTCTAGCTATTTATCTTTTAGAGAAATTTCATTGAGCTACACAGTTCCAGCTTCTATTTTGAAAAAAGCAAAAATGTCTGGCTTAACCTTTACATTAACTGGACAAAATCTAGGATATATTACCAATAAGCAATTGAATTTGCCAGAGCGTACAGGTTCTCAAAATAGTGCCTATATTATTCCAACACAAGTTGTATTTGGTGCAAACCTTACTTTCTAATCAACTATTTAAACAAGTAACAATGAAGAACTTTAAATATTTATTATTTGCGATGTTGGTTATTTTGGCCTCAACATCCTGCAAGAAAACTTTAGAACTGGCCCCTGAAGATTATTTTGGTGATGGAAACTTTTGGCAAAATGAATCTCAGGTTACCAATTTTATGGTAGGAATGCATAAGCAATTTAGAGACAATCAATTCATGTTTCTAAGATTGGGTGAAATGCGTTCTGGAAATTATAGTAATATTGACAGGCAAAATACCTCATTAAATGAATTGCCTATCATTGAGCAAAGAATTGATGAAAACTCAGCAGGAGTTGGTAGTTGGGCAGGATTTTATAATCCAATTTTACAAATCAATCTGTTTATTCAAAAGGTTGAAGCAAGTAGTTTTCTAAGCGATGCTAAAAAGACCTATTTATTGGGACAAGCTTATGGAATGCGTGCATATTATTATTTTCATTTACTTAGAACATATGGAGGAGTTCCTTTAAGATTAGAGCCAGAAGTATTGAATGGCAATACTGATCCTGTAGCACTGAGGAAAAAAAGAGCTACTGAAGCTGAAGTCCTTGCATCAATTAAGAACGATGTAAATAAGTCTATCACTTTATTTGGATCGGTCAGTGGAAGTAATGATAAAAGCCTTTGGTCTCCTAAAGCAAGTTTAATGTTGAAGGGAGAATTATATTTGTGGTCTGCAAAAGTATATGCAAATACTGCGGATTTAACAGAAGCCAAAAATGCATTAAATGCTGTTACAGGTAACGCACTTCAGTCAATTTTTGCAAGTGCCTTTGCCTATGCTCAAAAAAATAATAATGAAATTATTTTTAGCATACGTTACCTAGTGGGTGAATCTGAAATGGGAGGTGTATCTCAATATTTGTATTCTACATTTAATTTTGATAACCTACACTATAAAGATTCATTAGCTTCAGGTTCTTTGCTTGTAGATCCTCTTTTAATTGCTGCTACCAATTCACAACAGATTATCCAGCGTTACGGTTACACATTTGCCCTTTTTCAATCTTATGCAGTAACTGACAAAAGAAGGGACGCTACTTTCTATGATTATTATAGGGTTACAAAGAGTGGAACTCCACCTTATGCAATATCTATTAGAAATACAGCAATGGTTAAGTTCCTTGGAACTATCAGTGCCAACAAAAGATATTTTAGTGATGATTGGCCTGTTTATAGAGAAGCTGATAGGTTGCTGATGTTAGCTGAAATAGCAAATGCTGAAGGAACAGATCCATCTTCTTTTATCAGACTAATTAGAAATAGAGCTTTTGCTCCAGGAGTGGATCCCACACCTTTTGTAAATGGTTCAAAAGACGCCAATGAATTAGCCATATTTGCAGAAAGAAACAAAGAATTTGTTTTTGAGGGTAAGTCTTGGTATGACTTGAGGAGAATGAAATTTGGTTCAGATCCTTTGGTATACAAAGCCACTGGAAATCCTTATGGCGTTTTGGATAAAACTACTCAAGGATATAAAATTCTATGGCCAATTGAGCCAGCTATTTGGACAAATGATCCTTTGGTAGACCAAACACCAGGCTATCCAACCGCTAAACCTAAATAGGGTTGGTTTAAAATTTAGTTTTTTCAATAGCAGATAGCAGATCATCCGGGAGTACTTGTGCTCCTGGATGATTATAATCCTTATTAGAATTAGTATATTGTTGGTATTATGGAACAACAAGGGTTCCTAATACATAGCAATGTATTATAAATTATAATTGTATGATTAATTCTCATTTAGAAGGCCTAATAGCTGCCCCCTTTACACCTTTCAACAACAATGGTTCATTGAATCTTTCTATTATTCCATTATACTATCAAATGCTTAAGGCCAATGCTATTGTAGGCGCATTTATCTGCGGGTCAACTGGCGAGGGTGTTTCTTTAACCATGGCTGAAAGAAAAGCAGTTGCAGAAGCCTGGGCTGATTGTACAAAATTTGACAATGAGTTTAAGGTAATGACTTTAATAGGAGGACCTTGTATTGAAGATTGTAAAGAATTAGCCTTACATGCTCAAGCTGTTGGGTTGGATGCGGTTTCTTTTACAGCACCTTTTTATTTTAAACCAGCTAATGCAGAAGTGTTGGCAGAATGTTGTGCTGAAATTGCTGCTGTAGTTCCTGATTTTCCTTTCTATTATTACCATATTCCTGTGTTAACTGGAGTAGATTGTTCCATGTTGCAACTATTGAAAGCAATTGATGGGAAGGTTCCAAATTTTGCCGGTATAAAGTATACACACGAAGATTTCATGGATTTCTTTTCATGTATGAATTTTAAGAATGGTCAATACGATATGCTTTGGGGCAGGGATGAAAACCTTTTGCCAGCTTTAGCATTAGGTACTAAAGCTGCCATTGGTAGCACTTTCAATTATGCAGCCCCACTTTATTATCAAATAATGGATGATTACAATAATGGTAAACAAGAGTCGGCCCAATCTTTACAACAAAAGTCAATTGATATGATTAGACTTTTGGGTAAATATGGTGGTATAGCAACTGGTAAAGCTTATATGAAACTGATAGGGTTAGACTGTGGCAATTTTAGATTGCCAGTGAAAAATATGAGCAATCATCAATTTGATACTTTTAAACAAGACGTTCAACAATTGAATTTCAGTGAATATTGTTCACAACTGCCAATTACTGTAAATGGTTAGTCTGGAATGAACAATATTAAAAATATCCTTTTACTTATATTGTCATTAATAGTGATACCCGGAATTGCGCAAAACAAAAAAACATTTTCCATGCAATGGAAGATTGAATCAAAACTGCCCCCAGAAAATGGGGAATTGGTTTCAAATGGTTTTGCTGGTCCTATAACAGGTATCCTGCATAATTATTTATTTGTTGGAGGTGGTGCTAATTTTCCAGAATCTATGCCTTGGAATGGAGGTCTCAAAAAATATTATAGCCAACTATTGGTTTATACAATTAAGGGTGAAAATTTTGAATTATTAAGTAAACATTTTAATCTTCCCAATAATATAGCTTATGCTGCTAATTGTAATATAGGAACTGGTATTTTATTTGCTGGTGGTGAAAATGAAAATGGCACTTCAAATTTAGTATGGTTAATGAAATGGGATATTCAAACTGAAAAAGTACAATTTGAATCATTACCCAGTTTGCCTATGCCTGTTAGCAATGCTTCCTTGACAGTTGTTGGAAATAAGGTTTATTTAGCAGGAGGTGAAACGGCTTCAAATACGCTGGACCAATTTATTGTTTTGGATCTAGATCAAATTCAACTAGGATGGAAGCAGTTAGCAAAAACTCCTTTACCAGTTTCGCATGCTGTGATGGATGTATTGTTTCAAAAGCCGCAAGGAGAGATTTTCATTGCAGGAGGGAGGAAGAAAAATCAAAGTGGAATTTCTGATTTTCATGCTACTATGTACGCCTATGACTTGGCAACTGATCATTGGACTGTCAAACATTCTATGCCATATGAAATATGTGCGGGTACTGGAGGTGCTACAAAGCAAAATATGTTTGTAGTATTTGGAGGTGATAGAGGAACAGTTTTTCATCAGGTAGAAAAGTTAATTGCATCTATTAATGCAGAACAAGATCCAAAGACTAAATCAAATCTAATTGAGCAAAAAAATCAACTGCAAGCTAATCATCCAGGATTTAGTAAGGAAGTACTTGTTTATGATGCCCTTAAAGATAGTTGGCATTCAATTGGAATTATTCCTTATGACACACCTGTAACTACCACTGCTATTAAATGGGGTTATTCCTTTGTCATTCCTAGTGGCGAAATCAAAGCTGGTATTAGGTCTTCTACCATTGTTTCGGTAAAAATGCTATCAAATTAAAATGACACAGACCAAAAAATACCCTTGGATTGTTGTTGCATTGCTATGGGTGGTAGCATTATTGAATTATATGGATAGGCAAATGCTATCAACCATGAAGCCTTCCATGATGATAGATATTGCAGAACTACAATCCGCTACTAACTTTGGTTATTTAATGGCTATTTTCTTATGGATATATGGGTTTATGAGTCCATTGTCAGGCATTATTGCTGATAGAATAAATAGAAAATGGATAATTGTTGTTAGCCTATTTGTTTGGAGTGCGGTAACTTTTTCAATGGGTTATGCTACTTCATTTTCGCATTTGTATTGGTTGCGGGCCTTAATGGGCATAAGTGAAGCATTATATATTCCAGCAGCGCTTTCCTTGATTGCAGATTACCACACAACAAAAACAAGGTCCTTGGCAATTGGTATTCATATGACAGGTTTGTATATGGGCCAAGCTTTAGGAGGATTTGGGGCAACCATTGCGCAACAATATTCTTGGCAACAAGCATTTCAGAGTTTTGGCTTAGTTGGAATTGCTTATTCTTTAGTGTTATTGTTTTTTCTTCATGATAAGAAAAATCCAGAAAAGCATATTAAAGATGGTTATAAAGCAATTAGTAAACCTTCTTTATTTAAGGGGCTAAGTTTGCTTTTTACTAATATTTCTTTTTGGATTATCTTATTTTATTTTGCTGTTCCTAGTTTGCCAGGATGGGGTGTGAAAAATTGGTTGCCTACTTTATTTTCCCAAAATTTAGGAATTGGAATGGATAAAGCTGGCCCTATGTCTACCATCACTATAGCAGCTTCTTCTTTTTTAGGAGTTATTGTTGGAGGTGTTTTGTCTGATAAGTGGGTACAAATAAATCTCAAAGGCAGAATTTATACCAGTGCCATTGGATTGTCTTTGACTATTCCTGCATTGTTATTAATAGGATATGGCCAAACAATGTTTCATGTAGTGGGTGCAGCTTTTTGTTTTGGTTTTGGTTATGGCATGTTTGATGCTAACAATATGCCAATTCTTTGTCAATTTGTATCTCCCAAATTTAGAGCTACTGCCTACGGTACTATGAACATGGTTGGTGTTTTTGCAGGTGCTATGATTACCAATATTTTAGGCAAATCAGTTGATAAGGGAAGTATGGGAAATGATTTTGCTATTTTATCTGGTATTGTTTTGGTTGCGCTGATTGTTCAACTTGTCTTTCTTAATCCCAAGGATAGTTATTTAGTAGATGAATAATATTTCAAAATAAGCATATGAGTTATAGTGAAATGGATTTAAAAGAACTATTTGAATTTTACAAAACTCAATTATTAACTGATACGGTTCCTTTTTGGTTTCCAAGATCATTTGATGAACTCCATGGTGGCTTTTTATTGATGAGAGACCAAGATGGCTCTTTAATTGATGATGATAAAGCTGTTTGGATTCAAGGTAGGGCTACTTGGTTGCTATCTACTTTGTACAATACAATAGAACCCAAAGAGGAATGGCTGAAAGGCGCTAAGCTAGGGTATGACTTTTTGAACAAACATTGTTTTGATGAAGATGGACAAATGTTTTTTCATGTTACTAGAGATGGGAAACCAATTAGAAAACGCAGGTATTTTTTTTCAGAAACATTTTATGTAATTGCTGCAGCTGCTTATGCAAAAGCAAGCGGTGATATGGAAGCTGCTGAAAAAGCAAGAATGGTATTTGGTAAATGTATTGACTATGCAAGTTCTACTATAAAACTAGAGCCCAAGTATACCAATACAAGGCCATCTAAAGGAATTGGTGTGCCAATGATTATGATTAATACAGCACAACAATTAAGAGAAACTATTGGTGACTCACGATGTGATGTTTATATCAATCAATGGATACAGGAGATTAAACAGGATTTTGTAAAAGATGATATCAGATGTGTCATGGAGCAAGTTGATCCTGATGGTAAAATCATTGATCATATTGATGGCCGTACTTTAAATCCCGGACATGCCATTGAAGGTGCATGGTTTATCTTACACGAAGCGCTTTATAGGAATAATGATGAAGAATTAATAGCATTGGGTTGTAGGATGATTGATTATATGTGGGAAAGAGGTTGGGATAAGCAATATGGTGGGATACTCTATTTTAGAGACGTTTATGATAAACCTGTTCAGGAATATTGGCAAGACATGAAGTTTTGGTGGCCACACAATGAAGTTATCATAGCTACTTTGTTAGCATATCTGATAACTGGAAATGAAAAGTATGCCAAGATGCATCAATTGGTGCATGATTATTCCTACAAGCATTTTCATGATACAATAAATGGAGAATGGTTTGGCTATTTACATCGTGATGGATCAATTGCACAAACAGCAAAAGGAAATTTGTTTAAGGGTCCATTTCATTTACCAAGACAGGAATGGTATTGTTTTCAAATACTCAAAAAGCATTTGTTTGATAAGAATACAGAAAAAAATGCTGTATAACCATTTTAATCAATGAAATATTTTATCACAATTATATTCCTATCTCCATTGTTTGTGAGTGCGCAGCTCACTATGGGGTCTATATTTAGTGATAATATGGTTATGCAACACGGTAAACCTATTTGCATTTTTGGAAAGGCAAATCCTAATCAATTGGTTGCTGTTACATTTGAAGGAGAAACAAAATCTACCCTTGTTCAAACCGATTCTAATTGGATAGTTTTTTTTAAAAAACAAGCAGTTTCTAAGCAACCTCATACTTTGAGTATTGAATGTGGTCTTCAGAAAATCAGGTTTGAGCATATTGTAATAGGGGATGTTTGGCTTTGTATTGGACAATCTAATATGGAGTTTCCAATGACTAGAGAACAACATTTTAAAGATGAAAAAAAGAATTCTAATCTTCCATTAATTAGGTTTTATAATCCCAATTATGCAGGCAAGAATACTTATAATATTGCTTTTTCAGATTCAATAGTGAATAAACTAAATGCTAAAGACTTTTATGAAGGGCAGTGGCAAATCTGTGATACCTTGACATTCAAAAATATGAGTGCTGTAGCGTACTATTTTGGCAAGTCAATATTTACCAATACAGAGATTCCAATAGGTTTAATAAATCTTTCTATAGGAGGAGCTCCCTTGGAAACATTCATAAGCAATCAAACGCTTAAGAATTCTGATCAATTTTCTAATAAAGTATCTAACAATTGGTTAACTAACTCGTCTTTGCCTATTTGGATTAGGGAAAGAGGTACGCAAAACATAGGTTCTGTTTCAAGCGTTATTAGCGATGAATTAGGAAAAAATCATGCTTACAAACCTGGATTTGCATATAGTGCCGGTATAGCATCTTTAACTAGGTTTCCCATTAAAGGCTTCATTTGTTACCAAGGAGAAAGTAATGCTCAGGAGCTAGATCGTGTATATGAATATGGCGCTTTAACTCAGTTAATGGTAAATGATTTTAGAGAAAAATGGAAGGAGCCAAAATTACCCTATTATTTTGTTCAACTTTCTTCAAAAGACACTGTAAAATACAAAAGTGAATATTGGCCCCAATTCAGAAACCAACAAAGAATCTTACTTGAGAATTTGCCATATAGTGGAATGGCTGTTTCTTCTGATTTGGGATTTAAAAATGATGTGCATCCTACCAATAAAAAAGAAGTTGGAGAAAGGTTAGCAAAATGGGCATTGTTCAAAACCTATAAAATGGAGATAATCCCATCAGGCCCAATTCCAATAAAAGCAACATACCAGAATGAGAAGGTGATTGTGTCATTTAACTATTTATCTAAAGGACTTCAAACATCAGATGGTCATGCACTAAGAGGGTTTTCATTAGATGGAGTAAAAGATGCAATAGCAGTTATTGAGCAAAAGACTGTTTTAATTAATTGTAAGGAAAAACCTGAATATGTTTATTATGGGTGGAAGTCTTTTACAGATGCTAATTTGATTAATTCAGAACATTTGCCTGCATCAACTTTTAAAATACCTGTTTTATAATTTTCAATTAGTAAAATATAGTTATGAATAAATTCATCCTTTTCATTTTATTTTTATTTATTCAATCCAGTATAATAGCTCAGAATAAAAACCCTGTTTTTATTTCTGGTACAGAAGGGCACAAAAGTTTTAGAATTCCTGCCATTATTATGTTGCCTAATATGGATTTACTAGCTTTTTGTGAAGGACGTGTAAATGGGAGTGGGGATTTTGGGGATATTAATATTGTCATGAAAACCAGTCATGACAAAGGGGCAACCTGGGGACCTATCAATACCATTGTAGACGCAGATAGTTTGCAAGCCGGCAATCCTGCACCAGTAGTTGATTTGAGTGATCCCACATATCCCAAAGGCAGAATATTTCTTTTCTATAATACTGGCAATAATCACGAATCAGAAGTTAGAAAGGGAAATGGTCTAAGAGAGGTTTGGTATAAGACATCAGTTGACGGAGGAGTAACTTGGAGTGCTCCTGTAAATATCACTAGTCAGGTTCACAGACCAAAACAGCCTAAAATGAATGCTGGATACAATTTTTCAGAAGACTGGAGAAGTTATGCGAATACCCCAGGACATGCTTTGCAAATTGCCAATGGCAAATATCAGGGTCGTATTTATATAGCCGCTAATCATTCAACAGGTGCACCTAAAAAAGGAGCTGAAGACTATTTTGCACATGGGTTTTATACTGATGACCATGGTAAAACATTCCAATTAAGTGAATCTGTTAATCTGCCAAGTAGCAATGAATCAACAGCTGCTGAAGTATCTAATAATGGGTTGTTATTGAATGCTAGAAATCAAAAGGGGGATATTAGGGCAAGGCTTGTAGCAAAAAGTTTGGATGGTGGTCAATCTTGGAACAATATTTCATTTGATAAAAATTTACCTGATCCGGTTTGTGAGGGTAGTATTTTGAATTTGGGAATAAAAAAGGGGAAACATGTATTAGCATTCTGTAATGCAGCGGACACGGTAAAAAGAAATAATCTAACCCTAAGGATAAGTTATAATGAGGGAGAGACTTGGGAAAAACAGATTTTAATTGATAGTAGTCCGGATCCTAAAAAGAGAGATTTTACAGCTTATTCAGATATTGTCAAGTTGAGTAAGAATCAAATTGGGGTCTTTTATGAAAGAGATGGATATGCGCAAATTGTGTTTACGGTGATCAATTGGAAGAAGTAATCAATTGGAAAAAGTAATCATTAATAGATAGGCAATGAAATTTATAGGATTTTTATTATTACTATCAATCTATTTTGAATCTGGAGCTCAATCAAAACAGCCAAATTTTCCAGATTCATTATTTACTACCTATTATCATCAAAGACATTCACATTTTAAAACATTGCCTAAAGCATCAGGTAATATCATTTTTTTAGGCGATAGTATTTCAGATGGAGCAGAATGGAGTGAATTGTTTGGTGATATACGCTTATTGAATAGAGGAATAAGTGGAGATTTTTCTGTAGGTGTTTTAAACAGATTGGAAGAAGTCTATTTAAGAAAGCCAGCTAAAGTATTTTTATTAATTGGCATCAATGACTTAACCAGAAATATCACTACTGATAGTGTTGTAAAAAATATCATTTGGATTGTTGATTTATTAAAGGCAAACTCTCCCAATACAAAAGTATATGTTCAAAGTGTTTTTCCTGTAAATGAAAGGTTTGGGAAATTTAGTGGACATACTTCAAAAAAAGCACAAATTCTTGACCTTAATGAGCAGTTGTCTTCCATTTATAAAACACATCAATTTGAATATATTAACGTGTTTTCATATTTAGTGGATACCACAGGAAGGCTTAATGAAAAGTTTACCAATGATGGATTGCATTTGAATAGTAGTGGTTATTTGAAATGGAAAGAAGTTGTTTTAAATCAGGTATTTGATTTCCCAGAATTAATTCCAATGCCCCAAAAAATTCAGTGGGCAAGTCAAAAAGTTTCATTAAAGGAATTTAATACCATTTCATTTTCAAATCCTGCAGCAAACAAAATTGCTATCCAGTTACAGGAATATCTTACCACAAATAATTTAAAGACCAAGATTAGTCAGAAAAATGCTGTTGGAGAAAAGCAGATTGAATTGATTTTGAGCGATAGTTTCTCAAAGAAATATTTAACAGATGCGTATACTATTTCTGTAAAGAATACTACAATCAAATTAGTTGCGGGGTCTGCAAATGGATTATTCAATGCTTTACAAACATTTAAGCAAATAGCCATTCAAACTGCTATTCCTGTTGTTGAAATTGAGGACTGGTCAGCTTTTTCTTGGCGCGGATTTATGGTGGATGTTGGTAGAAATTTTCAGTCAATTCCTCAGCTAAAACAACAGATAGATGTCATGGCAAGATATAAGCTAAACATCTTTCATTTTCACTTAACAGAAGATATAGCTTGGAGACTTGAGAGTAAAAAATATCCGCAATTGACAGCTTCAGTTAACATGTTGCGAAACGCTGGTAAGTTCTATACTATTAAAGAAATTAAAGAACTGATAGCTTATTGCAAGGATAGATTTATCACATTAGTTCCTGAGATGGATATGCCTGGCCATAGTGCAGCCTTTAAAAGGGCCATGGGCTTTGATATGCAATCCGATTCAGGTATAATTGCCTGTAAAAATATCCTGACAGAATTATGTACAGAATTAGATGTTCCCTATATACATATTGGTGGGGATGAGGTAAGGATTACAAATAAGAACTTTCTTCCCCAGATGGCTGCTTTTTTGAAATTGAATCACAAAAAAGTAATTGCATGGGATCCTGGTGGGAATGTTCCTGAAGGGACAATTTTGCAAATGTGGAACGGCAAAACCAAGCCTAAAAATAATTATCCTTCAATTGATTCTAGGCATTTATACTTGAACCATTTTGATCCAATAGATGGGGTTGTGGCAACTTTTAACCATCAAATCTGTGATACAGTATCCGGAGATGAATATAAACTTGGAGCAACCCTTTGTAATTGGCCTGACAGGAATGTTTCTAAAGAATCAGATCTCATAAATATGAATGCGGTATATCCGGTTATGGTTGCATTTGCAGAAAGGTGCTGGGTTGGAAACGGGTATAATGTGCTTGGTCAATATTTGTCAGATATGGGTGTGCCTGGTACAAAGCGCTTTACTGAATTCCTTTCCTTTGAAAAAAGACTCTTAAATCATAAGACGCTTTATTTTAGGCATCTTTCCTTTCCCTATGTTCAGCAAAGTCAGAATCAATGGAAGTTAATAGGTCCATATCATAACAATGGGAATACTGCATCATCTTTTGACCCAGAATCTCCTAGTTATTTTCAAACAAATAATCTTGATAACAATACTAGTTTGATTGGTGGGACAATTTGGTTAAGACATTTTTGGCATCCATTAATTCAGTCTCATTTACCCAATGCTCCAGATAGTAGTACCTATTATGCGGTTAGAAAAATATGGGTGGAAGAAGATAAGATTAGGGACTGTTGGATTGGGTTTAATAACTTATCCCGTTCTACAGCAACAGATTCCCCTCCCTTGAATACTTGGGATAATAAAAACAGTAAGGTATGGGTGAATGGAAATCTAATTCCTCCCCCTGTATGGCAAAATGCTGGTAATCCGGGTAACTTAGAAAAGCCATTAACTGATGAAGGTTATGAATACAGAATGCCAACTAAAGTCCTGTTTAAGAAAGGGTGGAATACTATTTTAGTCAAAGCTCCAGTTGGATCATTTGAAGCACCAAAATGGAATAATCCTGTTAAATGGATGTTTACTTTTATTCCTATAGATTAAGCTATTTCATTTGTGCATCCAACTCTTTCAAAAACCGCTCCGCATTCAATAAATGCAATTGCTGCTTTTCAGGACTCATTTTATCAAATGTTTTCACCAACATACCCAATCTAGGATTTTTCAAAAAGAAATCCCTGTGCACAAGCATGAATCGCCAGAACAGTCCATCCCAAATGGGTTGCCAATCTCCCTTTGGGTAATCACTCATTTTCATTAAGTAATTACTCCCGCTGATATATGGTTTGGTTGTCATTAATCCTCCATCGGCAAATTGGGTCATGCCATACACATTGGGTACCATTACCCAATCATACGCATCAATAAAGAGTTCCATAAACCATTGATATACTTGATCAGGATCAAATTCACAAAGCAACATAAAATTACCTAGCACCATTAGGCGCTCAATATGATGACAATAGCCTGTTGCCAAGATTTTTTTAATAGTGCGATCAATGGGTGCAATGCCCGTATTGCCTGTCCAAAAACCTTCAGGTATTTTTCTGCTAAATTTCCAATAATTGGTGCTGCGTTGTTTACCACCCTCTCTTTCATACAGCAAGTGAATAAATTCTCGCCAACCCATAACCTGTCTAATAAATCCTTCTAGGGAATTGAGCGGAATCTGGTATTGTTCCGCTTGTTCAATTACCCTGTCCAATACCTGTTGCGGGTTTAATAAACCAATATTCAGCATAGGCGTTAACACTGAATGATGCAGCACTGTTTCATTGGTTACAATGGCGTCTTCATAAATGCCAAAATGCTCAAAGCGATGTACAATAAAATCTTCCAACCATTGCTGCGCCTCTTGAAAACTAGTCACAAACAAATGTGGCCCATTAACTGTTCCATAATTATTGGGAAAATGCTGCTGAACATAGGTTCTGGCTTCTATTAAAAAAGCATTATCCGAAAATTGCTTTATAGCTGGCGCGATGCCTTTTTTTGGAAAGGGTTTTCTATTATCCGAATCAAAAGTCCATTGACCACCAATGGGTTTTCCATCGGCTTCTAACAAAAGTTTTCGCTCTTTTCTTTGCCAGGTATAAAAGTCTGTTTGAAAATAAGTTTTCCTTTTGCTAAAATAAGTTTCAACAGATGCTTTGCTATTTAAAAAATTAGGACTCTCGTGAGTAATTAATTTGATTTGGTTGGCAGCGCAACTCTTTGTGATTCGTTGTTGCAACCAATCATCCGCCAAAGCTGATACATGAATTTCTGTTGTTTGTTCAATAGCCAATTGTTTGATCAATGGGCGAACATCTTGTAAAGGGTGATTGGTGTCAATGTATATAACCTGATAGCCCTCCGCTATTAACCACTGTTGATAAAATTGCATACTGGCCCTGTGTAGGACCAGTTTCTGTTTGTGAAATCTAAATTGCTTAAAAAACAACCACTCTTCTACCAAGTAGATGGTTCTGCCTTTTTGCAAAGCAGGATGTTCTTTGAATAATTGATGTGGAAATACCAAACTTATAGCAATAGACATATGCTATTAACAGGCATTCAGATCCAATTGTTCAGACCGAAGCAATTATTCCACAATGGCTTCCGCTTCAATCTCCACCAAATAATCATCCCCAATTAAATTGGCTTGCACCATGGTATTGGCTGGCTGAATTGCTGCAAATCTTTGGCCGTGCGCTCTAGCAATGGGTTCCCATTGGTTAATGTCTTTTACAAATACGCGGGTTCTGACTACGTCTTCTAATTTGCCACCCAAGGATTGAATAGCCCCTTCTATTTTATCAAAAATAAAATGTGCCTGAGCTGCAGGATCATTACCCCCAATCACTTGGTTGCCATGGGTAGCAGTGGTTCCGGAAACAAGAATACGGTTCCCCTTTCTTACTGCTCTACTATAACCTGCCATGGATTCCCAACTAGTACCTGATAGGGCTTTTGTTTTTCCTTGTGCATCTGAAATAGTAGGGTAGGGAACTGGAAACTCTTTTACATGATGACTCAGGTCTCCTGTAGCCGTTAAGTAGGGCGGCTTCCTGTATTCATCTCCACAGTCTCCAGGAATGGATTGCCCCTTGGCCAATTCGGTTTTAATCTGGTCTAATTCAACAGCACTTAACTGAATATCCAATACTTTTTTATTCTCTAAAATATGTTCTGAAACACCCATTCTAGCACCAATAATTACGCCCCCTACTGCGGGTTGTTCTTTTATATAGGCACTGGCAATGGTTGCAATAGAAACTTGGTGTGCTTGTGCGATGCTATACAGAGTTTGTAAAAGCGCTTGATACCAATTCCATCCACCGGCTGCGTCTATATAACGCTTGTATTTCATTTGTGACCAGGTCAATGAATCGTTGATAGCAGGTTCGGATTGGTTCAACCATCTCTCACTAAAGAAGCCACCACCAACGGTTCCAAAGGCCAAGAGTTTTACATTATGTGCTAAACAGGTAGCGGTCATTTTACCAGCAGCACGTTGGTCTAATAAGGAATAACATACTTGGTTACTTACCACATTAATTCCTGATTGGATTACCATATTTAAATGTGCTTCGTCAAAATTGGTGAGTCCAAGATTGGCAATCAATCCCTCTTGTTGCAATTTTTGCAAACCATACAAACAATCCAACCAACTGGGATGCGCATAATTCCAGGCATGAAATTGCATGAGTTGAATTTGATCGGTTTGTAATCTGATCAAAGCTTTTTTTACCGCTGCTTCAATTTGTGTGGCTGTAATATTGCCAGGGCTTGGAACCCATTTGGTTAGAAATTGAACATCGCGCAAGCCATAGGTTTTTCTAAATACACCCACCACTTCTTCTGCAGAACCATAATGATCTGCCATATCAAAACTGGTAAAGCCTTGTTCATAATATGCGTGCATGGCTTTGGCAGTTGCAATGGGATCTACTTTTTGGTTACCCCTTTCTAAATCGGCAATCTGCCATAGACCAATTAATGCTTTTGAGATGCTTAAGTTGTCACTTAATCTGGTATGGTTCATATGGATGTATTATTACTTATTCAGCTGGTAGTTCTTTAAAATAATTGCTATTGGTCAATCCTGTTTTTTTCAATTGATGCCAGTACCAATAAAAGAGGATGCTAGCAAATAACATGACCAATGCACAAACATAACTGGCATGAAAATACCAAGCTTTTTGTTCAGTGGCCAAATCATTTTGAATATGAATCAATAATAACAAACCAAGACTGATGATGCCCAAAATGGCAATCATTTTTTGGAGCATGGGGTTTTTAATCACGGCTATTTGTTTTGCTAGCACTGGATTATAGTGTTGTATTAACAATACAGATAAGCAGATCAAAATAAAATTGATCAACATTGACATGACCATGATATCAATACCTAAAAATATATCGCTGGCAAAATGGCAACCTAAGATTCCAATACTTGAGACCATACCACTAAAGAGAATGGCCCAATGTGGTGTTTTGTATTTGGGATGCACATTGGTTAACCAAATTGGAAACAGTTGATCCTTTGACCAAGCAAAACATAGTCTTGATACAGATAGCACCATGGAGGGGAGGTCTTTGAGTAAAGCAATGCTAGCTCCCAACATAATGAGCACAGACCAAAATGGGGGTAGTACATAATTCAGTAGGGTGGTAGCAGAAATGTCTTTGCTATTGGCTAAGTCTCTTACAAAATTCCAAGGCACTATTCTATACACTGCAAAACAAAACAACAAATAAAATAGGGTAACCGTAACAATGGTGATTAGGATGGCCCTTGGCAAGGATTTACTGGGATTCTTTGCTTCTCCACCAGCTTGTGCAATGGAATCAAAACCAATAAAACTGGCAAATAATACAGCAGCTGCGCTTAAAAATTGTTGCCAATCAAATGAACCTGCTTCTCGGTGAATCTGAATGCCGCCTTTTTGAAAGACACCTTGAATAAAATCAGTTTCTGTATAGATGAATCCGGCAATGATAACTATACTCGCTAATAAAAAAGTAATCAACACTAAACCAATAATGGTGAACTGATAGGTTTGAATGCCAAAAATATTGATCAGGATAAAACTCCATAATAAACCAAGTGACAAGAATAATCTGGTATTGGGTTGGTCAAAAAACTGTGCCAGCGTCTTCCATTCTAGCGTAATGCATACATCGCGGAAAAAGGGCAAGACCATATAGGAGACTACTCCAATCACTATGGATAATCCAAACCATTGTGAGAAGCTTGCTACAAAACCCCAGTAGGGATGTATAGATCGGCTAGCATATACATAACTACCTCCAGCTCTGGGCATGGCACTAGATAGTATGGCATAA
>Ga0075152_10001120_pt1 | contig 19361 bp, 25 predicted proteins | sample JI61114C2DNA_FD_70964 | JGI IMG/M metagenome (GOLD analysis project Ga0075152, IMG submission 70964) | Wastewater effluent complex algal communities from Wisconsin, to seasonally profile nutrient transformation and Carbon sequestration -... | ecosystem: Engineered > WWTP > Effluent > Algae...
TAACCACTTCCGCCCCAGAAAACGAGCAGTGCGTTGCCAGCTTGCAGACCTCACCCTGGCTCTCTAGTTCAGCAAAGCGGCATCTCACCACCATTAATGGCATTTTCAAAGAACGATCGATATCTATCGAAACAGAGATTAGTTGCGACGAAGCTTCCTTAAGGAAGCCAGTTGATGTTTGGTGAATTCACTCTCACACAGTAACAGCTGAGAAACACTCATTAAATTCTGATGCTGTAGTTAAGAGCCACCAGAAATATAAATTTCATCGAGAATGTGGAAGAAATCTGTCAAGCCCAAGTCGACAGCCTTCAAGAAATGTTAGCTGAGAACGGTTAGGGGAGAGCTGCCTCAGAAGTTCGAAGGGAGACTCTTTCGGAACGGACCTGGAGTCTTGGCGAGAGGTGAGCAAACTGTACCACACTGGTTTGCGGGAAACGGTGCCATACTTCAGATAGAGTTTGTCGATGGGAAGTGTCGTGCACAATACTGCCACACTCCAACCATCAGGTATCTCGAGGAGGAAAAGACCAATACAATTCCCAAGTTCAATCCCTTTGGATTGCTGAAGAAAATTGTAACTGGAGATCAGCAGCTTGATCAGACCAACCCAGCCAACACAAGTGTGCTCCCTCTACCAAACTCAAACATTGTATATGCTATCTGCGAAGGTGGGTCACCCTTCCGATTGGCGAAGGATACTCTTGATAGTCAGGGTTTTGACCAACTCGGATACCTCCAAAGTGCCTATTCAGCCCATCCCAAGATCGACCCGGAGACTCACGATATCTATAACTTCGGGTTTTCGCCCGATATGACTCGGATCGTCATCTACCGTAGCAGTGCAGATCTCAAAGCTTTGAAGGCTACTGGTTAGTTTCCGTTGCGAGACATGCAGTCGATTCACGATTGCGTACTTGCCGGCAAATACTTAGTGATCTTCGAGTACCCTTTGACTGTCGACAAGAAGTGGTTACTCTTAGGCTACAGCTTCCTAGAGTGCGTACAGTGGGCGCCTGAGAAGTACAATACTCTTATTCACATCTTCGATAAGGACACTCTCAAAAAAGTCACACAATTGGAAGCACCTCCGTTGTTCAACTATCATTTCTCCAACGGCTACTGCAACGGGGAAGAAGAAATCGTGTTGCAATACTGCGCCTATCCGACTGACCGTGTTCAAGATTTATTCAACGATCTTGCTCGAGTTCCGAAATTAGCAGTCGACCCGAAGGCTGAGTTCAAGTATGCGATCATTGGTTACTTTGAGGAGATGAAGATTGACTTGCCGAGCAAGAAGATTACCACTGACAGGAACATGAACTATGCTGTTGAGTTTCCAGTTGTGAGTGATCGACTGGTCGGGAAGAACTGGCGATACACCCATGCCGTCATTAGCGAGGACCCTAAGAACCCAAATAGCTTCTTTAACGGTGTCTGCCGGTACGACAGGTAGACCAAAACTGCTGAAGTGAGGAAATTCGGAATAGAAAATTCTTTGACGGAACCTGTGCTTGTGGAAAACGAAACCGGCGACTATATCTTGACAATAGTATACCACTCAGACATCAACAAGAGCATGGTGCATCTCTTGGATGCAGTGGGGCTGCAGGACATTTACGTTGCAGAATTGCCAGAGGTGATTCCACCAAGCTATCACGGAAGATGGGACTATGACCGAGTGGTCAGCTGATGATTGACGACGCATATTCGAGTATCTGCATACCACGAGGTTTGTTCGATTTTACTGTCCATTATATAAGAGCGATGATTGTCCATTGCCTATTGCTGGCGGCAGTTGCCTGCATGTCAACTGTCTTCAGTGATAACTTCCACGGTGACCACCTACAGTCCTCCAAATGGGCAATCATAGGTTCAGGCTATTTATTACGTGAACCACCCAGCGGTCATTCCCAGATGCTAACACTCAACTACAGCACAGACCCGCGCTGGCTAGCTTCCAGGTGGATTTCAGCCTCTCCCGGAACTTACTACTTAGTAGAAATACAGACTGAAACCAACACAAAAAGCCTAACAATCTTACCATCGTCAACCTCTTTCATAAACGAAGGCAACCTCGCCAAAGATCATTTTACGCTCAGCATTACGTACGCACAGAATGCAGTGTTGTCCCTGGTTAACCCATTCAGGCAGCAATCAATCAGGATACAGCTCAACGCCAACAACGTGGTGGTCACTTCAAATATTTCGCTGTCAACATGTACGATGACCACCACAACACCCACCTCAACTGACACCCTCACGGTTGTCTATTCCAGTGCCGAACGTTCAGTGCAGGTGGCTGTCGGTAGCCAACCTTCCTTCAAATGCAACTTCTCCTCCACAACCTTTGTATATGGGGTGCTTTACTACACCATCAGTCCGCGTTCTTCAACGAACTTCAACGTCAAGAAATCATAGTATGACCACTGCGGGCTGTCCATAGCTATTGAGGGTGCCGATTCTGGTTGTAACGTGGGAGCCTCTGGCAGCAATTGTTTGCTAATCTACGGACACAATTTTCTCTCCAACCAACAATCAGCGGCAATTCACCCTGGCCAATCCAACACCTCCTACAAGATATCGTATGTCTTCCGAAATACTTTTACGCAATTTCGCATACTTCTGAGCGACTTAAAACAGTACGAAGACCAGCCACAGCCTTACGATACCTTCCTGGACAACCTCGTCATATCCAGCCTATTGAACCCTGAGGAGTACAAACTCACTATTGACAATAGTCTCACTCGGTATCTGGTGTCTGGTGTTAGTGATGTGAGCTTCACCAACACGAACTCTCCGATTCTTGGTGTGCAGCTGTCACTTGTGAATCATCGATCCATGGAGAACAAGCAGGCCAGTCCTAATTTCTTCTATAACATCGCAACAGTGCGACTCACCAACTACTCCGACATCATCGAAACAGATTCGGGGGTGTCCACTGTGTACGGCTATGCTGGCGATGATGTCATCGTTAGTGCTAGTGGCACCCAAACCATCTGGTCGGGAACGGGAACTGACACTATTGTGGTTGATTGCCACTCCTCCAACTTAATACTTCCGGATCACACTGCAGGTGATATTGTTGATCTCACTGCCTTTGGAATTGTATCGAATGCGTCAACTCTACTCACCTTTGTGCAGGGTATCACGAACACAGTGGTGTCCTTCACAGTTCAGAACCGCACCGTAAGCCTGAGCATTCCAAATAACATACCGCTAATGTTAGCTACAGTTCCAACCCCAGTTCAGTGCAACCTTGACATCGGGGTTGGTTACTATCCTACCACCGACAGCTGCATCTATGTCTGTCCTTGCAATACTGTGGGACTCTTCTGTAATTTTACAGACTCAACACTTACTTCGACAGCTCTCGTGACTACCAGCAATGTCTTCTGTGGCTCATACAACTTCGAAATGACACATAAAAATGCTGTGCTGAACCCAACCTACCAGCTATCCTCGGCAACCGATATTCCCCACTATAAGCTTACGGTGGTGGTTCAGCTATTCATTGTTGGGTATGCCGGCAGTGATGTACTCACAGTTTGGGCAGACCTCTCAGTGATTCAATACTCCGTACTCATGACTTCAAGGAACAGCAAGATCTGTTCTTCCTCAATTCTAGGTGAGGGTATGTACATCAACCAGACATTCCAACACTATTCCCCTGCAGTCACTCTCCAAATGGTACTGCAGTCGACAGTCAATAGCTACTTCTACATCAATAGTGCTATGTTTGTGGTTTCGAAGTGTTACTCAGGGTGCCAGTACTGCAACGGCTCCAGTCAAGCCGACTGCATCAGTTGCTCTCCTCCGTTCATATTCTCTTCAGCGGGGCAATGCTACTGTCCGTCAAGTGCAGTTCTCACAAGTCCGACTGTGTGCATCAGCTGTGACAGCCTCTATATGAACTGCTTGAGCTGTAACACTACCACCTGTCTAAGCTGCAAAAACAACCTCATCATCAACAGCGATTTAACATGCATCAATGCGACTAATTGCGTCCGTGATTGCCAGATATGCGATTTCGTAGATCCAACAGTCTGTTTGGTGTGTCAAAATGACTTCTTTCTCCTCAACAGCAGCTACTGCCAAAAATGCGAATCGAACTGCCTCCAATGCACAGCCACAGTGTGTCTTTAGTGTGATACCGGCTATCAAGTCAACTCCACCAGTCGTACCCAATGTACTTTTATCTGCGACCCCACTTGTCTGGCGTGCAGTGGTCCCTTTATTAACCAATGCACCAGCTGCCCTTCTTCGAGATCTCTTGTCTTGTCTGCTGGAACGTGCGACTGCAGATACGGTCGGTATCTCGACTCCAATAGCAACGACTGTTTAATATGCTCTCCGCCCTGTGCAACATGCACAGCCCCAAACATTTGCTTAACTTGTGTTAATGGCCTTTCACTCGCCGGAACCACATGTGGATGCAGTATTGGCCAATATATCGCGTCCAACCAGTCAGCATGCCTAAGTTGTTCCTCGAACTGCTCAAACTGCCTCAGCGACACTTTCTGCTTGGAATGCTACTACAAGTACACGTTAAATAGTACCACCAATCAGTGTGACCCATAGAAATCCCAGTCGTATATCCTCACCAAAATCGACCAAGTAACTCAGAACCTCACTGAAACCACCTACATCATAAGTTCTTTGAGCAGCCTGCCAATCATTCTTCGCGGCAATCCTTTGGTGGTGCTGCAACTCTTCGACATTACCCAGGAAATTTCGTACATTCAGTACATTAATGTCACTGTACCACCAAATTTCAGAAGCTACCTCAACTTGTTTATCAAGTTTAACCTCAACTTCTTCCCTGACTTGGTGAATGACGATAGTCTCACCATGCGGTCACCACCAGGCTTTGCCGACAGTTCAATGGATGCACTCTTCTTCCGCAATATCTCGAGCAACTTTATACTGCTTGCAGCGACCGTGGCAGTCTATGTCTTCTTCAAGCTCCTGCAACTACTAGTGAGAAAGAAGCTCCCGAACAGCTGCTTACAGTTCTTCTTCGATAAGATCGTGGGAATGTTTGAATGGGCAGGATTCATCACCATGGTGCTCGGATCGTATGTAGGGCTCTGCATGTCATGCTTTTTGCAACTACTCAACGCCTCAGTCAGAAACTCAGTTATGTTTGCGAGTTATGTGTGCTCATTTCTATTCTTGGTAGTGCTCCTTTGCATTCCCGCTCTTCTTTACTACATCACGGAGAGAGGTGAGTACCTCAAAAAGGCAGCACCTGAACCAGAAGAGGAATAGCCAGTTTCGGAGGCTCCTCAAGATAATGCTCCAACAGCACAGGCGGGTCAACCTTCTCAACAGACCTCCGTGTTACCACAACCTCAAGCACCTGATTCACTTTCAAAGAAAAAGCAACGCGCAGTCGGTTCAAAGTAAAACTTCGACAAAAAGTTTGGAATGATATACGAACTGTACAACCAGGACACTGTCTACCAGCGGAACTTTTCAATTGCCGTTCTCATCCGTAAGATTATCTATTCATTCAACATGGTGTACATGCAAGAGGCACTAATTGCCCAAATGGTGACCATAATTCTCACTGAATTGGCGCTTCTCATGGCAGTCATATTCATAAAGCCCTACAAAAGCCAGCTCTTCTTCTGGAAGGACATAGTTACACAGGCTCTCTGCCCGGTGCTCTACGTATCCTTCATCCTCTACATGCTCGATTTTCTGTCGTCTGATGCACTCATAATCTGGGGGTACGTCGATGTGACGACAGTCACAGTCATTATTGTGATGCACTTGTTCGTACTTATCTACGAGTGCTACAACAGTGTCCGAGAGCTGTGGCGGGACTACAAAAAATTCAAGGATCCGACAAGCCGAGCGAATAGTCACTAAACACAGGCTCCAATGCAAGAAGGCGCATCACACTAGGAATACTTTGCCGATTCGGTGTTGATGCATGGCGAGGGCTCTCAACAAGCCATCATTAACGTTGCTTGACAGTTCATCCATAACAAACTTCTTGCCAAATTGTATATTATATTAGTTCACAATTCACTCACGGAATGCTGAGCACTTCATACGGCTTCAATAACCTTCTCAAGGAGGTACCACAGCGAGGTTAATGCAGGGCCACAAACACTTTTCCGGCTTCGAGGAAGTTGTGCTGAAGAATATTGAGAACGTCAAGGAGATCTCCAACATGGTCAAGAAGTCGCTGGGACCGAACGGTAAGCACCACCTATCGGTTGGTTGGGGTGCCATGTCCGGCGACTGCGATGGCGCTGGGCAGGGCATTTCAAATTTTTTTAAATGTCCATTCCTTAATGGTAGGCATGAAGAAGATGATCGTCAACCACATCGACAAGACCTTCGTTACGAGCGACGCCGCCACCATCCTGAGAGAGTTGGAGGTGCAGCATCCCGCCGCCAAGATGGTGGTCATGGCCAGCAAGATGCAGTAGGAGGAATGTGGCGACGCCACCAACTTCGTCATTACCTTCGCAGGGGAGCTCCTGAGTCATGCCGAAAATCTCATCAATACCGGTCTGCATCCCAGTCAGATCATTGCCGGCTATGAGGAAGCATCCAAGAAGGCAATCAAGCTGCTTGGCGAGATGGAATCTTATAAGGTGGAAGACCCCCGCAATGTTGGTACGTTCTTTACTTAGCTCAGCTGAAGTTGCAAAGGCCCTGCGATCAACTTTGACCTCGAAGATTCCCAACTTCGGAGATTTCTTTTCGGATTTGGTGGCGAACGCCTGTATCAACAGCCTTCCCGACGTACTGACTAAGTTCGACGTCGACAATATCCGAATTGTGCACATCATGGGCGGTAGCGTCAGCGATTCCAAGTTGATGAGCGGTATGGTGATTAAACGAGGAGTTGAAGGCACTATCTCACGAGTCTCCAAGCCTAAGGTCGCAGTGTACAGTTGTCCTTTGGATACCATTCAAGGTGAAACCAAGGGAACGGTGCTCATTAAGAACGCCACCGAACTGTTGAACTACAGCAAGGGTGAAGAAGATCTCGCTGAAAAGTTCGTGCAAAAGCTAGTCTCGGCTAACATTAACGTTGTCGTGACTGGTGGAACGATCTCTGATATTGTGTTGCACTTCCTGGAGAAGTACAGAATCATGACTGTCAAGGTCGCCAGCAAGTTTGAACTCCGAAGGGTTACTCGAGCTCTGTCTGCAGCTGCTCTTTCGAAGCTGGACCAGCCCACACCCGAGGAAATCGGTGAGGCTGATGAAGTGGTCGTGGAGGAACTTGGTTCCGAAAAGCTTGTTGTGTTCAAGAGGGAAACCCAGGATTGCAAACTCAGCACCATTATCCTTCGTGGCAGCACCAGGAACCTGCTCGAGGACATTGAACGTGCTATTGACGATGCCATTAACGTGTACAGGTCGGTGCTAAAGGACCCAGCATTCGTGCCTGGTGCAGGCTCCACTGAAACAGTACCACTTAAATTAATTGAAGCTCCTCTCCATCAAGCTGAAGAAGGAGGCTGAGAATATCAAGGACCTACAGCAGTACAGCTACAGCAGGTATGCCAGTGCCTTCGAGGTTATTCCTCGCATCTTGGCGTAAAATGCTGGTCTCAACGCCAACGAAATCATCCCCAAGATGATCGCTGCAAACTCCAACAAGCCCTCTGGTATCAATATCCTCACAGGATCAATTGAACCCATTGAAACTTTGAACGTGGTGGATCACCTTAAGACTAAGGAATGGGCAATTCGGTTGGCATCCGATGCTGCTATCACTATCCTTAAGATCGACCAGATCATTGTGGCTAAGCCGGCTGGAGGACCCAAGCCACAACAAAACAAGGGTTGGGACAACGATGACTGATGATTGGAAATGTTGGGTAATGCCTCTCTATAATGCTGCGGCTATAAACATTTAAATGATTGGCAAGGAGCAGTAGCAGGAATTGCTCGAATTGCTTGGCTTCGACGGAGAGGATATGCTAGATACTGAAATTCGCAAGCTCGCAGCCGACATAGGCTAGGAAGAGTTCGGGAAGTTCACTCGTGAGTACATCCGTAAACAGCCTCAGGCGGCAATTCTAGAGCAGTTCCTTCCGAAATAATGCACATAGAATAGGAAGGAGTAATCAACTGAAGAGGTGGAAGAGGAGCAATCTATGGAACCCTAAACAGAACTGGAAGAGCCAGAACCAGAGGATGATCACTTCGAGATCAGCAAGGAACCGATTGAGAGCAAACCCAACCACTTTCGAGTAACTTACAACAATGGAGATGTGTATGAAGGAGAGATGGAGAACAACCAGAAAAACGGCTTTGGGGTGTACCACTATGCCAACGGCGAGCTCTACGATGGTCAGTTTATCGAGGACATGATCAGTGGGTATGGAAAGTATGTGTTTGCTTCTGGGGCAGAATACGAGGGGCAGTGGTACGAAGGCGAAAAACACGGCATGGGCATACTGAAGTTCCCTAACCGCGACATTTTTTCAGGCAGATTCCGTGATGACATGATGGATGGTAGCGGAAAGTATGTACACTACAATGGGGACGTGTTCGAAGGCACATGGCACAAGGGAAGAAAGCATGGCCGAGGAGAGTTTAATGGGGTTGATGGGCGCCTGATAATCGGCGAGTGGATAGATGATGTATTTACTGTTTGACCTGGGAAATACACGATTGGCGAATCATTTCAATTGGCGGACTTTTTCGCCCGGATAGAAACAGGCTTCCTCGGGGCTGGCTTGCGGTAGGTCATGTCTTCGTTCGATACCTTCCTGATGGCCTTCTTTCGTGGCACAACGGTCACAGTTGTGGCTGGGGTATCCACTAGCTTCGTTGGTTTGAGCTCCGTCTACTGAACTTCCTGACGGTTCTTTCGGGGATGCTTGGCATGAACGATGTAAACCGTTCGATTGAAGCGCGTAAGATTCAGAGTGTTAGCTGCAAGCACAACTCGATTAGGCCTTGCATCACGAGGCTTCTGCTCTGTTCGCCTGACCAGTTAGCCAGTGTCTGCCATGTGCGCGATATTTATTAATTAATCAGTACAAGTGTTTGAGCTGGGGGGTAGTCATCACTGCTCTCTATCAGGCGAGAGTTCGAACAATTAGTCTTCGCGTTCATCGAAATGTTAATGTCCTCGTAGTCGGCTAGTGCTGTTTGCTATGCGTTGCTTCTTCAGTAGACTCTTTGCTATTTGGTTGCGCTACTTCTCGGCCGCCTGAAATTGAATTATCTGCCGATTCAGGTTCCAAACTCGGACCGTCAGCTGCTGATTGGTCGATTTTATCATGGAGTGTTCTCTCCGGTTGATAGCCAAAATCGACTCCAACTGTACCAACTGCTCCTTTAGCCGTTTCTCAGATTCTTGTAATGTGACGATCTCAGATGTTAGCTTCAGGCGTTCCTGTTGCTCCTCCTATCGAATCGTAGCTAATTCACGGTTGAGTTGGTTGCAGGCTCGTCGTAGCCTCTAAACCTCATCGGACATGTTCTATTTTTTGTTGCGGGCTGAACCGTCATCTGGTGATAAACGCTACTCACGGCAATTTAGAGCTTGCTTGGAGGATCCGCCCGATAGTGAGCCGACTTCTGTCACTGCCACCTTCTTCGGTTCTTGTCGATTGCTGCGCAAAAGGTTAATGTGTTGTTTGAGTCTACTATTCTCCAAATTGACTGCCTCCAACTGGATCTATAGAATTCGGATTTTCTTAGCCGCCGTATCATCAGTTTTAGCCGAAACCGCGGCGGTAATGGACGTCGGGGGTATGGGTGGAGGAGGGTTATTTGCCCGACCTGAAAGCCGCGGTTTCTGAGAAATGTTATGCATAGAACGATCTTAGCAGAGTCGAATGCTCGTACTACTCGAGTTCTGCTCATCGTTAGGTCGTGGATTTATTGTGCGCTGGGTGAGATTCATTAAGGAGCTCTACAGAAACATACTCGTCTAGCTGTCATTAAGATGACGTTCACGGTGGTTCGTTGGGGAATAGAACCCGGCAAGCTATCTTGTTTCTTCCGCTAACTTTCTAGACCGATGGTTTTCAATTGGTCTGGCACCACCTGGTTTGCGTGAAAACAACTTCCGTCGTGAGTCCGGTGACATCATTTTCTCATCGAAGTGGAACTGATCGGCTGGAGAGGTTAGCTTCAGACAAGGCAAGCTACCGCATCCATCATATTCAGCGTCGTTTGTGCTGCTACTTTCCCTTAGCATTAATTACTGTATTCAATTATGAAGGGATTGCTGTTTGATCGTGAGGATCAAACAAGCTTTAAAAAGGTACTGAAAGGAGCCAACTCAGATCAAGCATGACATTGAGGAGATGCTTGGGTTCCATGGGTTGCAGCCCCCACCAAGAAACGACCTTCGCAAAAGCAATTACGCTTCTAGTAGAGGTGGATCACCGTCTCCAAAAGCGCAGCCATCGACAAATAAAAAAACAGCGGTCAACAAGAAAGTCAACCGAAGGGATTCACTTTAACAGCGAAGCCCGATCATCAAGCTATCTCCGCCGAAGACAGCTCGATCGAATTCTGCAATGCCTGACCAAGGGCCGCGACATAGAAATTTAACACCTTCGTTTTCAGAAATACAACCACCCACAATTCCCGGAAAGAAACAGACAGTCTGGTAGAAGCTCTACAGCGAACCACCCACTAAATAATCCATGAACAATCCATACTACCGATTAGATATGAAGTTCGAAAAGCTCGCTGCACGTGTAAACCTGCTCCGTTAGTGTCCAGAAATCAATCAGAAGAGCCGAGAGTACTACGGAGTCTTGGGGAGGGCAATGCGAGAAATGCATACTCGAACAGCACACGATCGTAGTCACAATCGACAACAACGACTGGGCCGCGTTTGATGCTATAATACTTATCAATGGACGATCTGAATTTCGACGTAAAGATGGGTTCTGACACGGGACCTACAGGCATCTCCAATGCTGGCCCAGTCAAGCCCAAGTACGAGACGATGGTGGAAGAGAAGGGACCTGGCGAAGCAGAGAGCACTCAGAAGAAGGGCGATTACGATCTTTCTGCAGCTGCGCACCCGGTTGCCTGCATATTTACATTCCTCTTCAAAGCACTGGCAGTTCTGATGTAAGAATCGAGTAATGCAGCTACTTCTTTGGAGGACTGATGTTCAATTCATCAATTCTGGTGTTCATCCTCGTCATCATACTCTCAGCACTGGACTTCTGGACAGCTAAAAACGTCACTGGACGCTTGCTTGTTGGCCTGCGTTGGTGGTCTGACTACGACGAAAAAGGCAACGAAGTTTGGAAGTTCGAGAGCTATGACAAGGAGTTCACTGCTAATCCTGTCGATACTGCCTTTTTCTGGACGAGCCAGATAGCCTTCACTGCATTCTGGGCAGTCATGTTCGTGATCAAGCTACTTTCACTCAGCTTCTACTGGGTACTGTTGGTGGGAATCTGTTTGGCTTTAGGTTTCACCAACTTACTGGGTTACTACAAGTGCCGTGGAGGTACTACTCATGTTAACCTCAGACTACAGCAATAAGCTAAAGGGAATGGGCGACCAGCTCAAACAGCAGGGACTTATGCATCTCGCGAAAAATATGTTCAATAATGGCTGACCCTTTACGAAAAAATCAACGGTTAAAGTTGCGTTCTGAGGATGCTGTCTTGCCAAGTCGTTTCTTGGACTTAGTAGACAAGTACTCTGGGTTCCCATCTATCATGTAGTAGCGCCAATTGTACAGTAGGTCTGATTCGAGAGGCCAAAAGCTAGCGTTGCCTTGCCTGTGCAGATAGTTCTTGAAGACGTTCCACATGTCTCCCATACTGGTTTGATGTTCCTCTTCGTGGTGCTGCTGCTCCAAACCAACCATCCTGCTGTTAGTGTGGCCTGATGTGGATCCTCTCGCTCGTTTATCTCCTTGGTTCCTTTCGCTGGTGTTATCGTCACCCGAATATGAATCATTTTCTACACGCAAGCGAAAAGCTTCGACTAAATTATTTGCTTTTTCCCTGAGCGGTTAGTTTGGGTGACAACTACGGTTAAATTTCATCCTAGTGTTGTGGTTCATATCCTTTCGGAAGAGGTACTTGTTGATGATGTGAGACCTCACCGGAATATAATGCAGCTTAGGACAGATGAGTTTATTGTGGAACTCCCTTGGACAGTTCGGACAGCGGTAGAGTTCGTTTTCATTGAGGAGATAGTCCTACCGGTCCTTCATGAGACAGAAATGTTCGTAGTCCATTTTGGACTGCTTGAGAATGTCCATGAGATCCTCGTTGGAGAGGTAGAATAAGATAGAATATGTCAGTGACTTGATATCGCACACCACGTTCTTGGATTTAATGAAGCCTAGCGATAGCAACTTGGGTTGTGACTTATCCTCAATGCGAATGCGATCGGTGGTGACTGAAAACATTGTTTGGTGGAAGCGAGCACATAGTCCTATTTCACCTTTCTGCAGAATGAATAGTTTCATGGGTTCGCCTTTCTTCACCAGCAATTCCTCGGGATGGCACACCTTCTTTATGATCTGCTTTGCCATGAGTTCCTGCGTACGCAATGTCATGTTCTTGAGAACTACTAGATTCTTGAAGATGTTACGGTTGGCCTCGACCATGAACTCCTGCTTGAGCTCGCCGGGTAGCGACTCGAGTAGCTGATCTTGCTCCCGAAAGTTGAATTCCTGCTTAATTAGAAAGGAACCCTCGATGAAATTGTTTATGCGGTTTTCTAACTACTCTGACACATTGTTCTTTCGGCTCATCAGATGAAATGTTTTCATGTCTTTCTTCTTCTCCAAGTGGCGTCTTCTGAGATCGTTAATGAGGTTGCCCAGGCAGTTGATGTTGTAGGATAGCGTCATGCAACTAATCAGCTCGATGAAGATCAGGCATAGTGCCTCCTGGAAGTTGGTTGCAGCAAGGTCGCCAAACCCGACAGTAAGCATCACGGTGGTCCCCCAGTAGTAACCCCAAACGTAACGCTCGTACCACATCCGATGGGCAAGTTGTTTTTCGGTGAGCCAGTTGCTCTCAGGACTGAAGATAGTCATTCCGTTGAGCACAATCGACAAGATATGCGCGAAGCACACGTTCATTACGAGAATGCTGAAGAGCCCCATATACTGTTCGCGAAGAAAGTTCGTGATGAGTATCTTTTCCATTGGTTCTAACTTTTGTCCAATCTGCATGATCCTCCATAGGGCTAACAGCCGGATCAAGTGGAAGCCGGTATCTCTTTGGAAAGGACTCAACGATATAAGCGCAATTGCGAGGTTCAGAGCATCTGGGGTGAACTCCATGCGTAGATAGTATTGCGTTATCTCCGTCCTAGACACGAGAGTCTTGCCTTACACTGTCTTCTTGGAGAGGAACTGTAGAATGAACTCCACACTAAAGAAAGTTGCAGAGATAAATTTTAGTGCGGACGCAGCATCCGTCTCCTCCGCCTCTGGGAAAATGAGTGCAAGGGTGTATAAGATACTAACCCCGAATGTTAGAAAGACACTCAAGAGTCCCAGCACAGCTGTAAGGTAATGGTTCAGTGCAAGCCCCTCCTTGTTTTTTACGACAGGAAATTAGCCTTATAGATTTGTGTCGACAGGGCTAGAAAAGGCAACACCCCGCTTGAGCTTTGCTACGAAGTTATCCACGAGGCGACTGACTTTGTTCTTCTTGACTAAGCGCTTTAAAACAGTTCGATCGAACGGACCTTCTCTGCCGCGAACACTTGTGAACATCTTCTTAAGTGGGATTTGATGATGGCTGCGATCACTTGGTGAGGTAGCACCTACCGTTCCAAGAGGTCCGTAAAGCTCACTTATTTTGCTTGTCCAGTTGGGGCTGAACACATCCCCACAGTCGTTCGGCACGGTTAATTAGATGGTCCGCCTCGTTTCCATAGAAAATTCTTCTCAAGTGATATTATAGGATAGCTTCGAACAGCTCCTCCTCAATAATCAGTTGCTGGTAGAGATATATCTAGAGCGACTAGGGTCAAGGAGATCCATTGCCATTAAAACTAAAGATCAAACTTCTTGCGGCTTGGTCCGCTTATTCTATGCCAATCGAATATTGCCGGGACTGACATTTATATGATTGGTGGGTTCAACTCTGCCGGAACTATATCATTATACTTTTTCAGAAGATGTCAGAGTTAGGAGTGGGTGTCGAACCAATCCATAACGATTCAAGAATCTCAGCAGAAGGAGCTTCGAATGACCAACATCAAGTGCAATAGTCTGAACTCAACATAGAGCCTGACGCAAACCCGTAATTGCAACTCAACCCTGCAGCACCTCTTGGTCCCGTGCCTGAATCGCTCATGTCGAACATTGCTTTCAAATTGCTGAAGCTATTCGTAACACTCGCGGCAGTGCTGCTGGGCACGTTCGCAGTTAGAATGCTCCTGAGTATCTCGGATGTGCGTTCCCAGGTAATGCATCCAAACTTCGAAGAGTACCGTACGAAGTTCGGGAAGCAGTACGACTCCGAAAATGAACATTCCTACCGGTAGTACGTCTACTACCAGCGATTGTAGGACATAGCAAAGCACAACGAACAACCTTTTCGCAGCTACTAGCAAGGAGTGAATGCCTTCACCGATATGACCCAGGAGGAATTCAGGAATGTATACCTTCTGGTGAGATCAATAGGAGCCTAAAAAGGGTATATCCGAGTCGACACATCTAAGGAAGATCAAAAAGAAGAATAAAATGAATAAACCATTAAAGGTCAGACGTTTCCAGCTGTGGACTACCGTCATCTGCTTCCTCCAATCAAGAATCAATACCATTGTGCAGGATGCTACTCGTTTCCCATAGTGGCCGCTGTTGAAGCATTGTATGCCCAACAGGCCAACAATGGGACAGTTTATTCGTTGTCCGAGCAGGAGCTAATTGATTGCGCCTCAGAATACGGGAAGGGGTGTCAAAATGGCTCAATTGAAAAGGGATTTGAGTACATCATAAAGAACGGCATTCACGAAGAGAAGGAATACCGCTTTAGGAGTAAAGATGGGAATAGCTACAACTGTACATTAAAGCCCAGTCATAGATTCAAGATAAGCAAGCTCGTTGACATTCCGAGGGGCAAGTGCAGCCAAATCTAGAGTCTGTTAAACAAAGGCCCAGTCGTAGTGAAGCTCGATGCTTCCAATTGGGTGTCATACAAAGAAGGAATCTTCGATAATTGCGGCAGACTTGTCAATCACGGGCTGTTAGTTGTTGGTCGTACCAAGGACTATTGGTTGATTCGAAACTCGTGGGGGAAGAGTTGGGGAGAGTATGGTCATATCCGGCTAGCGAAGGGAAATACCTGTGGGTTGTGCGATGCTGCAAGCTACCCCATAATTGCAGACAAATCGAGCAACGACCACAACAAGTGATTTGACCGAAAGATGTTTCTTCGAATTTCAATGGGACTAATCAATAATTTAGAAGTTTATGGAGGCAGAAAAACGAAAGTCCGTGAGGCTCATGAGCTCACTCATGGATCTGAAACTGGTGGGGTCGGGTAAGCCAAATGAAGGCTTGCCGTTGGAGAGCAAATTACTTATGGGAAGACTTCGCACCCACAAGAAGATCTTGACTATAAAGGGACCCATTGAAGACACCACCATCTACGAAAGTTTTAGCAGGGTCGACAAGCTGCTGACCTCAGCAGATGAACGTTTGATTAGGGAGTGCTTGGCTTCCCATTTTATCTTTTCCTCGATCATCAGGGACACAGCCATCACACAAGAGCTTCTTAAGAGCTTCTTTTGCTGCTAGGTGAAACAAGGAAACTACATCATCAAGCAAGGGGATAATGCAAGTTCCTTCTTCGTCTTGCAGAAGGGCCGGCTTGATGTCATCATCAATGGGGAATCGAAACGAGAGATTAGACCACAGGAGGGCTTCGGATAGCTAGCTCTACTGTATAATGCTCCAAGGTCTGCTTCGCTTCGTGCTAAGGAAGACTGCTGCCTTTGGGGAATCGACCGAACAGCCTTTAAGAAGGCAGTGACCTAGGCTGCATAGAAGCAATACGATGAGAACAAACAATTTGTGGAAAAATTCAAGTTTTTTTAATGTCTCAGCGGAAAGCAGAGAGAAGGTATCGCTGAGCAACTCATTCTGCACAAGTACGAGAAGGGCGATAAGGTGGTTCACGAAGGAGACCCTGCCGATTCCTTCTATATTGTAAAATCAGGTAAATTGCGGATGTTAGAAGGCAGAAAATAAATTGGCCAGCTCAATGCTGGTGACTACTTTGGAGAAAATGCTTTGCTATCGGATTGTGGGCTCAGAAGATGGACAGTTGAAGCGGAGGGACAATGTTATTTGTTGGCGCTAGGCAGGGAGACTCTCACGCAACTACTCGGAAAGAACCTGCAAACTGTGGTTATCCGAAACAAGATACTGGCAATCCTACGTGCCTCTCAGATATTTTCAGTATTATCCTCAGTGCAACTTGAACGTTTGACTGACCTTCTGAAGATCGAAAAGCTTTCGGAAGGAGGAACGATCGTCAAGAGTGGCGATCATTGTCGTGAAAAGTTGTTTTTTATTCTGGAGGGCACTCCTGTATCGGAGAGCAGCAACACAGATCACACAACTGATTTTAGGAACACCTTCTTCGGAGAGAAATCAATGCTCAACGAACACTCCAAGCTCAACTACACTTCGACCATCAGGTTCGAGCACTGCGGGACAATCGCCCACACGACTTATACACAGGTGACCCAGGCTTTAGGCGGTTCATACGAATAGATCCTGAACAGACAGTACCTGTGTATTGTTATGTTAGAAAAAACGCTAAGACGAAACACAAGGAGAATAAGGATACCGGAGCAACCTTCAAGCAGCAAACAGAACAGCTTTCGCTTGACAAACTATTCAGTGCCAAGAGTCTTGGCCATGGGCAGTTTGGTCGGGTATATCTTGTGACGAATGAAACACGCAGTTGTGAGTATGCGCTCAAGTGCATCGAAAAGTGTATGATCCTCGAAAGTAGGCTGGAGAAACATCTGCAGAACGAAAAACTCGTTCTCGAGCAAATCAACCACCCGTTCCTTATCCAGTACGGGCGATCCTTCAAAGATGCCAACTACATCTACTTTCTCACGGAGCACATCAATGGTATGGAGATGTTTGATGTTATCCGAGATATCGGCTTGCTCAAGAGTCGCGATACCTGTCTCTACATCGCTCAGATGCTGCAAGCATTGGATTACTTGCACAGGAACAACATCATCTATCGTGATCTCAAACCAGAGAACATCATGGTCGATAAGGAAGGGTACCTCAAACTCATCGATATGGGGACCTGCAAAATTATGAGTACCAAGGCTACCCTCCCGAAGACATTCACGATCATTGGTACTCCCCATTACATGGGCCCCGAGGTGTTGTCCGGTAAAGGGTACACTTACCATGCTGATCTCTGGTCTCTCGGAGTGTGCATGTACGAGTTCATGGTGGGCTACGTCCCTTTCGGAGAGGACGCCGAAGACCCCTACGAAATTTACTCAGAAATCATCAAGAAAGACATCGAATTTCCTAATTACATCAATGACGATAAGGCCAAGGCACTGATGCGTCAGCTCCTCTCCAAGATCCCCGAAACCCGTTTAGGCGGCTCCTTCGCAGCCTTGTACAACAACCCTTGGTTTTCGTCAATCTAGTGGGTACCATGACCTTGTAACATAGGACTTGTTGCTTGCGAAGAAGCTGAAGATGCCTTACCTGATCCCCTTGAACAAGCTAACCAATACAAAAACACTGTTCTCCAATAAAAGATTGCCGCGCATTCAAGACGAGCTGTCAACAAGCGTTCCACGCAAAACCACGAGAAAGGACTATCTGCCGGATTGGGACCGCTGCTTTTGATTTGAAAATCAATAGTTGAACGTATCGAAGAAGTAGACGCAGTTGCGCGTCGAGACCGCTACCTTCTTGCCGTCGGGATGATAACCGACACACTCGATTCGATGCTACGGTGTAAGCCCTTCATCAGGAGGGTTCCCTTTCTTCTTGATTTCGAGTGCAGATGGCTTGCCGTCCTCTGCTATTTTTATTCTGTGATTAGTGCGCTGAGTTTGCCGCCGTACGTACCGTTTAAAGATTGACCAGATGAAAGCTGTTGTCGTAGTGGTTCATTATCAGCCGCCTTCCAGCGTTATCCATCTTATTGATGTCACACAGGTAGTTGCGACTGTATTCCGATGCGAATCCTCCGAATTTCGAAAGCATCGCGGGATAGATGAGTGACTACCACTCCGGTTTGGATGGTTTGCGTAGGTCCCAGATCTTTGTCTTCAGGTAGTTTCGGGTCACCACCTCGTACTATCCTGTGAAGCAGAAGTCAGAAACAATCTACAATAGTTTTGAGTTGGGGAAGTCCTTGAGCATCAAAGGAACTTCGCTTTGAAGCAACACGCTGTCCTTGTGTTTAGCTAGGTTAGCAGCAAGCCATTACCAGTCTAGCGGAGGTCGATGTAGTGAACTGCTCCGTATTTGGTGGAGTAGCCGTACATGTTATCACTCGCTCCATGGAACTTCACGGAGGTCACGTCTGGTATAGCAGACCATTCCTTATCCTCATCGTCCAGAATACTGTGCTACCGTTTGAATAGAACTTCAGCTGTGTCTACTCTTTCCAGATTCCAGCGAAAAAAGCGGTCGGAGTCAACAGAGATCAAAGTCTCTTGGTTACTGCTCAGGGCAGTGTGTAGGATGCGTCCATAGTGCAGGTCAGGTAGTTCGGTTCTAATTTCCAAGAGACGTACTTGAGGGTGTGCTTGAAACAAACGACTTCGCTTTAGATTACTTCGGGCACCAAGCCAGAACTGACGTCCAACTCCTTCTCATTTTGCTAGCAGACTCGCCAGATCTTGATGTACTTCTGATTGCAAGTGAGGATCTGCAGCTGCAGGTTGTTGTGGCACTCCAACCAGTGCACAGAGTTGATACGGGCTGCAACCTCTCGGTTCGTCTGCCAATCATGACTAAGCTTGTGCGCTCCGATCTAAGTCAGCACTGCACTACCTGTGTGATGAAGTTCAGTTCCCCGTTCTACTCGATGTCGAAGATTACCAGCCGACCCAACTGGTCACCGAGAGCGAAATACCGTCCGCATTGACTAAAGCTCATCGTGCTGACGTAGTCTTTGGTTTAGGTCACCTTTGGCGAGCCCAGTCGCTTTGTGAGGACGCACACCTTCGCCGCTAGGTCTGCCTCCGACTCGATTATCATTGGATTTATAAGAAGCTCACCACTCGAGAAATATAGCTGGCTTCGAACACCAAACAATAAGGACCGCAAGCCCTCAACATAAACAAACAACGATCTAAGAAAGCAACAAACCTGGCTTTTGTCGGGACCCTTCTGAGGCTGCTTGCTGCCTCAGCGA
>Ga0075152_10001121_pt1 | contig 19358 bp, 15 predicted proteins | sample JI61114C2DNA_FD_70964 | JGI IMG/M metagenome (GOLD analysis project Ga0075152, IMG submission 70964) | Wastewater effluent complex algal communities from Wisconsin, to seasonally profile nutrient transformation and Carbon sequestration -... | ecosystem: Engineered > WWTP > Effluent > Algae...
ATGGTGTTTCAATCTCCAAAACTTGTGCGGCCTCTTCGGTTTTGATAGTGGCAGAAGAAGTCTCTGGTTTGCTCGCAGCGATGGAAAGTTCTGGACTTTGTGTAGTTCCGTTTGCTGGTGAAGCCGGCTGCGATGTTGTTCTGTTTGTTGCGTTCAAATTAGATTGAAGATCGGTTGCCTGCGGAAAGGTTTCACTAATCGAACCGTTGCTCACTTCGACACTTGGTTGAGCATTTTCCGCGACTAGCGGATTGGTTGAAACGGCCTCTGGTTTTGCGGCAACGGTAACTTGTTCACTTTTCTTTTTCGATGTTGCAGGTATAACAACACCGGCGTTAGTGGGTTCAGCGGTAACCGGTTTTGGTTGATGGGCTACGGCGGCAACTGCCTGATCCGTTATATGAGACTTGCTTGTTTTAGCAGCGGCGTTCGCTGCCGTTTCCGCAGCAAGTGCTTGCTCTGCGGAATGGACGGGAATGGACTTCACGGAGTTGTCGCCGACGGACGGCGAACTGATTGCTTCTGTGGTGGTAGTTGTTGCAGAATTTGGTGTTGGTACCACCAATGTGGTTACGTTGCTCGTGCCGTTTTGCTCAATGGCTTCTGCTTTTACTGAAGGCACTTCCTTGTTTTGGGTGGCAGCAACGGTCGCCGCAGTTTCCGAAGAACCTGTTCCATACCAAGCCAATCCGCCAACCAGTAGCAAAGCAACGGCACCGGTGATCCACATGCCCTTGTTCCCGCCGCCGCGTTGCGCGTCGATGCGGCTCCGCGCATTCTGCCAGTCCGCTTCCTGGAAAGGGATCTGGCGCTCTTCCAGCTTACGCCGCGCCAGCTCGTCGAATTCTTCGTTGAAGCTCATGGCAATGCGGTTTTAACGGTTACGGTGCCGACGATCTGCGCAATGGCTTGTTGCAGTGTTTGCCGCGCGTGTGAAACATGCCACTTCGATGTGCCCGCGCTGATGCCGAGCATTTCCGCGATCTCGGCGTGGCTGAAGCCGTCGATGGCGAAGAGGTTGAACACTTTGCGCGACATCTCCGGCACGCGCTGGAGCAGCTCCGCGAAAGCTTCCGCTTCCATCTGCCGCAGGTAATCGTTCACCTCTGTGCCTACGTGTTCATTCACCGGGACATCCATTGTTTCGTGTGCTTTGCGTTCGCGTTCCTTGCGGAAATTGTCGATCACCGTGTTGATCATGATCCGTCGCGCCCACAGTTCAAAGGGTACTTCGGGCCGTCGTTTTTTCAGGTTCAGCAGTACCTTCAGAAAGCCGTCGTTCATCCGGGCGGAAGCATCCTGGCGGTTGCGTTCGTAACGGGAACAGATGGACATCATCATCGGGTACATCGTTTTGTACAGTTCATGTTCCGCCCGCGGATCTTTGCGGATGCAATCGGCCAAGAGCGAATCGCGGACCATGTTCTTTGTTGCGGAAAAGGTGCCCGCTCTTTTGCGGGCACCCTTTCAAAGCTATCAAATTGAGGCTCAGCGCACCTTGATGAAGCGCTGCGCCTTGCTGTGCGTGTCGTTGCCGATGCGTACCATGTAAAGGCCGGGTTCCAGCGTTTCCGTAGGGATACGTACCGTGTTGCCACCGGTGGTAAAGGTGTGCTCCAAGTTTATGCGTGTGCGACCACTGGGGTCGATCACCGTGATGGGCAGCTTACCGTTCACGGTTGAATTCACCGTAAGGTTCAATGCATCCCGCACCGGGTTCGGCCACAGTTTCAGTTCCGCAATGGCGGTTACATCAGCGATACCCGTGGGCATGTTCTGGATCACGTTCAACGTGAAGCCGCCATCGCGTTCCGCTGCATTCGAAACCGCTGTTGAATGGCCGTCCACGATCATGCCGTTCAAGATGCCGTTGGCGTCCACGCTCACGCTGTCGCAATAGGTGTCGGTGCAATTTCCGGAGGTCATGGTAAGGCAAAGGATCCAAGGGCCGGGGCCGGCGTATTCGTGTGTCGGATAGGCATCGGTGGAAGAGGTTCCGTCACCGAAGTCCCAAGAGAACTGGTATGTGCCGTTGCCGCCGCTGCTGAGGTTCCACACCCACACTTCGTTGGGGATGGGTTCCACGCCGCCGCCTGCTGTGCTGTCGTAGGCCTGGATCACCCAGAAATCAGCGTTGCAAGCGGTGGAGCCTGAATCCGCCACACAAATGCAGGCGGCGCTCCAGATTCCCGGCCCGCTCAAGGGGTCAGTGCACTCGGTGCCGGGAACATCCGGACCGTTCGGGACACCGAGGCAATCAGAAACGATGTTGGAGTTGATCAGCCCATTGGCATCCACGTACACGGAGTCGCAGGTAACGCTGGTGCAACCGGTCGCATCCGCCATCGTCAAGCAAACGTTGTAGGAACCAGGACCGGGGAACAGGTATTGGGAGGTCGCGGTACCCGAGGTGCTGCCGTCAGGCAGTTGCCACACGTAGGTATAGGGTGCCGTGCCTCCCGAGCTGCAGCTATGGAAGGTCGCACTGAACGGTACAATACCGAAAAAGGAGCTGTCCTGCACCACGGAAACGCAGGCTTGGCAGGGATCCGGGTTGCTGCCGCAGGTGACATAGATCACCACACTGGCGGCATTGGCAGAATCAATGTTGACCTGGTACGACCCAGTCCCATAAGCCATGGCACCTGAACATGCCGCGCCGACTTGGAATGAGCCCTGCAGATCATCCATCATCACGGTCACGGAGTAAGTACAGTTGGAATCCAACGGCACTTCTATGTCCAAGTCGGGCAGGGTGTTCAGAATGGTGGTGATGGTGACGTAATTATTCGCAGGGTCGCATGGGATGACCTGACCCGATATGGTAATTGGGTATGGACCGGGTTGTGCAAAGGCGAGGCTGCCAATAAGCAGCGCTGAGGCAGCGAGCAAAGATCGAATTGATCGGTTCATTGGTTGTGGGTTTTGTGCGTGGGATGCGTTCTCCTCCATACACGCAGCACAGGGCTCTGGGGTTGGGTGAGGCCTAAAAATAATTTCAACAGGAAGACAGGTCAAAAACCAGAAAGGGTGCCTGCACCAAAGCAAGCACCCTTTCCGCAAACTGAAAACTTTGATCAACGCACCTTCAAAAAGCGCTGCGAAATGCGTTGTGCGCCACTGCTGATCTGCAACAAATACAAGCCAGGTGCAAGCGCAGTTGCATTCAGCTTTACGGTGTTGCTGCCCGATGACGTGCGGTGCTCTTCGCGAAGCAGGACACGGCCGTCCGTACCGATCACGGAGATAGCGGAAGCGCCGGCTTGAATGCTGTTGAAAGTCACATTCAATTCGTTGCTCACGGGGTTCGGCCACACGTTCAGGTCGGCAATCGCGGGTACATCCGCAATGCCGGTGGGAATGGCTTGGATCACGTTCAGTGTAAAGCCTTCAGTTCGCACACCGGAAAGTTGCGCAACATGGCCTCCGTCGATCATCATGCCTTGCAAAATTCCATTCGCATCCATGGAAATGCTGTCGCAATAGGTGCTTGTACAGGCCGTTCCTATCGCCATGGTAAGGCAAAGCACATATGGCCCGTTACCAGCATAAACGTGTGTGGGATACGCATCCGTGGAGCTTGTTCCATCGCCGAAGTCCCAGGTGTAAGTCGGCGTTCCATTGCCTTGGCTGTCGTTCCATATCCACACCTCGTTCGGGATCGGTGTTCCCGCTGAGTCGCCATTCACATACGCTTGTTGTGCAATGTAGCCGGCCATGCAGGTGTAATAGATGGAGTCGGGAATACAAGTGCAGGTGTAGTCCCAAGTGCCGGGTTCGCTAGTTCCCGGTATACTGCATGGCGTTCCATTCACGTTCGGGCCGTTCAAAATGCCTGTGCAATCATAGAAAAAGACGGGATTAATGGCCCCATCCGTGCCGATCAACACACTGTCGCAGGTCGTGGTGGTGCAGCCGTTGTTGTCAGCCATGGTCAAGCAGATGATGTAAGGACCAGCGGCCGCGTAGGTGTGGACCACATCTTCGCCAATGCTGGTTTCGCCATCACCGAAGTCGTAGAGGTAGGTGTATGGTTCCACCCCGCCATACGAGCAATTGGTTGCGGCAATGGTAAAAGGCACGGCTCCGTTATTGTTCACCACGGAATCAACCGAGAAGCAAACTTGGCATGGCACGAGCGTACCCCCGATGCATTCGCAACTCGGTGTCCACGTATCGTAAAAGGTGATCGGGTTGCCATCATCGCAAGCGGTTCCGGGCAAGGCAGACCCGCCCACAATGCCTTCGCAATCGGCATTGCTACCGCCACAGTTCAAGGCGACGTAAACTCCTGTGGAATCGAACGCGCTGGCCGTATAGAACAACGTGTCGGCTATGGAAAGACCGCCACAAAGGGTAGTCACGGTGAAGCCACCGGTCGGCGTGTCCATCGTGAGTGAAATGTTGAACGTGCAATCCGTTCCGACAGGGATTTCGACATCCGCGATCGCTGGCAGCGTTCCGGGTATTGTGTTGATCGTGACAAGGCTGTTCGCGGTGCAACCGACCACGGTGCCGTTAACGAGCACCGTATAGGGTCCTCCCGGCTGGGCTAGGGCAGCGGCGCTGAAGAAAACGGCAAGAGCAGCAACTGTCGTGCGGATCTGTTTAAGCATGTTCATCTGGATGGGATTTTTGTGGGTCTCAGTTGTATACACGGATAAGACGTCGGCGAGGTTGGGTGCATCTGAAAATAATTCTTCGGATAAGACCAGTTTGAATCCAGAAAGGGTGCCTACGCCAAAGCAAGCACCCTTTCCGCAAAGAGGAAACGCAGATCACCGCACCTTCAAAAAGCGCTGCGAAATACGTTGTGCGCCATTGTCGATCTGCAACATGTACAAGCCGGGTGCCAGCGATGCCGTGTTAAACTTCACGGTATTGCTGCCCAATGCCAAGCGATGCTCATCGCGAAGCAAAACACGACCGTCCATATTGATCACGGAAATAGCGGTAGCGCCTGCCTGAACGCTATTGAACGCAACATTCAATTCGTTGCTCACCGGGTTCGGCCACAGGTTCAATTTTGCAATCGCGGGTACGTCAGCAATGCCGGTGGGAATAGCCTGGATCACGTTCAACGTAAAGCCATCATCGCGGTCAGCGGCATTGTAAACTGCCGTTGCATGTCCGTCCACGATCATGCCGTTCAGGATGCCGGCCTCGTCCACGCTCACACTGTCGCAGAAGGTGCTCGTGCAACTGCCGCTGGTGATGGTGAGGCAGAGCTGATACGGCCCGGGACCCGTGTACAGGTGAGTGGGATAGGCATCGGCGGAAGAGTTGCCGTCACCGAAATCCCAGCTGTATTGATCAATGCCGTTTGGTGCGGAGCTAAGGTCGAGCACCCACACTTCGTTCGGGGTTGGGATGAGGATGCCGCCGCCGTTGGAAGTGTCCGTGTAGGCTTGCACGAGCCAAAATCCGGCTTGGCATTGCGCGCTGCCGTTAGCGTTCACGGTGCCGTCATCACTTACGAAAAGCGTATCGCAAGCCGCGCTGGCAGCGCCCGTGGCATCGGTGCTTTGCATGCACACCCCATAAGCGCCGGGGCCGTCGAAGGTGAAGAACTGGCCATTCCCCATGGCGATGGTGCCGTCGGGCAGCAGCCAGCCATCGGCGTAGGGCGGCGTGCCGCCGGAAGTGCAACTGGTGAACAAAGCCGTGAACGGCGCGACCTGCGTAATGGTGATGCAGGCCTGAATGGAAGTGGACGTATCCGTTCCACAGCCTAATTGCATCTCCAGCGCGGCGGAACCAGTGGGGTTGCTGAAGGAGTATGCTGCCGAGTCAGCGGTGACGGTGCCGTTGCCGCAACTCGCAAATGCGAACACTCCGCCGTTGGGTGAATCCGTGTAGAAGGTAGCGGAATAGGAACAATCCCCGGCAACGGTCGGCGAAGCGGATTGATCGGGCAACGTGCCGGGAAGGGTTTGCACGGTGACGGTTTGGCCAGCAGTGCATCCGGCAAGTTGGCCGCTAACGTTGATGGTATATGGGGCCTGGGCGGTGAGCGCAGTGAAGGCCAAGGCGGCTGAAACCAAGGAAAACAAGCGTACGGTTCTAAACATCGGAAGTGGATCAAGGCGTGAACGACGTGTCAACAAGAATCGAAGGTATGACAATTGGAAAATGCTGATGCGCCTAAACGAGGAACGGTAAGGACTCCAGGCGCGGAATGGTCCCATCGAAATTCTGATACTTATGAAGTCCTCACCCGTCCGATAGGCATCGGACCTGCGCCGGGACGATTATTCCTCATCACTTCCCTTTTCATAGCCTTCGTAGTAGTAGGATTGATCAATGCCTTTGAAAACGATCTCACGATCACTGATGTGGTTGGTCAAGTTGGAACCGAGCAGTGTTCTTAGTTCCAAGTCGTTGATCGGGCTGCGTTCCATGGCTTGAAGGTAGTGTGTCTTATCCACGAATTGCCAGTTTACGACCTGTTTCAGTTGCTTTTTCAGGATCATGTCCAGCCATATCCGCATGGCCCTGCCGTTGCCTTCCATGAATGGATGGGCGATGTTCATTTCCACGTACTTGGCAACAATTTCTTCAAAATTGGCCTCGGGCATTTGTTCCACCTTTTCCAAAGCTTCTGTCAAATACAAGGCCGTTGCAAACCTGAATCCGCCTTTTGAAATGTTGTTGGTACGGATCTTTCCTGCAAAGGCCAAAAGCCCGTCGAACAGGTATTTGTGCAACTGTTGCAAACCCCTTAGCGTGCCGACTTCGATGGTGTCGATATCGCCGCTTTCAAACAACCGGTAGGCTTTGCTCAGGCTTTCCTTGTCCATGTTTTTCATACTTGGTGCTCCTCGAATTATCAATGGAAAGATACGCACCGATCCACATGGTTTTAGGCAGGTACTATTCAAGAAATTGTCCACCGATTACACAGATGAACACAGATGTTCCCGCATTGTGGGAACGCCCCAAATCTCACGCAAGCGTCCACGCTCATGTGCCACTAAACGCTCAACCGATCGCCTTCACCACCAACGCATCATCCGCTTCCTCCGCCACGGTCACCTTCAACTTCGGCTCACGCTTCATCGCTTCGCGGATGCTCCATTGCGCATTCGGGTTACGTGCCCATGCGCGGCGCGCGATGCCATTGTTCACGTCCCAATGCAGCATGCTCTTTAGCCGGCGGTCGCTGTCCGCGCTGCCATCCAGCACCATGCCGAAGCCGCCGTTGATCACTTCGCCCCAGCCCACGCCGCCGCCGTTGTGCAAACTGATCCATGTTGCTCCGCGGAAGGCATCGCCCACGAAATTCTGCACGGCCATGTCGGCGGTAAAGCGGCTGCCATCGCGGATGTTGCTCGTTTCGCGGTAGGGTGAATCCGTTCCGCTTACGTCGTGGTGGTCGCGGCCCAAAACGATCGGTGCCGTGACCTCGCCGCTCTTGATCGCGTTGTTGAACGCTTCCGCAATGCGCATGCGGCCTTCGGCATCGGCGTAGAGAATGCGTGCTTGGCTGCCTACCACCAACTTGTTCTTTTGCGCGCTGCGGATCCAATGCAGGTTATCCGCGATCTGCTGATGGATCTCCTTTGGAGCCTCTTTCAACATCGCCTCCAGTACGTCCCCGGCAATGCGATCGCTGGTGGCCAAGTCCTTCGGGTCACCGCTGCTGCAAACCCAACGGAACGGCCCGAAGCCGTGGTCGAAACACATCGGCCCCATGATGTCCTCCACATAACTCGGGTACCGGAATTCTTCACCGTTCTTGCCACCGATATCGGCTCCGGCGCGTTTGCTTTCCAGCAGGAAGGCGTTGCCGTAGTCGAAGAAATACATGCCTGCGCCGGTGAGCGTGTTGATCGCTTTCACTTGCCGTTTCAAGCTGTCTTCAACACGCTTTTTGAACGCTGATGGATCCTTCACCATCAATGCATTGCTTTCCTCGTAGCTAAGACCAACGGGATAATAGCCGCCCGCCCACGGGTTGTGCAAACTGGTCTGGTCGCTGCCGAGGTCCACATGGATCTTGCGTTCCGCCATGCGCTCCCACAAATCCACCACGTTGCCAAGGAATGCGATGCTGTGCGCTTCACCTTTCTTCTGCCAAGCCAATGCGGCATCGATGCAGTAGTCCACGTTCTCGATCACCTCATCCACCCAACCTTGGCTCTGGCGTTTGTGCGCGGCGGTGGCGTTCACCTCCGCGCAGATCGTCACAACTCCGGCGATGTTGCCCGCTTTGGGTTGGGCACCGCTCATACCGCCGAGACCGGCGGTCACGAAGAGCTTGCCCTTGGTGGTCTTGTCGGTGCCCTTCAACATGCGGCACGCGTTCAGCACGGTGATCGTGGTGCCATGCACGATCCCCTGCGGACCGATGTACATGTAGCTGCCGGCGGTCATTTGGCCGTATTGCGAAACGCCCAGCGCGTTCATGCGTTCCCAATCGTCGGGTTGGCTGTAGTTGGGTATCACCATGCCGTTGGTCACTACCACGCGCGGCGCTTCGGTGTTGCTGGGGAAAAGGCCCAACGGATGCCCGCTGTACATCACCAGCGTCTGGTCCTCTGCCATTTCGCAGAGGTACTGCATGGTGAGCAAGTACTGCGCCCAGTTCTGGAACACCGCGCCGTTGCCGCCGTAAGTGATAAGCTCGTGCGGGTGCTGCGCCACGGCCGGGTCCAGGTTGTTCTGGATCATCAGCATGATCGCCGCGGCCTGCTTGCACTTCGCGGGGTAGTGCCCGATGGGACGGGCATGCATCGCCTCGCTCGGGCGAAAGCGGTACATATAAATGCGCCCGTATTCCTTCAGCTCCGCAGCGAATTCCGGGGCCAGCACGGCGTGGTGCTTTTTCGGGAAGTAGCGCAATGCATTTCGTAGCGCGAGTTTCTTTTCCTCGGAAGTAAGGATGTCCTTGCGCTTGGGCGCGTGCGATACGGAAGGGTCCAACGGTTGGGCCGGGGGAAGTGTATCCGGAATGCCTTCGCGGATGGAAGATTGAAAACGGTCGGAAAGGATGGCGGGGTTTGTGGGCATGGGTGCAAACGGAGCGGAGGGCTTTATTTTAGTTGAAGCAAGATCTTCAATTTTCCATCGAGTTCTTGCATCTCTGAAGGAATTAATCCGCCCAAAAGTCCGCGCGCCAAATTTTTGTCAAGGGTGGCCAGTTTTGAGGTGCGAATCAGTGAAGCGTGTTTTAAACCATTAGCTGAACTGGGGTCAATCCTCACATCGGTTTGTTCCTGCCAGTTCAATTTTGTGGTGATGAAACAAACGGTAAGGTCCGCTTCGCCATCGATCAACGTGACTGCGGGCCTGAGCTTGCTACCAGTAAGGTCCGTGAATGGGAAGTTGATCAGTACGATATCCCCTTTAGCCATTGTACACCTTCTTCAAATCAGCAAGCGTGTAGAGGTCTTCTTCCTCGTTCAGGAAATCGAATGTTTTGCTTGTGGAAGCCAAATGGTGCAAGCCCACAGTAAGGGACTGCTCGTCATGCCGCTTCAGCAATAGAATTACAAAATCGAGAACCTCTTCCGCCTTTTCTTGCGGGAGTTTATTAATAGCACCGATAGTGCGTTCAATGATGGCTTGTTTCGTCATGGCGAATTGTGCTTCCCCAAAAATAGAACAAATTGAACGAGGTTAGCTGGAAAGTTCAAGCTTCGTGTCTTGGCACATTGTTTACGACGGTGCCTTTCCAAGAAAGAAATATCAAGCATGGCTTACTGAAACCTCAGTCCGGACATGCGCCAACTCTATAGCGTAAACACCACGTGGCTGTAGATGTTCCGCCCCATGCTGGGAATGCCGAACCAGTCGGAGAAGGTGGTGTAGTACTGGTCCGAGATGTTGTCCACGCCGAGGTTGACTGTGAGCTTGTGCTTTTTCAGCGCGAATTCGCGGGATATGGAAAGATTGCCGATCACGTAGCCCGGCTTGCTGGTCTCGCCGAACTCCGCGCTGTTCCGGTTGCGGGTACTGCTTACCACTGAGGCCTCGGCGACGTATTGCTTCTTCACGTAGCGCAACCGGGTGCGCAACTGCAGCGGTTGGATGAGTGGCAGCCGGGTGCCATCGCTGCCCTGCCCGTACCGGTAGGAGGCATCGCCGAAGAGTTGCCAAATCTGGCTAATACTGTATTCCGCGCCCAGACCGGTATTGAGCAGCGTGGCGTACGGAATTTGCTCGTACACTTTCACGCCGGCGGCGGTGATGTTCATGGGCAACAAGCCCGGCTTCGGCTTACCCACGATGTAGTCAACGATGTGGAAATATGCGGCGGTCCACTCCAGTTGCAACTTGCCATGCTTGTAGGTGCTGGAGAGCTCTGTGGAGAATGAGCTTTCGTCGCGCATGTTGGGGTCGCCGACGTAGTCGAAATTATCGTTCGCGTTCAACAGGTAGAAGCCGTAGCCTTCGGAAACGGAGGGTGCGCGCTCGCTGAAGCCCAGGCCTAATCGGTTGGTGAAGCGCCCGCGGTGATGTGCCAAGGAAGCACCGGCATTTGCGAGCAAGCGCTGCTTAGAGGAGGGCAGGTCCACGTAAAACAGCTCCAAAGACCGGCGGCCGAATTCGCTGCCGATGGTGTTTTCGTGAAGGCCCAGTCCGGCATGCAGCGTGAGGTCCAGCTTGGGGTTGACGCGGATGCGGTCCTCCGCGTTCAGGCTGTTGTACAGGGTGGTAACGTCCGGCCAGGTGAGCATGAACATGGTGGGCTCGGCCGGGTTGTTCGGGTGCATCGTCATTTCCGCGAGGGAATTGTTGCGATGGCCGGACCAAGTGGTCTTGATGTTATGCTTACCCGACGATGCGTACGCCTTGGCGTAGAAACCTTGGGTGGTGCTCCAGCCGGGCATGTCCATGCGGAGGGGCACTACCGGCCGCTGGCTATCGTCCATAACGTGGGTTATGGTGTTGTAGTACGCCTTCGTTTCCCACAGGCTAATTGGGCCGTTGCGCGGAAGGTGGCGGTATTGCACCGAGCCGATGATGGCCTGCGCCAAGGATACGTCCATGGGCAGGCCGGGGTAGCCCACGGCGGTGGCTTTATCGAGGATCAGCGAGGCCTCCAGCTCGTTGTCTTTGCCCAATTTGTAGCCCGCGATGGCCGAGAGGTTGTACTTCGTAAACTGCGAATAGTCCACCTCGCTTGAGCTGCCGGAGCGGTGGCCTGCGTTGTAGTTGGATGCACCGCGGAAGGTGAAATCCAGGTCGCTGTAAAAGGACGGACCGGAGTAATGCGCGGCAGCTCCCAAAATGCGCTGGCTGTTGTTGGCTTCGAATCCTGCGGAAGCCGAGCCGCCGAAGCTGCGTTGGGGTTTGAAGCCCGAGCGGCGGCGTTCCAGATCGATGGAACCCGCGATGGTGCCGCCATGCTCGCCGCCGGAAGCGCCGCTCTTGATGCGCGCACGGGACAGGTTGGACGTTTCCACGTAGGACGTTACCGGATCCATTTTGTCGGTGCAGGCGCCGTAGATGCGCATGCCGTCCACCGTGATCACGCTGCGTTCCGTGGCCATGCCGTTCAGCATGGGTTCCCAGGCATAGCAACCCCGTCGGATCATGTTCACGGAATTGGACCCGGCCAAGTAGCTGTCCAGCGAACCCAAGGGCTTGTCCCCATGGGCGTGGCAGGCTTGCCCAGTGGGCAGGATTACCACATTTTCCAGTTCCTGCGGGGGCAGCGTGTCCAGCGGCGGCTCCACCACGCTGTCCGGTACGGACTGCGCGAACAGTAAGTTGCCCGCCATCAACAGGACCAACGAGAGGACCAAGTGCCGCAAATTCATCGCGGTGACCGCTTGGTGCATCCCCATGTGGATCCCATAAGTGGCTTGTGGCGGATCAGAAAGAAACCTTGAAGTGGACGCTGCTTTCCTCGTTGGTGTCCGTAACGGGTTGTCCGCAAAGCGCAGCGCCCGCACCGTCCTCCAAGATCAGGTTGATCTTCCAATAGCCTGTCATGGAAAAGCCGACCATTCCGTGATAGAACCCGTCCGTGCCTTGCGTCAGGTCCACATTGCCCGGCGCGCCATGGTTGCCCATGCCCGGCATGCGGGGATCCACGCGGATCGTGTATCCCTCAACGGCCGGGAATTCCGTGTCGCTCACTCTTTTGTAAAGGCCCACGGTCATGTCGTTCACACCGGTTTCAGGGGAACTGGGCTCCACCATGGTCAAAAAGTAGGTCACGCCATCGGTGCCCATGGCCGAAGTGTATTGTTTGCTGAAATCGCTACCCGATTCCTGAACGCTCACGGGCATCACCACTTCGTGTAGGCCGCTTCCGGTGTCATAGGTAAAGGTCAATTCCCAGAAACCCATCATGCTGCTGGCCATAATGAAGACCACATCGCCCTCAAAGAGGGTGGCATCACCGGACGTCGGTGTGATCGCCGAGTACGGGCAGCTGTGTTGGTGGGTGGTGCCACCCATGTCCATGGTCATCATGGGCATCCAGTCCAGGGTAGTGCTGGTTACAGCGTTCCCGCCGCCATCCTTCATGCGGATGAAAACCGCATTGTGGCCGGTTATCAACTGGCCGGTCTTGTTGTACAGCTCGAACGTGTGCGTTCCGTCCGTTGCGGACTGCACCAATTGCAGGTCAGAAACAGCAGGAGGTTGTGGCGTGGGTTCAGTGACTTCATCCTTTTTGCAGGAGGTGATAGCGGCTAAGCCGAGCATTACGAGAAAGGTGCGGTTCAGGATCTTCATTTTTGGAGCGGATGGCAACGGCGAGCTGATTTTTGGCAAACCTATCTCGGGGCGAAGGGTACGGAACTGATGGAAGTCAGACGGGAAACTGAGCATTGCCTTGTTCGGCGAATGGTTCGTTGCAATCTGATTGAACTCAGCCAAGTACTGATGCCGGCTCAGGGTTTCCGAGTCGCCTGCTCCAGCCATCCGCAGTGTTGGGCGCGGAAAGCTGGCGAGTGTTGAGAGGGGGGGGAGGGTGAGAAATCGCTACTGCCGCAATCTTACCGGGCGATCACGAAGCGCTGCGGGGCCGTTCCGGTACCACATTGCAGCATGTACACACCCGCCGGAAGGGCCGTTATGGTAAGCTGCGCCTTGGTTGCATGTGCGACGTAGGAAAGTATGGTCCTGCCTGTAAAATCGAGGATGGAGATTATCTGATCGGGCTGAACGCCTTCGATTATAAGGTATTCGTTCGCAGGGTTGGGCGTCATCAAAAACGAAGGCGTTTCCAAGTTTGGTCCTGTTGAAAGAAGCACCCCATTTGGCGTGATGTTGCCAATGAGTTCGCCATTGAGGAAGGATCCTTCAAGCGTACGGTTTTGACCTCCTTCGAAATAGTAGAGGTTTTCTTTAATGAGGCCAATGCCATCGGCAAAGGAAGATCCGAAGGTCACATTGATGTCGTGTAGCGCAATGGAACTGTCTTGAACGGTTGTGCAGTAGAGCGTATTATTGAAATACGAGTCTTCTTGAAAGCCGACTTGCTCAATGAGATAGCGGCCCTGATCATTTTTCCTAAAGGATGTGGTGGCCTGGTTGCTACCGTACCACTCATTCGGATATGACACCCGTCCGGCCCCACCTGGCCAAAGGGACATATCCCAGTAAGGGTTGAATGGGTTGATGCCAAAGTGGGAGTCGTTTTTGATTGTGAAGTTCAGCGTATCGGTTGTAAGGGTCCAAATGCTACAACCCGGTGTTGATGGCATGGCACCGAGGCATGTTTGGTGTATTGATGTGATCAATTGGACCAAGTAGACAATGCTGTCCTGATAGGTCGTTCGGTCAATGAATTCATATTTCAAATGACCATTGATAAGAAAAACTGTCCCATCGGCCCAATTCCCTTCGACAAGATATTGCAGAACGTCATTGGGCTGATAGTTTAACATCGAGAACACTGTGGGTAGCTGCTCGCCGACTGTCGTTCCTCCTGAAATTCCGATCAAAGCATGATTACCATTGTTTTCGGAAATGAGCGAGACATGTAAAAGACCAGTTTCCTTACCGAACACGATCGTATCGCCGTTGCTGTACCCGACCCACTTGATGCTGTCCGTTAAGCCTATCACCGTGGCCGTGTCTTCTCCTAATAACGTGGCTGAACTTCCATTGGCACAAGACCAATTGGCTCCGGTCGTTGCGGAAGTGTTCACTTGAATACCACCAGAACGCCCGAGCGACCACCACGACCCGGCTTGTGTGACCAAGCCCCCAACGAATTGAGGAATGTACAATCTCACCGCTCCGTTACTCGGTGAGCTATCCATGCAATCCGAGCTGAATGCGGAGCCACATGTGTCGCACAACTCGGCTGCGGTATTCAGGTTAAATGCAAAACTATCCACCCCCAGCGTATCCACATGCGTCACAAAGATCTGGTTGCTTATCGTATCGGTGCCGTCGTTGGAGTAGTTGTACTTGTATTCCGGGTTGAGCAGGGCCCAGTTTTGCGCGTTGGAACCAATGCAGGTGAATAAAAGGAGGGTGAAGAAAGTTGTTCTCATCGTGCTATGACCAACTGTCGTGTGCCTCTTCCGTTCAGAGAAGTGAGTTCGAACAGATAGGTGCCCGTTTGAAGTGAGGAAACGTCGATCACATCTTGCATATCGCTAGCCCATTTCCCCTTTAGCGCTAGCCGACCCGAAAGGTCCAAGATCTTCCATGTACTCGTTTCCGGATGTTCAAATTGAATTACGACCTGATCACTCGTGGGGTTTGGGAAGATCTGAAATGCATTTTGAGCCTGCTCTTCCATACCAACGGACCAATTGATGACGGGTGGTTGAATCACGGTATCCCCATCGATGATGGCACCGACGAGTTCAACATCGATCTCAACGTTCGCCAGGTTGCTCGCCAAATACTGTACGTTTCGAACACCAAGGTCTTCATCGTATTTTAATTGAGCAAATGCAACTCCGTTACCGACGAAAGGATAAACACCGGGAATCACTTCTGCGCTGCTATTGAAAAGAATATTTGTGCTATTACCCAGTGGTTGAGCGTACATCGTGATCCGGCCATTGGAGTTGATGCCGGACTTTGCAATGTAAGGATTACTGTACCAAGAGTTCCAACTGATGGAATGGTCCAAAATCTGGCCAGGATAGGCAGCTAGAATGGGATGTGCGGAAATTACATTTGCCCGGTTAAAAGTCCATTGGCCTATGGGCATCGGCCAATCGGGTCGGTCTCCTGCAAAGGAGCCAGGATAGGTATACGCCAAGGATGTGGTATACGTGGTCGAATCCGGTGCGTCCGTGCGTCCTGTAATGATGGCAAGCCAATAGCACTGTACTTGATGTGGAAAAGCTGGGCCGCCCGGGTCTGCGTAAATTTCCACTGATTTTATACTATAGGTCAGTTGATCGCCTATGTGAAAATTGAAATAGTCAAGTGGGTCAGGGAAAAGCCGACCGACATTTGCACCATGCACGCCCAATAATTCTAAGCGGCTTGCACCCTTGTCGAAGCGCAGGATCCCAAAAGACCGGCTGAGCAGCAGCGTATCACCAGTGCTGAGCAGAATTCTGCTCAACGTGTCCGGCACAGAAAAACTTAGGGCGGCCCATGCCGTGTCAACTGTGGCAATAGTGCCAGCGGTTTCATCATAGGCCCATGATGAGCCGATGCTTGCGTTCGTGCGAATGAAGAACGTATCTACGCCGTTGAAGAACCAGTCAGTTCCGGATCGGATGCACTCATATCCCAGAAACTGCGGTTGGTCAACACGAACAAAGCAACCATTGCAAGGTCCTCCTAAGCTGGCTGCGCATGTGTCACACACGACTGCGATGCGGTTCAACTCATACCGAAAACTATCCACCCCCAACGTATCCACCTGGGTCACGAAGATCTGGTTGCTGATCGTATCCGTGCCGTCGTTGCTGTAGTTGTACTTGTAGTCCGGGTTTATCAAAGCCCAGTTTTGTGCGGATAGCAACCCGCACGAAAGCGCAGAACAAAGGAGTAAAAGCTTTCGCATGACTGCCCGTTTCAAAGCAAGATAGGCAAACCTTGCATAACGCTGCTTCGCTAATTCACTTTCCCTTCTCCAGCTTCTTCCAATCCTCCTGGAGTGCCACATTGGGGTCGAACAGTGGATCGTTGCTCAGGATGTAGCTGCCGTCCGGGCGGCTCCAGGCCTCGTTGTAGCCGGCGTTCAGCTCCACGCTTCCGCCGCTGGCATCACGCCAGCTTTCCACGCCGCGCAGGGTTTGTCCCCATTGCTCGGAGATGCGGTCCTGACTTGCCTGCCCGGCCTCCCAGGTGCGTTGCTGCAGGTCAGCGGAATAGTTTGCCGCGTCGCGCTGGATGGCGGCGCGCTTGGCGGTTTCGTGTTGCTCCACAGCCGCCACGTTGTTCATCATCTGCTGCACCCCCTGCTGCCATTGCGGGTTAATGCGCACGCTGCTCATCACCACGCTCAACAGTTTGCGCGCTTCGGCCTCCTTGCCCATCGGGCAGCGCAGGGCGACCTTCTGTGTGGCTTGACATGTGTATGCGGCGAATTGGCCACCATTCATATAATTGGGCATCCAAGTAACCTGCATGGCCACGCTGCACAGGGCCACGCCCGCACTTCCGTCGGGAAATCGCAATGTGCCAAGCGCAGCGCTGGGCTTGCTTTCCGTATTCGTTCCAGCTTGCCGGTACATTTGGTTGGCTGCTTGCGCTTGCTGTTGAAGCAAACGCGTCAGCTCGGCATTCGGCTCAACAGCGGTCACTTGTGCGTCCATCTCTTGTGCCAACGGACCTTGCAGGAATTGGCTGGCATCCAAGGGCTGTGAGATGGCGCAACGGCGGAAAACGGGGTTTTGCGCCTGCTGCATCATGGTTTGCAGCATGAGCTGGTCGTCCCACCAGTCCCACTGCTGCAATGGGTAGATCTCCAATGAAAAAGCACCGTCCGGGGAGGTTACGGTCACCCGGTTGCGGACCGATTCGGCCATGCAGCCCGTGCCAACGTTCCAGGTAATGCCGCCCGTGCTTTTCCAACCTTTTGGCACCAAAATGGAGTAGGCCTCGATCGGTTGTGCGAAACCTGTCGGGTCGATCACGCGCAAGCGGTCCAGCACCAGGTAGTCCTTGCCTTCAGTGAACTTCCGGGTTGGTTGCTGCGCACCTTCGCGACCTTCGGGAGGCGCTCCGTCCTGCCCGTTTGTAAGGGTTTTCTCTTCCGTGGAATTGGCGCAGGCAACAAGCAGCAACAGCGCCTGAAAGAGCAATGTGAAGCGTGGCATGGGCGGGCTTTCCACAAAATTAAGGTGCCCGGACCGCGCGCGCATCCCGAAAAACAGGGATGCCTGACATTCCGGATAAAAAATCAGAGGTGCTTCTTCTTCCGATCCTCCGGCGAATTCCCGTACGGGCAATGCCGACAGCCGCTCTGGCAGCAGTAGCCGCGCTTGAGGTGGTAGGCCGCAGTCCACGCCACGTTACCTTCTGGAGTAAAGTAAAAATCCTCCACGGCATAGCCCAAGCGCAGCAGTTGGTTGGTACGCGGGTCGTCCGCCGGTGGAATGGGGTGCTTGGGCATAGAGGGCACGAAGATCGGGAGCACTGCGTTTATTCACAGTGAGTAGTGCAAAGCCCGGTGCTCGGATGGTGGGAAACACACCGAAAACCCAATAGTTTCGGCCCTTGCGGAAGTCCGCGACCTGCGAAATGAAGATCCAACACCTGTTGAAAACCTGCCTTTTAGCGGCCTTACCGGTGCTGTTGGCCAGTGCGCAAGGCGGCCCGGAAGGCAACAGCCAAACGCCTGAAAGCTACATTGAGCAGTGGAAGGCCGTGGCGGTGAAGAAGATGCAGGAACACGGCATCCCGGCGAGCATCACCTTGGCGCAAGGGCTGCTGGAAAGCCGCAACGGCAATAGCATTTTAGCCACGGAGGCGAATAACCATTTCGGCATAAAGTGTACACCCGATTGGACCGGTGGCAAAGTGTACCACGACGATGATAAGAAGGATGACTGTTTCCGTAAATACCGTAGCGCTGACCAAAGCTTTGAGGACCACAGCAACTTCTTAGGAAAGCGCCGCTATGCCAGCCTTTTCGAGCTGAAGCCCACCGACTACAAAGGCTGGGCACGCGGGTTGAAAAAATGCGGCTACGCCACCGACCCTAAGTACCCGGACAAACTCATCAGCTTGATCGAGCGCTACAAATTGGACAACCTCGACAAAGGCGTGGACGTAAGCTATGCCAGTGCGGACAAATCCGCCGATAAGACCAGCAGCAAAGCAGGAAAGCACAGCCGCAACGACGACAACACGGTCACCATCGGCGGCATGCGCAACGTGGAGTTGTTCGACGGGCGCATCAAATTCGTGCGGGCACGGAAAGGTGAGTCGGTGAAGGACATTGCCGCGGAGATCCAGCAGATGCCGGGCTTGGTGGCCAACTGGAACGACATGGCCAAAGACGGCCAGCTGGAAGAAGGTCAGATGGTCTACATCCAGCCCAAGCGCAACAAGAGCAAGGATCGGGAAAGCTGCATCGCGGAGCAGGGCGAAACCTTGTGGGGGATCAGCCAGCACTACGGCGTGAAACTGAAGAAGCTCGCGAAGTACAACGGCATGGGCATTGCGGACCCGGTGGCGGCGGGGCAGAAGGTGTGGTTACGGAAGCACAAGTAGGTTATTACCGCAACGACGCAACGGCGCAACGGGTACGCCACGAAAAATCAAGAATGAGGGTGAACCGCAGAGGTCGCGGAGAGAGCTGAGAACGACGAGTAAAAGGGTGCTCAGAAAGCAAAACACGTTGCGTTACCGTTGCGTCGTTGCGCCGTTGCGGTTAATCTTCTGTGCTGAATTCCACCAAAAACCCAACCTTTTTCATCTCCTCCCAAAACCCCGGATAGGATTTGTTCACCACCTCCGGGTGCAGGATCGTGATCGCGTCGCACACCAGCGCCAGCGGGGCCAAGGCCATTGCCATGCGGTGATCGCCTTGCGGGTCGAAGGGTGGGGGAGTTGTGTTCGTTATTCTCCCACTAAGGTTGAAGGTGCCACCTTCGTATTCCGCGGAACAGCCCAGCGTTTTCAAAGCTTCGGTAACGGCTTTAAGGCGGTCGGTTTCTTTCAATGGGAGATTATGAAGGCCCGTGATCTCGGCCTCTTTCCCTGTGCCTGCTAAGGCGAATATCAGCGGTTGGAAAAGATCTGGTGTTTCGAGCAAATTGGCACTGTACGGATTGGGATTGTCGCAGATCCGGCCGCGCAAAATCATGTCTTCGTCTATCTGTGTGCAATGGGTGTTGAAAATGAATAAGCCGACGGCATCCTTATCACCTTGCAACTCGGTACTTGCGCTTAACCCTTCGAATAACAATTCAGTATCCGGGGCCAACGCGGCTACCTCAAACCAAAATGCTGCCGCGCTCCAATCC
>Ga0075152_10001122_pt1 | contig 19346 bp, 4 predicted proteins | sample JI61114C2DNA_FD_70964 | JGI IMG/M metagenome (GOLD analysis project Ga0075152, IMG submission 70964) | Wastewater effluent complex algal communities from Wisconsin, to seasonally profile nutrient transformation and Carbon sequestration -... | ecosystem: Engineered > WWTP > Effluent > Algae...
CCGTGAGCGAGATGCTCGAGAACTACCTGGAAGAGCACCCGCGCGATGCCCGCCAGATCGTCGACAAGGTGATCCTGGCCGCCACCGCACGCCACGCCGCCCGCAAGGCCCGTGAGATGGTGCAGCGCAAAGGCGGCTTCACCGGAGCAGGGCTTCCCGGCAAGCTCGCAGACTGCAGCGAGAAGGATCCCAGCCTCAGCGAACTGTTCCTGGTCGAGGGCGACTCCGCCGGAGGTACCGCCAAACAGGGTCGTAACCGAGAGTTCCAGGCCATCCTGCCGCTGCGAGGCAAGATCCTCAACGTGGAGAAGGCCATGCAACATCGCATCTACGAGAACGAGGAGATCCGCAACATGTACACCGCGCTCGGTGTGCAGGTGGGCACGGAGGAGGACAGCAAGGCGCTCAACATCGAGAAGCTGCGCTACCACAAGATCATCATCATGTGCGATGCCGACGTGGACGGCAGCCACATCCAGACGCTGATCATGACCTTCTACTTCCGCTACATGAAGGAGCTGATCGAGAACGGCCACATCTACATCGCCACACCGCCGCTCTACCAGGTGAAGAAGGGCAAGGAACAGCAATACTGCTGGAACGAGGCCGAGCGCGATGCCGCCATCGAGCGCATGAAAGGCGCCAGCAAGGACGCCAACGTCAACGTGCAGCGCTACAAGGGTCTCGGGGAGATGAACGCCGAGCAGCTTTGGGAAACCACCATGGACCCCAGTAAGCGCACGCTGCGACAGGTCACCATCGAGAACAGCGCCGAAGCCGACCGCATCTTCAGCATGCTCATGGGCGAGGACGTTCCCCCGCGCAGAGAGTTCATCGAGAAGAACGCGGTGTACGCCAAGCTCGACGTGTAAGCACAGGTATCCTGCATGCGGCACACGGAAAGCGCAACTCAATGAACAGAACTATAAAGCCCCGGCATCTGCCGGGGCTTTGGCTAATGCCCGCGCAGGGTTATCGCTTGGTGCTCGTGCGTTTCAGATAGATACGGGACCCTGCGCTGAAAATCGTCTCGTAGGAGCCCGCACAGCGGCGGATCCAAGGGTTGGCGTGACCCTGCGAGGGCATGGGAGTGGTGGGATGGACGTGTATATCTTTCTGAACCCTTGCTGAACTGGGGTACTATGCGATCTCCATTGCTACTGGTCTCATTCATACTGTTGGCAAATGGTTGCCGACACGAACCTGAAATTGAACCGAGCGAACCTGCGGTGCAGAATTGCGAAGGATCCTGGGCGTGGCAGCTTGGAGCGGACAGCACTGTCGTAATGATAGATCATGGCCCATTCCAAGAATGCTACCTTAATCATTCTGGTTCGAACGATCAGGCGGAAGCGGAGATCAAACTGTGGACCAATGGCTACTACTATTCTGGGGATCCAGATTCGTACATCCGTGAGGTTCGCGCGGCGGGTTTTGATTCGCTGAGATTCGTGCGCGGTGGTAGCTGCCTTTTGTATATGTCGAGTGGTGATACGGTTCGAACGGCGATGCCGACCTCGGACTATGGCTATATCGAAGGAGGATATGCCCAATCTTGTTCATGTCCCTTGGGGGTTGTCTACTTCGGCTTGATTCAGATCAAGGAAGGCATGGAATACACGGGCTGCATGAAGATCAGGAGGGATTATGGTGAAGGAGGGCGACGATTCAAGGTGCTTGGCATCCAATTTTCATCTTGTCCGGATGTTGATACAGTCATTGAAGAGTGAGCACGTCGGCTCACCAAGTTTTGACCCTTCGAGGTGCCATTTACAAGTCAGCGATGTGCTTGTCTGCCACTTTGAGAGTGCACACTTGGCGGCCTACTTCACCACCGTCACATGTCCCACCAGATCATACTCCTCCCGCGTGATGCGGTCCTTGCAGTGCATCTTCCACACGTATACATCCTCCTGCACGATCTCGCCGTTCAGGCCGCCGTCCCATTGCTCGCCAATGGTTTCCGAGGTGAAGATCCGCAGGCCCCAACGGTCGAAGATCATGAACTCGTACTCGTCAGCGAAGGCGGGCACATTGAAGACCGGCGCGAAACCATCGTTGATGTCGTCACCGTTCGGTGTGAATGCGTTCGGCACGGTAACGAAGAGCTCATCAAGCACAACGATGGGTTGGCAGATGCTGTCCGCACAGCCGTTGCCGTCCATGGCAGTGAGGCAGACGGTGTACACGCCGCCGAGCACGTCGGGGAAGGTGAAGCTCGGGTTGCCCTCGGTGCTGGTGCCCAATCCGCCGAAATCCCATAGGAAGGTCGTGGCGTAGCCGCTCTGGTTGGTGAACTCCACCACCGTGTTGCTCACGCTCATCGTGTCCGGTGCGCCATAGAAGCCGGCCGTCACCGGAGGCGGGCTGGCGATCACCGCGGGAGAAGAGGCCAAGCATCCGTTCGCGTCCTGCATCATCACCACATAGCCGCCTGCGCAGAGGTCGCCGATCACGCTGTTCTCCATCCACGTATCGCCGCCGTCAATGCTGAATAGCACGCCTGCGCCGTCCACGACGTTCACATAGCCGTCGCAGCTACCGATGCAGTTCTCATCGCCGATGCCGAGCGCGTCGATCACCAGCGGTGATGGTTCGCCGATGGTGTAGTTCACCGTGCCGACGCATCCGTTCGCGTCAGTGATGGTGATCCCATAGCTGCCCGCGCAAAGTCCGGTGGCTTCCATCGCATTGCTGCCCGCCACATTGCTGCTCCACTGCATGGCGTAGTCCGGTGTGCCGCCCAGGATCGTAATCGTGGCGGTGCCATCGCAGGCATCATGGCAGATCGCATCGGTGGTCATTGCCGTTGCGACCACCGGATCGCTGACTTCCACGATCACCACGGAGGCATCATGGCCGCACGGAGGGGCTCCGATAAGGCCGTAGGTATAGGTGCCCTCCGGATCAACAGAAGGATCCATGATGCCGGTGTTGGATCCGCCTCCTGGAGCGGCCCACGCACCTCCTGCATCCGGTGAACCGCCGAGCAGTTCGAAGAGGTCTATCGCATCCGCATCCGGGCACAGGGTGATGCTGCCGTCCGAGCCGGGATCCGGCGGAACAGAAAGGCCCATGGTCACGCTCGCGGTCGCTGCCGGGCAAGGCGCTTCGCCCTGCACCGTGTAGATGTAAATACCAGCCACATCCTGGGCCGGGTTGAAATACTCCGAGTGCGCTGCTCCTCCAGGTGCCGTCCATGTGCCGCCTGTTCCGGGGTTGCCGTTCAGCAAGGTGAACAGGTCCATGGCATCCGATGTGGTGCAGAGCGTATCCGAGCCATCACTGCCCGCTTCTGGCGGTATCGAAACGTTTACGAGCACCGTGCTGCTGGCATCCAGGCAGGGTTCGGGCGCATCCAAAAGGTAGGTGTATTCGCCCGGCAGCATGGTGGGTGGATCGAAGAAGCCGTTCGGAGTTGTACTCGGCCCGCTCCATGTTCCGCCTTCATCCGGAGAGCCTTCCAGCCGATCGAACAGATCTTCCGCCGCATCGCTTTGGCAAAGCGATAGTGCTCCATTGCCGCCAGGGTCCGGTTCGTTCACCACTGTCATCGTCACCATCGCTTGGGCGCTCGGGCACGGCGCGATACCGTTCACGGTGTAGGTGTACTGTCCGGACGAGTCCACCGCCGGGTTGAAAAGCAGACCGATCGGAACACCCTGGGGGTCGGTCCATGTGCCACCCGCTTCAGGTGTGCCTTCCAGCACGGCGAACAGATCGGTTGCAGGCGAACTCACGCAGAGCATTCCGCTTCCGTCCGTTCCCGGATCCGGTGGCGCAACCGCGATGATGGTGACCATGCTGCTCACACTTGTACACGGAGCGGGCACTGCGATGAAGTAGGTGTAGTCGCCTGCGGACATCGTCGCCGGATCGAACTGGCCATCGACCACATTGCTCGGTCCGCTCCATGTTCCGCCGATATCGGCTGATCCGCCCAGCTCCGCGAACAGGTCGATCGGTTCACCGCTCGTGCAAACGGTACGCAAACCATCCGTTCCGGGATCCGGTTCGGTGGCGATCGTGACCGTTACCGTGGATGACGCCGAAGGGCAAGGCGCGATGCCATTCACCGTGTACACGTATTCACCGGCCAGGTTGGTGCTCGGGTCGATGACGTTCGTGTGCGGAGTGCTGTTGATGCTCCATGAGCCGCCGGCATCCGGAGTTCCACCGAGAAAGCTTGACAGGTCAGCGGGATCACCGCTCGCACAGAGCACGTCCGCTCCATCAGCGCCCGGATCAGGTGGGGTATTCAGCGTCACCTCCACCTCAGCACTGACCGCAGGGCAAGGTGCATCGCTGATCACGGAATAGAGGTAACTGCCTTGTTCATCGACCGCCGGATCGAAGGTGCTGCTGTGCGGCTGGCCGTTAAGGCTCCATGTTCCCGTATTCGCTGGCGTGCCGCCGAGTTGAGCGAAGAGGTCTTCAGTCGTGCTGGTCGTACAGAGTGTCAACGCACCATCAAGTCCGGGATCGGCCGGTGCGACCAAGGCGATGGTGACTGAGCTGCTCGCGCTCACACAAGGCAGCGGAACCTCGATCACATATTGGTATGTGCCCGGCGCATCACTGGAAGGGTCAAGTGTTCCCGTATGTGCCGCTCCGTCGGGTGATACCCATGCACCACCATCATCCGGTATTCCTCCTAGCAGATCGAGCAGGGCGAACGGAGCGTCCGACATGCACACCGTCGCATCACCCGGCAAACCGGCATCCGGGTTCGAGGTGACGTTCACCAGCACCGTCGCTGATGCGTTGGGACATGGAGCCGTTCCGCCGACCATGTAGGTGTATGTGCCAGGAGTGCCCGTGGCTGGGTCGAACGAGGATCCGCTCGAACCGCCACCTGGAGCGCTCCATGCGCCACCAGCGTCAGGCGTGCCGTTCAGGTGGTCGAACAGATCTATCGCCGGGCTCGCGGAGCACAACAGGATCGCGCCATCGCTGCCAGCATCAGAAGCAGCCGTGATGGTCACGTCGAGCTGCGCAGTTGCGGAAGGACATGGCGTGGTTCCGTTCACCGTGTACACGTAGCTGCCCGCTTGCGCGATCGCCGGATCGAGCGAGCCATCCGAGGCACCTCCACCGGGAGCGGACCAACTTCCTCCAGCGTCCGGTGATCCGTTCAACGCTGCGAACAGATCCTCCACCGCACTGCTGCTACAGAGCGATAGCGCGCTGTTCGAGCCGGCGTTCGGCGGGGTTTCGACAGCGACCATCACGACCGAGGCATCGTTCGGGCAGGGCGCTGCGCCAGCAACCGTGTAGGTATATGTGCCGGCCGGATCCAGCGCGGGGTCGAAGGTTCCGCCGTGTGCGGAGCCGCCGGGTGCTGTCCAAGTACCCGATGCGTCGGGAGAACCACCGATCTCGCTGATCAATGGGAGTACCGCATCGATCGAGCACAAGGTGATATCGCCGTTGATCCCCGCATCCGGGAGCTGGTTCACGCTCATGATGACCTGCGCCGTGGCTGCAACGCACGGAGCGATGCCCGCCAATGTGTAGGTGTAGGCTCCGGTCTCGTCCGTCGCCGGATCGAACGTGCCATCGGATGCACTCCCGGATGGGGATGTCCAGGTGCCATTCGCATCGGGTATTCCGCCGAGCGCGGGGAAGAGCAGCACTGGCCCATCTGTCACGCACAAGGTGATCGCGCCATCCGTGCCGGGTTCCGGGCCGGGTTGCACAACAACCGTTACCGTGCTGCTCGCATTGGAGCACGGCGGTGGGACGGTGATCGTATAGGTGTACACACCGGCGAGATCCATTGATGGATCGAATGTTCCACTATTGGCGCCACCTCCAGGAGCCGTCCATGATCCACCAGCCTCCGGTACACCACCGATGTTGCTGAACAGGTCCACGGGCGCACCGCCTGTGCAGAGGACGATCGCACCGTTCACGCCGGCATCCGGCTCGTCGTTCACCGCGACCTGCACCAGCGCGCTCGCACTGGCGCACGGCGCTATACCCGCTACCGTGTAGGTGTATGCGCCTTGCGTATCTGTTCCCGGAACGAAGGTGGCATCTGTTGGAACGCCGACCGGATCGGTCCATGTGCCACCCGCAACTGGCGCTCCGGTCAACGCAGCGAAGAGCGAGGTTCCCGATCCACTGATGCACAGTGAAAGGGCGCCATCACTTCCCGCGTTCGGAGGTTGCTGGACGCTGACCGTAACAGTCGCGCCCACGCTCGAGCATGGCGCAGGAACAGCGATCGTGTACGTGTATTCGCCCGCAGGATCGACAGCTGGGTCGAACATGTCGGAATGTGCTGAGCCGTCGGGCGCGGTCCACGTTCCGCCAACATCAGGTGTGCCTCCAAGCGATGCGAAAAGCTGTGACGGCACATCGGTCGCGCAGAGGTTCAACAGACCGTTTATCCCGGGTTCGGGGTAGGAGATCACCTGCACGTCCACTGTGGCGCTGGCGAGCGGGCAAGGTGCAGTGCCGAGAACCGTGTAGGTGTAGGTGCCTGGCGTGCTTGTGCCCGGAAGGAAGGTTCCATTGAACGCGCCGCCGCCCGGTGCGGTCCATGCTCCGCCAGTGTCCGGGCTTCCGAGCAACGATCCGAACACATCGGTGGGTGGGCTAGAAATGCAGAGTACGGCAGACCCGTCCTGGCCCGGATCGGGCGGAGCTTGCAGCACGACGGTCACCGTGCTGCTCACACTGGAGCAGGGCAGGGGTACGTCGATCGTGTAGGTGTAGACACCCGCTGCATCCGAAGCGGGATCCATCGTGCCGGAATGCGCGCCACCACCGGGTGCGGTCCACGTTCCGCCTGGATCAGGGGTGCCGCCAAGAACGTTGAACAGATCTTGCGCTGCTCCGGACGTACACAACGCGATGTTCCCCGCCGTGCCCGGATCGGGAATGTCCATCACGGTAACATCCACTGCGGCACTCGCAGCAGGGCAGGGTGCGCTTCCGGCAACGGTGTACGTGTAGATGCCCGGTGCACTGGTGCCGGGCACGAAGGATCCGTTGGACGCTCCACCGCCGGGGCCGGCCCATGTTCCACCGGCATCAGGTGTGCCTTGCAACGAGCCGAAGAGGTCCAGGGCCGGACTGGTCACACAGAGGAGTTCAACGCCATTCGTGCCTGGGTCGGGCGGTGCCTGCAGCGAAACGGTTACCAAGCTGCTCACACTCGGACAGGGTGCGGGTGCTGCGATGGTGTACGTGTAAGAGCCTGCAGGATCGTTCGAAGGATCGACGATCCCGGTGTTCGGGCTTCCACCGGGTGCGGTCCATGTTCCACCTCCATCCGGTGTTCCACCCAGCACTGCGAAAAGATCCTGTTGGGCGCCGGATGTGCAAAGTGTCACGCTGCCGTCCGCGCCGGCGTCCGGGATGTCTGTCACCGCCACATCAACGGAGGCACTGGCGTTCGGGCACGGTGGTATTCCGGCAACTGTGTATGTATAGATCCCCGGTGTACTCGTGCCGGGCACGAACGATCCGCTGAACGCACCTCCCCCCGGTGCGGTCCACGATCCTCCCGCATCAGGTGAGCCCTGCAACGAACCGAACAGGTCCAGTGCTGGACTTGTCACGCAAAGAAGTCCAGCGCCGTTGGTTCCGGGATCGGGCGGTGCTTGCAATGCAACGGCTACCGTGCTGCTCACACTGGGGCAAGGGGCGGGCGCGGCGATCGTATAGGTGTAAATGCCTGCCGGATCGACCGCGGGGTCAACGGTTCCCGCATGCGCTCCACCGCCGGGAGCGGCCCAGGAGCCCCCCGCATCCGGTGTACCGCCGAGCAGCACGAAGAGGTCTTGTTGCGGGCCGGTCGTGCAAAGCGTGATGTTCCCGTTCGAGCCCGCATCCGGTATGGAGGTGACGGCCACGTCAACAGAAGCAATGGCGTTGGGGCAAGGTGCGATACCGATAACGGTGTAGGTGTATGTGCCGGGAGTGCTCGTGCCGGGCGTGAACGGACCGCCGAATGCGCCACCCCCCGGAGCTGTCCAAGAGCCGCCGGCGTCCGGTGAACCCTGTAGCGAACCGAACAGATCGATCGTTGGGCTCGTCACGCACAGAAGCTCGGCCCCGTTGATGCCGGGATCCGGTGGTGCCTGCAAGGTGATGGTCACGGTGCTGCTAACGCTCGCGCAAGGTGGAGGTACGTTGATCGTGTACGTGTAGACACCAGCTGCATCCGATGCGGGATCCATGCTGCCCGAATGCGCACCGCCGCCCGGTGCTGTCCACGTTCCTCCTGCGTCCGGGGTACCGCCGAGCACAGCGAAGAGATCCTGCGCGGCACCGGACGTGCAGAGCGTTAGTACCCCGGCATTCCCTGGATCCGGCAACGAGACTACGGCCACTGTCACCGTTGCGCTCGCGTTAGCGCAGGGTGCCAGCGCGGCCACGTTGTACGTGTAAACGCCCGCCGCATCCGTGCCCGGTGTGAACGTGCCGTCGAAAGCGGCACCGCCCGGTGCTGTCCAGATACCGCCGACGTCCGGCGTTCCGCCCAACGATGCGAACAGGTCCGTAACAGGGCTTGAAATGCACAACGTGACGGCGCCATCGATACCCGCATCCACAGGTTGGTTCTGGGCAACAATGAACGTCGCTTGGTCAACAGCACACGGGGTCAAGGGTGTCACGGTGTACACATAGGCTCCAGGTGCACTCGTTCCGGGCGTATAGGTGTTCGTTGCCGTTCCACCGCCCGGTGCGGTCCAAGCACCACCCGCATCGGGGCCGCCACCGAGCAGTGTGAACAGGTCTACGGCGGCACCATCGGCGCAAACGGTGATCGCTCCATCGGTTCCCGCGTTCAAGGGGTCGTTCTCCGTCACCGTCACCGTGGACTGATCATCCGCGCACGGGGCCGAGGCGGTTACCGCGTAGGTGTACGTGCCTGCCGCACTCGTGCCCGGTGTGTAGGTGTTGGACGTTGCTCCACCGCCGGGAGCGGACCATGCGCCTCCAGCGTCAGGCGCGCCAAGCAACGAGAAGAGGTCGACAGCCGCTCCGTTCGAGCAAACCGTCGTTGCTCCATCAGCGCCCGCATCCACGGGGTTGTTCACCGTGATGGTCACGATGGATTGGTCGTTCGGGCAAGGTGCCAGTGCCACGACCGTATACGTATAGGCTCCCGCCACATTCGTTCCCGGTGTGAACGTTCCACTCGTACCCGCACCACCCGGAGCGGTCCATGAACCACCTCCATCCGGGCTGCCACCGAGCAGTCCAAAGAGGTCCAAGGGTGCGCCGTCCGCACATACGGTCATGGCCCCATCGGCACCCGCATCAACTGGCTGGTTCTGTGCAACTGTCACTGTGGCCTGGTCGAGCGGGCACGGAGCGATGCCGGTGACCGTGTAGATGTAGCTTCCCGGTGCGCTCGTTCCCGGAATGTAGGTAGCGCTGACCGGAGCACCTCCCGGATCGGTCCAAACACCCCCTCCGTCCGAAGCGCCCAACAAGGTCGACAGGTCAACGGAAGTGCCATCGGCACAAACGGTGATCGCACCATCCGCTCCAGCATCCACGGCGATGTTCTGCGTCACGGTCACTGTTGATTGGTCGTTCGCGCAGGGAGCCGGTGCGGTGAGCGAATAGGTGTATGCGCCGGGAGCGCTCGTACCGGGCGTGAAAATGCCCGCGTTCGCGCCGCCTCCGGGAGCGGTCCATGTGCCGCCCGCATCAGGCGCTCCGAGCAGTGCGATCAAGTTCACGGCAGCGTCGATGTCGCATACGGTGATCGCGCCGTCAGTCCCGGCATCCACGGGGTTGTTCTGCGTTATGGTGACGGTGGACTGGTCGTTCGCACAAGGCGCGAGCGCGGTTATCGTATAGGTGTAATCGCCAGGAACGTTTGTGCCCGGCGTGTAGGTATTCGAGGCGGCCCCACCACCGGGATCGGTCCAGGCACCGCCCGCATCAGGCGATCCGAGGAGAGCGAAGAGGTCCATTGCCGCACCGTCGGTACAGACCGTCGCAGCGCCGTCCGTACCCGCGTTCACGGGGTTGTTCTGTGTGACGTCAACCGTTGATTGGTCGTTGGTACAGGGTGCCAGCGCGGTGAGCGTGTAGGTGTAAACTCCCGGAACGGAAGTGCCTGGTGTGTATGTGTTCGACGTTGCTGCGCCCCCGGGTGCGGTCCAAGCCCCTCCTGCACCAGCTCCGGCCAAGCTTGCGAACAGGTCTACTGCTGCGCCGTCGGCACAAACGGTGATGGCCCCATCCGTACCCGCGTCCACCGTGTTGTTCTGAGTGATCGTCACCGTCGCTTGGTCGTTCGCGCAGGGTGCGAGCGCGGTCACGGTATATGTGTACACCCCGGGAGTGCTGGTGCCTGGCGTGTAGGTGTTCGTTGTGGCCCCTCCACCGGGGGCTGTCCATGCGCCACCCACCTCGGGACCTCCACCTATCAGCGCGAACAGGTCGATCGCGGCACCGTCAGCACAGAGCACTGTTGAGCCGTCCGTGCCCGCGTTCACCGGGTTGTTCTGCGTGACGGAGACCGTTGCTTGGTCATTTGCGCAAGGCACTACCGCCGTAAGCGTATACGTGTAGATGCCCGGTGCGGAAGTGCCCGGTGTGTAAGTGTTCGATGCCGCAGCGCCTCCGGGATCGGTCCAAGTTCCCCCTGCCCCGGCGCCACCCAAGCTTGCGAAGAGGTCTATAGCCGCATCGTCCGAACAGACAGTGATGGCTCCATCCGTGCCCGCGTTCACCGGGTTCACCTGTGTCACCGTTACGATCGCTTGGTCGCTGCCGCACGGTGCGACGCCAAGAACGGTATACGTGTAGGGTCCTGGGGTGCTTGTGCCGGGCGTGTAGGTGCTCGTCGTTCCCGCGCCTCCCGGTGCTGACCAATTCCCGCCGGCCGTGGGGCCACCGCCCAACAACGCGAACAGGTCGATCGCCGCACCGTTCGCACAAACGGTGGTGGCTCCGTCCGTACCGGCGATCGGTGGCGATGTTTCGCTCACCAGCACCGTGGCTTGATCGTTCGGGCAGGGCGCGATCCCCGCCACCGTGTATGTGTAGATGCCCGATGCGTTGATGGCCGGATCGTACCAGCCGCTCATCGGAGCGTTGCCCGGATCCGTCCATGTGCCGCCGGCTTGCTCTCCCGTAATGATGGTGCCGAGGTTGGTCGCCGCGTTGTTGGAGCAGATGGCCAAGAGACCGTCCGTACCGGCATTCGGCGGTTGATTGATCGTCACCGCGACCAATGCGCTGGACGTGCAACTTCCCGAAGTCACGGAGTATGTGTAGTTGCCGCTGATGGCGACGGCAGGATCCAGGTTGGAGCCTGTGGCACCACCGCCCGGAGCGGTCCAGGTGCCACCTGGATCGGGCGTTCCACCCAGATATGTGGCCAGGTTCACGGTCGCGCTGGTCGCGCAGAGTGTCACGGATCCGTTCGTTCCCGCATCAGCGTCACAGCAATTCGTGGTCGCGGGCAATGTCGGCACTGGATCGCCATCGCACCCGGCGCTGCCCCAAGCGCCTGTCTCACTATCACCATAGCTGTCTACCGTAACGCTGAGGTTCGCGCCATCTACGCAATCCGTACCGCTGGCTACGCTCACCGTGAAGCAGAATTGCCAGTTCACCGCGCCGCTGCAGAGGTCGCCGAAGTTGTTCCCCGGATCACCGTCGTTGTCCAGATCGAAGAAGAACCCGGGGCCTACAGGACCGATCGCGGTTCCCGAAGTGCCGTCACAGATGTCGTACCAGCCCCATGTACCCCCACTCGCCCCGCATGTGGGCGGTGGAGCTCCAGGCGTCAGAGTAGACATGTCCCAACCAGCGCCGAGGGTCAGACCGACCCCGTGGAACCAGTTCACGTTGATGATGTTCCAATCCGTTATCGTGTAACAGAACGTCACGCTCTGCCCCGACTGATATTCGCCGCCGACCGGCATCGGGGAGGCCGTGAACGTGTAGCCCTGATTGCATTGCGCGGAAGCGCGTCCGACCAGGACGAACATGGAGGCCAAGGCCATGAACCGCATCGCAGCGTACACCCTCCTCATGCGGGAAAGAGGTGTTCAGCCCGAATGAAACCGATACGTGGAACGGTGTATTGTCTCACCATTCGTATCCCATGCGCGTTGGTTGGTCAGCGTGCATGGGAAAAATAGCGAAGTGGTGAATGCGACCCAAGTGTTTTGGACGAATCCATCAACAGGTTCGACCGAATAGCGCAGGCGCAGGCGCTAGGCCGATCGCGGTTCAACGGAGCACCACTACGTGCCCCATCAGTTCGTGGGGCCTTCCCGTGTAGAAGGAGCGGGCGTTCAAGAGCCAGCTGTAGGTGCCGTCCTGTACCAAGCTCCCTCCAAAAGAACCGTCCCACCCTTCGCTACGGTCCGTTGTCTCGAAGATCATCGCTCCCCACCGATCGAAAACCATCATGTGGAAGTCCTTCGTGTCGATGTCATCGCCCTGCACGAAGAGCGCGTCGTTGATCCCGTCCGCGTTCGGGGTGAAGGCCGTAGGGATGAAAACGAGGAACTCGTCCATCACCTCGATCATGCGCACCACCGTATCCGTGCAGCCGAGGTAGTTGGCAGCCACCATTTCCACCGGATAGAGACCGCCGAAGATGTTCGGGAAGGTGTACGCGACCTCGGGCCCGTGTGCGGTATCCGCCCCTGCGAACTCCCAAACCCAATCCACCGCGTAGGGGCCGGCCTGTTCAACGAATTCCACGGTGGGGTCGAGGGTGCTCGCGGGATCGGGGCTCCAGGTGAACTGCGCGTCCGGTACAGCGGCTACGGTGATCATGTCCAAGGCGGTCGTGTCGTCATCGCAGCCGTTCGGCCAATGCACCGTGGCGCTCACGCTGAATACCCCTGGATCAGGGTAGGTGTGGCCGACGCTCTCCGGAGGGCCCGGGATCACGATCCCATCACCGAAGTCCCAATCCACCGTGGCGGCATCCGTTGTGTCCTGAACGCTGAAGATCACGGCGAACGGGTCGCAGCCCAGAACCGTGTCGGCCGTGAGCACCAGGGGCGGGATCGGTTTCACGGAAACGCGGATGGCATGTGTCACATCGGGTGTTTCGCAACCGTCGCTCACGGTCACATAAATGGTCACCGAGTCGGTCAGGTTCACGGGGTAAAACGGATCGGGTCCGAACGGACCACCGGCCCACGAAAAGGCGTATTCGCCATCTCCGCCATAAACGGTGTCAGGGAACAACGGTGTGTCCAGGTCAGGGCACGTGACGATCGTATCGGGCGTGAAGAAGGCGAGCTGATCGTTCACCGAGACGTTCACGGTCAGAGTATCGCTGAGGCATCCACTGCTGTCGGTGGCCCACGTCGCATATTGTGTGTCGCTCAACGGGGACACGGCATGGTCCCATCCGATGGTGCCGTCGTTCCAATGCGCGATGAGGTCACCTGTTCCGCCTTGTGCCGCAGCCATCAGCGTGGCCGTGCCCATGAAGCAGATGGTGGTGTCATCGCTCAGCGAGATCATCTCCACAGCGGAAGGCTCGAAGATCACGCCTTCGAGCGAGTCCACGCAGTTGTTCCCGTTCACCCCTTCGCTGATGACCACCGCGTAGCTGCCTCCAGAACCGGAGAATACGTCCCCGCTCGCAGCCATGGTGTTCTGCACTACGTTCCCGTTCGCATCCGTCCACGTATAATCCCAAGGTCCGCCATTGCCGCTGGTGATCACTTCGATAGTGCCCGAGCCGTCTCCGTGGCAAAGGGAATTCGTAACCACGCTATCGTTCTCCAGGTAGGTCAGTTCTTCCACGAAGACGCTGTCCGTACTTCCGCACAGCGGATGGCCTGCCGGATAGACCAGTACGGTGTACCATGTGTCCTCCGTCGGCGTCGACAGGGGATAGGGTATCGTTGTGTTGGACAGGTCCGTGGAAGGCGACCATTGGTACACCACCGGACCCGTCGGTACGGGAGGCTGAAGCGCCGCGTTCATCTGGTACGGATCGCCGCACTCCTCCGGAGGTGTCGCGGTAGCCTGTATGATCGCGGGGGGCGTCACGGTCACGGTCAGGGTGGTGTCATAGGAACAACCGAAGTTGTCCGTCACCGTGAACGTAAAGACCTCCGTGCCGTTCGTAGTTGGTGTGAACGTCGCTTGGGTCGGGTCAATGGGGTCGATCACCAGGTTGTTACCGGACCAGAATGACGAGTCAGGGTCAGTAAGGTCCAGAACGGGTGTGTAGACGGTGACATCGGGAAGCAGGGATGGGTCGAAATCGATCCACCATGAACAGATGTACCCGTTGTCCGATCCGAACAGGTCGGTGAATGAAATGGTCCACGTGCCATTGAGCTGGGAACCCAGCAGGTTCGAAAAAGGTTGCACGCTCTCATAGGTCCCGGCCGGCAGCGTACCCGTTCCTGAGTTCTCCAGCCATGTGCCATTGGTGGCCGTTGGGCTGAAACAATACTGGAAGCATGTGCCGATCGCGTTGGGCTGCAGATCATCGTCGACCGGTACCCCCAAGTAGGTAGATGCCCCGCCCTGTTGGTGGAAAATGATGTTCTGGCCGGTCGGGCTCGTGAGCTGCAGCACGAAATCACCCATGTAGGAATGCTCCATCTCGAAGCAGATCTCCGGGATATCGTCCAAACTGGTCATCGTCTGTCCCGGCGCGAACTGGTTCATGCTGATCTGGCTGCTGAAGACCACGCCCAGCTGATCAGGCAGCAATATGCCATCCCCGAAGTCCACGTTCGGTTGGCCGGTCCACGTGACCGCCTCGGCATCCGCGTTGAAGGACATGGATTCCCCGACGCACATGGTCTCATTATCCATCCCCGTGATCAGCGGCGTTGTGCTCACGAGTACTTGCAGTTCCACGGAATTCGTGTTTACGCACCCATTGTCATCCTCGATCATCAGCTGTACGATGTGCTCGCCGGGAGGATCGGGAAAGACATGCGTGATCACGGGGCCGCTTGTACTGTCGATACCGCCGTCGCCGAACGACCAGGTGTACTGGATCACATTGTATCCCGCAGCCGCGAATGACGCGCTGGCGTCGAACTGTACTTCCTCACCTTGGCAGATGAGCGCAGGAGAAGCCTCGCTCATCGCAGCCACGGCGGTGGGCGGCTCGCAGGGCACGAAGCACGAGAGAGCGAACGCGAAGGCGCCGGTCCCGATCTCGTTCGCGTTGAATTCCAAGGTGAGGCACCCGGTCGGGTTCGCGAAACTCGCCGTGATCACACCCGGATAGTCTCCTCCGAAGAACGATCCTATGAGCGGGTCACTCGTGGTCGGTCCATCATAGATGTTCAGCACATCAAGTGGGTCCAGACCGGCACTGGAAAGATCGAAGATCACGGTGTTCAGGGAGATCGCCTCGCCAGGCTGGTCCGGGCAGATCGTGGAGGTGTACGAATCGTTGTTGCTGTAGCCCACGCCACCTTCCCCACCACCATCCACCATCGCACCACCGCAGGTCACCACATCCCCATCGGCCATGCTGAAGATGACCTGCGCTTCCGTCGTGAACGCTGCTATCGCCATCAGCAGAGCCAAGACCGCTCTTCCACCTCTGCGTGGATCCCTTGCGCAGGCCCTTTTCATGGTCGCGAAGGTCCAGCTTTCATTCTGGCCATTGGTGCCGACAGAAAGGTCTTGTTGGAAACCTGCGAAGTGTTGGAACGCGCGATCACTTCAGGATCGTCACATGCCCGATATACTCGCGCAGCCCGCCTGTACTGATGATCTGGAAGGTGCAACGGAAAGTATAAACGTCCTCCTTCAGGATCTCGCCGCCGTTCATGTGCTTACCGTCCCAGGTGGCGTTCGGGTCCGTGGTCTCGAACACCGCGCGACCCCAACGATCGAAGACGCGCATTTCGAAAGTGGTGATGTCCGGGATGTTGCTCACCAGTCCCCACGTATCGTTCACACCGTCGCCATCGGGCGTGAAAGAGTTGGGGGCGTAGGTCTGCAGTACATCATCGATCACGACATCGTGGCAGATGGTGTCCATGCAGCCATGGTTGTCGATGGCCACGAGGCAAACCTCATACGTGCCAGGGTACTTGTCGCTGAACCTGAACTGCGGGTTCTCGTCCAAGAACGTGCCCAAGCCGGCCATGTCCCAGATCCACGCCACGGCGTGCTCGCTCTGGTTGTAGAAGGTGATCACCGGCGCATCCGTGTTGGCGGGCACCGGGATGTGGTCGAACTCCGCGACCACGGCAGGTGGTTCTGATACCGTGACCTGTCCCATGCCAATGCACCCTGGCGCATTTTTGATCGCCAGCATGTAGGTGCCCGCGCACAAGCTGTCCATGGTGGAAGAGGTCTGGTAGATCACACCGCCATTGAAGCTGTACTCCACCGCCTCCGCATCGTTGATCGTAACGGATCCGTTGCAGTCGCCATGGCACCAGGGTTCAACGAACGTGGCTCCATCGATCTCCAGCAATGGCGGCTGCCCGATGCTGAAATCGTCACTCGTTCCGCATCCGTTCTCGTCGGTGATCGTAACTCCATATGTGCCAGCGCAGATCCCTTGGGCGTCCGGTTCATCACCGGCCAGGTTGTCGGTCCATACGTAGGCGTATGCGCCATTTCCCCCAGTGACGGTCACACTCGCGGTGCCGTCGCACGCTTCGAAGCATATCGCATCCGTATAGGAAACATTGGCCTGCAGTGGCTCGGTGAACGTGATCGTCACGCTGTCGATCAGGTAGCACAGCACCCCGTCGTCCTCGGTCCAATAGAAGGTGGCTGGTCCACTTCCAGGGGCTGTCACTTCGGTCTGCGCATTCCAAGGTTCATCGATCGCATAGCCGACCGGACCCGTCCAGATGCCCATGCCCGTATTGCCTACGGAAGCGCTCAATGGGTATTCGAGAACGCACACGGTGGCGTCAGGTCCCGCATCTACCACGCCGCAGCACTGCGGGTCAGCAGCGCCGAGGATCTGGATCTCCAAGTTGGCCATGCCAATGCATCCCAAGTTCGTTGTTACCGTATAGGTATATGTTCCCGCCGGGTCTACCATCGGGTTGAATGTGTCCGATACCACGTTCCCGTTCGCATCCGTCCAAACCCCGCCGGGGTTAGGTGTGCCGCCCAGCATGGTGATGAGGTCGAAGGACGGTGGTGTTGCGCACACGACGACCAAGGTGTCCGTTCCAGGATCCAAGCCGGGGTCCAGGGAGATGGTCACTTCATCTGTGGCGAAGCAGACCGGATGGCCCGTAACGAATGCCGTCAACGTGTAGGTGGTGACGTTCGTGACCAAGGCGCTCGGATTGGCGATATTCGGATTGGACAATCCGTCGGGTGGGCTCCAACTGTACGACATGGGTTGCCCGGAATTGTTCTGAACGCTCGCACTCAACTGCACCGGATCGTTGCAGATCACCTCGTCCGGTCCTGCGTTCGCAGTGAAAGGTTCATTGATCGTGATCGTGATCGTGGTGTCGTAGGAACAGCCGAAATTGTCCACAACGTTGTAGTCAAAGTCATATGTGCCCGGAGCTGAGGCGGTGAACGTGGCCGTGTCTCCGTTATTGGTGATGGTGCTGCCGGGATCCCCGGTCCAGAACGTCGAGTCCGGCCCCAGACCGAACGTCGGTGTGAACTGCGTGAGGTCAGGGATGATCGCCGGGTTCCAATTGATCGTCCAATTGCAGATGAACCCATTGTCCGCTCCCCACAGATCCGTGCTCTGGAAGACCCACTCACCATTCAATGGGCATCCGACCAGGTTGTCGAAAGGTTGGACAGCCTCGTACGTGCCGGGCGCAAGCGCTGTTCCTTGAGATGATGGAACCGTGTTCGTGGTGGAATTATCAACAAATGTCCCATTGGTGGCCGTTGGGCTCCAACAATATGTCCAACAGGTTCCTGGTTCCGGTTCGAAGAAGTCAGCATCGTTCGCATCACCGATGAAAAGGCCGCCTCCGCCTTGTTGGTGAAGGATCGTTGTCGATCCATCCGGACAGATCAACTGTAACACGAGATCACCCATGAAGCTGTGCTCCATTTCGACACAGATGCTGAGCAGGTCGCCCGTACTCGTCATCTCTTGGCCGGGGTCGAACTGTTCATAAACGAGCCCAGAGGAGTAAGGAGCCCCTACGTCATCCGGGAGGAGGGTCGGTTCTCCGATCCCGGCGTCCGGCAGGCCGGTCCAAGTAACCGGCTGCGCATTGCCCACCAATGTCACGGTCTCACCGAAGCAGGTTTCCACACTCTCACTCGTCAAGGAGAAGTTCGGCGTGGTGCTGACCAGCACCTGCAGGTCCACCAAGTTCAGATTGGAGCAATCATTCTCATCCGTCACCAGGAGCTGGACCACGTATTCACCATCGCTGGCGAAGGAGTGGGTGACCACCGGACCGCTCGTACTGTCAACGGTGCCGTCGTCGAAGTTCCACAAGTACTGTTGGATCGTGAACCCGGGTTCGGCGTAGGAAGCGCTGCCGTCAAAAGTGATCACTTCGTCCACACAGGCCAATAGCGGCACCGGTTCGCTCATGCTGGCTACAGCGGTCGGATGCTCGCAGGGGGTGGTGCATTGGATACCGCATGAGAAGTCGCCAGTTCCGGTGCCATTTGAGTTGAACACGAGCGTAAGGCAGCCCGTGGTGTTGAAGACGGTGCCACTGACGATCAGGTTCTGGAGTTCTGTTCCGGTGTATTGACCCAAAGAGGTGGCTCCGGTGTTGTCACCGTCATAGATGGCCATGAAATCGTCCGGGTTTCCCTGGGTACTCAGGTTGAAGACGAACCACGTGAGATATATGACGTTCCCGGGAACGTCCGGGCATATCGTGAAGGTGTAGTTTTCGTTGTCCGAATACTCCGCGCTCGGACCTCCAGAATCTTCAAGAACACCTTGGCAGACCGTGGCCGATCCGCTGGTGATGCTTATCTGCCCACCTTGGGCCATCAGACTCACCGGAAGGCAGCTCATCAGTAGATGAAGACATGACCGCCAAAGCCGGTGGGAGAAGGAATGAAGGTCTGTGTGCATCATGCGGGCGTGTTGCAACTGAGCGAAGGTAGACCGTTCAGGTTACTCCTGAGCATTGGTCCGATTCGGTGACGGATAGACCGGGCGTTCGGTTTGCTGGGGCGGGCGGGAAGTTCTGAACCGGGTTGGAACTCGGGAAGATGAGAGGCTGAAAAAAACAGGAAAGCCCCGGACTGACCGGGGCTTTCGATCGTGTTCAGCGATCCGTTCAACGTTCCAGCTTCACCTTGCCGGTATAGGTCTCAGCCAAGTGGAGGCTTTCACGCACATCCACCACCCAAACGTACTCACCCGGTGCGCACATATCACCACGGTTCTGCGGCCGACCGGTCCACGGCTTGGTGGCATCGTTCGTTTGGTA
>Ga0075152_10001123_pt1 | contig 19343 bp, 17 predicted proteins | sample JI61114C2DNA_FD_70964 | JGI IMG/M metagenome (GOLD analysis project Ga0075152, IMG submission 70964) | Wastewater effluent complex algal communities from Wisconsin, to seasonally profile nutrient transformation and Carbon sequestration -... | ecosystem: Engineered > WWTP > Effluent > Algae...
CGTGAAAGGATTGAAAGGCCCGCTGGGCTGTCTCACCAAGGCCAGATACGGGATCGCCTGGGGTGTGATCGGCGCGGCCATGGATTGTTATGATACCGCCCTTCGCTATTCGCAGGAACGTATCCAGTTTGGAAAACCGATTGGTGCTTTCCAGTTGCAACAGAAAAAACTGGCGGAAATGATCACTGAAATCACCAAAGCACAACTGCTCAACTGGCGCCTGGGGGTACTGATGAATGAAGGCAAAGTGACACCACAACAGGTGAGTATGGCCAAGCGTAATTCCTGCGAGATCGCCACCAATATCTGCCGCGATGCACGACAGATGCTTGGCGGTATGGGTATTACTGGCGAATATCCCGTGATGCGGCATATGATGAATCTGGAGAGCGTGATAACATACGAAGGCACCCATGATATCCACCTGCTGATTACAGGGATGGATGTGACGGGGTATAATGCGTTTAAATAATGAGCAATCAGTAATGAGTAAGGAGTAAGGAGAAATGAAAGTATACCTCATCGGTTTTATGGGTTCGGGGAAAACGCATTGGGGGCGCTTACTCAGTGATAAACTGGGGCTCCTTTTCTTTGACCTGGATGAAGCGATTACGGCAAAAGCAGGGAAGTCCATTCCCGAAATTTTTGCCGTGGATGGGGAGGAGCAGTTCCGGCTGCTGGAAAAAGAAGTATTGCAGGAAATAACGGCTGCACACGATCAGTTTATCATGTCCACCGGCGGCGGTACTCCCTGTTATTTCAATAATATTGACTTTATGAATGCAGCCGGTACCACGGTCTGGATTCATACCCCGGCAGATATCCTGTTTACACGGCTCGTGAAAGAAAAGGATAAGCGTCCGCTTATACGGGATCTGTCTGATGATCAGTTAAGGGGTTTTATCAGCAAAAAGTATGCAGACCGCCGGATGTATTATGAACAGGCTTTACTGATTGTGGAGGAAGAACCGGTACAACTGGAAAAATTAATTGAAACTATCTTTCATGCATAAAAATTACCTGTCACTGGCGGCCCTGCTTGGCGCAATTACAGTAGCAATTGGCGCATTTGGGGCACACGGTCTTCAACGAATTACATCCGATCCGGCCATTATTCAGAGTTATCAGACGGCGGTACATTACCAGATGATACATGTGCTGGCCTTGCTGGGGGTGGGTGTTCTTTTTCAGCAATTTTCGCCAGCGTTACTGCAATGGGCAGCAAATCTCTTTCTGGCCGGGATATTTCTTTTTTCAGGATCTATTTATATTCTCACCTATCTGAAGATAAACGGAATGTCCACTAAGTGGATCGGTCCGGTAACACCCCTGGGAGGCATACTGTTTATTGCCGGTTGGGTATTTGTATTCCTGGCTGTGCAAAAGAAAAAAATTAAATCGGAAGGGTAAGCGTGGTTACGGTGCCATTTTTATTTTCAATCCGGTAACTGCCGCCGATACTCTCCATCCGGCGGGCAATATTTTTAAGGCCATTGCCGAATTGTCTTATGTTTTCCAGGTCAATACCTTTGCCGTTGTCTGAAATCACGATTTCGAGTCCCTCATCCGTATTAATCCGGATAATCACGGTAGTGGCACCAGCATGTTTCAGAATATTATTGAGGGATTCTTTTACACTGAGAAAAATATTCCGGCGCTTATCTCCGGTCAGCTCCTTGGCCGGCAGTTGTTCAGCCACCTGAACACGGCAGTCTACCGGCGTGCCGTCAAAATATTCAATCGCGTAGGAACGGATATATGACACCAGATTGTCCAGCGTATCATTGCCGCTGTTCATACTCCAGATAATCGCGTTCATTTTATTCAACACATCATCGGCGGAGCGGGAGATTTTTTCAATCTCCACCGGCGTGTTCTCTTTCATTTTATTCCGGGCTATTTCACTCATCAGCCGGATGGCTGTCATTCCCGCACCCAGCTCATCATGCATGTCCGCGGAGATCCGCTGCCGCTCTTCCTGCTGGGCTTTATAAACGGCAATTTCCTTCTCATACTCCTTTAACAGGTTCTGAGCCTTCAGGGTTTCCCGCTCGCGGGTCTGGTGTATGATATTCCGGCGGTTTTTATAATTTAAGCCGGCCAGGAAAAAAGTCAGTTCGAGGAATAACCCGGTTTCATAATAAGTAACCGTTGAGTTTAACAATCCGGGCAGTTGTCTGAAATAATTATTAAAAACAATGCCGAGATAGGAGAGAGAAGAAAAAACAAAGAGAAACAGGTTGCCCCAGAACAGGTACCGCAACAGATGATTTTTCCAGTTACGAAGACTGTACACCATGAATATCAGAATCAGCAGCAGCAGTAATACTTTTGAAAGAAACTCGGTAAGGTATTCGATCTGGTAATTTTTGCTGAAATAGTGCAGCAGGGTATACAGGATCATGGCCCCTACCAGAATGGCAATACCGGTATTGTAAAGTCGTAAGAGAAAAGGGTGTTTGTTCCTGGTGTCCAGGAACTTTTTCATAAACAGCATATAAAAAATAGTACCGGTCCCCTGCAGGATAAAGTCAAGATAACCTTCCAGAAAATAGCCGAAACCACTTGCATGCAGCTGGTAAATGGACTGGAGGAAAAATAAGCCGCCGAGGAATAAGGCATAACCGGAATAATACAGGAATTCCTGGTTGCCACCCTGGATGTAATTGGTAGTGGAAAACAGGATCATCATCAGCAGCAGACCGCAGAATATGTAGGTCAGCTGATTTCCGTTTTTAAAAGTATTGTGTAATTGTACCAGGAAGGCATTGATATGCGGACCGCCAACCAGCCGTGGACGCAGGATATTGTTGTATGTTTTTAAGGCCTTTAATTCGGCAATAAGGGTCATGGAATCTCCCGGTTCAAGCGAGATCAGCCGGAATCCCCTTTTTTCCGCTATTGGTGGCATGATTTCCGGCAAAGGAGTAAACCCGCCTTTTTCCTGTTTGTATAACCGGATATCCTCGAAATAATAACCCGGGCAGAAATAAACCTGGCTTATGCTGTCGGCTGTATTGCATAAATTAAACCGGATAAATATCCGTTTGGAAAGTAACTGTTCGGGTATGGTTGGGCCTTTGTGCTGGGCGCCGTTTTTAAATGACAAAGTGGGCAGCAGATTGGCAGATAGCGCGTTGGAGGAGGAATAAGCGGTACTGAAACTTTCAGTAATCCTGGTTTCAACAATCACTTTGCTGATATCCGTATACTTTCCCGGCTGGTTTTCCTGTGCCCATATACGGATGCTGCCGGTGAGGGCAATAAACAGGAAGAGGACAGGTATGCAGGATCGGTTTAATTTCATGTTAACGGGTCCTGTCAAATGTAAGATATCCCGCCTGTTTTAACCAATTTTAGCTAAAATCACCGGCCCGGGTTCCGGCTTTCCTGCCCCCGGTAAATGCCAAACTAATTATCTTTGCAGCTATGGCCAATAAGCTGAGAAAGAAAACCAAACAAGCGGAAGAAGAACCTAAGCCGGCCCCTTCGGATCTGAAAGATTTTAAAAAAGAAAAGGAGGAAGCGGTGGACTGGAAATCCCTTGCCCGGGATGAACGGACCTGGAAAATCACCGGCTCTGTATTTCTGCTCATTTCCATATTTCTTTTTATCTCTTTTGCCTCCTACCTGTTTACCTGGAAGGAAGACCAGGCCATTGCCCGGCAAGGTATGGGCGCCTTACTGGATCGTGAACCCGTGGCTAATCTGCTTGGCCGGTTGGGTGCAGTGGTTTCCCATTTTTTTATTTTTAAAGCGTTTGGTATTGCCTCTTTCCTGATCTGTACTTTCTTTTTTGTAGTGGGGGTGAATCTCCTTTTCCGGCGTAAAGTGTTTTCTATCTGGCGCAACCTGAAATATGTAACGGTCGGTTTACTGGTGCTCTCTGTTTCCCTGTCGTTTATTTTCCAGCAAACCGAATTCTCATATGGCGGAGGAGTCGGGGATATGATTAATGATAAATTGTATAATGCGGTTGGTACGCTGGGTACGGCAGCAATCCTGTTACTGCTGGCGGCCGGATATTTTATCTGGCAATTTAATCCGGGGATTAATCTGCCGGAAAAGAAACAAACGATTCCCGAACCGGTAGGGGAAGCTGTTGAGGAAAAAACGGCAACGGATACAGCTGTAGCCGGCGGACTGTCAATTAATGATCTGTATGCAGGTAAAGAAGCCGGAAAAACGAATAGCCTGAAAGGGGATTCGGGAATGGTTATCAACTTTCCGGATGAGATCCCGCTGCATGATTTCAAAGTAGTAGAAAAAGAAACCGTTCCGGAAAAAGAGAATACAACTATTCAGGAACAAGTACCGGAGAAGAAGCTGGTGAATGATATCCAGCCTGCGCAGGAACTGGCGATACAACCTTTGTCTCCGGATGAGGAAGAAGAGATGGAGGAAAATGAGACATACCTGCCTCCCGTACAAAAAAGGACTCAGGCCGGAAAAACGGACGGGGAACTGGAGCTGGAAATAAAGGCGGTACCTGAAATGCCGGAAGAGGAAGAAACCACACTTTCAGCGGTTGAAAACCTGCCTCCTTACGAACCAACACTCGATCTGCGGGATTATAAATATCCCACCCTGACCTTGCTCGAAACCTATGGCGGTGAAAAAATTATTCAGGATACCGGCGAACTGGAGAGTCATAAAAACCAGATTATCGCCACCCTCCGGAACTATTCCATCGAGATACAGAAAATCAGTGCCACGATCGGGCCCACGGTTACCTTGTATGAAATAGTACCGGCACCCGGTGTGCGGATATCCCGGATCAAGAACCTGGAAGATGATATTGCTCTGAGCCTGGCTGCCCTCGGAATCCGTATCATTGCGCCGATACCCGGTAAGGGAACCATTGGTATTGAAGTGCCCAATATCCGGAAAACGATGGTGAGTATGCGCAGTTTACTTGCCTCGGATAAATTCCAGAACAATAATTTCAACCTGCCTATCGCGGTAGGGAAGAAGATCGACAATGAGAATTTTATTGTCGACCTGACCACCATGCCCCACCTGCTGATGGCCGGGGCCACCGGACAGGGAAAGTCAGTCGGGGTAAACGCGATCCTGGTATCCCTGCTATACAAAAAACATCCCTCTCAGCTGAAGCTGGTGCTGATTGACCCTAAAAAAGTGGAGCTGAGTATTTATCGGAAAATAGAAAAACATTTTCTTGCTAAACTACCCGGTGAAGATGAAGCCATCATTACGGATACCAAGAAAGTGGTCAATACCCTGAATGCTTTGTGTATTGAAATGGATAACCGGTATGATCTGCTGAAGGAAGCCGGATCACGGAATATCAGGGAGTACAATGAGAAGTTTATTAAAAGAAAATTGAATCCGCAGAAAGGGCACCAATACCTGCCCTTTATCGTATTGGTGATTGATGAATTTGCCGATCTGATTATGACGGCCGGTAAGGAAATTGAAATGCCCATTGCCCGGCTGGCCCAGCTGGCCCGTGCTGTGGGGATTCACCTGATTATTGCCACACAACGCCCGTCGGTGAATATTATTACGGGTACCATCAAAGCCAACTTCCCGGCCCGTATCGGGTTTAAAGTGTCTTCGAAAATTGACTCACGTACGATACTGGATACCGGCGGCGCGGAACAACTGATCGGAAAAGGAGACATGCTGATTTCCTATAACGGAGAACTGACCCGTTTGCAATGTGCGTTTGTGGATACCCCGGAAGTGGATAATGTGGTGGACTTTATCAGCGAACAAAGGGGGTATACGCAGGCTTTCCTGCTGCCGGAATATGTTGATGAAAAGGACCTGGAAGGAAAGGATTTTGATATGAATGACCGGGATTCACTTTTCGAAGATGCGGCCCGGTTGATTGTGCAGAACCAGGTGGGGTCCACCTCCTTATTGCAGCGCCGGATGAAACTGGGGTATAACCGGGCAGGCCGGCTGATGGATCAACTGGAAGCGGCCGGTATTGTCGGCCCCAGCCAGGGCAGTAAAGCCCGGGATGTGCTGATTAAAACGGAAATGGAATTGCAACAGCACCTGGATGCACTCGGTTGATCCGGAATAAGAAACAAGTTAGCAGCTTGTTAAGAAACAGGCATTTATGCAACCTGTTTCGGCTTCATTCTATCCTATTCCTGTAATTCAATTATCTTTGCCCCCGCCTGTCCTCCTGGACAGACCATAAACCTCATATGATGAAGAAGTTATACATTATTACCGCAATCTGTACCCTGCTGGCCGGTGTTTCTGCTGCCCAGACCAACCCGACAAAAAATGATCCGGCTGCAAAAAAAATTCTGGATGCGGTGAGTGCCAAATTCAAAACATTCAGCACGGTTCAGGCCGGGTTTGCTTATAAAGTAGAGAATGCCGCCGGAAAAGTGCTGTCTTCCAAAACCGGTACTATTCTCATGAAAAGTACCAAGTATCGCCTCACTTTCAGCGGACAGGAAATCATTTGCAATGGCAGTACCGTCTGGAATTTTGATAAAGGCGCGAATGAAGTGACCATCAGCAATGTGGATCCTGCTGCCGGCACGATCACTCCCCAGAAATTATTCTCCAATTTTTATGATAAGGATTTCTACTATACCCTCAACGGGGAAAAGAAAATTGGTACCAAAGTGGTCCAGGAAATCCAGATGACACCGGTTGATAAAAAGAAAGCCTTCCATACTGTATACCTGCAAATAGATAAAGCGTCGCAGACAATTTACAGTACCAAAGTACTGGAGAATGGCGGTAACCGGTATTCCTATACGGTTACTACAATGAAGACGAATGTACCGGCGGCTGACAACCAGTTTGTTTTTGATAAAAGCAAATACCCGGGAGTGAATGTAGAAGACCTTCGTTAGTTCCCAGGTCGTTTATTTCCTTTATTCTTAATAATTAGGGTCGTTTAAAGTAGTTAGATTATAATTTTTAATTATTGATTATTTGAGTCGTATAAAGTAGTATGCGTAACTGAAATAATTAATAATTCTTCTTTAAGATTCTGTCTTCAATAAACGACTTTAATAATCAATAATCCGCATTTAATACACTATCTATAATAGGGAGCTTAATAATTAATAATTCCGTATTTCGCCTCTTTCCGCTTTTAGTCCTGTATCACGGCTTTCCGGATCTTCACCAGTTTAACCAGTAAATCCTCGAGCAGGTCGAGTTTCAGCATATTGGCACCATCACTTTTGGCTATGGCCGGATTGGGATGCGTTTCAATAAACAGTCCATCGGCACCGGCTGCTATGGCCGCTTTGGCGATGGTGCCGATCAGTTGTGGATTTCCCCCGGTAATACCGCTGGTCTGATTGGGTTGCTGTAATGCATGGGTGACATCCATTACCACCGGGGCGTTTATTTCCTGCATCCAGGGAATATTGCGGTAATCCACCACCAGATCCTGATAACCGAATGTGGTGCCCCGTTCAGTCAGCATGACTTTTTCATTCCCGGCCTGGCGGATTTTTTCTGCCGCAAATTTCATCGAAGGTCCGCTCAGAAATTGCCCCTTTTTTACATTTACCACTTTCCCGGTTTCTGCCGCGGCTACCAGCAGATCTGTCTGCCGGCACAGGAAGGCCGGTATTTGTAATACATCCACATAAGCAGCCGCCAGGGCCGCTTCCTCATGGGCATGTATATCAGAAACAACAGGCAACCGGTAGGTTTCCTTTACTTTTTTCAGGATAGCCAGGGCCGGCTCGTCTCCCAGTCCGGTAAATGATGTGGCGCTGGTCCGGTTAGCTTTCCGGTAAGAGGCTTTAAATACATATGGTATTCCGAGATTACGGCAGATGCCTGCTACTTTATCAGCCACTTCCATTACCAGTTCTTCACTCTCCACCACACAGGGACCTGCCAGCAGGAAAAAATTAGCCGCATCGTACGATTGATCTTTGAACAGACCGGGAAGAAAATTACTCATACCACAAAAGTAAAACGAAGTTGCGGGATTTGCTTTTTAAGTTGGAATTTGTAAGACGAACCTTCATCTTTGCTGTATAAACGCTTGCTATGGTAAAAGAGAAAATCCTCGTGATCGGTGCCTCCGGTCAGATCGGCGTGGAACTGACGATGGCGCTCCGGAAAATTTACGGAAATGCCAATGTAATCGCTTCCGACCTACGGGAACAGAATCCCCTGCTGGAAGGTACCGGCCCCTATGTTTCCCTGGATGTAATGAATAAGGAAATGCTGCATGTACAGGTAATCCGGCAGAATATCACCCAGATCTACCTGCTGGCGGCCATTCTCTCTGCCACCGGTGAAAAAAATCCGGGGCTGGCCTGGAACCTTAATATGCAGGGATTACTGAATGTGCTGGATATTGCCCGTGAGGAAAAACTGCACAAAGTTTACTGGCCTTCTTCCATTGCGGTATTCGGTCCCACATCCCCCCGCAAACAATGTCCGCAGCAAACCATCATTGAACCTACCACGGTATATGGCATCAGTAAGTATGCCGGTGAATTCTGGTGCCATTATTTTCATCAGCGTTTCGGGGTGGATGTACGCAGTATCCGCTATCCCGGACTGATATCGTATAAATCAGCGCCCGGCGGAGGTACCACGGATTACGCTGTTGAAATATTTCATGAAGCACTTGAAGAAAACAAATACGAATGTTTTCTGAAAGAAGACACGTTTCTGCCGATGATGTATATGCCGGATGCGATCAGGGCCACCATTGAACTGATGGAAGCACCTGCCAGCAAAATCAATATCCGGACTTCGTATAATGTGGCGGGTATGAGTTTTTCACCCCGTGAAATTGCAGCGGCCATTGCCCGTCATGTAGATGGTTTTTCCATTACGTATAAACCGGATTACCGGCAGGCGATTGCCGACAGCTGGCCACAAAGTATTGATGATAGTGTGGCCCGGGGAGACTGGGGCTGGAAAGAAGAATATAATCTGGAAACCATGACCAGTGATATGCTGAAACATCTGCGGCTTGAAAAACAAAAAGGTTAATTGCGTAATTTATTTACGGCTGCCAGAATTTCTTCCGGCTCCGCATCTTTCAGCAGGTAGGCATCGGCCCCGTTATCCATCAGGTGATTGATAAATTTCTGGTCATGGTACATACTGATGACCAATACTTTTACAGCAGGGTAACGTTGTTTGATCAGCCGGGTGGCTTCCATGCCGTCCATCTCCGGCATTTTATAATCAATGATCACAATATCCGGCACCGCAGTCTCCATCTTTTCAAGTAATATTTTCCCGTTATCCGCTTCAATGATAACTTCCAGTGATTCATCACCGGAAAGCGTGACCTGCAATCCTTCGCGGTATACGCTGTAATCATCGGCGAGAGCAATAGTGGTTTTCTTCATACGGTTAAGGTTTTGGCAGAACGTGTTGAGGAAGGAGGATATGAATAAATGATTCCTGTCCGGTTTTCTCAAACCGGATATCGCCTTTCAGTAATAAAATACGGTTCCGGATATTTTTTAGTCCCAAGCCTTCTTTACGCATACTGAACGCATCGAAATCTGCCTGACTCAGGCCGTTTCCGTTGTGGCGTATGGTCAACGTGTATTTATCGGGATCCAGGCGCGAACTCAGTTCCATTTTTGTGGCGGCCGCATATTTAATCGTATTATTTACGAGTTCCTGAATAATCCGGTAAAGGCTGATATCATTTTCCGGGCCGGCCCCGGTAAAGCGCTCATCCAGCACGGTGTCTGCCTCCAGCATGGTGCCACCAGTTACCTGCGCCAGAAAATGCCGGACTCCTTCATTAAATCCGAACTCTTTCAGAATATTACTGTGCAGGTTATGGGAAATGCCCCGTACGCGTTTGATCACATCATTCAGCAGACCGGCACCTTTTTCATGTAGTTTTTTATCCTTTTCATCAAGTGACCCCTGCTTGATTCCAAGCAGGTGAAGTTTGGCCGATGATAGAATGGCACCCACTTCATCATGCAGGGTTTCGGCAATCCGGTGTCTTTCGGTTTCCTCACTTACTACGGCCGCTTCAATCTGCAAAGCCTGCTGCTGATCCTTTAATTCCTGTATCGCACGGCGGTGCTGGTTTTTTTTACGAAAGTTGAAGAATACGGCTGCGAGTACACTCAGCATCAGCCCAAGCATTATCAGGATACCACTTATAACCAGAAAAGTCAGATTGTTATTCATTTGAAATCTTTCTTGATTTAAAAAATCTCATATCTTTTCTGTTTACATAAAAACCGGTAGCGAGCAAAAGGCCATATATGATGTATGCGTATCCGGATACTTTCATCAATAAATCAGCAAATTCGGCATTCATATTATAAACCGGGAATATGAATAAGTAGATAAAAAAATTAATACTCTCGAAAAGTCCAATCGCTGCACAGATAAAATAAGCCGGATGCAGTACCGGTAATGGAATGTTATCATCAATAATGACAGTCAGGAAAAATGTTAGGCTGAAAAGTAATAACAATATGCTCTCCGCAATAACCATGTTTGAGCTGAACATGGAAAAATCTTCAATAAATATGAAGTTTATGAAAAAGAAAATTATAAAAACGGCGTATATAATTTTCAGGTAGTTGTATTGCTTTATTTGTTCCAGTTGTAACAGGTAATAGCCAATAAATACAGGCTTAAGAAAGGCGATTAAATTATATAAAGCATTATTGTTTTTCAGCTCATCCGGGAATTTGTACGTATATAAAGAAATGCTTGTTCCTAAAAAATGCAATAGCCCTGTTAATAGAACCAGCCATGCAATAATGGTGATTTCTTTTTCCTTTTGTGTGTAAAACAAAAAAATGATCAGAGATATTAGCAAAGGCCATACCTCCGACCATTTCATTATTAAATTAAATACAGACATCATTAATTTGTTCCATCTTCATCACATCTCGGTGGGCAGCAAAATGGCGGACATGGTTGAGTTGGACCGCCTGCACCACTTTCCAATTCACCACCTTTCTTCACCACTTCAGCATTAAATGTGACATAAGCCGTATTACGGCTGAATGTTTGTGGAGTAAAGCGGACAAAGTCAAAATCTTTTAATGTGCCATCAGCGTTAAACACTTTCAGTGAATCCAGTTCCGCCAGGTTATTGGCGAGGATCACGCGGCCACTGAATTTTACCGGTTTGCAGGTACTGTCCGTTGCCAGCAGGGTGTTGCCACTGATTTTCACATCGGTTGCCGAAGTACCGGGATAAGCGGTCAGTTGCATATTCGTGTTCATACTGCCGGCATCCGCAGAATAAAACTGCAGCAACAGGGTTTTTATCCGGCCGGGATTTTCTGGTTTGGTCCAGCCACTGTCAACCCAGACCTGCAACTGTGCTTTGGTCAGAGTGATACAATTCATCGAAAATTCTTTTTTCTCTGGGGCGCCCTGACCGTCGGCCACTTTTGTGTCATCGTTACAACTGATAAATAAAATGGATTGGGTGAGGAGCAGAGCAATGATGGGGAGGCGCATGCGGGTTATACCCGGGTTCGTGAGTTTAAACATAAGATGGTTTTAAATGATAAAATACAAGATTCAACTCCTTCCGGAGACGGGATAAAAATAGACAGGGTTTCTTGATTTTCAAAGCTTTTATAGTTGAAGCCGTACTTTTATCTGAGAATCCGGAAGGAAACAAACGATTGCAGGGGCAGGTCTGTTATTTCAAGATGACTGATGATAGCCCTTGGCGGACCCATGCGGCATGCGTTGGCCATTTGTTCCAAAGTCTCCGGAAGACCGGTAGCGATAATATGCACGGAACCGTCGGGCATATTTTTTACCTCACCGGTAAGGCCAAGCGCTATTGCCTGATCGTGGGTGAACCGGCGGTAAAACACACCCTGTACTCTTCCGTAAACCCTGATAGAACGGGTAATCATAATGCTAACATGGCTATTATTTGTTCCAGGTAATACTGGTCTGTCTGATCAAATGTATTCAGTGAACTACTATCGGCATCCAATACGCCCGTCACTTCCCCGTTTTTAAGTAAGGGCAATACGATCTCAGAGCGGGAACTGCTGCTGCAGGCAATATGTCCGGGAAACAATTCCACATCCGGAACAATCAGGGTAGTTGCCTGTGCCCAGCTGCTGCCGCATACACCACGGCCTTTCCTGATACGGGTACAGGCCACAGGGCCCTGAAAGGGGCCAAGTACCAGTTCCTCATTTTTTACCAGATAAAAGCCAACCCAGAGCCAGCCAAACTGTTCTTTTAATGCCGCGGCCACATTCGCCAGGTTGGCGATCAGGTCGCTTTCTCCCTCCAGGAGTCCTTTTATCTGGGGGATCAGTGACTGGTATTGTTCTTCCTTACTGCCTTTACTGATGGATAGATCTTCTGCCATACAGCAAAGATAAACGGATATGTTCAGCCCCGTACCAGTAAACAAAGCCGGCCGGGTAATGAAGTTTAAAAAAATATACTCCGTAACTTTCACCGTAAATCGAGTTATATGCGGAAATTCCTGACCGGTATTTTCTTTTTATATGCACTCCCGGTTTTTTCCCAGGAGTTTGGGGGAAACCCGCCTTCTGTAAAATGGAAACAGATCAACAGCGATACGGCCAGAATTATTTTTCCAGCCGGACTGGACAGTCAGGCCAGCCGGGTGGCCGCCATCGTACACAGACTGGCTGCACAAAAGCCGGTCAGCCTGGGTAATCAACTGAAGAAAATTGATATCGTATTACAGAACCGGACCGTAATACCGAACGGATATGTGCAGCTTGGTCCTTACCGCAGTGAATTTTTTCTTACGCCCGATATGAACAATTTCGGACAGGGGAGTATCAGCTGGACCGATCAGCTGGCCCTGCATGAATACCGGCATGTGCAGCAGTTTAATAATTTTAATAACGGGGCCAGCCGGGTGATGAAAACCCTGTTTGGTGAAGAAGGCTTCGCACTGGCTATCAACGCTTCTGTACCTGACTGGTTTTATGAAGGGGATGCGGTATACCAGGAAACCGTATTGAGCCAGCAGGGAAGAGGTCGTCTTCCTTTATTTATGAACGCTTATCCGGCACTCTGGAAAGCGGGTAAAAAATTCAGCTGGATGAAACTCCGGAATGGCTCATTTAAAGATTACGTGCCCAGTCATTATCACCTCGGCTACCTGCTGGTGAATTATGGCCGCTCAAAATACGGGGATGATTTCTGGACCCGGGTAACAACGGATGCCAGCGCATTTAAAAGCCTGGTGTATCCTTTTCAGGCGGCAGTGAAAAAATACGCCGGGGTGGATTATAAAACATTTCGCAAAGAGGCCTTTGCCTGGTACCGGCAGCAACAGAAAATAACCGATACGGCACAGCATTTTATCACCCCGGTTACACATTCGTATGTCACCAGTTATTTCTTTCCTTATAATGCGGGTAAAGATTCGCTGGTTTATTTAAAATCCAGTTATCGTCAACGGCCAGCTTTTTACCTGCGGGATGCGAACGGGGAACGGAAAATAAAAGTCAGGGATATTTCCATAGATGAACAATTCAGTTACCGAAACGGAAAGATTGTATATGCTGCTTATGAACGACATCCCCGCTGGGGCTGGGAAGATTACAGTGTAATTAAAGTACTGGACCTGGCCACCGGCCGGCAGCAAAAAATCAGTTCCCGTTCGAAATATTTCACACCCGATATATCAGCGGATGGGAGCCGCGTGGCGGCCGTGCAGGTAACAACTGCCGGGAAATCTGAAATCCATATACTCGATGCCGGTAACGGACAGGTACTGCAACGGATTCAGTCCACCGAGATAAGCCTGTTTACGGATCCTAAATTCGCAGATGATAAAACACTGATAACGGCGGTCAGGTTACGCGATGGAAAAATGGCCCTGGCATCGGCCGATATTCATTCCGGGGTTACAATCCGGTTAACGTCTCCCTCTTTTAATGTACTGGGCTATCCCAATGTGAAGAATGGGATCGTTTATTTTACGGCTTCCTATCAGGGTAATGATGATGTGTTTGCCCTGCGGCTGGATAACCGGAAAATTTACCGGGTCACAGGAGGAACGGATGGCAAATATTTCGTGAATGCCGGTGATCAGCAACTGACCTGGTCAGTATTTACAGCCGAAGGATATCAGTTACAGCAAATGCCAATTAATCAGCAGGAATGGCAGGAAGTGGCCGCTGCTGTTACCGATAACCTGGCCCCGGCCTTTCCTGTTGCGCTCCATTCAAAAGAACCGGTTGAATTATTGCCGGGAATGCCTGACCGGCAGTTCACGGTACAGTCATACAAAAAGGGAACAGGCCTGTTTAATTTCCATAGCTGGAGGCCCTATTATGAAGACCCGGAATTCACTTTCTCACTGTACGGGGAAAATGTACTGAATACCCTGCAGACAGAATTGTATTACCTGTATAATCAGAATGAAAAAACCAGTGCTGTCGGATTCAGCGGTATATATGGGGCCGGGTTCCCCTATCTCAGTGCGGGTACCGAATATACATTTAACCGGGATGTGCCGCTGGGCAACCGGATCCGCACCTGGAATCAACTGGACAGCCGCATCGGGCTCACGCTGCCGCTGAGTTATACCAGTGGCACAACATTTAAGAATTTTTCATTGAGCAGTTTCTATGTGTTGCGCAATGAATTCAATAAGGGGTTTTATAAGGATTCATTGGGCGCCACATCTTTCAGTTATCTGTCTCATGCCATTTCCTGGTCAGAGCAGATCCAACGGGCTGCACAACATATTTATCCAAGGGTGGCGTACTCTTTGTCCGCCTCTTTCCGGCATGCTGTGTCCCGGTATGATGCCCGGCAGTTCAATGCCACGGCTTCCCTGTACGTACCGGGCCTGTTGTCAACACATAATCTCATCTTAACCGGTGCCTGGCAGGAAAGGGATACCTTGGGGGAAGTGTCTTTTGGCAATCGTTTCCCGTATTCCCGGGGTTATACCGGCCGGTTTTTCACCCGGATGTGGAAAGCAAGTGCCAATTATCATTTTCCGCTCTGGTGCCCGGACTGGGGACTGGCCAATATTTTATATATACAACGGATACGTGTAAACGCATTTTATGATTTTACCCGGGTATATTCTGTCAATAAACAGCAATTCCGTGACCAGCGCAGCGTGGGGGGGGAGGTGTTTGCCGATACAAAATGGTGGAACCAATACCCGCTTACATTCGGTATCCGGCTGAGCCAGTTGCTTGACCGCGATCAGTTTGACGGGTATAAAGGGGTACTGTTTGAGTTGGTAATGCCGGTGAGTATCTTCCCGCGTTAAAGCAACGGGAGCGGTTTTGTTTTCCGCTGTTTGCTTCGTTGCAGCCATTGATTGGCTTTCCAGGTAAGCCAGGCACTGCCGCTGCCGGTAATGGCGCCGGCCAGCACATCCGAAGGGTAGTGAACCCCCAGGTATAACCGGGAATAACCGGTTAAGGCGGCATACCCGTACGCGGGCACCAGGATATACCATTTCGGGTATTTTATTCCCAGGGAAGTGGCCATGGAAAAGGCCTCGGACGTATGTCCGGAGGGAAAGGAGTTATTCCGGTTATCCAGCACTGCCGTAAAGGTTGGGTCGTATTCCGCCGGCCGTTTCCGTCCCACGGCTTCTTTCATTCCCCAGGTAATCACGGTGGAAACCAGTATGCTTTCTGTAATATACAGGGCATTTTCTCTGAGTGATTTATCTTCTTTAATCAGACCGGCAACAAACAGGGACGCCGGTACGCCAAAGCAAAAAGCGCCGTTTATTTTTGACAGGTTCTTGTGCAGGCGGATCCCGCCGGCAGTACGGTTACTTTCCAGCGAACGAAGTATCCGGTATTCCCCATTGTTCACTTGTGCCTGGCCGTTATATACGGCCAGCATCAGTATGACTGACAGAATCCTTTTTTTCACATTATTTTTTATTAAAAAAAGACACTTCAGCCAATGACTGAAGTGTCCGTCTGTGTTTTTTCTGATGTATTGTCTACTTCAGGGAAGCCAGACTTTCTTCAATCACTTTTATCTTTTCTTCCGCATCTGCTTTTTTCTTCCTTTCCATATCAATTACTTCAGGTTTGGCATTTTGCACAAAACGCTCGTTGGATAATTTCTTATCCACCGCCACCAGGAAGCCCTTCAGATAGTCCAGGTCTTTCTGTAATTGCTGCTGCTGTACGGTGTTGTCCAGCACGGTGGTTGTCTCGAGGTAGAATTTATCTTTCTGTACCACAACGGTGATGCTGCTGGCAACCGTTTCGCTGGCAAAACCGGTGGTTTCCGCATTGATCTGCCGGGCCAGGATAGAGAGGATCGGCGAATAGGCTTCCGGGTTTTCTGACTGGATATGCAGCCGGATGCTGTCTTTCGGTTTCAGTTGTGCTTTTACCCTTGCATCGCGGATGGCGGTAATCACTTCTTTCAGTAAACTGGCAGTGGAAAGAAGTTTTTTATCCGCTGAGGCATTGCCCGGAAATAATTTTACCGTCAGGTCATCGTTACGGTCTTTCAGTTGGTGATAAATTTCCTCCGTTATAAAGGGCATGAAGGGGTGAAGCAGTTGCATGAGCTCCTCAAAATAGCCAACCGTTTTTTCATAGACCGTTCTCGAAATGGGTTGTTCAAAACCGGGTTTAACCCATTCCAGGTACCAGGAGCAGAAATCATCCCAGATCAGCGAATAGATTGTTTTCAGCGATTCGCTCAGGCGGAAATCGGCAAATTGTTCATCCAGCTGGGCCCGAACTTCTTTCAGACGGTTGTCAAACCAGTCTGTGACGAAATGGTTCTCCGGTTCTTTGTCTTCCTGTCGTCCTTCCCACATTTTCACCAGCTTCAGGGCATTCCACATTTTATTGATAAAGAAACGACCCTGTTCATTACCGGAAGGATCCCACATCAGGTCATTACCGGCGGGGGAGGAGATCATGATACCAAAACGAACGGCATCGGCTCCGTCCTGATCAATCATTTCCAGGAGATCAGGTGAGTTACCCAGGCTCTTGCTCATTTTACGGCCCTGTTTGTCTCTTACTATACCGGTAAAATAAACTTCATTAAAAGGTTTTTGTCCCTTGTATTCATATCCGGCCATAATCATCCGGGCCACCCAGAAGAAGATGATTTCCGGTGCGGTTACCAATGTATTGGTGGGATAGTAATATTCCACATCCTTATTGCCCGGCTTGCTTAATCCTTTAAATACTTCAAAGGGCCAGAGCCAGGAAGAGAACCAGGTATCGAGACAGTCATCATCCTGTTTTAAGGTAAGTCCTGTGATCCCCGTGCCAGCGCCCGGTTGCGTTTTGCCCGCAGCCTGCAGCCTAGCTTCTTCTTCGGTTGCGGCTACGTACACATTTCCTGCCTCATCATACCAGGCCGGTATGCGGTGCCCCCACCACAGCTGGCGGGAGATACACCAGTCTTTGATGCCTTCCATCCAGTGTCGGTACAGATTTCTGAACTTGGCGGGATAGAATTTTATTTCATCATTCATTACGGCATCCAGTGCGGGGCCGGCAATTTTTTTCATATCCACCCACCATTGCAGGGAGAGTCTGGGCTCCACCACCACATCGGTGCGTTCGCTGTAACCTACTTCGCTGCTGTATTCCTCTGTTTTAATCAGGTAGCCTTTTTCTTCCAGTTCCTTACTGATTTTTTTACGCGCTTCAAACCGGTCTTCGCCCACATAGATTTGCGCGTCGGCATTCAGGGTGCCGTCTTCATTGAAGATATCCACCACTTCCAGCCCGTGTTTTTGTCCCAGCTGGTTATCATTCATGTCATGCGCCGGTGTTACTTTCAGGGCGCCGGTACCAAAATCCATCGCCACATAGTCATCCGTTATGATCGGTATTCTGCGGTTGATCAGGGGTACAAAGGCAAACTTTCCCTGCAGGTGTTGAAACCGCTCATCATCGGGATGTACACAGATGGCAGTGTCGCCCATAATCGTTTCGGGGCGAACGGTGGCGATAACGACATACTCATCTCCGGGTACATCCAGTTTGTACCGCAGATGATACAGTTTCTGCTGGGTTTGTTTACGGATTACTTCTTCATCACTCAGTGCCGTTTTGGCCCGCGGATCCCAGTTGATCATGCGTTTGCCACGATAGATATAGCCTTTTTTATAGAGATCAATAAAAACATTGATTACGGACTGGTAATAATCCGGATCCATGGTAAAGGAAGTGCGGTCCCAGTCAAGACTGCAGCCCATTTTTTTCAGCTGTTGCAGGATAATGCCGCCGTATTTCTCTTTCCATTCCCAGGCATATTTTAAAAAGTCTTCACGGCTGAGGGTGGATTTGGCAATACCCCTGTCACGGAGCATATGTACCACTTTAGCTTCCGTGGCAATGGAAGCATGGTCGGTACCCGGTACCCAACAGGCATTTTTTCCCTGCATACGGGCACGCCTGACCAGAATATCCTGAATAGTGTTATTGAGACAATGCCCCATGTGCAGCACGCCGGTCACATTGGGGGGCGGGATCACTACCGTATAGGGTTCCCGATCATCCGGTTCACTGTGAAAATATTGTTTATCGAGCCAGTGCCGGTACCATTTTTCTTCTGCTGCCTGGTGTTCAAAGTTTTTACTTAATTCCATAGTTGCTGCCTTACGTCTTCAGTTCTTTTCTGCCGGGGCAGGACTGAAGCCTGAGGGCGCAAATTTACCATATTTGCACAGAATCACGACGGGTAAATCGGGCCGCTATGGAAGGTATTCAGGCCGGAGGCAGATTGCGACGGATTTCCTGGCAAATGTAAATTTCACCCCGGTGGACTGCAATAATTCCGGCAATGATTTCATCGAGGGTGGAGGTTTTGGTGATAAATCCTTTTCCCCCCGCTTCCAGCATCTGGGTGGCGTTTTTGGGTTGGTGATTAACAGAGAGTCCGATGATCTTTACCGTTGGCTTTTTTTCCAGTAACTGACGGGCCAGCAGGTAACCGTTAACCGGAGTCATGTTTATGTCGAGCAGAATTATTTCCGGATCCAGTGAGGATACCAGTTCCAGTGCCATATGACTGGTTTCACAATCTGCAATGACCTTTATCCGGGGATTACTTTCCAGTAATATTTTCCAGGATTCCCGCACCAGTGAATGATCATCCACCAGCATGATACGGATTGGTTCAGCATTCATAAACTAATCAGCTTATTTGTCCTTAACCCGGCAATGCGCCAGGTCCTAATAGGGTTTTCGTGATCTCGGATTTTTACAAAGGCCGGAAATTAGGGCTGATAGGATAGTGGAGAGTTTAAATATTTGATTACTAAATTAATATAAAAATATAAGTAAATATACGTATTATTAAATCCAGTAAAAATACTGTTAATTAAAGGTAATAGTACTTGTGTAATTCACCAAGAAAAAATACGGAAATATTTTCCGGGG
>Ga0075152_10001124_pt1 | contig 19337 bp, 28 predicted proteins | sample JI61114C2DNA_FD_70964 | JGI IMG/M metagenome (GOLD analysis project Ga0075152, IMG submission 70964) | Wastewater effluent complex algal communities from Wisconsin, to seasonally profile nutrient transformation and Carbon sequestration -... | ecosystem: Engineered > WWTP > Effluent > Algae...
TAGTATGCCAATAGTCACTACCTTGCTACTTACAAGGATTTAGAAAGCTATTCCTCCCACATGTTGAAGGAGGGTCTCACAGTCACCAAACACTTGCAGCACAACGCTACTAACTAGTATAACCCGAACCAATCACAATCGCCTCGAGGGATTTCCAGTGGTGCCCCGCCACCAGAAACGGCAAGGCTCTACAACCAACCCATGGCATTCAGTGGGGTTGAACAACCACCACAACCATATTCGAATCGAGCTGCAACCAACATACGCAATTCAGTCGAATCGATGAGAAACAGCAAGATCAACGACCTGAGAGATAGCAGGCTCAATGCAATGAACCAAATGATGGGTAATTTTATCCAAACAGTAACACAACCGACCAGCAGCCAGATCTATAATAACGGGATGCCAAAACCGCTTAGTCCCGTCCAGCTTCCAAGTATGCAAGCTTCAGTGAACATGAAGAATGCTCCATCTCACATCCCAGGACCACACCCCACTGTATTTCTTATCTCATTTAGGCAACGATCCACTCCAACGATAGATAATCATTCCTGCCACCTCCTTCTAATGCGTTTCCATTGGGAATAGTCCAACAGCATATGCAGGAGCAAGCTCGGGTTAACAACCATCTCGACGCAATACTGGCGAATACAGTTAGCGAGAACATAGCCAAGAACCGCACAGGGTTCAAGACAGTCATTAGTAAAGTTTGCACTCATGTTAGATGACCTCGAAAGGGAAAAGACACCGGTGCGCTCTAAAAGCAAATCGCCAAAATTCTCGAAGATGAACCACCCGAACAACCGCTTTGTGAGCTCTTCCAAGAGTCGTGAGAAGCGTGAGGAATTTGTGAGCGATATGAACTCAAGTAAGCCATCTTCGAGTATAGACATCATGAAGACGAGTGTATTCGACCTGCGTCCAAATGCCCAGCCAGCACAAAGAAACTATTTTGGAACTACAGTCTCAATGGGCATCGACTACTACAGCCAGCTCCAGCAGATGAGCAAAGGGCAGAACCTTCGTCGTTTCAAGACGAGCAACTTTAAGGATCGAAGCCTCATCCTAGAGGACGAGCATCTGCAGGTAGGCTTCAAATCGAAGGCAATATACGAGACGCAGGAAGGACAATTTCGAATATTCCTACGCCTCACCTTATACTTTGGGAACAAGGGGGACGAACGGTTGTCGAACGTCGAAATCGAATACGAGGGCGATGAAAGTACTGACTATAAGCAACTTAGCTTACAAGCTCTACGGTAATCCTCGCAAGCTTGAACCCACAACCGAGCCAGGCTACCAGACCAAGCAGGAATTGATGCTCATTCCGATGTCAGCACCGTTCAACTTGGTCAGCATGAACGTGGGGTATGTCACTGCCGACGGTCTCTACAACCGCTACAAAATGTTTCTGCCAACAAGTTTGCTTAAATTTGTTCAGTTCAAACGGATTTCTCCCGACAACTTTTCGAAGCTATGGAGGCAGTTCAAGGATAGCAACAGCATCTACAACACTGCGCCATTAAAACTTGCGCGTAATTTCCCTCCGCTAGCCGTTAAGCACTACATGCGAGCACTCACCGATCTCAACGACTACTATGACTTCCTGGCTCAGAAGGTCGAGGAGCATAAGATGTGTTGTGTAGCCATACTGATGCTTCACGAAGACTATCTGCTCAAATTGCACATTCGAGCAGACCTCAGCTTCATCTGGCGAGTGGCCATACCAAACAAGACTCCATAAGCAATTGCTCACGGAAGGTTCCTTATTCAGACCCTCCAATTCCTCTTCAGCCAGGAAAACTGATACTCTTCGCTAATGTGTATTTGCATGAAGTGTCAATCGGCGTAGTCCACTAAGCTACTATCTCTCAGCTCAACGGAGTCTTCCACTTTTGATGTATCGGCACGTTTGGGTTGAAGGTTATCTTCAATCTTCATCTCGACAACCTCGCTCTCCTTCATCAGAAAATATAGGGCAGCCATGATGCAGAATAGCAAAAAGCTGGTGATGATGATTTGGCGGTATCGTTCGGTATCAGACCGAGAAGTGGTTTCGTCGATGTAAAGACTAACAACTGCCTGCAGTGCGTAGATGATCCACTTGTTGATATAGCAGATGGAGAACCCTAAGTTGTTGTAGCGATAGCCCACGAAGATGTAGAAAAAGGGCCCAAGAGAAGCCCCATACATCGTCATATACAGCATGATAAGAGCTAGCAACAACGCAGTTTGGTCCTCCATAAACTTCTAGCATAGGAAGATGAGGAGGCAGAGCACACCGATAATGGTTCCGCTGATGAGATAGTAGTTGAGTTTGTTCCCGATGGTCCTCCGGATTTTGTATAGGAAGATAGTACCGAGCAAGTGGAACACTGCAAAGCTGAACTCCATATGCTTCGGGCTATGCATCAGTGCCAGCCGTTGGAATTAGAGCATCGGAGTAATATCACTCGCCAACGTTATTAAGTAGAAGCAGATGAAGAATTTGATATGGCCCGAGTGGAATAGCCTCTCCACGACTTCGTTACGGGTGATCTCAGTCTCGTAGAAGCTCTCCGAGACCTTGGAGTAAGCACGTTTGAGAGTTTCTTTGCGCATGTTCGATGCATCGATTTCCTACTGGTTAGGCTTGAGCATTTCCAAGCGAAGTTTCCAGACAACATAGACTAGCCTAATGAGACTGAAGAGTGCAGTGATGGGTAGGTAGGGCACCACCGACTATGGGATCTCCTTGAGCACGATGCCAAGGATTAGCCCAGCAACATACCACATGTACAGAAGCAGCACAATACGCATGAAATCCTTGAAGATAGTGCACTTTTTCTTGATGAGCATGACCCCCAAGTAATAGTTGACTCCGATCGCTATTCCCGTTCCAAGCTTCTTCAGCATAAAAAGCCCATACAGGATTCCGTTGCGAGATTAGGATTGAGGCAGGAGAGCACCGAATTCGAGCAGTTCAAGCAGTATGAACTCCAAGTCGATGAGTGGGTACATCCACCCGAACTCATATCGAAAGGGAAGCACATTGACAATAAAGATGCCAAGAGCAGCTCCGAGGTTGAGCAGAACTATCTCCAGGTAGTTATTATTTAGTTCGGTGGAGATCAGCAAGTCAGGCGGAAACGTGAACAGCATGCTGAAGAAGGGTGCAGCGAGAATGATGAAGGTATTGGTATCCATGGCGAGTGGTAATTCCTGCTCATTATAACAATTTCATATGGCTAATCGGTAACAAGCAGGCAAAGCCTCGAGCAGCATTGGGGAGAATACCAAGAACGATACCATCGGTCAGCTGAAGGGACAACTTAAATAGCATGACCAGTCGTACTCGATGGCAAGATATTACCTGGAGGAGGCTGACTGGGACATTGAGCAAGCTTACTAAATGTACCTCTAAGACCAAGAGTGGGAGAAACAACACCCGTAATTCGCAAGGAATTCCATTATCAAGAAAAGAATTTTGGAAGAAATGGGTCGATTGGACCCGACCCGCCAGAAGCCTCAGCAATGATGCGCAAACCAGTTACCCGGGATGCTAAATGTAGTAACTTAAAATAAGTGCTTATAATGGAGGCAAGACACGACTTTGAAGAAGACCTCCAGGCTCGCGATCCATTCCCCGGATGTGTAGCCACCGAAGAGGAGATCTAGCAAAGTATTCGTATCTATTTCCTGGACCCCGAAGAGAAACAGCCCTATCAATAAGCTCATCTTATCAGTCAGTCAGGCAAGAACGGCAACAAGAAGTCTTTCAGGAAGCAGTATGTCAAGGGCTTTACCTAAAAGACTGGGAGGGGAGACAACAAAACCGATCTAGCAAACGAATAGACAAGAATATCGTTGGCATAAGGCGGGGTAACCGCTGAATCTGGTAGAACATGGCTTCAGGGTGGGCAAGAGAACGAACTGGCCATGTTTAGAAAGGAATCAGCACGATGTTTAACACCAGCAACAACAACGTCCTCAGAAGGAAGCGTAAAACCTAACCGAAAGGGTGCTGGAGACTCTCGCCGAAAATACCTCCCAAAGAGGAGCGGACCCATCAACCAACAACAGTCTACAGCCTTCAATGGGATAATGAACAATCTTGGTGGTTTCCTTTGATTATTGATTTCCTTGTAGTTAGTAAGCAACATGCAGCAGCAACCCCAACTGCTGAAGTTGGGCAGCCTGACCATCTGTCACCCTTACTCACCACTGTTTAAGGATCAAGTGGAGCATCTCAGGCACCTGCATAGGGAGATCACAAATGAAAGAATGGTAGCTACCGAAACCCAACATAGTTTTGCGAAGGTGGTGTTGTTATTCGCTTACTTTCTTGCCTACTTGTAGCAACACGAAGGTAAGCAATACACCCGAATAGTATACCTCAGCAAATCTTCAGTCCAAATTGAAGAGGCCAAAAAAGCAATCACTATTGTTAGGGAAGTTCGAAGGACAGCTAACCTACCAACCAGCACAACAGTTGAGGAGTTTAAGATGGATACTGCTTCAGAGGAGGCAGAAGCAAAGCAACCAACAGGTACGACCATCGTGTTGGCTACAATTCGGGAGTATGTCAATGCCGCCCTCTACCACTCGCTGTACACCACACCGAGACGCACTATCCTGTACATCAACGAGTGTGATACCCTAGACCTGTAATGCTAGTAGATCTTCGATAAGGACATCTCGTGGATGAGCATTTACCACGCCATGGAAGAACGAGACTATCTTCAGTCGCGCTACCTACCCATTGACGACGACTTCGACACTGAATTGAGAGTTCTGAGTGAGAGCCTGAAAGACCTGAATTTCCAATCAGACTAAATATCGTTTTTGGCTGATGATCGGAAGCTACTAGGGCTTCTCCGATATGTTCTGAACTTCTTCAAGTATCGACAAAAGCAGCTGGAGTTGGCAAAACGGCGTGTAGGGGTCACTCGAAAGATAACTGAGTTCGTGGTGAATGAGCTTGAGGGAGAGCTGTTCCTAAGAAGCTAGCTTCTTGAGAACCTCCGTAAATACTTCCTATTGTTTCTGAAGAAACACGGAATTGACGAGCGATCAGTCTCCAAACTACTTTCGGTATGCGAGTTCCTGGAGACCGTCATAATTGTGCGGAGATAGTTCGAATCTGAAAACAAAAATGCGTTCCGCATGTTCTCTAACTGCCGCTCGGAACACTAGAACTACATCTACAGACTGGTGTGCATCGACCCGAAGATACTGTTTGGCCGCATCTACCCGCAACAGAACAAGCAGGGCAGCAGCAAATACCCCAACTAACACTCGCTGGAACTCAACAGTGTGCTTCTGGTGCTCAACTCATACAGCTGCCTGCAGAAGGACTTTTTCTTTTCGCACTTCAAGCTTCAGATCTCCATCAGCACATTTGTGTCCAAGGAAATTGCTGCTGAGAATATCCTCTCCATGTCGGTGGTCTGTAATGCCTTTGATGTAGACTTGAAGTCTGACGACTACGAATCGGATAACAAACTGCAGGTGCAAAGATCCTATGGCACTTTAATCGAGGAACTCACGGAGTCGATTCCCGATGGAATCATTGTGTTCATCTCCAGCTACCGCTACCTACTCACATTGATCGGTGAGTGGACCAGGTAGAAGATCCTCGACAAGATCAGAGCCAACAAGATGGTGTTCTTTGAGGTTGAGAACCAGAAGCAGAACGAGTAGAATATTGAGCTGTTCCGCAAGAGCTGTGACTTCGGCAGAGGAGGCATATTCTTCATCAATGTTCGAAGCAAGGCGCTCGAAAAAGCTGAGTTCAAGGGTCACTATAGCAACCTTGTGGTGTTCTTAGGGTACCCTGTGATCAGTGAGGTGGAGGCCCACACCAAAGAAAAACTTGACTACCTGAACGAAAAGCAGAAGGCGAAAGAATATGACTATCTTGAGCAGGACGCGATGCGCCACGTAAACAAGTGGATGGTCGGACTGGTTGGTGATTCTCGGAGCGAACGCAAGATCATGCTATTCGCTGACGCTCGTTACAGCATGACTATGGTTCCAGCTTGGATGGAGGTGGCCGACGGTAACCTCAGTATAAGCACAGCTATCGAGAAGTGCAAGGAGTTCTACCGGAAGGACTCTTTGGAACGAGTGGCCTCACTGATCCGTTCATCGCTATACATCGGTTGATAAACTTTTAAAATATAGGTTCTGGCGTAGATGTGGTACCTTAACTACTGTGCACCCTTCCTGAACACGGATTCGCTCGTGAACACTGTTCGGTATGCGCTTATAGGAGAGGTGATGGCGCTGTTTGTCGTATTCATACTGCTCCGTGTCTACTACCTATGCTCCAGTATGCCATGCCATTAACTAAGCCCCCAAATTGGTTGGGGCCGATACAACCTCTCACCAACTTGCTGGTTAACAAGAAGGGCTGGCTCTCAGTCGAATGGGTTTTGAGGGAAAGCCTAGAAAGCAGTACAGCATGTTCGGCAAGGTACCTTCGAAGTTATGGCAGAATGTTCCGAGCAGCAGAGACTTCAAACGTTCTTACACAATGCTATTTGGACACCACGCAGTATCCGTCGTGAGCTGTCTGCTCTACTCCCCATTTATACCGCAGCTCATTATGGCAGTATCATACTTCCTCCTCATGGCCTTGCTTCTATTGTTTGTACTGCTGCAATACCGAAAGTGGATCATCACAATCTACGTGTTCATGATGATTGCGAACCTTTCGCTGTTGTTTTCAGCTGTTCTTGGGGCAGGAGCCAGCAAGTTTAACGAACTAAAAATGGAGTGCAACCTGGACCAGTCTCTGTGATCTTTGATATATGCGTTCCATAGTCATATCACCCATCAGAACACGTAGATGAACAGCACCAGCGCAGCCGATACTCCGAGATGCACCAGCGCCATCAGCAGGTTCGACATTCCTTCTGAATTAACCATCTTCTCGATCATGTAGCTCTTCAGCTCAAGGTACTACGCTAGGAATGGGTGGTACGTAAAAGTAGGTCTCGGCCAGCACAAAGTAGAGCAGAAATCCGTAGGCAATAATCCTCAGTCCAAGCATTTCGAAGAGAGTTAGCACGATGGTATACAGTGCAAGCCCCACAAACCTGTAACTGATGAAGGCAGTCATCTCCAGCAGTGACATGCTCAACGATGAGACGGCGAACCTCGCAAACTTCGTGACGCAGATTTCGATCAGAGTCATAACGAGGCAGAAGATGAGCCGTCGGCTAATGTTGGGGTTGAACCTACTTCAGACAAATCTTTACGCTCCTTCCCTCTCCAGGAATCCTACTGAGAACGATGAGAACAGGATGAAGCTCATTAAACTGACGATGGGGATATAAAGCTCTGCCTTGCGAACCTCTTACATTTCTTCGCTGCGGGCGAATGGAAACACCACTTGACGCACCTTCCTCCAGACAAATTCGTTGGTGACATCGAAGTAGCTTCGCACGTCATTGCTAAAGACCTTTTGCATGAGGCTGTTATACTACAGGCCTGGTCGCTTGATGCTGCATTAGTAACTGGTTACAGGCTCTCAGCAACGCCGGGAATGAAGGCTTGAGCAACTGCTCCGTAGCCGCCCATGAGGTTCTGAATGTCTGCCATATTTAATGTGTTGATTATAAGCTGCCATTCTTATTCTGCTTCGGAGTGACAGTCTCATGCCATCTCTGAACCGACCACCAGTGTCCAAGAATAGCAATCAATAGGTCTATAAGCGCCAAACCGCAAGGTTCTATCAGAAACTAACAACTGGTAATTCAAATATGCCATCCGCCATCACAGATTCAGGTATTTCTTTCTGCGCTCGACCGCTTCATCGCCTTTCCACCTTCGCAACAGTCCTTCATTTTTGGAAAGTAACTCATCCTCATCTTGCGTCCATTCCGCTGTCGTATCTCCTTTGAACACCTTGTCCATGTCATTGAGATCACCCGATACCTTATCAAGCTTAACCAGCAGGTTCGGCAACGTTGTGTTATATTCCTTGGCAAGCACTCCCAAAACCTCTGCGAGCTAGCCCAGTGACAGTTCACTGTTCGGTAGCACTATTTTCTTGTTCTGTGGTGCTGGCTTACTTTGACCCAAATGTTCAGCGAGTCCCTTGATGACTTGTTCAACCTGCTGCAGCTGCATTTCAGGAGATTGTTATTTAAACATTATAAAGGCGGCGAAAGCCAGCCAAGTAAAGACACAAAGCGTATGAAGGAGAGGGATCAGTGACTCGCCGACTGCACCTCCAATGAATTTTCCCGAGCCAGCTCGTTAAGTCTTGTATAACTGAAGTACCTGTTTTCCTTATGCTTGTCTTTGTAGATGTCCTGCACAATATAGTTTTCGTCAACCACTTCGAGGTTGAACTTGCTAATCAACAGATTGTCGAACAGAGCCTCCTGGGTTTGGATCAGGCACTCGAAGCTGAAGATAGTGTTGCTTCTGGCTATCTTGATCAGGATTTTTTCCTTGTGTTGCATGTACTCTCCTTTTATGGTGTCGCTTTCATCCTTTAGGCGCTGCATTGATAGCTTGTCAGCTAGTTCGCCATCTGTGAGCTTAAGGTTGCTGAAGGTGTACAGCACCGAACCATCCCTCATGAACCTGATGTAGCGGTAGTAGTAGACCACGTAGTACTTCTGCACGCACATGTTAAGTCCATGTTCCACGGGACGAACATACTTCTCTCTCATAACGTAGTAGCCATTGAAGTGCACGCGAGGACACAGGTTGTACACATTCTCAAAAGAGCCCAGGCTACGGAAGTGGTTGGATGGAAGCCGCAGATCGAATGGCTTGATCTGCCAAACATATTCTCTGACGTTAGCTTCGACATAGTTTCGAATATTTGGCGAAAACTCCAGTGGATGGTCCCTTACGTATGTCCGGATATTTACGAACATACACTCAGTGGGTAGTGTGGGTTCCAAACCTGTGAAAAGTACTCTGCAGATCTTTCGGTAGTAGTCTTCTACCTTGTATCGACATTTCTTTAGAATTGATGACCAACTGGGAACCAGGTTCATGAATTCGTTCAGTTCATGAGGCTGAAGGAACAGACCGATTTCCAAGATTAACTCTCGAGGTATGGAGGTTATAGTTGTTTCGGCGTTCCTGATGGTATTGAATTTCTGATAAGCCCCTTCCTTCTCTGTCATCCCCTCATGAGCCTCATGGCGTTGCTTGTAGAGGGTCAAGAAGTGGTCTAACAGCTCATCTGACTTCTCTGGATGCTCCAGCATCTGCTGGATGATCTGGCTGGGCTTATGCATAGTCTCGAACACCGTGAGTATCCTCCTCACATGTTCTTCGTTGTTCTCGCAGAATTGCAGCAGCAGTCCAATTTAGTTGGAGTCTACACACTTAAACTGCCGGGCAAGCTTTCTCACTTCCTTGAAGTTATCACGAGGCTGCTCTCTCCGCTCAAGCATATCGATGAATTATTAATCTTTGATAAAAGCACATACCTCTGTTTATGTTAGATAAGTCTTTACTGACACTCCCCAACGCATAACCAACGGCTCCTAATCGATCCGTCTTGAAATTGATTATTAGCTCGTTATGGACGCTCCACACCAAGCCCTATTTCAGGAGGACCAATAGGAAACAGAAATGGAAAATGAGTTTTCTGAGTCGTAGCAGCAGCAAATGAAGGAAATATGGGCAAGGCTCAAAGCTAAGAAGGAATCCAAGCACCCGCGAACTTCAACTTCAAATACAAGCGCAACTGGCAGCCTTCAGCAAAACTAGAACATGGAAACTCCAATCCAACCCTTTCGGTAATTAACCAGAGAGAGCTACGAGCATAGCACGGGTCAAATTGGTGGAGCGGCGTTGTACGCTGAACCAACTTCCAGCGAGCAACTTCTTTTTGATCATGCTGGAAACCTGAACTTTTAAAAGCACACCAGTACACACTACTCGACCAGCGATGGGATGACTCGGCTTACCCCTCAGTCTTTCCTGAGTACAGCGGTAACTCCCGAGCCGCCCAAAAGCCCGAATGAGCAATACTTTACGCAAACATTGTTAGCAAACGAGCGTCAACTAACAGACAAAGAGAGACTTGACTTCTTAAACACCGACAATGTCAAACTGTTCCTGGAAAATCGTCATCTAACCTAGGAAAATTTCAAATTAAAAGAGGAAAATCAGCTGCTAAAGGGGGAGAACACCGCAATGAAGGGAGAATTAGTCCAATTGAGGACCGACTTTGCTCATCTCTCCAAGAACAGCATCAGCATTGAGGCATTTAAAGCAGAGATGACTCGTATGACAGCGTTGGTGGGAGACAGACAGAGAATTCCTGTTTCACCCCCGGGTGGACGATACACTTTGGAAAGGCAGCATAGCCCAATTCGTCATCAAAGTCCGTCTCGTCTTCATGTAGTCTCACCTCCAATCCAACAGCGATTGGTTAGATCACCACCGAAGCATAGCATGATAATACAACAGGGAGTCAACCAATCCCATCAACAGCCTAATGTCCATCTGCTGCAACAAATTGCCAACCTTCGAAACCAACTCAATCAAGAAAGAGTAGGAAGACCGGGGAATCTCAGCTCCGAAGACCAAATAAGATGGCAAGAAAGATAAAGGGAACTCATCAGCAGACTTCAAACATTAGAGAAAGAGAAAAGCCTTCATCAAACACAACTCGTTGAGCTACGCAGTCAAGTGATGCACTCGCCTATACAGCAGCAGCAGTATAATAGCAGGGTAGTTCGACAGGAGATACCGTCTGCCGTTGAAGCTGAACTGCGTTCGCTTAAAGAGACCAACGCTCGTCTGCTGGAAGAATCCTCCAAGCGAATTCAATCACCACAAGCACATACACTCGATCCGTAGAAATAGCGGCAGCTCCGGAACGCTAAACTCATCTACGAAACTGAGAATTCTAAGCTTCGGCAGGAACTATCGTCAAAGTAGGCGCGGATCAGCCAACTTATGCAGGAGCTCAGCCGATCGGAAAGAAGCGATTCAGGAGCTTACGATGCTGCTAGGTATAGTACACCTGGAAGTCGTCCATGTTGACTGCTAGTTCGGTGCTGACTCACTACCGTCTCATTATGGAATTCAGAACAGTTATGCATCGTCTTCTTTGGGCTGAATCTTTTCCTCAAGTAGAAGTCTCCGAGCGGTATCGCTGGCCGATGATCTTAAAGTTTGTTCTACTACAGCGACATGTGCAATGTTTGGTGTTTCTGTGGAAGGGCGAACTTCCTCTTACGTTATCGTCCTTTGCACTTCAACCTCCTATCTGGCAGGTTATGATATCCTCTCATCGAAATGCTGATCTTGTTTCATCGGTGGCAGAGGCTGAACATTGATTTTCCTCAGCTTAAACTCCCCAGATTCTTTGAACTTCTCGAGAATACTCACGCACATGAGATGGTGGTTAATCTCAATCGAAATAGTCCACTCGGGGTAGTAGATATCCGAAAAGTGACCGAACTGCCCAGCGATTTCAGTTACTGTTTTCAGCACCTACTTGTACTTGAACTTGTCGTTGTTCCTACATTTGAAGTTTAGAGCCCAGCTGTGCTTTTCACCTTTGGTCTTTGCTGCAAGCAGTTCCTACACTGCGTCCTTCATGTGGAAGTATTCGGCTTTGAAGGCCTTTTCGACTGGTGTTATACGGTGGCAGTATCGGGTTAGCTGACGCTCTTACTTATCCATGTCCGCCATTATCTCCGATACGATTCTACAGGGGTCTATCACAGCGAATTCGGGATTGATCTTGATGAAGATGCAACACTACTTAGCAGACTCATTACCCTCACGTTTGTGTCCAGGTTAAACAGTACGCGTGACTTTTTGTTCCTCATCTCTTTGATTTCATCCTACAAACTTGCCAGCTACTTGCCTCCATTGGCCAAGTCAGGGTAGACCTTCTCAATGAACTCTCCGAGAAAGTTGTAGGCATCACGAATTGCCTGCTTCTCCCGATTCTGTTCGCAGGTGAGCAGGAAGCCCTTGCATTCCTCCTCTGCAGCCAACTTCATAGATAATATTAGACTGATCAATTAACGTCAGAGTAGCTCATAAACAGCAGAATGAAGGTAATGTCGTCGATTACGCTGCACTCCTTGGTCCAGCTATTCACGGCACTTTCCAGCAGGACATCGCAGGCCTCTTAGATTTTCTTGCCTTCGTAGAATGGTGCTATCATATTCACGAGCTCATCGTTCTGGAGGAACTCCCATACACCATCCGAAGCGATTAAAATTATGCGGTCTTTCTGGGTCATTGTGTACTCTTGAGTTAAGCAAACACGTACATATGATTTCAGGGTCTGAACTTACACCCACACTGGCAGCTACGAGATCACCGAAGCTACGAGTCATCGCCAAACCAGGCACATTCTCATCTTTCAGCCAGACGCGTAGAGGACCGATCGGATTGCCTAGAGTCGAGAAGATGAAATACCTTCGGGATCCCTAAAAGCCTATACTCTTCCATTGCACCTTATAATTCTGTCTGCTTCCTGCCTAACAGAGGGTTTATGGTCGTTGGATAGCTCTTTTGCTGACCACTTCTTTGTTCGTTCGTCGTAACTGCCGATTATGGCTCTGGAGTCACCCACATTGCAACAATAAAGCTTGTCCTGCAGCAAGTAGCAACCAACGACTGTGGACCCCGAGAAGGTCAAATCGATTTTGGATTCGAGCACAAGCCTTTCCATAGTTTGTTGGAAGGCCTTGAATAGCCCTTCCTCGGAATTCTTCTAGAGGTTTCGAGTTCGTGCCATGACCGCGGGTAGATGGTTCTTGATGAAGGCAGAGACGAGATGTCCGAAGACCCCGTGGCCATCACACACTCCGAAGTAGTGTTGCCAGCTTTTCTTATTGATGTTGGGTGATATAATGAAGCTGTCTTGGTTGGGTTTACCTGGATTGTTTGGCATAAATCCTTTTTTGGTGCGGTAGGAATACCTCAGGACGTATTCGAAGAATTCCTAATCTGACTGTCTCTGAGGTCGTTTGCTTGCCGTCGGCTTTTTTTCATACATTTCCAGTGGCTTACTCACAGGAAAGTCGATGGGGCGCCGATCGGGTTTGCTATCTCTAGAGCTTCTAGGGTTGCTGTAGCCTCTCTGTTGGACCTTGACCTTATCCTTGTCGTAGCGGTTGCCTGCAGTCGGGGTCATTTCCTTTCGAGGCAACGATAAATTAATCTTGGGTTAATCTCCTTTCAACGAAGTCCGGTAGAGTTTACCACCGTTGGAAACTTCTTCCTTGAGAGTCGAGACGAATAGGTCGCTTTTATTAGTGGAACGTGCTCGCACTGGCATGTGGTATCGCATATTGGTCGGTGTTGCAGCATGCTTGCGAAACTATGAGTCGCTTAGCCTCCTCTCGTCAACTATGGTCATCCACATGCTTACAGTTTTTTGAATCTCTTGTTCTCGTTGTATCGGGGACCGCCCCCTCAACGTAGCTGTTCTTTCCAGTCACGGGACGCCTCAACATTGGCGATAGCCGACTGCTACCAACCATCTCATTATGAGAACGCTTATTCTTCGTTGAGGCATCGAGCTCAGGCTGGTAAATCTTGATTTCGGCAGCTTTGCGATCATCCTTGGCGCGTAGCTGATTTGTGTACTTCATGGCGAGCCGTTCGTTGTTTTCAACGTAGGGAGTTCTCCTCATGACAGATGAATATAAATATATGGAGAGTCGGGTTGAATAGCAGCGTACTCACTTTCTAGTGCATTACTCAATTCAAACTCTGGAGCAGTACATGAGAGCGGGTGTCGGCTACCTCCTCAATGTTGTGGTTGGCAGTTCCGACAGGCTTATTGGGCTTCGCTACTGGCAGGACGAGCTGATGCTGTTGGTAGATTGGGCAGTCAAACTATTCTACCTTTCGAAGCATCATGCAACCTACGCATAGTACTTCTACGGCTTCGAACGAAACGCAACACAGCCTGGGAGTCAGAACACACTGAAAGCCTCAATATTTCTGGCGAGCTACCCTTACATCAGAAACAAACTGGAGCAGCACTACAATACCCTGAAAATGTAGCACCCCGTTGAGGAAATGAAGTGGCATCAAAAAGCTTTCTACTACCTGTTTCCAGTGGTCGTGACGCTTTGGGATATTGTGGACCTTACCATGAGATTCCTCTATCTTCTCAAAAACGATGCCAAGCATTTCGATTTGATGTTCTATCTTCTCAAGGTCAAGCTGGTGTTCAAGCAGGTCGAGGCATCAGCAAGTGCTGGAAGCGGGCTGCTCGATATGCTCAACAAACCACTGATTCTGTTGATCTTCTTGCTGTATAAGGGGCTCGCGTGGTATTACTCTTCAAGGGGACAGCAAAAGCAGAGTGCTGGGGTTGCCAGATAAGTTGAAGCCCCATTCAAGCAGGAAGACTTAAGTGCAAAGGGTGTTTGTCCACTTTGTTCAAAGAAAATATCAAGCCCTACCGTCCTGTCGTGTTCGGGTTACGTGTTCTGCTACAACTGCATCGCGAAGGAGATCAAAGCATCGAAGAGATGTCCATTGACGGGAGCACCTGCAACCGAGCACAACCTGCACAGTCTTTACTCCTGATCGTTTGTCGGTGAAATAATTATGAGAAAATATTCTTCGCCTTACTTGCGCCGAGGAATATCCACAACAAAACTACTGAGGGAAAGCGTCCACCCCTTCCAAAGGCCAATAAGCTTGGAGCGCAGATTCTCGCAGGTAGGCTCAATTGTTAATGGAGGTCAAGCAGATGCGTCAGAGCAGCTCCAGCCGCTACCAAAATCGAATTGAAAAACTAGATACACAGCCACTGCTGAACCAGCAGACTAGTTGGCAACCTTCACTTTATTAGTGTGAAATCAGCTACAACAGTCGCCTGTTCCGTATGGAATTCGAATACGACATGGAACATACCACCATCGGGTAGTTCATCCAGAGCGTTCATCGGCTGCTCCGCTGCGAGTGGGTTGTACTGCACAGCGGGGTTCTTGTGGTCGACTACCTGCTAACGCTGCCTCGAGAATTGTTTGTGCAGATTGCTCCACAGTCATTGAGCATTACAGCACAGGACACGTCAATACAACAGGGACTATGCAAAAGTCTGAAGCAGTTCAATATCATGAAATGTATCGGCTCGGGAGGATTTTCGAAGGTGTACCTTTGTGAGACACTGGGGCAGTACTTCGCGATGAAGGTCATGAATAAGGATCAAGTTATGCGAAACCAAAAACAATCGATTGTGCTCAACGAAAAGGCCATACTAATGAAGATGAACAGCCATCCGTTCGCCACCAAGCTGCACTACACGATAGAGACTGAGCACACAGTTGTCTTCGTAGTGGAGTTCTGTGCTGGTGGAGAGCTATTCAACCTTTTGAAGCAGCATCGGAGGATGAAGGAGCACCAGGCGAGGTTCTACTTCCTGGAAATTTTATCGGCGTTGCATGAACTACACAGCAACGGCATCATCTACAGGGATTTAAAACCTGAAAATATTGTGATTGACCACCAAGGACATGTCCGATTGGCTGATTTCGGTCTGTCCAAGTTCAGCACTGACGACCAGCATAACGAATCGTTCTGTGGAAGTGCAGAATACATGGCTCCAGAGATGCTGCTAAGGTACTGCGAGTTATTATGCAGGAAAGGGCACAGGAAGGAACTCGATGTTTACTGCCTTGGCGCCCTGTTGTATGAGTTGGTGGTGGGTATCCCTCCGTACTACTCCAAGGATATCGACTAAATGTTCTACGGGATACTCAACCAAAAGTTGCAGCTTCCTAGTGGGGCTATGTTGAGTGAGGATATCCAGGATTTGTTGGAAAGGATGCTTCTAAAGGTGCCCGAGAGCAGGCCAACACTGGAGGAGGTGCTGTAGCATCATTGGTGTGGTGGACATACCCTCCAGCAAATTAACCTCAAGTTGCTCCAACCGCCTTTCAAGCCTAATCTGTTGAAGTATAACTTCGATGATTCGGAATTCGGGGGGCAATAGACCGACGATATCGCTTTGATCTTCAACGAGAAGTAACACGGAGATTTAGTGCTTCCTTTGTTCAGGAAGTTCTATTACGAGTCGGAGTAAATGAAGAAGCGCAAAAAGCTAATTCTTGAATAGCCAATCAAAAGGAGCACGAGTCACACCACCAGTGACACCATTCTGAAGCACTCTTCAAAGAAGCTGCGGTTACGGACCTAGCAAGAATCCATCGCTTGGAAGAGCGGTTCTTGCGTCAACAGGTATGCAAAGAACAGAAGCACAAGCTCCAAAAAAGGTTCGGCATAGAAAAGGCCAAGCAACTGGCAGCTACCGAACAGCTATGTATGTGACCCAAAGAGAGCTGTGAAGGAACTCACAAAGTGTTACGAGTCAACAAGTATCAGTCACCTCCCCACCAAAAGCGCTAAATAACGTCCAATCAAGAAAATCTTTAAAGACAAGGACCACCTAAAAAGGCTGTTTGGTGGTCGCATGTGATAGTTGCTACGAACTGACATTCAGATTTATCAATCACGAATAGTCGAAGCTGAACCGCACTTCGGGGGCACCGTTCCACTTGGTTGGGTGTACTCGAATCTTCTTGGCTTTCAGAGGCCTATCGAACACGATGCTCTTTAGACCCGCCAGTGACACCGGTTTGCAATCGTTAACACAGACGAACAGCAAAGAGTCTAAGCTGTAGTCCACGAAGACTTCTGTGATGGTTCCCTTCGATCCGTCATTCTGATCGAAGCTGAATCCAGTAACAGTCTTAGGCTAGCAGAACTAAGCACCAGACCAGCACTGCTCTTTATTCTGACAGTCGCGGGTTGGGACGAAGAAGTTGCGGATATTAATGTCCAGTTGGTTGTCAAGCCTTGCTCCCATAGTTCCAGCTATCTTCTTATCGATTTCAGCGATGTTGCGAATACCCTGCCACTCGTTCCTCTCATCGAAGTTGTTGTAGATAAAATCGAACCGGCAAGCAGGCCATTTCACAAACTTCTGGACAACAATGCGTATATCGGTGGCAGCGACGGCAGTAATGAAGTCAAACTTCATGACCTGCCCAGTCGAGCAATCTTTAGAAGTGAAGACTTGAGGTATCTACTTCCAGGCTTCGTTGTTGAGCTTGAACTATACAGTGAACTCCGAAACGTAACTGTCATCATCTCCTTTCTGAATTTGCACCTGGTAGAATGTTTGGGGGACGCGAAGTGACAGCCCAACCCACTCTCCTGCCTTGCTCTCTTTCGAACGCCAGCCACCGAAACCGACAACCTTATCAGTAACCTGATAGCTCAAGTAGCTAAAGTTGTAGAGTGAGCTGTAAGTGAGCTTTCCAATAGCTGACCCAGCTGCAGCTTGCCTTGATTGGATATTGGTCGGCACTGTGCCGTTCGTCTTCTGAAAGATCTCTACTTTCTTGGTAAAGAGATCGCCGAAGGACCAATCTTTCATTTTCTTCACACAGATTCCCTGGGCAAGTTTGTAGTTTGTGGAGCATTCCGAGCAGTATTTTCCAGTGTACTTGAGACAGCCTTCGACAAAGGGGAAGCATATGCCTTGCCATAAGAAGTATCTGGCAATGCATTCGACGCATTGTCCATTTTTATAACTTTTGCATCCTTTAGCCTGATTTTCACAAGTGCCAAGGGTGGTTAGGAAATAGCCTGCATTGCATTCTAAGCATTTTCCGTCAACGGTAGACTTCAGACATTTGCTATCCCGCACCTCACAATGCCCCTCGATCAAACTGTATCCTCGTTCGCATTTGGTACAAAGTCCTCCATTATCGAACTCTACGCAGCTACCGTCAGTCTTCGCACGGCAGATGTAATCTACAAGCGAGTAGGTCGGAGAGCAGCTCGTGCAACCCTGGCTGGAGTAGTTGAGACAACCAGTGATCTGGCAAGTTCCATCTTTGAATGAGAAGGGGGTAGTACATGATACACACTTGCCACCTTTATATTAGCAGCCAGCAAGCTTCTCTGAGCACCCGCTTAGTTCGTTAATGTAGAAAGTTTGTTGGCAGCGCTTGCACTTCCCATCACCAGCGTTTGTGAACTCAGTACATTGAAGATCTCCTTGTCGGCAAGCACCGGCAGTATCCACATAGAAGGTATTCGCACAAGATGTACATTTGTGGTCCCTTGATTGAGCCAAACAGTATGGGTCTACTTTCCAGCAAACGCCAGTATCAAACAAAAACCCATCTGAACATGCAGCACAGGCACCTTCCCTGTAAACACAGCCTGGCAACATTGGGAAACATTGATTCTTGGCAGCGGCAAGGAAGAAACCTCCCTTGCATGTCTGACAGTCGTCACCGTCGTAGTCGTTACAGTTATCGATAAACCTACGGCAAGACCCAGTAGTGGTTGGCTGGTATCCATCGACACATTTAGCGCATTTTCCGTTTGATGTCTGAAGGCAGTTGGTGATACTACACTGCCCGTTGTTCTGTCTATAAGGCTCACTGCACGAAATGCAGGCATCAAGTGAATATTGAGTGCATCCTTAGATAACACACTGCCCATTATTGTACGTAAACTTGTCTGAGCAGCTCTGACACTTTCCGGATGAATCATATTGGCAGCCTGGATCCTTCTGCTTGCAAATCCCCCCAACAAGATACATGTCGCTCGTGCATTTTAAGCAACCGCTCACAGCATATTCCTCGCATCCGACGATGGCGCAAATACCATCTGCGAAAGTGAATGGACTGATGCAACTGGTACAGTCGCTTCCGGTGTAGACACATCCAACTACATTTTGTCTGCACTTGCCTTGAGAATCAGGATGGTAGCCGTCAATACAAGCTACACATAGACCATCCTTTGTGTACTTAATGCAGTTCGGATCCATTTGTGAGCACAGCCCACTCTTCACAATGTATCCCTGAATGCAACTTTCGCATACTCCTCGGTGAGCCTTCTCGCAATTCGGCAACTTGCATATCTTCCCATCTGGCTGGTAAGCTCCTTGACACTTAACACAGCCCTTGCTATCAACAGTATCGCAACCATCGATGATGCATGATCCATCGGAGGTGATCTCGAATGGAGACACACAATTCGTGCATTGCCCATTGACGTAGGTTGTGCATCCAATATCGAAGGGTGAGCACTTCGAAGCCTTGTTGATATAAAAGCTCGGTGCGCACACCAAACAAGCCTCTGCCACAAAGTTGGTGTAGTTTACTGACGGAACGCAGAGCCCCTTGCGAAGGTTGAAGTTAGGTTGGCAGCTTGCGCACTTTCCATTTGCGTGCCTCAAACAATTGCTGATCACACATTTTTTATTCTTCAGCTCAAAGGGTTTTGTGCACTCCAAACATTCGAATCGGTCGTTGGACTTGCTACAACCCTCGCTAATGCAGCCGTCACTGGATTGGATGTAATCC